>Ga0172380_10009593_pt1 | contig 10291 bp, 17 predicted proteins | sample Leawe162metaG_FD_119747 | JGI IMG/M metagenome (GOLD analysis project Ga0172380, IMG submission 119747) | Leachate microbial communities from a municipal landfill in Southern Ontario, Canada - Leachate well 162 metaG | ecosystem: Engineered > Solid waste > Landfill > Unclassified | place...
CCGGCATGTACGGATGGCGGGCCGAGAACACCATATGCACCGAGGCTTACGCGAGGCTGGTCCCATGACCCGCCGCATGGAGCACCGCGTCCGGAACATGATGCTCGGCGGGATCGTTGCCGGGGCGGTCTTGCTGACCGCCAATGCGCTGGCGCCCGAGTGGTTCGGCGGGAGCTGGTGGTGAGTGGCGATCCAGGAGGTAGCATGAAACCAGCAAACGACAACAAGCCACGTCGCGGGCAAGCCTGCAGGCACGATGAGTTCCCACTTGGAACAGACAAGGTCTACGTTTTGGCCAACAAGAATCCTGCGCTGGTGAAGATCGGAACATCCAAGAGCGTCTATCGACGTGTCATGGAAATCAAGAACGCATCATTCCTGCACCGCATAGAGATCGTCGGAATATTTCTCGGCGACGATTCACTTGAGCGCCTCTTGCATCGTTACTTTTCCAGCCACAGCCTTGGTGATGGCGGAGAATGGTTCGTTTACGAAGGCGCACTGGCTGAGTGGGTCGACGCCGGATGTAGCGACGAACTGACTCTGCGTCTGGCAGGGCCAACCTACAGGACAGCAGCATGACCGCAGCGAATGATAACGGGCTAGGCGTCCCGCCTGGGGTTTACGACATGGTCGAAGCCGCTCGCTTCCTCAGAGTTGGCCGTCGAGCGGTGCAGGATCTCATCAAAACGCACCCATTCTACTCTGCCAACGGCAGACGGAAACTATTCTCCAAAACCAACATCGACGACCTCTGGGAGGCAATGCAATGTCGTTCACCCACTACCAACCACCTGGGCGCACGAACTGGTACATACGAGGCGTCGACAACGCTGGAGGATCGGTTTTCCGGTCACTTAAAACCAAGGACGAAAACACAGCAAAGGCGCTAGTCGCACAAGCCAACGTGAAGCTCGACAAGGAGCGCGTCCACGGGCCGATGGCCGTCAAGACGTTTGCGGATGCGGCGCAAGCCTACCTCGACTCAGGTGGCGAGCGCCAGTACATCGTCCGGCAGAATGCCGATGGAGAACTAAGGGGGCTGGCGCCGTATTTCGGCGAGAAGCTCCTGTCCAGCATCACACAGTCCGACCTTGACGCATCCGCTGCGGCCTTGTGCGCGCCAGGCGCCAGCCGAGAGACACTCATCAGAAACGTCTACACGCCGTTCATCGCGGTCTGGAACTTCGCTGCGGCTGCCAGCCGTCGGTGGGCAGAGCCGCGTCAGTGGGAGCGCCCGCGCAAGGCGAAGGGAACCGCAGTCCGCTCAACTGGTACTAGGAGCGGAACAAAGCCCGTGTCGTATGAGCGCGCATGGCAATTTGTGTCCGCGATGTCGCCGGCGCCAGCCATGGTGATGACGACGCTATTCTACACCGGCATGCGGCCGATCGAGCTCTTCGCCTTGGCATGCGACGACGTGAACGTTGAAGGGCGATGGATCACCGTTCAGGCGTCAAAGACCGGCCCCGGCCGCGGCGTGCCGATGCATGATGTTCTCGTGCCGTTGATGACGGCGCTCAAGGGTCGGCAGGCAAAGGCGCTGTTCCTTACGCGCCACGGCGAGCCGTACCCGATCACGGACGATGAGCACAAGGGCCAGTTGAGCGGTGCCACCCAAGGTGCTCGAGGGCGCCTAAAAAGAGTGCGCGGCGTCACCATCGATGATGTTTCCCCGTACACAGCTCGACACACCGTCTCGACGCAACTGGTCATGGCGGGCGTCCACTCGCATATCAAGGACCAGATCCTCGGCCATGCCGCCGATGACATGAGTCGGCACTACACGAACGTCCCACAGAAGCCGCTGATCGAGGCAATCAACCTCCTGCCGGTTGTTGATGCGTGGGCCAAGGCCGAGTGGCTGACCGACCCGCTGACCTGGCAGTCGAAGCTGCTGCGGTGGGAGAACCACGGGCGCCGCGGTGCGCCGAAGATGGAAGGAGATGAAGCGTGAGCAATCAATTTACGACGCGGGTCGCGGCCGCAATACTCGCGACGGAAGCGTCATGGAATCCTAGAGTCTCCAAGGGCGCCAAGGAGCGCGTGATGGCTGACGCGGCGATCGACGCACTACGCCCCGCCTTGGAGGCGGCTCGGGATCACATTGTCGGCGTCACGGGCGCGCGACCAGGCAGTGATTCTGAGGCGGTAGTGAAACTCATCGACGCGATACTCACGGACGGCGATATTCCGGAAGAATTTGTCACCGAAGGCCAAAATGACTAACAGTGCAGAATATGTGACAACCTCCCCCTAAGTATCGAGTTTCACCTAGCACTGTAAGTCATTTTAGACTGTACACGCCTCCCTTGGTAAGGGGGAGGCCGTCAGTTCAATCCTGACCGGCAGCACCAGTTCCTTCTTACAAATCAATATGTTAGCCACATGCGAGTACGCATGGAGCGGCGGCGAATAGCGCAGAATGGCGCCAAAAAGCGCCCGTTTGCGCCGGCTGGTGTGCAGAATCCGTGCAGTGCTTCCAGCATATAGGCGAATTATACGATTTCCCGTTGACTCAGATATGCGAGTTCGCCTATGATGATTCCATTGGCGCCGGCGAGAGAACCGGCGCCCACCGAACCGGCCAAGCAGGAGGCGGAAATGTGAAGGCAGCGCGGGGCGCGCTCTGGTTGATTGAACTCCATTGAACATGCACCGACCAGCCGCGTAGCTGGAGGCGGGCCACCGGCCAAACTGGTGGCAACTCACAGAGGAGAACGGAAAATGAGCATTAGCCCGGACGCGATCGTAATATCGCTCAACGATGTGTCGGAGTTGACCAGCCTATCGCGCACCTCGATCAACAGGGAGAGGTCTACCGGCACATTCCCGAAGGAAGTGATCCTGGGCGAGCGCAGAATTGGGTTCGTGAGAACAGAGGTGGTCGAATGGCTGGAGGAGCGGATTGAGAGGCGGTTTGATGGCCTGAATGGGAGGTGACGTTGCGCCAGGATGACTGCCCAACGGACCTATACCGTGCGTTCGATGCTGGCGGAGCCCTGCTCTACGTTGGCATATCTATCTCTGCGATACACCGCGCTATATCGCACCAGGCAAGGTCCGAGTGGTTCGGCTTGATGTCCACGATGACCGTCAAGAGGTATGCATCTAGGCGAGAGGCGGCGGAGGCCGAGAGGACTGCAATACGGGTCGAGAAGCCAAAGTTCAACGTCACGCATAACACCGGGAACGGACGCCGGGTGCCGAGGATGCGACCCCGTCGTGCCGAAAAAGTGGTTCCCGCGAATAGTGTCCGCGCCGAGCGGGCAGCCGTGTGCGTAGATGGCGTGTGGGGGCCGGTCCCTGGGTCGTCAGCTTGGGAGAAGCATAGGCTGTCAATGTCCATGTTCACTGACGAGGACCAGAATAGGTTACTGGAGTCCTGTAGGCTGCTAGGGAGACCCCCCCCGAAGAAAGAGCCAACAAACTACCGACTCGCCGACTAGCCACGCCGCCTGACATGCGATTTCGCCTTTTCACCACCACCAGGAGACTGAATATGACGACCGTATCCCCCGACAGCGTTGCGCAGGACCAACTGCGCGCCTTCATCGATCGCATCGAACGGATGGAGGAGGAAAAGAAGGCGATCAGCGACGACATCAAGGAAATCTACGCCGAGGCCAAGGGCAACGGCTTCGACACCAAGGTACTGCGGGAGATCATCCGCATCCGCAAGCAGGATCACGCCGAGCGCATGGAACAGGAAGCGCTGCTCGAACTCTACATGTCGGCGCTCGGCATGATGTTCAAGCCGTCGGATGGGGCGGACGTGGAATGAAAACCACCAACCTCGCGCTCGCCACAATTGCCATCGTCTCGCTCGCCGCCTGCAGCGATGCTGACGTTGCATCCCGCAACCTGTCGCAGGCCGCTGACCAGTTCGAGATCGCCCGCCGCGTCGTCTTCTACAACGGCATCACCGGCGACTACATCCTGTTGGTCGAGGGGCTTTGCTCCCTTGGGAACTTCGACAGCGCCGGTGAACTCACTGTCACCTGTAAGACCGGACCTCGCTCCTACAAGAAACACTTCCTTGGGCTGTCCGATAACGTGACGTTCTTCGCCGAGCAGTTGGAAGGCGTCGACGTCAGCACCTACCACTACCGCGTGATCTTCAAGCCGCAGACCATCCTTCCCGACGTGGACTTCGTGGGCAAGGCCGGCGAGCTGTTCGGCGGTGCTGACGACAGGTACGAGCCATGAGCAGGCGAGACCCGGTGCGAGACATCGCTATCGCGCTCAAGCGTCTGTCCTACAGCGACATGACTCGCTTGGCGCAAATCTTCGATGCCAGGAACGACGACACGCGCAACACGGCCGCCAGGTTCGTGGCCGTCGCCGACAGCATTCTTGGCCCTGACTTTGACATCAACGCGCCAACCACCAGGAGCACACCATGACCATCACCGCCACCCGCGCCGACCGCAGGCGTGACCTCGCCGACGGTCGGCGCGCCGACCGCTACTCCAAGTCGAAGTTCATCGACCGGGCCGTCCACCTGCCGTTCACCGCGGCCGAGCAGCACAAACCGTTCACCATCGCCGAGATCATGGAGCGCGCCGTCGAACGCCGTGACTACAAGCGCGCGATGCAGAAGGTGGTCATGCTCTCCGGCGACCCCGACTTCGTGTTCGACAACCGTGCCCCGCATGCCAATCGCGGTACGCAGCCGCGCAAGGACGCCGATCGCCGACCGGCCAACTTGCGTCGGTGGGTGGCATACCTGCGCGGCCTGATCAACAACGCCAAGGGCCTGCATGCCAACGGCATGAAGATGCCGGCGCATTACCTCAATGGGCCGCAGCGCTACGAACAGGCGCCGATGGCGATGGCCGCTTGATGCCCATGCACCCCATCGAGTTCGCCGTCAACGCGTTCTGCATCGCCCTCATGCTGTGGGCGTTCGGCCTGGCGTTCGGGGTGCTGTGATGAGCGAGCCCTACACAGACCGCTTCGGCTACCCGCTCACATCGAGCGAGGCGCTGCGGCGCGTCAGCCACCCCAAGAGCCGCGGCTACTACCGAAACGGCGTGTGGGTGAGGCTCCAGCCGCGGACGGCAAAGAGGACGCCGACTGAACAGAAACCCAAGGAGCAGAAATGACCACGTTCTGTGTATTCGACCTCGACGGCACGCTGGCCGACTGCCGGCACCGTGTCCACCACGTCCGCGACGGCAACCGCAATTGGGATTCGTTCTTTGCCGAGTGCGTGAACGACCTGCCGAACTGGCCGGTGATCGAGTCCCTTGTCGCCCATCTGAATGCCGGGCACCGCGTCGAGATATGGTCGGCCCGGAGCGATGAGGTACGCGAGCAGACCGTCGACTGGCTCCTTCGTCATGGCCTCGATGCCGATCTGCTCACCCACATGCGCGCAGCCGGCGACCACACTCCGGACGTCGATCTCAAGCGGTCATGGCTGCACGAACTGCATCCGGATGACCGGCCCGACGTCGTCTACGACGACCGGCAGCGCGTGGTCGACATGTGGCGCGATGAAGGGCTGGTGTGCTTCCAGGTCGCTGCCAATTGGGAACTCGACGAGCGGACCATCGCGCCGATCTGCGACCCGCTCTTGACGATCATGGTCGGGCCGAGCGGCGGCGGGAAGTCGACGTGGGTCAAGGCCAATTGCGGGCCGGATAGCATCATCTCGAGCGACCATCTTCGCCGCATCTATACGGGTTCGGTTCACGACCAGTCGCGCAACGACGACGTGTTCTATGCCCTCCACAAGCTGGCGAGGGCGCGCCTTGAGTGCGGCTTGCCGGTGACGATCGACGCCACCAACTTGCGCCGCAAGGACCGCCTGGCATGCGTTGCGCTCGCTCCCGCGGGCGTTGGTGTCAGGTACGTGGTCTGCAACCGGCCGATGGACGACAAGCGGCGATACGGTGGCTGGCGCAATGACGTGCAGTTGCCGAATGGGAGCCTAATCGAGGCCCACGAGCAGCGGTTCCAGTCGCAGTTGGAGGACATCCTCCGCGGCGACGGGCTGCCGCAGGTCACTGTGCTGGATACGCGCGGCGTCGCCACCGACGGAGTGTCGAGAGCGGCCCAATACCTAGCTGAGAGGAGGGCGGCATGAGATTTCTAGACGCCCTGCTGTTGGCAATCATCCTGGTCTACGGACCAATTTACATCTTCGATCTGTTCATTTGCGGAGGTTGCCTTTCGTCATGACCTTCCCCATCATCAACCACATCGACGACGTCCTGCTGCACATCTCCGGACGCAGCGAGTTCGTCGTCGCCGAGCGTGACGGCTACCGCGTGATCGACTACAACTTCGCGCTCGCCGACAGCTTCGACGATCCGGTGCGGATCGAGTGCCGCGGCATCAAGTTCGCGCCGGACGGGCGCATCCTGGCGCGGCCGCTACACAAGTTCTTCAACATCGGCGAGCGCGCCGACACACAGCCTCATGTTTTGGACTTCTCGCAGCCGCACGCGGTCACCGAAAAACTCGACGGCTCGATGATCCATCCGGCCATCGTCAACGGCGAGGTCGCGTTAATGACCCGGATGGGGTGCACCGATGTAGCGCGGAAGGCGGAGCGGCATTTGACGCTCGCGGTAAGCCTTGGCTGCCGCGCTGCCATGGAGCGGCTGCAATACACGCCGATCTTCGAGTTCACGGCGCCGGACAACCGCATCGTCGTTCGGTACGAGCACTCCGGCCTGACCCTGCTGGCGCTGCGCCACATGGTCACCGGCGAGTATGCTCCGGCCGACTGGGTGGTCGAGTCCGCGGCGTCCATGGGTATCACGCCTGTCACCCACCACCCATCAGACTGGAACAGCGGCCAGGCATTCCTCGATTACGCGCGCGCCGTCACCGGCCGAGAGGGCTTCGTGGTCCGCTTCGACAGTGGATTGTGGGTCAAGGCGAAGGGCGAGGATTACGTGCTCAAGCACAAGGCCAAGGACTCGATCCTGCAAGAGAAGAACGTGCTGGCGCTGATCTTGTCCGGCGGGATCGATGATGTAATGCCGTTGCTCGACGATGGCGACAGGCGGTCAGTTGAGGTCTACCGCGACGCCGTTAATGCAGGCATCACCAAGTCAGTCGACGTCATCAGGTGGCACGTCGACGCTGGCGTCAATCTCGACCAGAAGACATTCGCCGTCGATCACCAGGCCAAGATCCAACCGGAACTCCGACCGATTGCGTTCATGGTGCGAGCCGGCAAGCCGGCTGGGGAGGCGGTGCGCGCGTCCCTGTTGAAGGCAATCAGCAGCCAAGCGTCTGTCGACGCCACACGCCACCTTCATGGGGCAGTTTGGTCCCTCTAGCGCCAGGCGGCAGTCCGCCTCAACCGCCGCCCTACTAAGCCCGCCATGCGCGGGCTTTTTTTGCCGTGCGCTACGCAGCTATTAGGCGCGGCTTGCTGACGACCGTAACCGACACCTGAACTGGCTTCCTCCCCACCACCATCAGCACGCCTGATAGGACCTCTGCTGTCTCCTTCACTTCCACCAGCCTCCAAATCACCCAGCCGGCCGTCACCTCAATTGATTCTACGTCTAGATACTTAGTCAAACAAAAAGCGCCCCGGCATCGAGCCGAGGCGCCACCGTCAATCTGCTCTGTGAGACGAAACTACGCCGCGTGCCGCAGCCAGGAGGCGACTTGCAGACGCAGGTCGGCGATCGTGCCGTTGTTGTGGATGACGAAGTCGGGCTCTGTGGGCAGGTGCTCGGACTGGTGATTGTTGACCGCGCCAACGCCGGGCCGGTCAACCTGGACGACAACGCCGCCAAGCGATCGGATTGCTGTGGCCTCGTTGGCGAAGCGCACCGACTCCTGCGACACACGCCCACCGTCTTCGAGTATCGCTCGAGCACCGTCGAGCCAAATGTCCAGCCACAGGTCCGGATGGCAGAACTCGCGGCCGAACTCTGTTCCCAGGAACTGCTGGATCTCCGTGCCGCTGCGCTTGAACCGCGGGATGGTTGCGCGCTTGAGCTCGCCGTCCAGGTATACGTCTATCTCGGTCGGGCTGAAGTTCGCGGCGGACAGGAGTGCGGCCGCCATCGCACGCAGCGGGCGCTTGACGTGGAGAGGCGTATACCCGTAGTCGTGCAACGCCTTGGCCACCTCGCTCTTGCCGGCGCCGCCATAGCCCTGCAGGCCAATGACACGCGGCGAGGCGTGGTTGTCGTTGGCGGCGGGCGGCACGCGTCGCGGCAGAATGTGGTCGGTCATCGACGGCATGCTTCCGAGGTCGCGGTTGAGGCGGGCGTCACTCGACGTGGCGCGGACGAAGCCGCCGGCTGTCGCTTGTTCGTAGTTCAGCATCACAGCGCCGCCTCCACCAGCGACCAATAGGTCTCGATGAACTCTTCCTTGGCTGCGGCCGGCGACCAGCACCGCAGTTCGATGCCGAGCGGCTCGAGTTCAGGCCAGCCGCCAGCGTAGTTGCCGGGTGCCATGTTTTGGGCGCGCTCGTCGAGCAGGATGCGATTGTCCGCCTCCAGCACTTTCTCGTCGAGCACCAGGTCGATGTTGAAGCGCTCCGCGACAGCGGCCATGACGCCGACCTCGGCCTCGGCGTAACCTGGCAAGAACGGCTTCACCGGGCGAGGGACGTCGACAAGGTACGCCTCCGACGCGTCATGCAGCAGCCCCTGCATGACCGTGCGCGGCGGCAGTTCTTGCTGGCGCAGCCAGTTGGCAACATGAACGCTGTGTTCGGCCACGCTGTAGAAACGGAGACAGTGGCCGGCGTATCGGCACTGCAGGGACAGGCTGTGGGCGATGTCATCGATGTCCACCTCTGCGGCCCGCGGCGACATCGGCCAGAATTGCTTGCCGGAGTAGACCTGCATGAAGTTGCCGATGCGAGGCTCGGACTTGCTGCGGGGGGCAGCATGCTGTGACGGTTCGCCACCGACCCATGCGTTGTTCTTCAGTAGCGGTTGGCTTGTCATTGTGGTGGTCTCCTCCGTTGGGGGGTGGGGGCTGACGTCGGTTATAAGCAAAACGCGATTTCCGTATAACTACTCGACAGCGGCAAGCACCGCCGCCTCCGCCTTGTGAAACTGGTAGAGCGCGCCCTTGTGGTCGGCGTACCCGAGTTCAACCGCCGCCTCCCGAGACGTGAAGCCCTCGATCGCAATCAATCGGAACGCGGCGGCCTGCTTCGTCGGCATGGCGGCAAGCGCGGCCTCGATAGTTGCCAAGTCCAGAGCGGCCTCTTGCGCGCCGTCCACGGCAACCTCAAACGTTTCTTCGGATGCGGGTTGCTGGTATTGCTTCTCGCTCAGCCACCGTGATCGGTACGCCCAAAAGACGAACGAGTTGAGCCACGCCAACGGCGAAGAAAGGGGCTCATCGGGCAAGCCCTTTGTCAGCACGGCAACATTCGCCGACTGGACCAGGTCGTCGGCCACCCAGGGTGATTTGCACAACTTCATGGCGTAGGCGCGCATGCCGCGCTGATTTGCGGCGAGAAGAGCGTGAAGCGATGTCATGCTGCAGCCTGCTGGGTGTTGTCGTTGGCGGCGGCGTAAGTGCCCATGACGCGCGCCGCAGAGAGGGTCACCCGCCCGTCCTCGCCGAACTTACGATGATAGGTGATGACCTTGGCCGACCTGCCGGACAGCCAGTTTGACCCGTAGGCATCTGGCGCCGCCAGCGTCTCGTGCTGCTCGACCTTCATCAGGTCGGTGGTCTTCAGTTCGTCCTGATGCTTATGGCCAGTGTGAGCATAGCTGTACTTTGTGCGCCCATAGATTGCGCGGTACTTGCCGACCATGATCGAGTCGACGTTCTTGGTGCCGCGACGGTGCCCGTGGTGGAAGAAGAGCGAGACGTCACCATGTTCGATGACAGAGTATGTGCCGGGGCTGACGTCGACCCTCACGCGCGGCTCATCCTCGTAGAACGCGGCCAGCATTTCGCGGAGCCATACTTCGCCGGCCGGGTCGTGGTTCGCGTCACACATGATGACGTCGACCTGCTCGTGTTTCTCGAGCAGCATCCCGATCACCGTTCGGACAATGCGTATCGCCGCGCGAACCATCTTGGGGTAGCGGCTATCGCTGTCCAACAGGTTGCCATGTTCCGGCGTGATGCTCTTGAACGAGTCGTAGTGAAGAAAATCGCCGAGTTGCGCGAACACGGCCCGCCTCGCCGCAGGCGACTGCGCGACCGCAGCGGCAAACCAGTCAATGACGAGTCGCTCGCCAATTCTCAGGTCATAGTCGCCGCCGCCGGTCTCCTCGTTCCACGCGAGCGCACCGAGGTGGTTGTCGGTGATCGTGTATTGGTTGAGAAGGTC
>Ga0172380_10009594_pt1 | contig 10288 bp, 5 predicted proteins | sample Leawe162metaG_FD_119747 | JGI IMG/M metagenome (GOLD analysis project Ga0172380, IMG submission 119747) | Leachate microbial communities from a municipal landfill in Southern Ontario, Canada - Leachate well 162 metaG | ecosystem: Engineered > Solid waste > Landfill > Unclassified | place...
CTTTGTGAAAAATTTGTAAGTGAGATCGTCCGATTCGCTTGTCTGCCTCAGCAGCATCGCGAACGACATCGTAATCAAGACCGAGCTTATCGCACACATCGTACATCTGATTTGCAAATACAACTTTGACCGCAAACCAAGTATTGCTAAAATATTTTACCATTTCAGCTTCGGTTGCCGGCATCACGCGTTCAAATGGCGCTGCAGGCAACAGCATGAGCAAATCTGCCGAAACTGTATAACTTTCTTTTGTAAACCCAACAATTTGCCGATCAGGAAAACGCATATCCTGGTCAGCACTTTCTTCAGTTAAAAATTCTGGGTTAAATAAAACCTTGAGTTTTGGATATTCTTTCTGCAGCTGATCCGTAGTCCCAGGCAAAACAGTTGATTTAATCACCACTGTTTTATCCTCCGGAACCAAATCCATCGCAGTTTTTACAAAACTTAAATCAAAACCACCGTTATCAACAAGGTATGGAGTTGGAACACAAATAAAAATGTAGTCAGCCTTTGCAAGCACTGACGCATCTTCAAAACCCTTGAACGGATCGTAAACAACAACCTCATTACCTACAGATTCGAAATATTTTATTGTTGCGCCCCCAACCATTCCCGCACCCATGACGCCGATTACTGCTTTTTTTGCCATAAATTTAATGCTATGTGGAATCTAGATTAACAAACCATTGACTGTCATGTCAAGGAAATTGCGCTGCTGAGCCACTCTTTAATTCGCGGTGCAATAATATCCCAATTAAACCTTGCTACATGCCCTCTGCCGCGCGCAACCATCTGTGCACAACCCTCTGGATTTTTAAGCAAGTCATCAATCGCTGCAGTCAGCGCCTCAACGTTGCGGGGCTCAACAAGAACACCATGCACTCCATCTTCAATGATACTTGGAATTCCCCCCACATGTGTTGCAACAACAGGAAGTCCTGCTTGCAAAGCTTCGAGAAAAACAATTCCTTGACCCTCTGAATGTGCGGGTCTGCAAAAGACATCGGCTGCGGCGTAGTATTTTTTGAGCGCCGTTTGTTGCTGCGATCCGATAAAATGTATACGCTGAGCAGACACCTTCGCACGTTCTTCAAGCTCGCCGCGCAATTCACCATCTCCAACGAGCAGCAGGTGTACCTCAGGTAAATTATGAATTGCAGCAATCAAATCGCCAAGTCCATTTTTTTCAACAAGCCGAGAAACAGACAAAACAACGTGTGCGTCATCTGGAATTCCAAGATCGGTTCTAATTTCTGCGCGATACTGCGCGCGCTCATGGCTCGTTATACTAAATAATTCCGACGATACGCCATTTGGAATTACAACAGGCTCAACCTTCGCACCCTGTTTTTTTGCCCAGTCGGCCAAAAAAGGAGCGATCACTTGAATACCACGCGCACGCAAAAATATGTGTTTAAAAATTCCTGGTGCTATGCGTACCCGTTTTTCAATACCCTCCAAATCATCACCTTCCTGCAACGTCAAAACATAGGGCAAAATTCCGAGGCTATCGGCCAACATCGCACCAATTCCTGCGTAACTTGCCATAATTGCCCACACAAGATCAGCGCCACGCTGCCGTTTGAATCGCCACGCATACCACGGAAAAACAGCAATAAGCCAAAGTTTATCGAATTTCGATCCACATCCAACACGGATAACATTAAACCCCTCCCACATATCGCGACGCGCAAGCTTCGAATCCATGCGCGCAGTTACAATTGTAAATCGAAACGAGGTCGACATCTTTTTTATAAGCTCTTGCACTGCAATCTCAGCTCCCCCTAAAAATGGAGCGAACGCGGTTGTTGCGATGATGATGTGCGGACGCGTGTCACTAAAGTTTTTCATGTGATTTTATTTTTTCTTCGCAAATGCACTCGGAAATGCATCGCGAATTTTTTTCTGCAGCTCATTTCGATTTGTTTTCTCAAATGCACTGTCTGCCGCAACCACAAACTCCGCATTCCACTCCGGCGCATAAAAATCAGCAACAGCTGGCGCAAAAAGATTTGCTGATTTCTCAAAATTTCCCGCACGTGAATACACAAGTCCTGCAAGCAAACGGTTTCCACGCAACGCTAAATTGTGTCCATATTTCTCCGCCAAATCCATTTCAGCAGCCGCACGCGCCACATCGGTATCGATATAAATGAGCGCTAAATACCAGTGACCAATTGCAATCTCAGGCTCTTTTGCGTTTGCCGCTTCCAGCAATTGGAGCGCGCCCGCTACATCATTTTTGTACAATTTCAGATGTGCCCACGAATATGCAATTTGTTGGCGATCAGGACTGAGCTTTGTTGCATATGCAAACGCATCTTCTGCGAGTTTGTATGCGCTCGGATCTCCTGCTTGAAACATGTTTACATACAACTGCCCTTTCATAAATGCCGCCAAAACATTAGCCGGCTCTTCAGTTTGCAGCAGTCGATCAAGCGAGCCAATCGAAAAATAATAATAATTTTTGAACATCGGAACTGTCATAAACGGCTGATTCTGATTTACAACGAGTGGAATTTTTTGTGCGATACGCGCTGTATCGAGAAGCACATCGGTAAGATGCGGCCCATTAATTGCCACTGCTTGTTTAAAATAGTTCTGTGAAACGTTCAGATCAGTCCCTGCTGAAATCTGCGCCTTCAGATCAAGATTGTTTTGTCGATACGATGGAATTACAACATATGCTGTTGCCACAACGAATATTAAACCAATCGCGTATGTAAGCGTGTCCGACGGCCGAACTGTTTCGCTGGGCGATATAATGCCCGTTTGACTGCGACGCAGTGCAATATATCGCGCCGCAACAATTCCACCGAGCGCATAAAATTCCGCATATGAACCTGGATGATCAAACACAAAAATGTTATGCAAAAAATGCAGAACGAAAATCCCGAACAAAACCGCCGATAACAAATTTTGATTTTCATCTGTTGAACGCGTTTTCAAACACATCCAAAAAATAACGCCATATTGAAGAAGATATACAATAAAACCAACCGCACCTTGCGTTACGAGTACATCAAACACTGCGTTATGTGCATGATCAAACCATGTTTCGTAACTCCCAAATGTCAAAGATTTTGGATTGTAGAATTTATTGAAAACGAAAAAGAAATTTTCAGGCCCCCATCCGAGAACTGGACGCTCTAAAAATCCTGTAATTGCAATTTTCCATGCAATAAGTCGCGTTGAACCCGTTGAGTCGAGCGCGTCTCCCACATTAGTTACGCGGGCAAGCATTGAGTTTTCAAGCGACGGAACAATCCTTGGCAATGCAAAAAGAAAACTAACTGCAGCAAAAATTCCCACAGCCAAGCCGACAACCAGTTGTTTTTTCCCAAGCTGCCAAAGCCTGCGAGCAACATATATTCCAATAACAACCAGAGCTCCCGCGAGTCCAACTAATGCGCTACGCGTACCGCTTAAATAAAGTGCGGTTACATTAAGAAGAGCTGCCGCGACATACCACCAGACTAACACATTTTTGCGATGAATATATGCGAGATACACCGCAATTAACATGAGCTGCGCTGTAAAGCCTCCCAAATAAATTGGATTACCAAATGTACCCGCGACTCGACTTCCTGAGTTCATTAAAAAATTCGGAATAATTCTTTGCAAAATTCCAGCACTCGCCACAACCGCGGAAACGGCAACCAGATAGGAAAGAAATTTCTGAAGTTTGTGGGGGTTCGCGCTAAAATATGCAGTGACTAAAACAGAAAACAAAATTGCATACCAAATAAAAATAATTCCCGTCATGCGTTCAAAATTACTCCAAAACGCGCGGCTCGAATCAAATGCTAATACGCCGGAAAGTCCGAGCACAACCGCATATGCGCCGAGTACATACACATACACATTTCGCACATCGTACTTTTTATTCGCAATGATAAGTGGAATAAATAGCGCCGCGAAAAGCCCCACAACCGCCTCAAAATAAATTACTTTTGGAAAAATAAATGGGAAAATCGAAAATGACGTGCCGACAACAAGCGGCACAAGAAGCGCTGTGTGCATTAATAGTCCTGCCACCCATTCCCGTGTTGATTGCTGCGTCAAATGTCCCATAGAATTTATTTTTTAGGAAATGTTGCAATAAAACTCGCCGCCTCCGCGCTGAAACTCGGGTCAATCTCAACTGCGCGATTAACCGCACGTCTTGCATCATCAAAGCGTTTAAGCTCCGCATATGCAGCTGCTAAGCGCGCGAAAGTTTCGGCGTTCGGTGTAATTTCAACTGTTTTCTCAAGCAGCAAAACTATACTACCATTATCCCCTTGTTTTACAAAACGCTCGATGAGCCAATCGCGAAGTTGCAAAACTTCAGCTGATGCCGTTAATTCAATCGCCGTACCATACCACTGAACTGCTTTTTTGTTATCACCTAAATATTCATACACATAGCCAAGCAAAACCGGAGGCTCTTGCCGTGCCATAGAAATTGCATATGCATTCAAAAAATATTTCTCCGACAGCAAAAGATGTTCCGGATTTTTTGTTGCAAGCGCCGTGAAATACGCAACTTTTCCGGCAAATGTTTGCCATTCAAACGACTCCGGATAGGCATCGCCATATTTTTTTGTTAGCCCCGCAATGGTTGCAACATGCGCCTCCCATCGCGCGCGTTCATCTGGCGACAAATCAGAAAGTTTTGCAGTACCTGCCGCATATTTTTTAAGCAAACTTTCCGCAAACCACCGCCACGTTTCAAAATAATATGGGCTTTGCGGCGCGCTCAGTGCCCGCGTTGCAACTGCATCAAGTTTTTTAAAATCATTATTTTGTGATGCAACAAGTCCTTCGTTAATATCTCGCATCGCCACAAACGATCGCACACCGCCATACACAAACATCCAACTAAAAAGCACGGCGCATAAAACAAAAACAATTTTTTTGAGCGGAATAATCCAAGCGCCATCGAACTCATATTCGTTACCATCCAGATATGCAGCATATGCAAGCATAACTCCAAGCGTCATCAAAGACTGCGGAGTATCAAACGCAAACAAATTTTGCACCTGGTATGCAACCAGAAAACCAACAAATATCCACAAACCTTCAAGCGAGAGTTTGTTTTTCTTGTATGCGAGAACAATCACAAAACATGTGACGCCTACGAGCCCCAGATATAAAGCAAGCCCAACTGTCCCAAGCGTTGCCCAAATTTCAAGCAGTACATTGTGCGGTTTATCGATTCGCGTTTCATAATACGAATAATTTGCAAGTGACGCATCGAAATTTTTATCAACCGCTGTCCGATAATTTTCCCACCCAACACCAAAGACTGGATTTTGTTTGATAACGCGCGCCGCAATTTTCCAATTAAGAAAACGTGTTTCAAGTGTTGCGAACGCATCACGCTTCAAACTTAATCGACCAGTCACCCCCTCTTGCTGTGAATACCAGAAAAAAATTCCAATGAGAATTAATGCCGCAACACTAATACTTGCGATAAGTCGAAAAAATAAATAACCCGACACGGTCTTTTTCTTCATGACAAGAAAACCGAGCACTGCAATCGCCGCGCCCGCTCCAACCCCGACATATGACGAACGAGAAAGCGTTAACATCATCGCGGTCAAGATTGGAACAAGTCCAACTACAATTGCGATAACTTGATATTTCGTCCACCGAAATGTCGCGCGTTCTGCGATCAAAAAAGAACCAAGAAAAAGATATGGCGCGAGATACGTTGCTAAAATCAATGCATTTCCTGCAGGCAAATTTAACCGACCCGGACTTCCGATGCCTGAGCCCTTTAAAACGTATGCATCAAACAGGCTCCATATCGACGCCGCAGCCGCAACACCAAACGAGACGGCAAGAATTTTTTTCCACTCAAGAATACGCGCATCCACGGTACGCAGCGAGGCATACCAAAAAAACCAGACAAGATAGAGCGACAGCCCCGTTGTACGCGCAGCACCGCTCCACATGGTCTGGCGAACATCCGTTGTAATAAAAAGTGAAAGACACAAGAGGCCGATAAACGCTGTGATAAAAAAATCAATTTTCGACAATCGCACACGCGATTCTTTAAAACTAAGCACAAGCGATGCAAGCATAAACACTGACACCGTGCCGAGCAAATATGCAAACCTCGGAATGGTAAAAGGAAATTGCACGCCCGTATACACAACAAGCGGCGCGAGCAGCACCAAATATCCGAACAACTTCGCGATGTTTTGAATCCATGCCATAGGTAATTTCATGCACCGATTGTAACGCAATCTCACAATATAATCAACTGCAACATTGACCAATAGCCCCACAAAACCGTATACTTTGCGGCACTATGGCACACCAAATTTTCGCAGCATTTTTTCTTGCCGCCCCCCTCGTCATCTACACAAATTTCGCCTATCCCCATACACTTCCTCGATGGATTCTCCTCACAACGCTCGGATTCGTATGGAGTTTATTTTTACTTTACAGCCACATCAAAACATCATCGCAACAAAAAATTTCTACCATCGATATCGCACTCACCGCTTTTGTCGCGATACTTTTTATAACTTCCCTAACCGGAGTCGATTTCAATCAAAGTTTTTGGGGGATGTTTGAGCGAAGTTTTGGTGTTTCTTTATGGATAACGCTTCTTGTCTGTTTTTTTGGACTGAAAAAAATAGCTGCATCAAAAAATAACACACTCGACATTTTTTTTATAGCCACTATTTTTGTCGCGTCGCTCTGGGGGATCGCTCAAAAATTTCTACCTGGATTCGCTCAAACATTTTCAGGCGCGCGCATTGGCGGCACACTCGGTAACGCGATTTTCTTTGGCACATATCTCTCGCTCGGCATCGGCTCAATCCTATTTATTCTCGCGCAAAAAAAAGACAGCCTTACAAAGAGTTGGCACTATTTCTCATACACAACAATTGTCCTTGCTTTTTCTACACTCCTATTCACTCAAACCCGAGGTCCGCTCCTTGGCTTTGTTGTTGGAACCTTCATTGCGCTCACTAGTTTTTTCTATCTAAACTCATCTCGCAAAAAATCACTGCTCATAGGAGCTACTGTAATCGCCGTAGTCGCAAGCGCCTTCTTCTCGCAATACTATCTAGCGCAAACAACCGCGCAAACACGCTTCCTTAACTGGACAATGGCGTGGAACGGATTTAAACAGCGCCCAATATTCGGATGGGGCCCAGAAAATTACCGATCTGTTGTCGATGCACATTTTATCCCAAAACTCAGCAATTTTTCACTCGCCGAAACACACCCCGACAAACCTCACAATTATTTTCTTGAAATTTTAGCAACGAGCGGACTTGTCGGCGGGATCGCATACGGCGCGCTCCTCATAGCAATCTTACTATCGATATATTCACTATGGCGACGAGAGCTCCTCGATTCTAAGAGCTCTGCCCTCCTCTTTGGAATTTTAGCTACATCTATAGCACAGAACCTAACCGCGTTTGAAACGCATGGAAGCATCATCGTTTTTTTATTGGTTGTTAGCAAACTATCAGCACTTGATTCAAAAATCGAATCAAAAAAAATTCCTACAACATTTTTTTTGAGTGCTTGCGTATTTGGTTGTGCCTATATTTTTGCCCTAGGCACATTTCCACTAATGCGCGAAATCAAACATTTTTCGATCATCAAAATTAATCCTGAAAAAAATAGCGAGGTTCAAAATCAGTTCCATAAAACCCCGTTTGAACTCGATTATTTCACTGCAATTTCATTTAAAATCGTTGGACAATATTGGCAAAATCCCACGGGCTACGCAAAATTAGATGCACCTGCAAAAAAACAAAATGAACAAGACATCGTATGGCTCACGCAAACTATTCCTCTGCTCCATAAAAAACATGCCGGAAGTGGTACTTGGGAATTACAACTAGCCCAAAGCGCTTTTCAGTTATCAATGCTGACTAAAAGCCCGGAAACAATAGCGCTCACACAAACTCTTTACGAAAATTTCCTTGCGCTCGCCCCTAATCGTCAAGAACCGCGTCTACAACTCGCCCAACTCGCACTCCAAAAAAACGAGCTCGAAAATGCACTTTCATTACTAACCGAAGCAATCAATCTCGACAATTCTTATGCTGCACCCTATTGGCAACGTAGTATTGTATATTTTGTTGCCAAAAAACCACAGCTCGGATGGTCAGACCTCAAAAAACTCATGGAGCTTAAATTTGAAATCACAAACCCAACCGTTGCAAATTACATTTACAACCAACTTCTAGAATCAAACATGCCCGCCGAAGCCGAGACATTCAAAACCTACTTCGAACGAGGTTTTTGAGCGCGTATTTCAAGTTCTATCATCCACGCTGCATGTTCCGGACTCCAGTCATGATTAGGAAAATCTTTTTTTGCTTGTTGTATAATCTCAAATGCTTTTACTGAATCACCTGAAATATCAATCATCATCGCGTATTTAATTCGAGCTTGCAGGAGTCCGGGAACCCGCTCCGAAAATTTCGCAAGCGATTCAATCGCCTCTGGCAAACGACCAAGTTCGCGAAGCGTATCTGCCCGCTGGAAAACCGCTGCTGGACGATCAGAATTGATTGCCAAAGCCCGATCCTGCAGCACGAGCGACTCTGCAAACCATGCCGCCTTCGTGCCCGACAATTCATATGAACCATATAAATTCGCCCAGGTAGATGCGACATTGAGCGCATCTGGATGCATCGGTCGCGCCTTAACGCCTGCAAAAATCGGCTCTACTATATTTTTTGAATATCGTACAAGATTTGGCGCAACTACATATGCCTGCGACGGCATCGACAAACGCAAAACCTCAATCATCGAATCCTTAGTAAATGGCAAAAACTTGTTCGTAATCATCTGATTTTTCGGCAAATTCACGAATCGACCCGACGAAAGCGCCGCTGAAATTCCCTGTATATACGATGCATTTCGCATCATCACAACAACAACGACTAAGCTTGATATCATGACAACGCCAGCCGCACCTCTAAAAATATTCGCTCCATACCTTGATTTATCAAGCCGCATGCCATCCGCAATCAGAAAAATAAGCGGAATTGCTGTCCATACCATGTAAGGAGATGTCGCAATTAATGCGAGATATGCAACAAATGTCGCGCGCTTCAGCGCCGACGAATCGCCGCCCAAAGAGCGATATACAACGACTGACCATACTATAAAAAGCGCAAGTGCAATAAGACCTCCCTTGAGAAGTAAATCAAGATATGCCGAATGCGTGGAATCCGTTATCTCACCATATGAAACCTGACTAAGGTCTGCCGATGACCGATCGATAATATCACGATGTGCGCCCAAACCAAACCCGATAAGCGGCTGCTGCATAAGCTGCGCAGCGCCCGATTTCCACATTGCAACACGCGTTGCAATCGTTACACTACGCGTTAATTCGATACGGCCCGAAAGTATAAGTGACGCACCCACCACCAATAAAATAGCCGAGATCAAAGCAACGCTGATTCGAATTTTCTTCGAAATTTGCTGCTGTTCCCACACATACACAACAGCCGCAACAGCAAGCGCAAGATATGCGCCACGCGTTTGCGTCAGAGCAATTAATAAAATCGACACGATTACACTCGCGATTGTCAACCAATTATTTCGCGCACGCGATGCAATCCACGGAACAAACAATAAAACCCCCGCAAGATAAAGCGGATTTCCAACCGAGCCCATAAATCGCCCAGCCGGCAACACTTCAACAAAACGATCAAGCCCTAAGAGCGGAAAAATCACAACGCTCCCAATAAAAACCGCCGCCAAAATCATGAGCATCATTTTTTGATGTTTTATGAACTGACTATCCGTAAGCCACGCTGCAACCGCAACAATTGCAAGCAAGAAAGCGCTTTCAAATAACAGACCATCAAACCGAACCCACGTTCCCCACCACGACTCTGCCAAAAAAACTGGAAGACTACGAACAAAAAGCCATGCGATAAAAATACCATACACAACGACCACCGGGTTTCGAGCAGCTCCTGAAATTTTCTCTTTGAAATTGCTGTCACGCGTGAGGCGCCACAAAGTCGTCCCCAAAATACCAATAATCGCGAGTGAAAACGCGATGATTCTTGTTGATTGATATGGAAATGCGAGGCCGCCAACTACCAAAAACGGCGTTGCGAGTAACAAACCAAATGATGCCAAAAATATTCGAAAATTAGTATGCATAGTGGCACTAGTGTAACTAAAAAAAAGGAGACCGGCAAGTCGCGAGCACATAATCTGCTCTAGCGAACTTGCCGGTCATGCACGAATATTACTGTTCTACTGTTTCGGCGTGCAACCGACTGGAGTGACCCACACC
>Ga0172380_10009595_pt1 | contig 10287 bp, 6 predicted proteins | sample Leawe162metaG_FD_119747 | JGI IMG/M metagenome (GOLD analysis project Ga0172380, IMG submission 119747) | Leachate microbial communities from a municipal landfill in Southern Ontario, Canada - Leachate well 162 metaG | ecosystem: Engineered > Solid waste > Landfill > Unclassified | place...
ACATCTCTAATATCTTTGGTCGAGAGGCAGTAGGCTCAATGGTTGTTTTTTCCGGAGGCGAGCCAGATAAAAATGAATATCGAAAATTCAAGATAAAAATCGGCCAGGGTCTGGCCAATGATATTGGCATGTTGACCGAAATTTTAGAGCGAAGATTTAGGCACGCAGAGGAAACCCTTGAGCCCGGAGTAACGGAAGATAAAGCTCTGGTTAAATGGCCTTTGCCCGATTTAATCGTGATCGACGGGGCGAGAGCCCAAGTTAACGTGGCGAGAAAAATCTTAAAAAAATTTAAATTAGATATTCCAGCTTTAGCAATTTCTAAAGGCGATGGTCTCCGTTCGGCGCGCGCTCGCGATAAGATATTTTTTGCCGGCGAGAAGAAACCGCTTGAATTATCGCTAGCTTCGCCCGCCCTACATGTTATTAAAAGAGTCCGTGATGAAGCGCATCGGTTTGCGATTAACTATCATAGAAAGTTACGAGGGAAGAGTTGGAAAACAAATCACATAACACATATCACATAACACATAACAGTCTAATTTTTTTGTTACGTGCTATATGTTATGTGTTGCGTGAATTTACGTCATGCTTTCGTGAAAATTTGTTTTTATCGATTTCGGCTCTAGGCCGTTTTTTTTATTGTAAGCGATTTGTTTTTCCCGTCTTTTTTGGGTGACATCAATGGCAAAGCGCATGGCCGGCGAAATGCGATCGGCGTACATAATAACCTTGCCTTCAACGTGCCGAGCGGCGCGGCCCATGGTTTGGATAAGCGAAGTTTCGGTTCTTAAGAAACCGCCGACGTCGGCGTCGAGAATCGCTACTAAAGAGACTTCGGGCAAATCTAAACCTTCGCGCAATAAGTTAATACCGACTAGGCAATCGTATTTTCCTAAGCGTAGATCGCGCAAAATATCCACTCGATCTAAAGTGTTAACTTCGCTGTGCAGGTATTGGACTTTAATGCCTTGTTCCTGTAAAAATTCTGTTAGTTCTTCGGACATTCTCTTGGTTAAAGTTGTTACCAAAACTCTTTGTCCTTTTTCCGTGCGTTTTTTTATTTCTTTGATTAAATCAGGGACCTGGCCTTGCGTCGGGCGAACTTCAATTTCCGGATCTAACAGGTTGGTCGGCCTAATAATTTGCTCCACCACTTGGTCGGATTTTTCCACCTCGTAAGCTTGCGGAGTGGCGCTGACATAGACCACTTTATTTATTTTTTTACTAAATTCCCGAAAATTAAGCGGACGGTTATCTCGCGCCGAAGGCAGGCGAAAACCAAAATCAATTAGAGTTTGTTTTCGCGATTGGTCGCCGGCGAACATTCCGCGGACTTGCGGAATAGTGACGTGCGATTCATCAATAAACATTAAAAAGTCTTTAGGAAAAAAATCAATCAGAGTCGCGGGCGGCGAACCGGGCGCTCGGCCGGAAAGGGGACGGGAATAATTTTCAATGCCATTACAATAACCAACCTGCTCAATCATCTCTAAATCATAGTTAGTTTTTTTCTCTAAACGATAAGCTTCAAGTTCTTTTTTTTGTTTTTTTAATTCTTTGATGCGCATAGCCAGTTCTGCTCGAATATCTTTTATAGCCTCGCCTAAACGGTTTTCCGGCGTCATGAAATGTTTGGCCGGCAAAATCATAACGGATTTTAATTCGGCAGCATCGCGGTTAAGCAAGATCAGCGAGCCTGGGGCGGGTTGGCCCGGCTTAATATTGAAAAGATAGATTTTTTCAATTTCATCGCCGAACATAATTAAGCGGACAACGCTTTCGCCGGTGGCTAAATGGATGTCGATCGTTTCGCCCTTAACTCGGAGTTGACCGCGATTAAAATTGCGATCATTGCGCTCATACTGGATTCTTATCAACTGTCTAATAAGTTCATTTCTTTTTAATTTTTGACCGACTTGAAATTTTACGCTCGCCGCTTCATATTCAGCCTTTTCCCCTAAGCCGTAAATGCAAGAGACGCTGGCGACAATTAAAACATCCTCGCGGTTAATTAAAGATTGGGTAGCGGCATGACGGAGGCGGTCAATTTCTTCGTTAATGGCAGTCTCTTTCTCTATATAAGTATCGGTCTGGGGAATATAAGCCTCAGGTTGGTAATAGTCATAGTAGGAAACAAAATAATGGACGGCATTGTTGGGAAAGAATTGCCGAAATTCACCATAGAGTTGGGCGGCTAAAGTTTTATTGTGCGAAATAATCAGGGTGGGTTTCTGAACCTGTTCAATAATTTTAGCCATCGTAAAGGTTTTGCCGGAGCCGGTTACGCCCAGAAGAGTTTGGTGTTGGTAGCCCTTATTTAGGCCGGAAACGAGTTTTTTTATCGCTTCGGGCTGGTCGCCCATCGGTTTAAATTGTGACTTAACTTCAAATTTCATATTTGATACAAGCTTACAGCACTTCAATTTATTTATCAATTATATTACATAAGTAGGAACGCGCCTCGGCGCGTTCCTACTTAGGAACAATTGCGTTTACATGCCCTTGCATTTTCCCAACCTTTATTTTAAGATGTAGGAACAATATTGTAGGAACAGGCCATTAACCCATTCCTACAATTTTCTATTAAATAATTGTCTAGCTTCTATTTATGTCTGATAACATTATCTCGAGCATCCTTAAACCGTCGCCTAAAGGGAGGAGATGGCAGATTTTTGCGTTAATCATTATTTTTACCGTGGCTGGTTTATTAATTGATGGTGGATCGTATTACAACCGCGGAACGGATTGGCTTGCCGGTAAAACTAACGAAATTGTGCGTTTACCTCATGTGAAAGACGTTCCTTTCCGTTTGGGTTTAGACTTATCGGGCGGAACTCATTTAACTTATCAGGCCGATGTCTCCGCCATTCCGTCAGCCGACAGAAATGATGCGGTTGAGGGAGCGCGAGATGTGATTGAACGTAGAATCAATGTTTTCGGTGTCGCTGAACCGGTGGTTCAAGTGAATAAGACTAGTGCTGGTGATTACCGAATTATTGTCGAACTCGCCGGCGTTAAAGATGTTGAGGCGGCGATAAAAATGATCGGCGAAACACCGCTATTGGAGTTTAAGGAAGAAGCAACTGGACAGCAAAACCTAACCGAGGAGCAACAAAAACAAGTTGATGATTATAATAAGACGGCGGAAACTAAAGCCGAGACAGTCTTGGGTAAAATTTTGTCTAGCGGGGATTTTGACGCTTTAGCCAAAGAGTATAGCGAGGACGAGACTACTAAGGAGGCGGGCGGAGATTTGGGCTGGATCACTGAACAGGATAACCATGAAATTGTCTCTCTGATTAAACCCTTGAAAATCGGTGAGACTACGAAAGACATCGCTGTCGGGACGCAAGGTTTCGAAATTGCTCGATTAGAAGATAAAAGAATTAAAAAAGACGCTTTTACTAACCAAGAAGAGGTCGAAGTAAAAGCTTCGCATCTCTTAATTTGTTTTACCGGCGCACAAAGTTGCGAAAGTACTTTATCTAAGGAAGAAGCTTTGGCGAAAATTCAGCAATTGAAAAGAGCAGCCACGCCAAGGAATTTTGCTGATTTAGTAAAAAAGAATTCGACCGAACCGGGCGCGGCTACGAGCGGAGGGGACTTAGGTTGGTTTAGTAAGGGCGCCATGGTTAAAACTTTTGAAGAGGCGGTGTTCGCGCAAAAAGTTGGGATCATCTCTGAAGTCGTAGAAAGCGACTTTGGTTACCATTTGATTTATAAACAACAAGAAAGAAAGCTCGAAGAATATAAAGTCCGCCATATTTTAATTAGACGATTGACGAGCGAAAATCTTACGACTGAAAATTGGAAAAATACAGAATTGACTGGAAAATATTTAAATCGAGCTGTGGTCGAATTTAATCCTAATGATAATTCGCCCGAGGTAGCTTTAGAATTTAACAGCGAAGGCGCGGATTTTTTTGAAAAAATTACCGATCGAAATGTAGGCAAACGAGTGGCTATATTTTTAGACGGTTATGCTATTAGTACGCCGACGGTCAGTCAAAAAATCACTGGCGGTAAGGCGGTTATTAGCGGGACTTTTAGCCTACAAGAAGCCAAGACCTTAGCCCAGCGTCTTAACGCCGGCGCCCTGCCCGTACCTGTTAGTCTGGTTAGTCAGAACACAGTGGGAGCAAGCTTGGGACAAAAATCAGTCAGCGACAGTTTAGTGGCTGGTTTGGTTAGTTTTGTTTTAGTCGCTCTCTTTATGATTTTCTTTTACCGTTTGCCTGGCTTAATGGCGGTTTTTGCTTTAGCCGTTTACAGTATTTTAGTTTTAGCTATCTTTAAACTTTGGTCAGTGACTTTAACCTTAGCTGGCTTAGCCGGTTTTATAGTTTCCATCGGCATGGCCGTTGACGCCAATATCTTAATTTTTGCTCGCTTTAAAGAAGAGATTAAAAGCGGAAAATCCTTAACCATAGCGATTGAAGAGGGCTTTAGACGCGCTTGGCCGTCAATTAGAGATAGCAATTTTAACACTTTAATTACTTGTTTTATTTTAATTCAGCTAACCACCAGCGTGGTTAAGGGGTTTGCTATTACTCTTGGTTTGGGTGTAATTGTATCCATGTTAACGGCTATTTTTGTAACCAGAAATTTTTTAAGTTTAATCCCCAGCACTTGGTTGGAAAAAAGACCGTGGTTAATTACTTCTCATAAGAATTTAGCTAATAAAAAAGTTTAACTATGACGAACTACAAGATAATTCAAAAAAGAAAACTTTGGTTATTAATTTCTGGGACCGTGGTCGCCCTATCCTTAGTCGCGTTATTTGTTTGGGGCTTTAAATTCGGCACTGATTTTACCGGGGGTAGTTTGTTGGAAGTAAATTTTTTAGAATCTCGTCCTTCGGTCAGCGAAGTTGGCTCAAGTTTGTCTGATTTAAAATTAAACAGCTTAGTCGTCCAGCCAGTCGGGGAGAAGGATATGATTTTACGTTTCCAAGAAACTTCAGAAGAGACTCACCAAGCCGTTTTAGAAAAATTGCAAGCTTATAGCGGAGGCATTGAGGAATTACGTTTTGATTCAGTCGGCCCCTCAATCGGCCTGGAGCTTAAAAGAAAAGCGGTTTACTCTATATTTTTTGTGTTGGTTGCGATTTTAATTTATATCGCCTATGTTTTTCGCAAAGTTTCTCGGCCGGTTTCTTCTTGGAAATATGGCGCCGCGGCGATTATCGCTTTGTTTCATGACGCGATTATTACGATGGGCGTTTTTGCCGTCTTGGGCCGGTTTTATAATACGGAAATCAACACGACTTTCGTGGCCGCAATTTTAACTGTTATTGGTTTCTCAATTCACGATACGATTGTAGTTTTCGATCGCATTAGAGAAAATCTGCCTCGCAGTAATGATGATTTTGAAGGAACGGTTAACGTCAGCCTTAATCAAACTGTCATTCGTTCGATTAACACTTCTTTGACGGTTATTTTTGTGTTACTGGCCATTATAATTTTTGGCGGATCTTCAATTAGAACTTTTGCCTTAGCCATGGCGATTGGTATTTTTGTCGGGACCTACTCTTCTATTTTTGTGGCCCCGCCCCTCTTGGTTGTCTGGGAGAAGATGAAAAAATAAACCCCGTTAGAAATTTTTTAAGTAGTAAGTATATTCAGTTATAATTATTTCACCTTGTTAGAATTTTATTTCTAACGGGGTAAAAAAATTAAGAAAAGAGGGCGTCCGCCAGTTGGCAGATCGCCCTCTTTTCTTTCGGGTGAGTGTGGTATAATAAATTTATGAATGTCACCCAAATAAACGATAAAAAAAAGCTAAACAGTTTTATCTATAGCGAGCCGCATTGTCAATTTTTGCAATCCTGGCAGTGGGGAGAATTCCAAGAACACGTTGGCGGAGAAGTTTTTCGTTTGGGGGTTGAGGCGGAGGGAAACCTACTTGCCGCCGCCACTATTATTAAAAAAAATTTTTTAAATAAGACCTATCTTTATTGTCCTCACGGCCCGATCCTGAGAGCTCGGGCGGGGGGTAAAGCTAAAGAACTTTTGTTTAGCGAAATTGCCAAGCTGGCTTTAAAAGAAAAAGCAATTTTTTTTCGTTTTGAGCCAGCTACTTTAGACGAGCAAGGCGGTTTAAAAAAAACTCTAGATATTCAACCAAAAAGGACTATCGTCCTCAACCTAGAGAAAACCGAAAAGGAGTTGCTGGAAAAAATGGGGCAAAAAACTCGTTACAATATCCGCCTGGCGGAAAAAAAGGGCGTCAAAGTTGAACAAGCGGATATTAGCGAGTACGGTACGTTTTGGAAATTACTGAGCGAAACCGGAGCTAGAGACCGTTTTCGTTTGCATAGCGAAAAATATTATCAGGAAATGCTTCGGGTTGATAAGGACTTTATAAAATTATTTTTTGCCAAAGCCAATGGTAAAATTATCGCCGGCGGAATTTTTTCTTTTTGCGGAGACACCGCCACCTACCTTCATGGCGCCTCGTCTAATGCTGATCGCAATTTAATGGCGCCGTTTTTATTGCAATGGGAAATAGTTAAACGAGCTAAGGAGTATGGTTGTAAGTATTATGATTTTTACGGGATAGACGAAAAAAAATGGCCCGGAGTCACTAGATTTAAGGTCGGATTTGGAGGAGAGGAAATAAACTACCCCGGGACATTTGATTTGGTTTATAATAAAAGGTGGTACTTCGCTTATAGGGCGATTAGGAGATTATATCGTCTAGCACAGAACATCCAATAACCAAATTCCAATAATCAAACAATAAAAAAATCAAATAAACAAACAATATTATTGTCGGAATATTAGTTATTATTGTTTAGTTATTGTTTGGAGTTTGGTTCTTGCTTATTGATTATTTAGTTGATAACGGAATGAATATTCTTCATAAAATAAAACAAATAATACCGATTAAAGTTTTTAAAGCGCTCCAGCCGGCTTATCATTTTTGTTTAAGCGGTTTAGCCGCGCTTTGGTATGGTTTTCCGAGCGAAAAATTAATTGTGATCGGCGTAACCGGCACGACCGGTAAAACCACCAGTCTTTACATAATCGCTAAGACATTAGCCTCGGCCGGCTATAAGGTTGGCTTTACCTCCACGGCGATCTTTAATGATGGACGAAAGGAGTGGTTGAATGACAAGAAGATGACCATGCCGGGAAGATTTTTTACGCAAAAAATAATGAGCCAGATGGTTAAAAACGGCTGTCAATACGCCATCATCGAAACGACCTCAGAAGGTATTAGACAATTCCGACATCGTTTTATTAACTACGACACTTTAATTTTTACTGGTCTCTATCAAGAGCATATTGAGTCGCACGGTAGTTACGAGAACTATAAAAAAGCTAAGGGCCAGCTATTTAAGCATCTGCGAAGAGGGAAAACGAAGTATGTGAATAATGAGAAGAAGGTTTGCCAGTCAGAAACTGGTTTGAAAAAAATTGATTTAAATTGCGTTAAGAAGGCCATCATCGCTAACGGCGACGACGAAGAAGCGAAATATTTTCTAGATTTTTGGGCAGAAAAGAAAATTATTTATGCCCAGGGCAATGGAGTCAAAAATTTCCAGGGCGAAATTATAAAATATAATCAGGTTAAATTTAATCGCGATGGCTTAAGTTTTACCATTGCCGGCGAAAATATTAAATTGCGTCTGATGGGCAGATTTAACGCCACCAACGCCATGACTGCTGTTTGCGTTGGGTTGAATGAGAGCGTAGACATAAAAAGAATTAAGGCTGGTTTAGAGTCTATAAAAGGTATTCCCGGCCGTCTAGAGTTAATTAACGAGGGGCAGTCGTTTATAGTTGTGGTTGATTACGCCTTTGAACCAAGGGCTTTGGCTAAATTGTACGAAACGGTCGAGTCGATTGCTGATAATTCCGGTAAAAAAGAGCCCGAGCTTGAAGACAGAAAGATTATTCATGTTTTGGGGTCAGCCGGCGGTGGTCGAGACGTCTCGAGGCGTCCTAGGTTAGGCAAAATTGCCGGCGCTAAGGCCGACTACGTGATTATAACTAACGAAGATCCCTACGATGATGATCCGCAGACGATAATTAATCAGGTGGCCGAAGGCGCGATTGAAGCGGACAAAAAAGAGAACGAGAATTTATTTAAAATACTAGACCGCCGTCAAGCGATTCGGAAAGCCTTGGCCTTGGCAGCTGATAATGACATTGTTCTGATAACAGGAAAGGGCAGTGAGCAGGCAATCTGTTTGGCGGGTGGCAAAAAGGTAGCCTGGGACGATCGAGTGGTGGTTAGAAGCGAGCTGAAGAAAAGATTGAAGTAAGCTTTGGGCGAAAATAATTTTTCGGGATAGGCTAAACGTGGTATAATACAGGCAACAATTTTATAAAGCTTAAATAAAAATTATTAACTAGTAATTGCTTTCGATTTTTTAGAAATAAAGGCAATTATAACTATGCCATTAAAATTATGAGCAAGAGAAATCTTATTTTTTCCATCATAATTGTCGCCGGTTTGGCTACTGCCGCCTGGATGGTATTTAACCAGTCGTCGGCTTTAAAAATTCCTCTCGTGTCTAAAGGCGCGCGCGTTACTGGTCCGAGTGAAGTTACTGTTGGCTACGGCTGGAGCGTTAAGCCCGACGTAAAGCAGGCGATCCAGGAAGCGGTTATCTCGGCGTCAGAGGAATTTAACGGTAGTCAGCCGGATTACGCAATTTTACTTTCTAACGAACAATACGATTCGAAGGTTTTAGTTAAAGAACTAAAGAGGCTTTGGCCGAACACGCGCGTCCATGGAGGAACGACGATGTATGGGAAATATACTCGAGACGGCTATCACTATAGTCCGACCGGATCTTTGGCCTTAATGGCGATTTCTTCGCCAAAAATTAAAGTCGGCGTGGGCGGAGCTGAAGTCGGAAAAATATCGGCTCAAGCGGCGGGAAAAAAAGCGATTGAAACAGCTCTAAAAGACGCTGGGAAAGAAGGGGAAAAACCGCAAGTAATTTATATAATTGGTAGTTTTACTAACGAACAAGGTTTAATTGAAGGAATTGAAAGCGTGGTTGGCAAGGATGTGCCGATTGTCGGCGGTTCGGCTTTCGACGATGCCGGAGTGGGTAATTGGAGCGAATTTGTAAACGACGAAGTTTATACGAATGGGGTAGCGCTAACCGCCTTTTTTACCGACTTAACCGTGGGTACGGCTTACGAATCTGGCTATGAGAAAACAAAATTTAAAGGCACAATCACTAAAGCCAAGGGCGCGGTCATCTATGAAATTAACAATCGCCCAGCTTTAGAGGTGTATGACGAATGGAGTGGAGGTCTAGTGACTAGCGTTAGAGCCGACTCTAAAGCAGAAACAATTACGGAAATTGTTAAAACCGCTCTTTTGCCCTTAGCTAAAGTGTTGAAGGGGACTAACGGGGAAGTTCATTATATCCCGATGCACCCCTATTTTTGGAACCTTAAGGACAAAACTGTAAGTACGGGAGTGAACGTTGAGGTTGGAGACGAAATTACGATTATGCATGGAACCTGGGAGGCTAACGTTAATCACGCTGTAAATACTTCAACTCAAGCCCTTGAAAATTCTGGCCTTAAAAAAGGCGAGGCTTATTTTGCGATTTATACCTATTGTTTAGGTAAAATGCAAACTATTCCCGCAGAGGAAAGAAATAAAATCCCTTTGTTAGTTAATGATACCCTTGGCGATATCCCATTCATAGCTGGCAATACGGGCGGTGAACAAGGCTACCTAAGAGGAGTAGGTAATGAGCATGCCGGTCTTAGTAACACGATGATTATTTTTGGACCGAAGAAATAAATAGTCCGAGTTTAAGGCGTCTATGCTAAAGAATAGAATTTTTGGCAAAATATTCAGTTTAACTATGCTGACTGCGTTAGCCGCCTCTTTGTTTTTGTTGCTCATTACTTATCGCGACCATGTTAACTCAGCGGAAAAAACGGTGATCGAAGAAAACGAGCTGTTGGCGGAAGTGACAGCCAATATGGTGGCCAGTGGTTATGTTAATGCCAAAATGCCTTTTCAGACCCTGAAGCTTATTAGCGATTCGGAAAATGTAGTTTTTCTTTGGATTGTGAAACCCAGCGGTGAGATCTATTTCGCAGATAACTCAGCCATGTTTGGTAAATACATTGAAGATCCCGAGACCCTAGCAAGCGAAATGCCTACCGTGAAGGATGCTTTAGCAGAAAGCGGAGAAAAAGTGAAGCTGATTACTAGGCCGCTAGAAATGGAATTAGGAGAACAGCATTGGACTCTTTATCTCGGGGCTTCTTTGAAACCAATTGCCTTAGTTAAACGGAA
>Ga0172380_10009596_pt1 | contig 10286 bp, 11 predicted proteins | sample Leawe162metaG_FD_119747 | JGI IMG/M metagenome (GOLD analysis project Ga0172380, IMG submission 119747) | Leachate microbial communities from a municipal landfill in Southern Ontario, Canada - Leachate well 162 metaG | ecosystem: Engineered > Solid waste > Landfill > Unclassified | place...
CCCAGCGGGATATTGGCGAGCATCTTCTGCTGCACCTCTTCTGAAAGCGCATCCGTCATTTTGGTACGGATAAAGCCGGGGGCGACCGCGTTGCAGCGGACGTTACGACTGGAAATTTCTTTGGCCACGGTCTTCGTGAACGCAATCACCGCGCCCTTGGAGGCCGCATAGTTGGCCTGGCCGGGGTTGCCGATGAGGCCGATGATCGAAGCAATATTGACGATGCTGCCGGAGCGCTGTTTCATCATGCCGCGCATCGCGGCTTTGGTGAAGAGAAACACACCCTTGAGATTGACGTTCATCACAGCATCCCAATCCTCTTCGCTCATACGCATCAGCAGGCCGTCTTTGGTGATGCCCGCGTTGTTGACCAGAATATCAACCGCTTTGCCGAAATCTTTTTCAATCTGCTTAACGGTGGTGTCCACGCCTTCGGCGCTGCTGACGTCCACGCTGTAGCATTCCGCACGGCGGCCAAGTGCTTTGACTTTGCCGGCGGTTTCTTCGAGCCACTCGGCCTTGAGGTCGCAGAGCGCAAGATCGGCACCGTCGGCGGCGAGCTTCAGCGCAATCGCCTGGCCAATGCCGCGGGCTGCGCCGGTTACTAATGCAACTTTTCCATCAAACTGTCCCATTAAATTCCCCTATTACGCGTTTTCGCTTTTCTTTCGGTTCAGGCTTCCAAGTCGGAAATGGCGCCTATGTTAGAGACCGAAACGGTCTTGTCAATCCGCTTCATCAGGCCGGCCAAAACTTTACCCGGCCCGCACTCAACAGCCTCAGTAACGCCTTGGGCGGCAAGCCACTGCATCGACTCAACCCAGCGCACCGATCCGGTGATTTGGGCCACCATATTGGCGCGAAGCACACCAACACCGTCGTGCGGCCTGCCGGTAACATTCGAAAGTACGGGAATTTTCGGCGCGGCCAGCGGGATATCAGCGAGGAACGCAGCCATCTTTTCCGCGGCGGGCGCCATCAGCGGAGAATGGAAAGCTCCGGCGACCGGAAGCGGCAGCGCGCGCTTCGCACCGGCCGCTTTACAAAGCACTTCGGCTTTAGCGATGCCTTCGGCAGTTCCGGAAAGGACAATCTGGTCGGGCGAATTAATGTTGGCCAGCGTGACGCCCGCTTCGGCGGCAATGTTTTCGAGCACGGCGCGGTCGAGATTGATGACAGCCAGCATCGCGCCGGGATTGGCGACACAGGCCGCCTGAATAAATTCACCGCGAGCCTTAAGGACGCGCAAGGTGTTTTCAAAAGAGATAACTCCGGCGGCATAGAGCGCGCCCCACTCGCCAAGACTGTGGCCGGCAGCATAATCAAAATTCATCGGCTTCTTCAGCTGCATCGCTGCAAAAGCGGCGGCGCTGACGGTGAAAATCGCGGGTTGCGTGTTGTGCGATTTTTTCAGCTCTTCTTCAGGACCGTCGAAGCAGATGGCGGCAATGTCATAGCCGAGCACTTCGTTGGCTTTTTCGAAGAGCGCTTTGCACTCCGGAATCGCGTCGTAGAAATCGCGGCCCATGCCGACCGACTGCGAACCCTGACCTGGAAAAAGGATGGCTTTCTTCATTTCGTCCACTCCACAATATTGGCACCCCAGGTAAACCCGCCGCCGAAAGCGACCAGCAGCATGAGGTCGCCTTTGCTGACCCGTCCGGATTTGACGGCTTCGTCGATGGCGATCGGCAGCGCGGCCGCCGAGGTGTTGGCGTATTTTTCCACATTCATGAAGGTCCGGTCTTCGACGCCGAGGCGCGAGCTGATGGCGTTGATGATGCGGGCGTTGGCCTGATGCGGAATAAAGCAGTTGATGTCGCCGGCGCTGAGTCCGTTTTCCGCCAGCGCGTCAATGATCGAGCGGGTCATCTGGGTCACGGCGTGTTTATAGACTTCGCGGCCTTCCATCTTGAGATACTGTTCGTTTCGGTCAAGCATCTCGTGACTCATCGGATTGCGCGAACCGCCGCCGGGTGTCCAGAGCAGCGGAGCCAGCGAACCGTCGGAACCGAAAGCACCTTTCATGATGCCGCGTTTTGCGCCCGTCGCACGCAACACCAGTGCACCGGCTCCGTCACCGAAAAGCACGCAGGTATTGCGGTCTTTCCAGTCGATGAAGGTGCTCATTTTTTCTGCGCCGATAACCAGCGCCGTATTAACCGCGCCGCAGGCAATCTGGTTCTTGGCGGTTTCGAGAGCGTAGAGCGAGCCGGAGCAGGCCGCACCAAGGTCGTAGCAATAGGCGTTTTTGGCGCCGATCTTATCCTGCACAAAGCAGGCGGTGCTCGGGAAAAACATGTCGGGCGAAAGCGTAGCGACGATCAGCAGATCGACCTCGTCGGCTCCGATACCGGCATCGGCCAGCGCCGCTTTGGCGGCTTCGGCGGCGAGATCGGAAGTGGCCTGATCGGCGCGGGCAATGCGCCGTTCGCGCATACCGGTACGCGAATAGATCCATTCGTCGCTGGTATCCACGATTTTTTCCAGATCACGGTTGGTCACCGTTTTCTCCGGAAGATACGCGCCCGTTCCAATGATAGAAACCGTACGCAAGCTGTTAGATGCCTTACTCACTGTCTCTGAAAACTTCGTTGATTTTCTCTTCGATCAGGTGGTTCAGCTTTTGATCAATCGCCGTACCCGCCACACGAATGGCGTTGTAAACAGCAACGGAAGAAGATGAGCCGTGGCCGATAATGCAAATACCCTTAACACCCAGCAGCGGTGCGCCGCCGTAAGCTTCCGCATCCGTTTTCTTTTTCAGCTCGGTAAACGCTCCGGCGGCTTTCAGAATACCGGCGCCGATCTTGCGGGTCAGCGAAGCGGAAAAGGATTCTTTGATCCACTGAATCATCGCATGCGCAGCGCCTTCGCTGGTTTTCAATACCACGTTGCCGACAAAGCCGTCGCAAACCACCACATCAACTTTCCCTTCGAACATATCGTGGCTTTCCACGTTGCCGATAAAGTTGAGCGGCGTTTTTTCCAGGATCTGAAAGGCCTCTTTGGTGGATTTACTGCCTTTGGAGTCTTCCTCACCGATGCTCATCAGACCGACCCGCGGATTGGTGATATTAATAATGTGTTCGGCATAGATGCTGCCCATGATGGCGAATTCGGCCAGCATCTTCGGAGTGCAGTCGGGTGTAGCCCCGGCATCCAGCAGTACAAACGGGCCTTTAATCGACGGCATTACCGTGGCGATGGCGGGGCGGTCTACCTTTTCCATGGTGCGCAGACGGAGCATGCTGGCTCCCACGGCCGCACCGGTGCTGCCGGCGGAGTAGATCGCATCGGCTTCGCCGCTTTTGACCATCTCGACGGCGCGCATGATGGAAGAGTCTTTTTTGCGCCGGAGTGCCAGCGCGGGCGAATCGCCCATGCCTATGACTTCCGAAGCGTGCCGGATTTCAATGCAGGCGGGAACCTTCCCGTACAGGGAAAGCTCGGCCTTGATAGCGGTTTCATCGCCAACAAGGAATAATTTCTCGACTCCGGAAAGACCGCGAGCCGCTTCGACAGCGCCTTTAACGATCTCACGAGGGGCGAAATCGCCACCCATGGCATCAATTGCGATACGCATGGCTTACTCGTCAGTAACGGTAATAACCTGGCGACCTTTGTATTTGCCGGTAGTCGGGCATACGCGATGCGGCAGCGCAGGGGCTCCGCTTTCCGCGTCAAAGCCGGCTTTGTTGAGAGAACGTTTCATGTTCTCCGCTTTAGTGCGTCTGGTTCTGCTTTTCGATGATTTTCTTTTTGGAAGGGCCATTTCTATTCTCCCGCTAAACTGCTTTTTTATATAAAAGGCTCGGCATGGTACCTCAGCCTCTATTTGTCTTCCATTACAATTTTAAACTATTGAGCGCGCCCCACGACCCGCTCTCTTCCCTGCGCCGGCAGCCGCACGGCCCGCCGTTCAGGTCTTTTCCGCATTGAACACAAAGCCCTTTGCAGTTTTCATCGCAAAGGGGAGAGTACGGTAAATTCAATATCACCGCCTCACGGATATCCTCTGTAATGTCCACTTCCTCGACGCCCAAGACGTCTGGGAAGTCGCGCAGGAAACCGGAATCGGTGACGGTTGTCGAGAAAAATTGCGTGCACCGGGCACACCGCGCTTCGACCGGAACCGACAGCGTCCCGCGGACAATCAGTTCGCCGTCGACGACCTGGGCATAGAGATTGCAGTCCACCGGCCCCGCCGGGATAAACCCGTCCGCTTCGCCCAGCCCCAGTGTTTCGCCCGGTTCTTCTGCCTTAAACTTCAGCCCCTGTTCGGGAATGTCAGCTATGTTGATGATCATGGTGTTAGTTCTTCGATATTAGTTATTTGTTATTGGCTGTCTTTCGGAGTCAAAGATCGATGATAGGCATTCAGCTTCGGCCCAAGCATTTCGACAATAGGAGCCAATACCTCTGCGTTTTCTTTTTTGATCAGATCTCTCTTATACGCCCGACGAAGAAAATGCTGTGTCTCGTTCAGTGAGCCCCATGCAATCCGGACAAACCGGCGATTATCTTTAGTATCGCGCCGACCGTTGCCTTCAGCGATGTTGGCGCCGATGCTGTCCACCGCACGAACTAGCTGCTGGCCAACGGTATTTTTGGCGAAATGATCCCACTCGGCGACGATATCCCAGATGCGGTCGGACAGTTCTTCGGCCAGCTGGTACACTTGCAGGTTTTCAAATTCACTTTTGGCCATGTTTTTGCCTCTTACAAACAACAAATATCCAATATCGAATAACGAGCCGCCGAGGCGGCGCTTATTTTTTCAGTTTGTCAGCCAACGCTTTAGCCACAGCCGCCGGAACAAATTCGGAAACATCGCCGCCCAGCGAAGCAACCTGTTTCACATTGGTCGAACTCAGGAAACTGTAATCCTGCTTCGGCATCAGAAAGAGCGTTTCGATATCCGGAGCCAGCCGGCGGTTGGTCAGCGCCATCTGAAACTCATACTCGAAGTCCGAAAAGGCCCGCAGTCCGCGGATCAGTACGCCGACGCCCTGCGAGCGGGCGTATTCCACCAGCAGGCCGTTGAACAGCGTCACCTTCACGTTCGACAGATCCGCCACCGACTTTTTGACCAGATCAACCCGCTCCTCCTGCGAGAACAGGGTGCTTTTACCCGTCACGGCGGTTACCGCCACAATCAGCTCCGGAAAAATCTGCGCCGCGCGTTCCACCACGTCGAGGTGGCCCATGGTCATCGGATCAAATGTACCGGCATAAATCGCTTTTTGATTCATTTCGTATGCTCCAGAAAAAGCATCCGGGTTCCTCCGTAAGCCTTCTCCTTAATAAGGTTCCAACCAGCGGGCAGACTATAAGCGCCGCGCGAACGCATTTCAAATACCAATAACCCGTCCGGCGCCAGCGCGCCGGCGGCGAGTTCCAGCAGTTTCGCTAAATCCGCCTCGGCGTACGGCGGATCGGCAAAAATCAGATCGAACGGCCCGGCACCGCGCTTCAGAAAACCGTAAACATCCGCCTGAACCGCCTGCCAGCTTCCGAGATCCGGGTCGGCGGCCAGTGTCTGGAAATTTTCCTGCAAAATCTTCCAATGCTTGGAAACGCTTTCGACGGCGGTAACGCTCGCCGCGCCGCGGCTCCACGCCTCCAGCCCCAGACTTCCCGATCCGGCAAACAGATCGAGCACCCGTGCGCCCGGCACCCGCGCCGCCAGCGACGAAAAAACCGCCTCGCGCGCCTGCTCCATCGTCGGCCGCAATCCGTCCTTCGGAACATTGAATGTCCGCCCTCTTAAAATTCCGCTGATTATCCGCATGGCTTCGCAGGCTAGCGCATTCGCCCCGCCTGCGAAACGATATTTGTTATTGGACATTCGATATTTGCCCCAGAAAAAGGGCATCTCCCCTCAAATAACCAATAACGAATAACTAATAACCGCCCGCTTTTTTGTGTTTCCAGCGGGCGATTCCTGTACATAATGCGCCACTTCTTATGAAAGAGACACGCAACCAACTCAAAAAAGCCAAACGGATCGTCGTCAAAGTCGGCAGCCGCGTACTGGTGGATGCCACCGGCAAGCCCGACCACGAACGGATTCATACACTGGTTTCCGATATCGTCCAGTCGCACGACGCCGGATGCGAAATGATTCTCGTTTCTTCCGGCGCGATTGCCGCCGGCATCGAAGCGCTCGGCATGACGAAACGCCCCACCGCTCTGCCCGATCTCCAGATGGCCGCCGCCGTCGGGCAGACCCGCCTGATGAGCCTCTACAGCCACCTCTTCGGACAAAAGCACATCAAAGTCGGCCAGATTCTGCTGACCAACGACATTTTCCAGAACGAGGAACGCCGCGCCAACGCGCAGAATACGCTCCTGAACCTGATCGCCCACCGCATCGTGCCGGTCATCAACGAAAACGATACGGTCGCCACCGAAGAAATTAAATTCGGCGACAACGACCTGCTCGCCGCGCTCGTCGCTATCCTTATTAAGGCCGACGCGCTGATTCTGCTTTCCACCACCGACGGACTGAAAGACAACGACGGCAAGCGCGTGCCTTTCGTCGAACAGGTTTCCGAAGATATTCTCGCGCTCGATAAAGGTAAAAACGGCGAACTCTCCACCGGCGGAATGAAATCCAAACTCATGTCCGCCGGTAAAGCCGCTGCAGCGGGAATCGCCGTGATTATTGCGGACGGACAAAACGACGGGATTATTCAGCGAGTTCTCTCCGGTGAAGACACCGGAACGTTCATCGCTCACGGCTAGATATTGGTTATTGGATATTTGTTATTCGCAAGAGGCATATACATGGCCAAAAGTGAATTTGAGACCCTACAGGTTTACCAACTGGCCGAAGAACTGTCCGACCGAATCTGGGATATCGTCGCCGAGTGGGATCATTTCGCCAAAAATACCGTTGGCCAGCAGCTGGTTCGTGCGGTGGACAGCATCGGCGCGAATATCGCCGAAGGCAACGGTCGGCGCGACACCAAGGATAACCGCCGGTTTGTCCGGATCGCATGGGGCTCGCTGAACGAAACGCAACATTTCCTCCGCCGGGCGTATAAGAGAAATTTGATTAAAAAGGAAGAGGCCGACCTGCTGGCTCCGATTGTTGACGCGCTCGGCCCCAAGCTGAACGCTTATCATCGGTCTTTGACTCCGCAGGACGAAAAGCTCTAAATATCCCCAATAACAAATATCTAATAACCAATAACAGGTATTCCTCATGAATCTACATGACCAAATGATCGAAATGGGCGTAAAAGCGGTTCACGCGTCGCGCGAGCTGGCGAAGCTTTCGAGCAAAAAGAAGAACGCCATTCTCGAAGCGATGGCTGACGAAATCGGCTTACAGAAGGAAGCGATCAAAGCGGCCAACGCCAAAGACCTCGCCGCCGGACGCGAAGCCGGACTTTCCTCCGCGATGCTCGACCGGCTTACACTGACCGACGCCCGCATCGCCGGAATGATCAAAGGTCTGCGCGAAGTCGCCGCCCTCAAAGACCCCGTCGGCAAAAAGCTTGCCACTATCCAGCGCCCCAACGGGCTGGTTATCAAAAAGGTGCGCGTACCGATCGGCGTGATCGCCATCATTTTTGAATCGCGGCCCAACGTCACCGCCGAAGCCGCGTCGCTCTGCTTTAAAACCGCCAACGCCGTCATCCTGCGCGGCGGCAAGGAAGCAGTATATTCCAACGCGGCGATCGCCAAAGCGCTGCGCGACGGCGGCAAGAAAAAGAAAATGCCCGCCGACGCCATTCAGCTGGTCGAAACCACCGACCGCGATGCCGTACGCGAACTGGCCCAGATGGTCGGCAAGATTGATCTCATCATGCCGCGCGGCGGCGAAAGCCTCATTAAAACCGTCACCGAAATGGCGTGGGTGCCTGTCATCAAGCACTACAAAGGCGTCTGCCACACTTTCGTGGACGCTAAAGCCGATATCGACATGGCGCTCGCCATCGCCGAAAACGCCAAGTGCCAGCGCCCCGGCGTCTGCAACGCCATGGAAACACTGCTCGTTCATAAAGATGTCGCGGAGGCTTTCCTACCCCGCATGATCGCCCGCTTCAAACAGCTCGGCGTCGAACTGCGCGGCGACGAAGCCGTCCGGAAGTTTGATGCTGCGGTAAAACCCGCCACCGAAGAAGACTGGTACGCCGAATATCTCGATATGATCCTCGCCGTCCGCGTCGTCGACAGCGTGCAGGCCGCCATTGACCACATCAATACCTACGGTTCAAAGCACTCCGACGCCATTGTCACCACCGACGGGAAATCCGCGAAAAAGTTTCTGGAGCAGATTGATTCCGCCACCGTGTACGTCAACGCCTCAACGCGCTTCACCGACGGCAGCGAATTCGGCATGGGCGCCGAAATCGGCATCAGCACCGACAAACTCCACGCCCGCGGCCCCATGGGACTCGAAGAACTCACCACCTACAAATACGTCATCTCCGGCTCTGGACAGATTCGCGAATAAGACGCCCAAACAACTGCACCACGAAAACAACCGGACTGATACTTTTTCTGGAGGAAATGAAATATGCATGAAGCACTATTGGTCGGATCGGCAAAAATTATTTTAGCTCTTATCGCAGGTCTTCTGGTAACCGTTCTGCCATTTTGGGTAATTTGCAAAAGAATGGGGCTTCATCCTGCTCTTTCTTTTTTATCCATCATCCCGCTGGCCAGCATTATTTTCCGCTTCTATTTGGCAATTGTTCAATGGCCCACTCAATCGGAAAGCGCACCCGCGGATGAAACTTTTACCCCCTCAGGCAAATCGAAAAAGAAGCTGATCCTAGTAACCACTGGCGCCTTCATGCTGATACTGGCTCCGTTAACTATTATAAGCGGCACCGCGTACACGCTGACTCTCCCCAAAATATACGCGAGCCATACTTTACTTCAGACAGTTTTCTCAGAAACCGCTTATAAAAGTTATGATAAAGCTACATTGGAAAGCCTCACACACACCTACGCCGAAAAAATCACCAGCACGCCGGTTCTGTCCGCGACAGCAACCCGCCTGAACCTGCCGATAATTTGGGGCCCGAAAGGGAAACAAATCCCTAAAGAAGTCGCCTTAAAAATATTGAAATCGTCAACTAAAGTTCTATGGCACCGCAACAGCGTTGATCTAATCACTATCAGCGTCCAGCGTCAGGATCCAAAAGAGGCGGCCAGAATCGCCAACACACTGGCACAGGTTTATCAGGACGTTTCGGCGGACGATACAAAGCAGGCAAATCCATATTCCATTGTAATTATCGAAAAGGCAGAACCCGCCACACGACCTGTTTCTCCGAATCTAATTCTTAATGTTCTCATTTCAATCGGAGCCGCCGGAGTTTTCATTTTAGTTGGCACTCCATTGTTTATACTCGGATTGAAGCGTTAACGAACGCTGATCGGTGGAACGCGCCGTCCCGGCGCGTTTAAATAAGCGTGCCGGGACGGCCTGCTTCAAAAAAAGGTGTCAGAAAAAAGGTGAAAAAAGGTGTCAGTCCTATTTTTTTAGTATCCTCCCCTCCCCGCCCTTTGCATTTACGTTGCCGAGGTTCTTGCATTCAAGCATCCGGGTTCCAATGATTGGATCGGAGCCCCAAATCTGTCGGGGCGAAAGTGCTTTTGGTATTCCAAAAGAAGCAAAGCGTCAAAACTCACTTCGTCTTTTTGACTGGGTAGAAGCAGGTGGAACGCGCCGTCCCGGCGCGTTTCCTCCTGCGGCGGACAAGTAAGCGTGCCGGGACGGCCTGCTCCACCAACAGTTCCAGAATTCGTAGCGTTCGATCCGGATAAATTCGACATGAAAACTGTGGGACAGACACTCCTGTCTGTCCTCTGAAGAATGAACAGACAGGAGTGTCTGTTCCACTTTTGCGTGATTAAAACGGTTTCGTCAGCGTCAGGGTGATCAGGTCGCCTTCGGGCCGTTCGACGACGGCGAATTCGTGGGCGTAGCGAAGCGATGCAAATAAACCGAGCTTTGGACAGAAGGCAGAAATTTCGGGGCCGGCGCCAATCTTTCGATCAAGTTTGTCGGTGGCTACCGGGCCGGAATCTTCGGTGACCTGCTGCTGGTAATAGCCGATAAAGCCGACATCCAGGCCGGGGCGCAAACTTTTGCTGAGACCCCATTCGGTGGTGAATACCTGGCCGGGATCGGTATGTGTTTCTTCCTGTTCCTGACAGAACTCGTAGCGGTTGAGCAGCGACATGGCCCAGGTTTTTTCTTTATCCGGATACCAGGTTCCGCCGAGTGTCAGCATGTGCGACCAGAAACCTTTCGAGAC
>Ga0172380_10009597_pt1 | contig 10286 bp, 10 predicted proteins | sample Leawe162metaG_FD_119747 | JGI IMG/M metagenome (GOLD analysis project Ga0172380, IMG submission 119747) | Leachate microbial communities from a municipal landfill in Southern Ontario, Canada - Leachate well 162 metaG | ecosystem: Engineered > Solid waste > Landfill > Unclassified | place...
TGCCTCCGCGGCGACCTTCGGCAGCAATAAGGTGAACTCGTCTCCTCCCATGCGGGCAACGGTGTCGGAGGCACGCACGCACTGCCGCAGCCGACGGGCAACTTCCTTGAGGCAGGCATCGCCAGCTTCATGCCCCATGGTGTCGTTGATCTCTTTGAAGTGGTCGAGGTCAAGAAACATGACGGCGACGGTTCCGGAATTGGAACGCCTTGCCTGCGCCAGCACCTGATCGAGCCGGTCGAGAAAAAGCATGCGATTCGGCAAACCGGTCAGGGAATCATGAAAGGCCTGAAAGCTGATCCGCTCCTCGCGCTTCTTTCGTTCCGTGACATCGGAAAAGATCGCCACATAATGCTCGACCTCGCCCTGTCCATTCTTCACCGCACCGATGCTTAGCCTTTCCGCATATACCGAACCATTCTTGCGTCGGTTCCATATTTCGCCGCGCCATTCCCCCTTCTCGCGCAGGACGCGCCAGAACTCACGATAGAAAGCGTCATCCTGCCGACCTGACTTGAGCACCGCCGGAGTCAATCCAATCACTTCCTCCGCGCTGTAGCCGGTTGTCTCGACGAAAGCCTGATTGACCAGCTGAATCCGAGAACTGGCATCCGTCACGACAATGCCCTCAAGCGAATTTTCGAACACAATCCGCGACATACGCTGCTCCGAGAGCAGTTCCTTGGCCTTATCCATGACTTGGTTAAAGGCAGCGGTCGCCTGGCCAATCTCATCATTGCCGCTACTGTGCAGATGTACCGTGGCCTCCAGATCGCCCTGGGAGATAAGCGTCAGACCGCGTGTCATCCGACGCAGAGGTTGGGTCACCCAATGCGATATGAAGTACCAGATGAACAGGGTCAACGGAATGCACAGCAATGCCGCCACCCCAAAAGCGCTGACGGCAAACACTCGTGCAGTCTGATTGGCCCGGGCCAGGGATATCTCCATGCTGACAGCGCCGAGCACGGTTCCCGGCTCCACCTTGTGGCAGTCCATGCAGTTTTTGCCCAGATAGTTCCTCAGGGCAATCGCAGGCAGAATGACCCGCAGTTTCTCGCTTCCGTCTGCGCCCACAAATATCTCGTGATAGGCCTTGCCGGAATCCAGCACAGAGCGCTCGGCGGCGCTGTTGGGCAATTCGCCGGTATGCCCTTCCCCAAACTGGAGCACGACAGGGCGGCCGCGAAACACCTTCAGCGACTCGATATGGTTGCTGTCCCTGATCTGGTCGAGAAAAATATTTCGCTGGGCGACCTGCCCAGTAATCATCATGCCGGTGAGCCCGGCCATGGTCATTTGATAAACGCTTTCGGCAAAATCCTGCGCCTGATCAACGGCAATCTTCTTTTGCTGCAAAGTACCCCAATAGATCAGCCCGACACCGGAGCAGATCGTTCCGACAAGGATGACAGCTACCAGGCGAACCCATATCTTGAGGTTGTTTGACCAGCCGAACCAGCTCATGTCTTTGTTATGCTCAGCATGCGGATCTCCCAAGCCGGATCCCGACTCCGGTTACTTACTGTGCAAAAAATGTTCCAGGTGTCAAAACTGTGCCAATCCAAGTGGAGTCCTGGTGATGATTAGCTTGGGTCGTTCGACATGGGCTGCCGCAGGGATGAGTTCGCTATGCATTCTTCTATCGGGTTGTGCAGCATCCGGCCCCCCATGGGGACAGGACAACTCCCGCCACCATGGCGACGCCCCGACTCCACCTCGCGCCGAAATTACCTTATGGCGTTTGGACGACTTGGTGCGGCTTGATCAACCCATGGTCTTGTTGCACGACTCACAGGGGATCCAAGGGGCTATTGAAGGCGGACTCGTAAAGCGCATTCATGCAACCAGTGAAAAGATGCTTCAAGCAGCCGGCGAGGGCCCGAAACCCGAATTTGTCTTGCTTGCTTCCGGATCGGTCAACGCATTCGCATTCTTCAATGGAAATCAACCAACGATCGCGTTCACCCTGGGCATGGTCCGCCTGCTCGCCGAGGACGATGATGCCTGGGCCGCGCTGCTGGGCCACGAACTGGCCCATCTTCGACTCGATCATCATCGGAACATGAGCGCTCGGCGCGAAAAGACAGAAACGGCCAGTTCCTTCGCCGGACTGGTACTGGCAACAATTGGCCTGCCTTTCGCCAGCCTGGCAGCCGATGCGACAGCGACATTGGCCGACCGCGCCTTCAGCCGCGACGATGAACGCCAGGCCGACAGCACCGGCGTGGCCTACATGCGCCGCGCCGGGTATGCGGCAAATGGCGCAGTCCGCCTGCAACAACTGTTGCTGACGACGCCCAGCAAGAACGCCATCCGATTCCTGAGTACGCATCCCAGTGGCGAGGAAAGAATAGCGAACCTTCGGGAATTGACCCAAGGCGAAAACCGAGACGCTGGAACTGGAAATGATTCTGATCCAGAATGGCATTTGAATTGAGCGGAGAGACAAGGAATGGGACTGGGGTTTGGACGAAAGCTGGCGGTACTGGTCCTCGCGACCGTGTGCGGCGCCGCCGGCGCAACGAATACAAACGCCAAGCGTATTCGCGATATCGCCGTTGAACGTTGCAGCACCTGCCACGGTCCGACCGGACAGAGTTCGAATTCCCTATTCCCGAAACTGAGCGGGCAGAACGCCGCCTACCTCGTTCAGCAAATGTTCAATTTCAAAAGCGGAGCACGTCGAAGCACGGTAATGGAGCCGCAACTGGCTGATCTGTCGGGCGACGATATCGTGCAACTGGCAAGCCATTTCAGCGGCGAGAGACTGAATCCGCGACCGGTGCCCGACAAGGCGCTTGCCGAAGCAGGGCGCGATGTGTATTTGCTGGGCAATCCCAATAGCGGCGTTCCCGCATGTGCGGTCTGCCACGGCCCTGGCGCAAGAGGAGGCCAAATGCTGCCACGGCTTGCCGGACAACACGCCGAATACCTGGAGCTGCAGCTACGCCGCTTTATCGATCGCTCACGAACCACGGACCAGACCCTGATGCATTCGGTAGCATCGAAATTAACCGCGGACGAGATTCGGTCGGTAAGCTATTTTCTGTCCGGCCTGGATTAGTACGTACGCGCCGCTGTTCTGTTCTCCCGCCGCTGAATGAAAACCCTGCTTGTCATATACCAGTCGATGACCGGCGGCACCGAGCAGATGGCCCTTGCGCTGGCGGCCGGCGCTGCGACCGAGGACAACATAAGGACACGCCTGCTGCGTGCGTCCGAGGCTCAGGCGGAGGACGTCCTCGATGCCGATGGCTATGTTTTCGCCACGCCGGAAAACCTCGCAGCGATCTCCGGTCTGATGAAGGATTTTTTCGATCGCTGCTACTACCCCGCACTCGATCGGATCAATGGCAGGCCCTACGCCGCGCTGATCTGTGCCGGCAGCGATGGACAAAATGCCGCGCGGCAGATCGATCGGATCGCCACCGGATGGCGGCTGCGCAGGGTGGCGGAAAGCCTGATCGTGTGCACTCATGCGCAGACGCCGGAAGAAATACTTGCCCTGAAGACGATCAGTGAGGCCGATCTGGAGCGTTGCAGGGAACTGGGCACCGCGCTTGCGACCGGCCTGGTCCTGGGCGTGTTCTGACGCGGCATATCGACCCGAGGCGCGCTACCGATTGAGGAGGACATAAAGACAAACCCCGGCTCAAGGCCGGGGTTTGTCCGAGCGGGCGCGAAGCGCCTTGCGGGACGGCGTCAGGCCGGCTGATCCAGTTCGAAAGCCTTGTGCAGCACACGCACGGCCAGTTCGAGATACTTTTCATCGACCACCACCGAAATCTTGATCTCGGACGTCGATATCATTTGAATGTTGATCCCCTCTTCGGCCAAGATGCGGAACATCTTGCTGGCCACGCCGGGATGCGAGCGCATGCCGACACCGACGGCCGATACCTTGCAGATCTTGTTGTCGCCCTCGACCGCACGCGCGCCGACATGCGGCTTGATCTGGTCTTCCAGCATTTTTTTGGCACGGGCAAACTCGCTGCGATTGACCGTAAAGGAAAAATCCGTCGTGCCGTCATGACCGACGTTCTGGATGATCATGTCGACATCGATATTCGCGTCTGCAACCGGGCCGAGAATCTGGTACGCGATGCCCGGACGGTCAGGCACACCGAGCACGGTGAGCTTGGCCTCGTCACGGTTGAACGCTATACCTGCGATGATCGGTTGTTCCATGTTGATATCTTCCTCTAAAGTGATGAGCGTGCCGCTGGTCTCCTGACCTTCTTCCTCGAAACTGGAAAGCACGCGCAACTTGACTTTGTATTTGCCGGCGAATTCGACCGAGCGTATCTGCAGCACCTTGGAGCCGAGGCTGGCCATTTCCAGCATTTCCTCGAATGTGATGCGATCCAGCTTGCGCGCCTCGGGAACAATGCGCGGGTCGGTGGTGTAGACGCCGTCGACATCGGTGTATATCTGGCATTCGTCCGCCGTCAGCGCTGCTGCCAGCGCCACTGCGGAGGTATCCGAGCCGCCGCGTCCGAGCGTCGTGATGTTGCCGTCGGCGTCTACGCCCTGGAATCCGGCGACCACAATCACCGCATCGTCGTCGAGATCGCGCCGGATGTTTGCGTCGTCGATCTCCAGAATTCGCGCCTTGGTGAACGTGTTGTCGGTCAGCACCTTGACCTGGCCGCCGGTGTAACTCTTGGCCTTGAGGCCGAGATCCCGGATCGCCATTGCCAGCAGGGCGATCGTGACCTGCTCGCCGGTGGAAATCATCACGTCGAGTTCGCGTGCATCGGGCTGCGGGGAAACATCCTTGGCCAGCGCGATCAGTCTGTTGGTCTCGCCGCTCATGGCGGAAACCACCACCACCAGTTGATGCCCCTGCGCTTTCCAGCGTGCGACGCGCTTGGCGACACTGCGAATGCGGTCGGGCGAACCCATTGATGTACCGCCGTATTTCTGAACGATCAAAGCCATTGCTGTGGTTGGTCCGTTGGGAAGTCGCGAATTTTACCCGATAGTTCCTTTACCCAAGCAGGCCAAAAGTCAATAACCATTTCCCTGCCGAAGTTATACCTTCGTACTAATGTCACTACAATTTTCTTGTATGGCAGACGGATTTATCATATAGTTGAATCTCTATTACTTCGGTAATAGCGATTTGGATACTGAAATTCCAACGTATTTGCCTGATTACAATAAGTTCAAGGAGTAATTCAATGAAAGCCAATGACAAGGTTGATGCCCGCGAAATCCGCCGCAAGCTGGGAATGAACCAGCAGCAGTTCTGGTCCAAATTGGGCGTGACCCAGAGCGGCGGCTCGCGTTACGAGAGTGGGCGCAACATGCCGCGTCCGGTTCAACAACTGTTGCGGCTGGTTCACGTCGAGCAGATCGACATCCAGAAGATTCGGCGCGAAGACTATGAAGTCGTCGAGTATCTGCGCTCGTCCAAGTCGGATGTGTTCAAGGAACTGAAAAAGGAAGCCAAGGCTGCAAGCAAGAGCAGGAAGAGCAACTGAGCGTTCCGGGCATCAGGGGCTGACGCGCACCGTCAGCCCGGTTTGGCGCACGCGTTCTGCCAGTTCTTCGAGCCACCCCGCTTCGATACGCGCCAGCCGGGGCGCTTCTTTCTGCTGCGAAGGGCGCGCCAGGCTATAGAGATGCACCCCGGCCAGCAGCGGCGCCAATGGCGCCAGCAGTGCCAGCCATGCGTCCACTTCGTGGGTGGCAGGTAATTCGTTGTCGAGGCGAAACAAGCAGGTCTGTACCCAGGTTGGAGCCAATCCGGCACAGCACGCCAACCGTCGCGCCACAAGTTCAGGCCGGGCGCGAGTGCCATTGATGCGGACCAGCCCGGCAGCGGTTCCGCTGTCGAGCTTGAACCAGACTTCGCCTCCGGCGCTGCCGATGCGCGCAATGCCGGTTTGCACGGATTTGCGATCGATCAGGCTGCCATTGGTGATCAGGCGCACGAGTACTTTGTCGGTCAGGCCATGGACGGCCAGCATGCGCTGGACGACCGCCACCGCCTCGGCGAACTCGATGGCGCTGGTCGGCTCCCCATTCCCCGAAAATGCCACATCGACCAGTTGCCGGGCGCCGACCGGAACGCACGTGGCCATGAAGTCGCCGGAATTGGCCCAGGTCAGGAAATCGTGCAGTTCCCGCTCAAGCACTACCAGATCGATCGGCGGCGGTCCGCCGCGCTGCAAATCCGGAACCTGGCAGTAGATGCAACGCCAGTTGCAGGCATTGTTCGGATTCAGGTTGATGCCGACCGAAACACCGCCGGCCCGACGTGAAATCACCGGATAGACATAGCGCATGCCGGCGCTGTCGCGGGAATGGTCTTCGGTCTTGAGCAGGATGCGGGACATGGCAGAACGAGGGAATGAAAAGCTGCAGGGATTTCCAGGAGTTGGCGCTGGCGGGACGGCGCTGCCGCACGGCTATAATGCGCGCCAGCCCACCGGCAGCGCAGCTGCGAACACTTTGCCACAAACACGGCCACTCCGATCATGCGTATAACCCGCCGCCTCGAATTCGATGCGGGCCACCGTATCCCGAATCATCAAAGCCAGTGCCGCCACCTGCACGGCCATCGCTACGCCCTGGAGATCACGCTCGCCGGCGGCGTCATTGACGCCGCCGGCCGTCCGGACGATGGCATGGTGATGGATTTTTCCGAGGTCAAGGCGATTGCCAAGCGGCATGTGGTCGATTGCTGGGACCATGCCTTTCTGGTCTGGCGCGGCGATACCGTCGTGGCGAACTTCCTCGCCGGCATGCCGGAGCACAAGACGGTCGTGCTCGACGCCGTCCCGACGGCGGAAAACCTCGCCCGCATCGCCTTCTCGATTCTCGATCCGCTCTATCGCGACAGCTACGGCAATCATCTGCACCTGGAGCGCATCCGGCTCTACGAGACGCCCAACTGCTGGGCGGACGCCAACCGCGACGACCTCGCCTGATCCGTCCCGAGGTTTTCGGGATTCCGCTGTTGTTCCGTCAGACGGAACCGATTTCCGCCCCGTTCAATTCCCGATTGTCTCCCGCGTATTCCAATGCTATGGTTGCCGTCGAATTTGGCGCATGACCAGATCAACAGAGAGGAGTACAGCCCATGCATGGCTTGATGATGAACCGCCCGCTGATGATTTCAGGGCTCCTGCAGCACGCCGACCAGAATCACAGCGATACTGAAATCGTGTCCCGCCTGCCGGTTGGCGGAACGCATCGCTACACTTACAGCGATGCCCATCGCCGCTCGCGTCAATTGGCGCGCGTGCTGCTGTCGCTCCGCGTCACGGCTGAGGACCGCATCGGCACCCTGGCGTGGAATACCCACCGGCATTTCGAGATCTACTATGCGGTTTCCGGCATGGCCGCGATCTGCCACACCATCAACCCACGGCTGTTCCCCGAACAGGTCGCCTATATCGTCAACCATGCCGACGACCGCTTCATTTTCTTCGACGTCAACTTCGCCAATCTGATCGAAGCGCTGGTGCCGCATTGCCCCGGCGTCAAAGGCTGGATCGCGCTGTGCAGCCAGGCTGAAATGCCGTCCAATGCGATTCCCCATCTGCTGTGCTACGAAGAGCTGCTGGCGGCGCAAAACGACGACTACGAATGGCCGGAGTTCGACGAGAACACGGCGTCCTCGCTGTGCTACACCTCGGGTACCACGGGCAACCCCAAGGGCGTGCTTTATTCGCACCGCTCCACCGTGCTGCATGCCTATGGCGCCAGTCAGCCCGATGCACTGGGCGCTTCGGCGCGGGACTGCATCCTGCCGGTGGTGCCGATGTTCCACGTCAATGCCTGGGGTCTGCCCTATTCATGCGCGCTGAGCGGCGCCAAGCTGGTGATGCCGGGCCCGCATCTGGACGGCGCCAGCCTGTATTCGATGTTCGAGGAAGAAGGCGTCACCATGTCGGCCGGCGTGCCGACGATCTGGCTCGGGCTGCTGCATTACCTGCAAGCCAACAAACTCAAGCTGTCGACGGTCAAACGACTGGTGATCGGCGGCTCGGCGGCACCGCCGGCCATGATCCGGACTTTCGACGAGCAGTTCGACATCACCGTGCTGCATGCCTGGGGCATGACCGAAATGAGCCCGCTGGGCACGGTCAATACCTACAAGCACAAGCATCTCGCGCTCCCGGCGGAAGAGCGCGACCGCATCCGGCTCAAACAGGGCCGCAGCATATTCGGCGTCGAGTTGAAGATTGTCGATGGCAACGGCAATGCTCTGCCGCATGACGGCAAGGCCTTCGGCGATTTGCTGGTGCGCGGACCCTGGATCACCAGCGGCTATTTCAAGGGCGAAGGCGGCGACGCATTGCGCGACGGCTGGTTTCCCACCGGCGATGTGGCGACCATCGACCCCGATGGCTACATGCAGATCACCGACCGCTCGAAGGATGTCATCAAATCAGGCGGGGAATGGATTTCCTCGATCGACCTTGAAAACATTGCCGTCGCCCACCCGGCGGTCACCGAGGCGGCGGTCATCGGCGCCGCCCATCCGAAGTGGGACGAGCGCCCGCTGCTGGTGGTCGTCAAGAAAGCCGGACAGGAAGTCAGTCGCGACGAACTGATCGCCTTCTACGAAGGCAAGGTGGCGAAATGGTGGATACCGGACGATGTGATATTCGTCGACGACCTGCCGCACACGGCCACCGGCAAGCTTTCCAAACTGCAGCTGCGCGAGCGTCTGAGCGATTATCGTTTTCCTGGAGCATGAATTGACTACACCGATCACCCTCTGCGGCTTCGCCGTCAGCAACTACTACAACAAGGTCAAACTCTCCCTGCTGGAGAAAGGCGTTCCTTTCACCGAAGCCGTGGTTTTCCCGTCGCAGGGAGAAGAGATGCTGGCCGAGTCGCCGATGGGCAAAGTGCCTTTCATGCGCACGCCCAAGGGAGTGCTCAGCGAATCGCAGGTGCTCACCGAGTTCATCGAGGACAGTTGGCCCGAACCCGCGCTCTATCCGCATGACATTTACGCGCGAGCGCGCTGCCGCGAACTGATCGAACACATCGAGCTGCATCTTGAGTTGCCGGCACGCCGGCTTTACCTTGAAGCCTTTTTCGGCGGCACGGTATCCGAGGAAACCAAGAAGGAAGTCGCGCCGCTGCTCGAAAAAGGTCTCAGGAGTCTGACGCGACTGGCCCGTTTCGCACCCTTCATCGCCGGGGACGGCTTCACCCATGCCGATTGCGCGGCGTGGGTACATCTGCCGCTGGTCAGCCAGGCCACGCGCAAGATCTACGGCCGCGATTTCATCGATGAGTTCCTGCCGCAAGCCAAGGTCTACCTGAAACTGATCGGCGAACGGCCTCACGCGCAGAAGGTCAATGACGATCGCAAGGCGGCCATGGAAGCCTACATGTCGCGTCCCAAGAAATGAGCGCCGCAGTCCGCCTGGAGCTTGCCGATGGCGTGTTCCATATTCAAATGGCACGCCCGGAAAAGAAAAATGCGCTCACCGCCGAGATGTACCGGTGCATGGCCGATGCACTGGCCGACGCCGACAGCGATCCGGCAGTGCGCGTGATCCTGATTTCCGGCGCCGGCGGCAATTTCACCGCCGGCAACGATCTGGCGGATTTCCTGGCAACGCCGCCGATGGATGAAAGCGCCCCCGTATATCGCTTCATCGAGGGCTTTTCCAGGCTGGAGAAGCCCTTTGTCGCCGCCGTCGAAGGCGTCGCGATCGGCGTCGGCACCACTATGCTGCTGCACTGCGACCTGGTCTATGCGGGCAGCAGCGCGCGCTTCGCCCTGCCCTTCGCCAACCTTGGCCTGACCCCGGAAGCCGCATCGAGCCTGCTGTTGCCGTTGCGCGCAGGACACGCACGCGCCGCCGAAATGCTGATGCTGGGCGAAGTCTTCTCGGCGCAGACGGCATTGGAGGTCGGCATCGCCAACGCGGTGCTGCCCGACGCACAGGTGCTCGCTCATGCCATGGAGCGCTGCCGAAAATTGACCACTCAACCGGCATCGTCGCTACGACTTACCAAGCAATTGATGAAGCGCGCACCAAGCGCCCTGATCCGGGAAACCATGAACGCCGAAGCCGAGGTCTTCAGGGATCGCCTGGTGTCCCCCGAAGCCAAGGAGGCTTTCGCCGCCTTCTTCGAAAAGCGCAAGCCGGATTTCTCAAGTTTCAACTGAGCCAAAGAACGGAAGGCCGCGGTGCTAAAATCCGCGGCCCGACGGATGGGTGGCAGAGCGGTTGAATGCACCGGTCTTGAAAACCGGCGAAGGTGCAAGCCTTCCGTGGGTTCGAATCCCACCCCATCCGCCA
>Ga0172380_10009598_pt1 | contig 10285 bp, 9 predicted proteins | sample Leawe162metaG_FD_119747 | JGI IMG/M metagenome (GOLD analysis project Ga0172380, IMG submission 119747) | Leachate microbial communities from a municipal landfill in Southern Ontario, Canada - Leachate well 162 metaG | ecosystem: Engineered > Solid waste > Landfill > Unclassified | place...
GTGGAGTGGGTAGTCGTTGGTATTTGTGAAGTAGGAACGAGGCGTCGCGACGATGGGGATACGGTTTTCACGCGAATATTTCAGCAACTCCCAACTGATACACCAAGGGGATATCTCGCTGTAAAGATCTTCGGGTTCATCTTTCAAAGAGTGCAACAGATCGGTTGAATCGGTGAGGATCACCAACCCGCTATGGCGCTCGATCAGCGCTTGATCAAGCCGGAAGCCAACTTCGAAATGCCGGTCAGTGAGCATGTGGCAGAGGTTCTTGTAACCTTGCAAATCTTTGACAAGTAATGTAGCGCGCCGTCCGCCGTTATCGACGATTTCAGCCCCGACTATCGGGCGAAGACCATGCTGGCGCGCTGTCTGAACGAAGAAAATCAACCCGTAAAGATTGTTCGTGTCCGTTAAAGCAAGCGCGGGCAAGCCCTGGTCTTTGGCGGTGCAGCAAAGAGTCTCGAGGGAGTCGATGCCGCGGCCAAGGGAATAGTATGAATGAGTGTTAAGGGGAACGTACATGGATATTATGGTTGATTGTCGCAATAGTTTTGAGTGGAGTTGCTTTTTAAAATCGCGAGTGAATTCAACCGGCACTCACGATGTCCCCCACACTATCGAAGAACTACCGAAGCGAGTGCGGATCAGGTTCATCGCTCCAAGCAATGACGGCGTACGTGAGGTAGGTGTCGGTTGACCTTCCGATGCGAATTGTCCTTGTGTTAACTGCCCGGCTTTGCCAGCATTCGTAGTGCTGTCGGGGAGACTCCAAAGATCGGCTTGTTCGCAATGAGGCTTTAAGTTATGGTAATCTACCTCTACCCGTCTGATGCGCACCCGGCGCGTCTCGATTTTGCGGAACAGGTCGATTGTTGCAATCAGCAATTTTTCTCCGTAGCGACTCTGAGCAGGCAGAGCGATAGATCTGCCGTCTCGCTTTTGGTCAGCATAGGTAACGGTGAGCATCAACCCGATCGCATCGAAGCCTGAGTTGGAGAGCCTTAGTATCCCGTCAAGCGCGAGATTGTGAATTGCAAGCTCGATGACGTCGCGATTGTTTGAATCTTCCGGCAATTCCTGCGTGAGAATCACTCGAGGTACGATCCCTGGCGGGGTCACCGGAGAGGGATCGATACCGAAAGACTGACGCGACACGAGGAATGCTGTCGGGCCGACTGCCGCGAGCAGCAAGTCGCTCGTGAGCTTGTTAACCTGCTCGACAACGCGGATGTTGAGGTCGAGGAGCCTGGAACGAGTCTCTTTGATGACAGCCGGAAGAACGACCACCTGATGCGGGGAAAGGTAAGACTTCTCCGTGCCAACCGGAACTTCGATCAGATCGCGTTGGGATGCGTCGAACGACGCGACTCGGCTGACAAGCTTGTTTGTTGCGAGACCGGCATCGGCTGGGAGGGTGAGTGATTCGTTGATGCGTTTCTTAATCGTTTCGGCAACATCCCGTGGGGGGCCGAGCAACCTGCTTGTCCCGGTCAGATCGAGGTAGTGCCTGCCGGAGCGAGCCGGTTCGACAAGCGGACTGAACTCTCCCGCGATTTTGCCGATAGCCTCGGTTGCGCGGCGGTACAGGTCGATGTCGGGCTCTTTAACGATCAGATCGCGGCACTTTTTGCGTGCTTCACCGATGGTGTTGCCGATCCTGACTCCCATCCGACGGGCTTCATCCGAAATCGAGAGACAGCGTGATCGGGGCGAGTCAGTCTGGGCGACCGCAATGGGGCGTGATCGCAACGATTTATCCTGTACCCGTTCGATGGCAATGGGAAAGGCTGGGATCGTCAGGCAGACGATGTGTCTATTTGATTGATTAGTAATTCTTTACAGCGATTGTTTTGTTACTATACTTATGTATAGTAATATACATAAGTGCAGACATATTGTCAAGTGGAGAACGCCATTGCGCCCCGCTCCGGCGTAGTGTGCGGGTGATGAAGATGGTGATGATGATGTTGTTGATGCAATCCCCGGCTTCGGGGAAGCCGGGCTACCAATACTTGACAATGAACTTTTAGTCACATATCTTACAAGCAGTAATCGTCTTGAATGCCTTCTTCAGCCCGGTACAGATCGTGTAACCAAGGAGTGTAAGTGTCTCTCTTTCCCGTTTTTCGTGATTGCCAATCGAATTGTAACCATGCTTCGTGTTCAGCCCAAGGCTTGACGAAGCGTAACAATAGATACTGCCCTGTTGGCGCTGTAGGTTCGGTGCTGGCGGGGCGTTTGTTTTTAATGCTGATGCTGACGGTCGTCGGGACGGGGGAGGCGCAGTGGTCGCGCGATCCACGTGAAGCTATCGAACTACCCGGCGTTTATAACGTGAACCTGACAACCGACAGCCTCGGCGGCGTGTTCCTGGATGGATGGGCGGCTTCGTCGGACTTAAAGACTTACTGCCTTTGGCTTGATCGTGACGGTGTACGGCATTGGAACAATTGGATCGATGTTTCGCCTCGAGCAAGCGAAACTCACTCCTCTGCCATTGCCTTATGCAGTGAGCCGGGAGAATTAGTTGTCGCATACGAAGTATATTGGTATGGACAAGACACTACTCAAGACGTCAGACTTCAAAAAATCAATACTGAAGGTGAACTACTTTGGCCGGACTCGGGTCTCGCAATTTGTGAGACAAAAATTCGACTTCGTCATTTTCGTTATATCGACGACAATGGAGAAGAACATTCCTTTCCGTATTATCCCGGCAAAGTAAGCGTCTTAGGAATAGTGACAGACAACGAAGGTGGCATCGTCGTTGCCTACACCATTCGCGGGAATAATGAACAGGGAACCGTATATGAACAATTAATTTATGCCCAGCGAGTATCCGCTGAAGGTGAACTGTTCTGGGGTGAGGATGGGATTCCGATTGTCGAACGGGAGGAAAGAATTCTTACTCAATGCGGTGTTGTTTCAGATTATAATGGAGGGGCAATTTTTAAGTATGCAATCAATAGACAAATCGGACACTGGGGAGTACAAAGAATAAATTGTTTCGGGGAACGTCTTTGGAGCAATAGTGGAAGCGAATATGAAGTAGGTTACTCGGCAGACTCTTATGCCTACATCGCTGACGGTAGAGGTGGAGTTATTACTACCGGACTCCTAAGACCAGAAGGCAGAATCCAAATAAACGTATTCCATTTCAATGCTCAAGGCGAACCAGATTGGGGCGAAAATGATGATGGGATCGTTATCGTAAACGCACCTTATCAAGCTCGCTGGCAGGATATTCAGATTATTCAAACATCGAATGATACTTGGTTCCTTTCCTGGGAAGGAAATTGGTATTATCAGCCATTCCCATTAATTCAATCGATTACTATAGCAGGTGAAGTAAGCTGGGATAGTCCGATTAGATCAAGCGAAGGTGATTCAATCCAGCATAGTATAATGGGTATAAAATCATCCGAAGCGGGATTATACTTATGGCAAGATAGTCGAGATTTTGAAGGGCAATCCTCATCAATTTGCACTCAGAAAATTGGTCTGGAAGGCGAAAAACTGTGGATAAATGATGACATTCTCGTGCTAAATAGAAGAGGAATGGAGGTAATAGAACTAGAAAGCGATAATAATGGCGGTGCATTTATTTACATGTGGAATAATATAGGTTATTTACAATATATCAACGCAGATGGAGAGTTAGGTATTCCCTTGAGAGTCAATAATCCAGGTGAGCCGCTTGACCAAAGAGTTTTAACGTATCAGATTTTTCCCAATCCCGCCAATCAAACCGCAACGATTTTTCTTAGTTCTCCCAACGTTATTCAAACCACTCTCTCCATTCACGATCTTCAAGGGAGACTGATCCAAACCAATCCAATTCTCCCAAATCAATCAAACGTATCTATAAATCTTCAATCATTTCCATCTGGCCAATATCTAATTCATATAGAATCTGCAGATAAACAACAGGCTCAATTTCTGCAGATTATGAAATAATCAATAACGAGAGGTCGCTCCTGCGTTCACTTTTCTATCTTTTTATCTGTTCAGCCTTACTATTTGGCATTGTGAATGATGCCTTCGCGTACGAGCTTTACGGCTCGGAAGAGGATGCAGTGACGTAGCCCGGCCCACCCGAAGCCGGGAATTGCATCATCCATCATCTTCATCACCCTTCATTGCTTTTCCGTCACGCCCAAAACGCATGCCAGACAGCCATTACCGCCATTCTTGTGACGATGTGACTCAAAATTACTACCCCCCCCCCGATATTCCTGTCAGATTATTACCACGCTCGGTCGTCTTCGCGACAGCGTTAGCGTGTTACCAACATGAGGAGTGCATTGCGATTAGTCATGGGACCATAAAAACGCCCTCCCAAGCTGCTGACTCAGGAGGGCATTTTTCTATTGGATCAAGTTTTACTTATTAAAGCGTATTCTATGTCCCGGAGGGCTATCACGTACTCCTCGTAATCTTCTTCAGTAAAGCAGCAGAACTTCACGTGGATCTTTGAACTTGTCTCTTTAAGATAACTCGCCACGGTTTCGATAGCGATGCGAGTAGCTTGGTCGAGGGGATATCTGTAAACGCCAGTACTAATCGCAGGAAACGCTATTGTTCGCAAATTGTTCTCTACAGCCAATTCAAGTGACTTGCGGTAACAGCTCGCCAATGCTTCGGGTTCGCCAGAAAGTCCGCCCCGCCAAACGGGACCAACTGCATGGATAACAAACTTCGCCCGTAACTTATAACCCCGCGTGATCTTCGCTTCGCCGGTTGGGCATCCGTTCAATGTCTTGCACTCAGCGAGCAATTCCGGACCTGCTGCTTTATGAATCGCTCCATCCACACCACCACCTCCCATTAACGACGAATTCGCTGCGTTCACAATTGCATCGACTTTCAAAATGGTGATATCGCCGCGAACTATCTGAATTGAGGATGCAAATTGTTTAGCAAATAGACGCCCCAAAATGCTGTGCTTCCTCGCAAAGATGGTTAGTCCACTTAGGTTACTTATGATGAACGTTGGATCTGCTAAATCTTCTTCATGAGGTCCATAATAATCAGGACAACAGTCGATCCCAGCATTGTATCGATGATTACCTGGAAGCCGACAAGAAAATACCGCGGGCTCCTTGACACTCCCTAAACCGTGCCAACCAGCCGCCGTCCTTTGCGCTACCATCCTAAGCTCTGGCAAATCTGTCGCTTGTTCTTCCGGTTCCCGTATCAGACTGAGAAAGTAGTTTGTCTCACTGCTCATGATCTGATACTGAACAGCCATAGATGCTGTTTGCGCGTCGTTAGACTCCTCTTTCAATAGGGTTGCCGCCGCCAACCTCGCCAAAGTAGTCGGTACAGTAGAATCAGGTTCTGCATTTGTTTGGATTTTCGCTATATAATCACAAGTAACTCCGCCTGCCGACTGAATTCGTAAAGTAACATCCCCTTCCGGTGAGCTTTCAAACCAGCCAAACAGATGCAAAGTATCGCCGGAAAATACCGATAAAAATTTTGGCGGATTTTGTCGCGTACTTTTACCCGGCCAGGCGACCGAAACTCTCTCAGCGGAAGGCGCGTAGATACGAGCATAGTGGCGGAGAATGCGTTCAGCCATATTCTCATTAGGAGTCACAAGTTCGCATGCACCACCTGTTTTTTCTGCCAGTTGGCGAAGCAACGCTTCGGCAACTGCGCTCCCCACTCCAATAGTAAATAACCGGTGTCCCGATTTGATTGTCTTCTTAATCAGTGGTTCGTTCTCATTGACTTCACCATCAGTTATCAATAGGACGTCGTGCCGACACTCAAACGACGATGGAAGTTGGTAAACGTGGTCGAGGGCTGAGCCCATTTCGGTACCGCCCATATCAGGGTTCCAGTGAATTGACGCAGCACGAGCGATGTTCTCTGCAGTCGCGGGTACTTGCCGATCGAATAAGCTTGAGTGGTGGCTTCCAAAACGCGTGACGCTGAAGTAATCCTGCGCCTTTAGAGACTGGAGGATTCTATTAACTGCTTTTGCAGCCTGCTGAATGGAATCACCATTCATCGATCCTGAGCAATCGACAACGATCTTGATACTTCTGGGTTTGTCATCTGTAATTTCACCGAATTGAGGATTGAAAGCAGCCCATACCAGAAAACCTTCGATGTCCTTCGCGGCGAGAGCGCTGGAAGGTGCCTGACTTGGTGCGTCGATCAGTAATACGAAGTCACGATCCATTATCGCGCTTTCTTCTGCAAGCGCTATGATTGTCTTTCCGGTGAGATTCTGGACGGAAATGTGATGGGTCGGGCTGTTGAGTTTGGCTGCTGCAAGTGATCCTTCAACTGTGATCACGAGCGAATAACGACGGTCTTCAACCATCGAGTACTGTGGAACTTGATGAGGCTCGAATCCACTACGAATTGGATCCCCGTATCGGGGGGCTATCGTCGTCGGGAGGAAGAAACGCATCTGTTGTTGCTGCCACGAATGAATCTGGGCATAATTCAGCTTAATGACCGCCGTCTCACCGGGCAATAGATTCCCGAGGTTCATTGTATAGAAACCCGGCTGGGGGCACTCCAAGAGTACCGCACTGTTGCCATCTTCGAGGCTCTTTTCATACTTCTTCTTCGACTCAGCTTTTGCAAGCACGTTCCCTTGCATAACCTTGTCACCAATCCTTACTTCGAGTCCGAGAAGCGTTGCATCCAAGGGGAGCGGGAAGGCATAGACCGCTTCGATATTCACACTCTCATCATTTCGATACGTTTGTGTGATTCTCGAGTGGCTGAGTAAGTCGATGATCTGCACATGGACATCAATGCCAAGCAACGTTATCGGCTTGCCGTTAATCGATTCAAACGCAGTGTTTGGGAGCGGCATCATAATGGCTATTCTTTCTTTTTGATCTGTTCAATATATTGTATCACCTGAGACGCCAAGTGAGAGACTTGTTCGGGAGATAAGCCTGCATCTAATGGGTTAATGGCGAGTTCAAGTCCATGTCCGAGGTGGATATGGCTCCATACTTCGATATGACCGGGAGCTTTGGGAGTATCGGGGACAAACGAGCCCTCTTCCGCATGCCGGAGTAACTGACGGATACGGTCGAGACTGAGACCGGCATCCTGCCACCGCTTGATCTCCAGGAGTTGGGTCAAATGAAGCAGGTCGTAATACGAGCCGCGCTTGAGTCCGCGTGGCTTCTCAACCAGCCCTTGCTGGATGTAGAACCGAATGGTACGCGGACTAAAGCCGACGAGCGCACAAAGCTCATCGATGGAATAGGTCTGTGTTTCGTTCATGATAAAGGAAATATACGACAGCATTAGTGTCGTTTTCAAGTGTCGCATACTAAAATGCAGAGAAATCTCCACATTTCGATGGCACATCAAATTGATTGGGTCGGGTTGATAGTGTGGGCTGTTGGACTTCGGGCGATATCAGTCTGGCAATGTATGCTTTGACTTTGACTAAAAGGTGATCACAGCCATTTGGGGTTATGACGACAAAAGCCAGGCTAATATTTAGCTTGGCTCGGAAGTAGAGTGCTGGGAGCTTAAAGGGAGGGGGGGTGCAAAATTATCGTCACATCGTCACAGTATTCCCCGATACTCCTGTCTGTCAGGCGTTTAAGGCGTGACGGAAATGTAGTAAAGTGTGATGATGATGCAATCCCCGGCTTCGGGGAAGCCGGGCTACACTGGCTCGGATCCATTCCATAAACTCTAACAATATATGGATGATCGTTGCCATGAAAATTTACATCACAAAGGAAACCTCCGTAATAATGACCTTCCGAATCAAAAAATCCTATTGCATCACAAGCCCCTAGAGGCCGGTCGTGTAAAGCAACATTTTCAATTACAAAAGTCATGTAAACAGATGTTTCATGACAGGTATAGATATCTTCAGGATAAATTGTTTGATCACGTGAAGGTAATTGGCTCGTAGGCGCATTCATCTTTTGTGAAGGCTTTTGCGCTCCTCCCGTGGTTTTGGAGTTACTACTTCCGGGGATCATCTCAAAATCATTGATACCCCTGGTGTCCCCCATATTTTTGACGGATTTAACGACTCCTAATTTTCTACATTCTTTTTCGAACTTTATCGATTCTGACGGTGGAAGACAGACACTCATAATGTGGAGTCCTTCCTCTTTGAAGACTCGGAGATTATATTCAATCTTTATAACAGGAAATCGATTTAAGAGCAGAATCAAATCGGGATCTATTATCTCAATAGGCGGCAATTCAGAGTTTTTTATAATATGCCATGTTTCTGTCCTATAGGTAGATTCACTCCAACCGGCAATCTTAAGACCCCCAGACCCGCTATAACGAGATTGTCGAACCCAAGTAATACTAGAATGATATTGCGATCAATGCCCGACCTGATAACCATACCGGAGTTGTCAATCTGAAGATATACTTCATGATAACCGCCCGTATCTCTGGGAGGTGACCATACTTCGTTTTCAATTGCTTCCGCACTTGAGCCTAACAGGCATATCAGTAGGACAATTGACAAAATGGATGACTGTTGCATTATCGTCAGACTTTCTCCGAATGATTCGGAATATTTGTTCTTCTTGAAATTTGGTATGAATTACAATTGAAAGTAATTCATACTCTAAATTAATTGTTTAACGGTGCATCGCGAAATAGATGGTTCAATTTAAACACCATTCAAATGTAAGAGGATCGTATTCAAACTGAATGCACTATAAATATTAAAAACAAACACAGGTTCCCAGTATTGACCATTCTTCACCTAGGGGTAGGAAGCATCATATAGCCCAAGACAGATCAAAGTTTGAAGCGTATATATGTTCGAAAGATGATTGAGTTTTCCGAAAGGTTTGTAAAAGTTTCAATGCAAATCGCGAATTCATTCTTTACTGGGTATGCATCTTCTGACAGTGTGCTTTTGCGTTTATCACTGTCGCGCATTCCTTATGTCGATTTATGCACCAAAGTACAGCACGTCAAATTTATAACTCCAATATCAACGACAATATTATAAAATTATAGAAAGAGACGATTTCTTGTCCGCCGCGCGGACAGTAAGCTGCATGTGCCATATATTCAATATATTATGAGCGTATAATGGGCTCATAGCTTTTATCATAGAATTGTGAATGCTATTGAACCCAACACCATCTTGCGTAAAGGAAAATACTTGGGGCCCTGGCACCTTACCGAGTTGCAATTGACTTGCCGACGCTATCCTCGTCAAACGACCGAAGTCACTTGTGCCAATTTCGATGGAATCGAACTTCTTCACCTCAGTCCCTTTGAGCAAAAAAGCCCCGCCATGCTGGACAATCCAGCACAACAGGGCGTACTTACCTTATCGCCTTCGCCTGCGTTGATCGAACAAGCAGGAAGGCGGCTTAAGCTGTTATTTAACTTACAATTCAGGACGGGGTAACGGTACACGGGACTTACTCTATGAAGTTGTGCCAGGCAGTTCGGTTCGTAGTTCAAATGATAGCTGTAATAATCTAATACACGTCCCATATTGTTTGTCAAGCGATTCTGGACTTATTTTCACAATCGTTACTAAAAACACCGGATCAACCGATTCGAACCACCGACTTGGGAGTTCCTGCCAAGCCTCACACGCCTCAAATTCCTGCCACAAAGCCTCGACGTGGGCTTTTCTCAGGCGAGCGCGAGTCAGTAGCCAATCCCGCAGCACTGAAGGCACTCGTTGGCTGCGTCAGGCTCACTTCACTCGTAAGGTTCAGGAAGCTATTCTCGTCCCGGTAATTTACCGGAACGAAGGAACCACGTGGTTTCAATCCCAGGCTCAGCACCCTCCTCAGGACAGAGAATCATCTCATATTATCGCCCAAAACGAACAAAATATTTTGAATTTTGGTAAAATTCCATCGATTTTCGCCTTGTTAAGTTTTTCACACGCCCGATTTGTTTTTCAAAAGAAGACATAAAACTGCCATCATTTGGCAAAATATGATGTGATAAAGAGGCTAAAACCACCGTTTTCGTGCAAACCGTGCGCGATTCTCGGCCAAAAACAGAGAAAACCGACGCTATTTTGGCATCGGTCTTCTTTATTAGCTGTAGCGGGGACACGTTATAGAGGGCAAAAGAAGACATAAATGCGACGATATTGTGCTTAAATGGTGAGAAAAGAGATTTTGTTTTGCGATAAATACAGCCAAAATAGTCGTAGGTTCAAATCGTTGTGGAAGAGATGGTTGTCAATTTTATCGTCGTAGGTTCAAATCGAGGTGAGCCTGAGAAGCTAACCAAAATTGGCCTTAGTGATCGGCTGACGGTTACTCAACGTTTGCGCACA
>Ga0172380_10009599_pt1 | contig 10284 bp, 10 predicted proteins | sample Leawe162metaG_FD_119747 | JGI IMG/M metagenome (GOLD analysis project Ga0172380, IMG submission 119747) | Leachate microbial communities from a municipal landfill in Southern Ontario, Canada - Leachate well 162 metaG | ecosystem: Engineered > Solid waste > Landfill > Unclassified | place...
ACGGTGATGCTGATGTTCATCGTAGCCAACGCGATGTTGTTCGCCCACGTGTTGACCACTGAACGTATTCCGCAGACCATCGCCGAGCACATCATGGCATTCGGTATGACACCGTGGATGTTCCTGTTCGTGGTGAACATCATCTTGCTCATCGCGGGAAACTTCATGGAGCCCACAGGCATTATCCTGATCCTTGCACCGATATTCTTTCCGATCGCAACACATCTGGGCATCGACCCGATCCATCTCGGCATCATCATGGTGGTGAATATGGAGATCGGCATGGTGACACCACCCGTGGGGCTCAATCTGTTCGTCACCAGCGGCATCACAGGGATGAGCATCATTGAAGTAACCAAGGCGGCATTGCCTTGGTTGATGGTGCTGTTGACCTTCTTGATGATTGTCACCTACGTGCCGCAGATCAGCCTATTCTTGCCTAACTTGTTGTTCAATTAACGGCTTGTCCAATCGAATGACTGTCGAGGCGAAGTTCTCTGTGGGGACTTCGCCATTTTTCTGTTTATCACTTGAATATTCACAGGGTTGTCACTGTCGCCAACTGCGACAGGGCGGGCAAACCCTGTTAGAATCGCGCCCCTCAGAATTTTCTGAATCACATTAATCATTTGGAGAGAAGCATGGCTGTCGAACGCACACTTTCAATCATCAAACCCGATGCAGTCGCTAAGAATGTCATTGGTCAAATCTATTCCCGCTTCGAAGGCGCTGGCCTGAAGATCGTCGCTGCTCAGATGCGTCATCTGAACCGCACTGAAGCAGAAGGCTTCTACGCTGTGCACAAAGCACGTCCATTCTTTAAGGATCTGGTCGACTTCATGATCTCCGGCCCTGTTGCGATCCAGGTTTTGGAAGGCGAGAACGCAGTTGCCAAGCACCGTGACCTGATGGGTGCAACTGATCCTAAGAAGGCTGACAAAGGCACCATCCGTGCTGATTTTGCTGACAGCATCGATGCTAACGCTGTTCACGGTTCCGATTCCGCTGAGAATGCAGCGATCGAGATCGCTTATTTCTTCGCTGCAAAGAACGTGCATTCGCGTTGATTCAATGAAGCAGAACCTCCTCGATTTTGATGCGCAACAAATGACTGCTTGGTTCGCGGAACAAGGTGAGAAACCTTTCCGTGCCAAGCAGGTGTTGCGCTGGATCTACAAAAGCGGGGAGTCCGATTTTGATGCGATGAGTGACTTGGCTAAGTCATTGCGCGAGATGTTGAAACAGAAAGCCTGTATCCAATCACCCAGCGTGATGCGTGAAGAGACCGCCTCTGACGGTACGCATAAGTGGTTGCTGGATGTGGGGACGGGCAATGCGGTGGAGACCGTCTTCATCCCGGAGGAAGTTCGCGGTACGCTGTGCGTCTCGACTCAGGCTGGATGCGCACTGGATTGCGCGTTCTGCTCCACGGGTAAGCAAGGTTTCAATCGCAATCTTTCAACGGCTGAGATCATCGGCCAAGTGTGGTGGGCGAACCGCCAGCTGGGTAAGAATGCGGATGGTAATTGGCCGATCACCAATGTGGTGCTGATGGGAATGGGCGAGCCGTTGTTGAATTTCGACAGCACGGTAAGCGCGTTGCAATTGATGCTGGACGACAATGCTTACGGTTTGTCACGGCGTCGTGTGACGGTGTCCACTTCAGGGGTCGTACCTGCGATGGATAGATTGCGTGATGAGTGCCCGGTGGCGTTGGCTATCTCACTGCATGCACCTAACGATGCCTTGCGCAACGTGCTGGTGCCGATCAATCAAAAATACCCATTGCGTGAGTTGATGGCTGCCTGTCAGCGTTACTTGGTCAAAGCGCCGCGTGATTTCGTCACCTTCGAGTATGTGATGTTGGCGGGAGTGAATGACAGCGTGCAGCAGGCGCGCGAGTTGATCGAACTGGTGCGTGATGTGCCATGCAAGTTCAACCTCATCCCGTTCAACCCATTCCCGCAAGCCCCCTATCAACGCTCTGACATGGAAGTGGTGAAGCGTTTTCGTGATGTGTTGATGCAAGCGAACATCGTCACCACTATCCGCAAAGTACGCGGTGATGACATCGCCGCAGCATGTGGTCAATTGGCGGGTCAAGTGCAAGACAAGACCAAGAGAACGATGCATCGTTTAGTGGAGGCAGGTCAATGAGGTCGCTGTTCGTTTTGCTGATTCTTTTTTCATTGGCAGGTTGCGCTTCCAAAGGGGAGGGTGAGCAGACCACCTCCCAGCGCGCGCGCGGTATCGCGACCATCCATACAGAGTTGGCTGCCTCCTATTTTGGGCGTGAGCAATATGCCATCGCTTTGCAGGAGTTGGGTATCGCTTTGCAGGCAGACCCAACTTATGCGCCAGGCTATAACGTGCGCGGTTTGATCCGTATGGCATTGCACGAGGATGAGCAGGCAGAGGCTGACTTCAAACGCAGCATCAAGATCGATAAGAATTATTCAGATGCCTACAACAATTTTGGCTGGTTCTTGTGCCAGCGTGGTCGCGCTAAAGAATCATTGCCGCAATTCTTGGAGGCGTTGAAGAATCCGCTATACACTACCCCCGAGGTCGCCTATGCCAATGCGGGTCTGTGTGCGCTCAAAGCGGGGGAGTTATCTACCGCTGAAAGCTATTTGCAGCGTGCCCTGATCTTGCGTCCAGGAATGCCAGAGGCTTTGTATGGCTTTGCAGATGTCAGTTTTGCGAAGGGTGACTACGCATCAGCCAAGGCTTATCTTTTGCGCTTCCAGCAAGCGATTCAGGATATGAATGCCGGGCAGCTATGGTTGGCGGTTCGTATCGAACGCAAGATGCGAGATCGCAATTCAGAAGCGAGCTATGCATTGCAACTGAGTAAACGCTTCCCAGAATCACGTGAAGCGCAACTTCTACAGATGGGGGAGTGATGGATACCGTGCCAGAAACATCTCCTACCGCCGAAGCAACGGTTGCATCCTCCGTTGGTTCTGTTTTGCGTACTGCAAGAGAGGCTCAGGGTTTGACGGTTGCCGACATCGCTGAACGGATCAAGTTCAGTGTGAAGCAAGTAGAAGCGCTGGAATCTGACAACCACTCAATGTTGCCCCAAGGCACATTTCTTAGAGGCTTCGTGCGGAGTTATGCGCGCACTTTGAATGTTGATGCGGCACCGTTGCTGGCAATGATGGCGCCTTCAAATGAGATACATGGTGACATAAGTGAAGTACAGACGGGCGGTCTGGAGTTCATGTCCATGCAGGATTCAAGTAAGAAGAATCTCTATCTGCTGGCCGCAGCATTGCTAGTGGCAATGCTGCTGGCGCTATTCATTTGGAATCAAAAAGATGAAACAATCGCGGAGAAGGTGGTGCTGCAAGATGTGAAGCTGCCTGAAGGGTTGCCTGCTTCTGCGGTGTTGTCAGCTTCCTCTGGTGTGGTCGCCGCTTCAGCGGTCGTTGTCGCCGATGTGAAGCTGGTACAAGAGGCGCCTGCGCTTAAGGCTGTCGAGCCGTCAAAAGTCGTTGTTTTCCCGAAAACCGCCCCTCTTGCTACGACACCAGTCGTTGCAGTCAAACCAAAAGTCGTTACGCCTACGCATGTTGTGGTGCCGCCGCCTCTAGTGGTCGAGAAATCAACTCTTCCGCTCGACCAGTTGAAGAAGCGTCCTATCCATATCGTGTTTGCACAAGATTCTTGGATGGAGATCGTCGACACCAACGGTGAGATGCTGCTCTCTCGTATGAATGTGGCGGGCACGGAGAAATGGATCGGGGGTAATCGGCGTGCGCCATATCAAGTGGCTATCGGCAAGGTCGGTGCGGTCAAGCTCTTCTACAAAGGTCGCGAAGTCGATCTGAGCAAATACAACCAATCAGGGGTTGTGCGTTTGGTGCTGGAATAAAGCAATGAGTCATCTGCATATCATGCGTCGTAAGACGACTTCAATACGTGTCGGCGATATCCATATCGGTGGCGATGCGCCCATCGTCATCCAATCCATGACCAACACAGATACGGCCGATGCGGCATGCACCGCAAAGCAGGTGTATGAGTTGGCGCAGGCTGGCTCCGAACTGGTGCGCATCACAGTGAATACGACCGAGGCAGCCATTCAAGTGCCAGTCATCCGCAAGATGTTGGACGACATGGGGTGCGACGTGCCACTCATCGGCGATTTCCACTACAACGGACATCGATTGCTCACCGAATATCCGGAGTGTGCACAGGCGCTGGCGAAATACCGTATCAACCCCGGCAACGTGGGCAAAAACCGCAAAGGTGAAGACCAATTCGCCATGATGATCGGGGTAGCCAAACAATATGACAAGCCGGTACGTATCGGTGTCAATTGGGGCAGCTTGGATCAGGATCTGGTCGTGCGCATGATGGATGAGAATTCCAAGCTGGCGCAGCCTAAAGAGGCGAACGAAGTGACGCGTGAGGCGCTCATCGTTTCCGCGTTGCAAAGCGCGCAACGTGCCGAGGAGCTGGGCTTGCCGCATGACCGCATCGTGTTGTCGTGCAAAGTGAGCGCAGTGCAGGATCTGATCGCGGTTTATACCGAACTGTCCAAGCGCAGTGAATATCCTTTGCATCTGGGTTTGACCGAAGCGGGGATGGGTTCCAAGGGGATCGTCGCTTCGACTGCGGCTTTGTCCGTGCTGTTGCAACGCGGTATCGGCGATACCATCCGTATCTCTTTGACGCCTGAGCCGAACGGTGACCGCACGCAAGAAGTCGTGGTGGGGCAGGAGATATTGCAGACCATGGGCTTGCGTTCGTTCGCGCCGATGGTGACTGCCTGCCCAGGATGTGGTCGTACCACCAGCACTGTGTTTCAAGAATTGGCGCAGGACATCCAGCGTTACTTGCGTTCGCAGATGCTGGTGTGGCGTGAGCTGTACGTGGGCGTGGAGGAGATGGATGTGGCCGTCATGGGCTGCATCGTCAATGGACCGGGAGAGAGTAAGTTGGCCAACATCGGCATCAGCCTGCCGGGTACGGGCGAGACTCCTTCTGCCCCCGTGTATGTCGATGGTGAAAAGACGGTGACACTACGCGGTGAGAACATCGCCGAGGAATTCCAGAAGATCGTCGATGACTATGTTGCCAATAAATATCCAAAGCGCGCGGCGGGTGATAAGCCCAAGAAGCGTATTGAAATAAAGACCGTGTAAAACATTTTTCCACGAAAATCACGAAATACACAAACAAAGTAAATATCCAGGTTTTGTGCTTTTCGTGTCCATCGTGGATGGAAGATTTTGATTTTGACTTTATGAGCGACAACAAGACATTACAAGCCGTAAAAGGCATGAACGATATTTTGCCGGACGAGGCGCAGCTGTGGCTGTGGTTCGAGGATACGGTACGCGACTGGCTCGAAGGCTACGGTTATCGCAACATCCGTATGCCTTTGGTGGAGCCCACTGCACTGTTCAAACGCGCCATCGGTGAGGTCACCGACATCGTCGAGAAGGAGATGTACAGCTTCGAGGATAGTCTCAATGGCGATCAGTTGACGCTACGTCCAGAAGGCACGGCATCCTGTGTGCGTGCTGTGTTGCAGCACAATCTGCTGTATAACGCGCCGCAGCGTCTGTATTACCAAGGTCAGATGTTTCGTCACGAGCGTCCACAGAAAGGGCGATATCGCCAGTTCCATCAGGTCGGAGTGGAAGCGTTGGGCTTCGCAGGACCTGATATCGACGCCGAGCAGATCGTGATGTGCGCTCGTTTGTGGAAGAAATTGGGAATCCGCGATGTGGCGTTGCAGATCAACACACTGGGTGATGTCGCTTCACGCCAACGTCATCGTGAGAAGCTCATCGCCTATTTCGAGCAGCACAAAGAGGCGCTGGATGCCGAGGCACAGCGTCGTTTGTACAGTAATCCTTTGCGCATCCTTGATACCAAGAACCCAGCTATGCAGGACTTGGTGAGTGCGGCACCGAAGTTGATGGACGAGTTAGATGAGGAAGCGCTCAGGCATTTCGAGGCAGTGCAGGCCATCCTGCAGCGGCATGGCATCGCTTATGAGATCAACACACGCTTGGTGCGCGGACTGGATTACTACAACCGCACCGTGTTCGAGTGGGTGACCACGCGACTCGGTGCGCAAGGAACGATCTGTGCGGGGGGGCGCTTCGACGGGCTGATCGAACAGATCGGCGGCAAGCCAGCGCCGGCTTGTGGTTTTGCGATGGGCGTCGAGCGTCTGCTGGCGTTGTTGCAAGATGATGGCATGCAGAACCCAGCCGCGCCTTTGGATGTGTACGTGGTACATCAAGGCGAACAAGCACAGTCCCTGGCTTGGCAAGTGGCTGAGACCTTGCGTGATGGCGGCTTAAAAGTGCTGTTGCATTGCGGTGGCGGTAGTTTCAAATCGCAGATGAAGAAGGCGGACGGCAGTGCCGCTGCTTGCGCTGTTATCATCGGGGAAGATGAAGTGACTGCGAATGCGGTCACCTTCAAGCCGTTGCGCGGTGATGGTGAGCAGCAAAAGATCGGTGTGGAAGAGTTGCAAGTAAAGATTCGTGAATTGATCAAATAAAGGAAAGAAAAATGTCAGAGTTGGATTTGCATGAACAAGAACAGGTCGATGCGCTGAAGGCGTGGTGGAAAGACAATGGTAAGTGGGTGGTCGGTGTGCTGGTGGTTGGTCTGCTTGCTTTCGCAGGGATGCAGTTCTGGAAAAAGCATCAAGCTAGTCAGGCTGACGAGGCTGCGAAAATGTATGTGGAAGTTATGAAGCAGGTTTCTACCAACGATGCCAAGCGCATCGGTGACGCTGCGAATGTGCTGGCAAGCAAGTACGGTAGCAGTGCTTATGCACCACGTGCCCAGTTATTGGCGGCGCAAGCGAGTCTGCAAGCTAAAGAGATAGCTCATGCCAAAGCTCAACTGTTCTGGGTCATCGAGCATGCCAAGGAAGTTGCATTGCAAGATGCCGCACGCTTAAAGCTGGCCAGCGTGCTGTTGGACGAGAAGAAATATGATGAAGCGTTGAAACAGTTGGATGCGGCTCATCCCGAATCTTTCACTGGCCTGTATTCCGACTTGAAGGGTGATGTGTTGAGCGCGATGGGCAAAGTGACAGAAGCACGTGTGGCTTACCAACTAGCCTTGGATAAGACCGATGCCAAGAGCATGTACCGCAATCTGATCCAGTTGAAACTGGATGGCCTGGGTTTGGCAAAATGAGATTTGTTCGCCTCCTAGCGCTCGCGATAGCTGCTTCCCTTGTTGCTTGTAGCAGCGACAAGGTCGCCGTCGAGCCTGCAAAATTAGTGTCTTTCAAACCTGCGGCCAAAGTCGACGTGCGTTGGAAGCAGAGTGTGGGTGAGGCGGGCTTCAGCGTGCTAACACCTGCGGTCACACGCGAAGGTGTATTCGCTGCCGACAGTAAATATGTCTACCGTTTTGACCGTGACAACGGCAAAAAAGCATGGCGTATCGAACCGGGTTTCACCATCACGGGTGGAGTCGGTGCGGGCGACGGACTGGTTCTGGTCGGCGGCGATAAAGGTGAAGTCGCTGCCTTCGAAGATGAGACAGGTAACTTGCGCTGGAAGACGAAAGCCTCAAGCGAGGTGTTGAGCGCACCCAAGATCGCCGATGGCATCGTGGTGGTGCGCACGGGCAATGGTCGTATCGCTGGGCTGGATGCGCAGGATGGCAAACGTATCTGGTTATATGAGCGCTCTACACCGACCTTGATCGTGCGTAACCATGCCGGCATCGTCATTCGCAACGGTATGGTGTACGCGGGTTTTGCCGCAGGCAAGGTGGCAGCAATTGGTCTCACCAAGGGTGTGGTCATATGGGAATCCGCCGTGTCGCACCCCAAGGGCAATACCGAGCTAGAACGTATCAGCGATATCACCAGCCTGCCTGCGGTAGATGACACACAAGTCTGCGCCGTGGCTTTCCAAGGTCGTGTCGCTTGTTTCGATGCGATACAAGGCGGCACCTTGTGGTCGCGCGAGTTCTCTAGCGACAAGGGCTTGTCTTTGTTCGGTTCCAATCTGTATATCACCGACAGCGACAGCAATGTGTTGGCGGCAGACAGGACGACAGGCAGTTCCTTGTGGAAGAACGATCAGATGTCGTTCCGCGCTGCGACAGCGGCCTTTCCCTTGGATGACTTCCTATTGGTGGGAGACTACGAGGGCTACATCCATGTGCTGAAGCGCGAGGATGGCAGTTTCGTCGCGCGCCAGAAGACGGATGGCAGCGCCATCCTGACACCGCCAGTCACATTGGGTGACGGCGCTTTGATACAAACCAGCGACGGCGAGTTGTATTCCATCGCCATCAAATAACGAATTCATGTTACCTACACTCGTACTCGTCGGTCGTCCTAACGTCGGCAAATCCACTTTGTTCAATCGCCTCACGCGTAGCCGTGATGCTCTGGTGGCCGATCAACCCGGACTGACGCGCGACCGCCACTATGGCAAAGGTCGTGTCGGCGAGCGGCCTTATCTGGTGGTGGACACCGGTGGTCTGGAACCTGTCGCCAAAGAAGGCATCCTGTACGAGATGGCGAAGCAGACGCGTCAGGCGATCGATGAAGCAGATCTTGTCCTGTTCATCGTGGATGGACGTGCCGGACTGACTCCGCAAGACCGCATCATCGCCACACAGTTGCGCAAGACGGGACGTCCATTGATGTTGTTGGTGAACAAGGCCGAGGGCATGCAGAGCACGCGCGTCACGGCGGAATTTCATGAACTCGCCTTGGGTGTACCTATCCCCATTTCATCTGCGCACGGTGATAACGTCACCGAGATGATTGGTCTCGCACTGGATGAGTTGCCCGCTTTCGAAGAAGAAGCTGAAGAGAAATCGACTCATCCCAAGCTGGTCATCGTGGGTCGTCCCAACGTCGGCAAGTCCACCTTGGTCAACGCCATCCTGGGCGAAGAGCGCGTCATCGCCTTCGACCAGCCGGGCACGACGCGCGATTCCATCTACATCGACTTCGAGCGTGGCGGAAAACAGTACACCATCATCGATACTGCGGGCGTGCGTCGCCGTGGCAAGATCGACGAAGCCGTCGAGAAGTTCTCGGTGGTGAAGACCTTGCAAGCCATCGAAGATGCCAATGTAGTCGTCTTAGTGGTTGATGCGCGCGACCAGATCACCGAGCAGGATGCGCACTTGGCTGACTTCGTCTTGCAAACAGGGCGTGCTTTGGTGTTGGCAGTGAATAAATGGGATGGTCTGGACGAATACAAACGTGATACCGCCAAGCGCGACATCGAGCGCAAGCTGCACTTTTTGAGCTTCGCCAAACGCCACTTCATCTCGGCGCTGAATGGCACGGGAGTGGATGCGTTGCTGAAGTCGGTGAATCTGGCCTACGCGGCTGCAATGGCGAAGTTGCCAACCCCGCAACTCACTCGCGTGTTGTTAGCCGCTGTCGAGAAGCAGCAACCACCGCGTGGCGGTGTGTTCCGCCCCAAGATGCGTTACGCTCATCAAGGCGGCAGCAATCCACCGCTCATCGTGGTTCATGGAAGTGCGCTGGATAAAGTGCCCGAGACCTATCGCCGCTATCTGGAATCTTGTTTTAGTGATGCATTCAAGCTGGAAGGTACGCCACTGCGTATCGAATTCAAATCTGGCAAGAATCCTTTCGCCGACAAGGCACCCCGACCGCTGACGGAGAGTGAAGAGAGAGCCGCACACACAGCCCGCAAGCGCGGACGCCGCATGTACGGTTGAACTTGGCAGCCACTTTCTAAATTCTGGGTTATCCAGTAGAGTGACAACGTCTAAACCACTATAAGAGCCGATAATCATGAGTACAAAAGGGCAACAACTACAAGACCCGTTCCTGAATGCATTGCGCAAGGAACATGTGCAGGTCGCTATCTACCTCGTCAACGGCATCAAGTTGCAAGGGCAGGTAGAGTCATTCGATCAGTATGTGGTGCTGTTGAAGAACACGGTCACCCAGATGGTCTACAAACACGCCATCTCTACCATCGTACCTGCGCGCGCTGTCACCATCCCATTCGACGCTGAGTGATGTCTGAGGCAACCACCGTCGCCAATACGGCGATATTGGTCAGTCTTGACCTTGGCGCTCCCGATTACGCAGAAAGTCTAGAAGAGTTACGCCTCCTTGCAGAAAGTGCGGGCGTGCGGACGCTCGCCTTGGTCGAAGGAAAGCGGCAGCGACCCGATGCTGCAACATTCGCGGGGAGCGGCAAGGTCGACGAGATCGCCGCACTGGTGGAGGAATTGGAAGCACCGCTAGTCATCTTCAATCATGACCTTTCGCCTGCGCAGATG
>Ga0172380_10009600_pt1 | contig 10282 bp, 9 predicted proteins | sample Leawe162metaG_FD_119747 | JGI IMG/M metagenome (GOLD analysis project Ga0172380, IMG submission 119747) | Leachate microbial communities from a municipal landfill in Southern Ontario, Canada - Leachate well 162 metaG | ecosystem: Engineered > Solid waste > Landfill > Unclassified | place...
CATCAAGGGCGTACCCGCCTGTTCCTGCATAACCCATTGCACCGAGTCCCAGCGAATTAACCAGATCGTGCAATTCATCCTCTAGTTCGGCTATGTTCGACTCAGGATGTCTGTCGCCTATGGGTCGTAGCACTGCCGCTTGTTTGGCGATACTGAAAGCCTGATCTTTAGTACCACCAATGCCAACGCCAATGATCACTGGAGGGCACGTTAAACCGCGCCTGCCAAACTCGGCTACTGCATCGATAAGACCTTTTCTGATTCCGTTCAGGCCATCACCGTCGACCATCATCCGAAAGTCGCTTCCAAAGGCCCCTCCCTTGTGCACTGCGACGAGTTCGATCCAGTCCGCATCCGGCTCGAATCTATAATCGATATTGGGTGCAAATACGCCAAGATTATTTCCAGGGTTCTCCCGAGTTATTGGATGGACTCTGTTTGATCTCAATGCCAAGTCTTTGGTGATTCTGGTCGTTGCGCGGCGAATCGCCTGCTCCAATGAGACAAATCCACCATCAATTGCAGCGTTGTTCCCGGCAATTACAAAAAACCTCAACACACCCACATCGGCACAAATTGGGCGTTGGTCGGCCTCTGCTACTGCGGAATTGTCGACGATGGATTTCATTACAAACTTTGGCAACTCATTTGTTTCTCGCTCATGAGCGGCCATTAGGGCTCGTCTAACATCAATAGGATGCGTTGTTGCGGCAAGCCTATGTGCCTCATATGCCGCATCTTCCAACCATGATTGTTTCATCACATCGATTTCCCTTCTAAGTCAGGCCTGTAAGCCCCAACGCCTTACGGTTTTGGTTTCGATCCATCGAAAGAAAAAGTTTTCAACTATCAGACCAATCAGAATCACCGAGAAGAGCCCGGCAAAAACATTGCTGATTTCCAATAGATTCTTGCTCTCGTAAATAAACCAACCCAGACCTCCCGCACCAGAGGAGACGCCAAACACCAGCTCTGCAGCTATCAACGTACGCCATGCAAACGCCCAGCCGATCTTCATTCCCGTCAGGATCGAGGGAAAGGCTGCAGGCACGAGAATGTTAAGAACATACCGAGGTCCGGTCAGACCATAATTTCGCCCGACCATTCGGAGTGTTTGTGAAACACCCTGAAAGCCAGAATGAGTATTTAGGGCTATTGCCCAAAGTACCGAATGTACGAGAACAAAAACAAGGCTTGCGGTTCCCAAACCAAACCAAACCATTGCAAGCGGGAGCAAAGCGATGGCGGGTAGGGGATTGAACGTCGCAGTTAACGTCTCGAGGAAATCGTTGCCGATGCGTGTCGTTATTGCAAACGCCGTCAATAGACCGGCGCAAAACAGACCAATAACATAGCCTTGGAGCAGAACCTTGATCGAGAACCATGTCCTCTCGGGGATGATTCCATTCGCGATTCCGGATATAAAGGCTTTGATCGTTTCACTGAACCTCGGAAATAGAAGCGGATTGTCCAAATAGATCGCATAAATTTCCCATACGCAAATCAGCAGCAACAGGACAAGGGATTTCCGAGCGAGCCCGTTGTCATACATTCGTTCCCTGAACGTCAGGGGCTTCTCTACGACCCCGTAGTTGGTCTCCTGCAAGTCGTATACGATTTCCGGCCGCGGCACATCTTCTCTCAAGGCACCACCTCCTCTGACTCCTCGATCTTGTCAGTGAAAAGCAGATCGTGGATTCTGTCTGACAATTTGCGACCGCTTTGGTCCAGTTGGTCGATGCCACTGCTGTTCAGTTCGGCTTTTACGCGACCGGGATGAGGGCTAAGCAACAGAATTCGGTTCCCGATCAACACGGCTTCGGGGATGGAGTGCGTCACGAACAGAACAGTAAATTTTGTATCGTCCCAAAGCTGGAGCAGTTCCTCCTGCATCTTTTGACGCGTCAGCGCATCGAGTGCCGCAAATGGTTCATCCATCAGCAAAATGGCTGGCTCCATTGCCATTCCCCGTGCGATTGCGACCCGTTGCTTCATCCCGCCCGAAAGAGTGTGCGGGTATCGATCGGCGAATCGAGCAAGATTGACTTTCTCGATGTAATGCATGGCTCGTTCGGCCGCCTCGCTTTGACGGAGCTTTCCGCTGGCCTGAAGCGCAAACATTACGTTCTCTTTTACGGTTTTCCAGGGCAGAAGCTGGTCAAATTCCTGAAAGACCATGACGCGATCGGGACCGGGTTCCGAAATAACTTTCCCGTTCAGGCTCATGCTTCCTTCGACCGGCTTTATATAGCCGCCAACCGCTTTGAGTAGAGTGGACTTGCCACATCCGGAGGGTCCGAGAATGACGTAGCGATCGCCTTTGAAAACTGAAAAGTCCACTCGGTATGTGGCAGTCACAAGGTGATCCTTCGTCTTGTATTGAAGCGTCACTCCAGCAACATGAAGTAATCGGCTTTGAAAATCACCCGCTTCCATCTAGTCTCCTATTCGGTTGTTGTTGCGCAAGCGTCTGCCGGCCTTCCAGTATTTAGTATTGCTTGCTGCAAACTGAAGCAGACACACCCGATCAACTGCCAGGTAGATGGTGAATGTCATCAAAAAAGTAGTCTTTCCAGGATTTCGGTTCTAGCTTGATCTGCTGTACCTTGAACATGAACTGTCCGAGCTTCAGCGTATTAAGAGGAGTCAGGTTGTATGTGACCTGAGGATTCAGGAAAATGCTTTGAATAAACTCAACCGGCTCCTTTGAACGACTGATCTCTAAGTAACGGGTTGCAGCAGCGCGCTTGTCCGAATTGATGATGTCGACTGCTTCTTGCAGGGCACCAAGTACGGACTTATGCAATTTCGGATTCGACTCTCTAAATTTGGCAGTAGTCCAAATAACGCCGAAAGTCGACGGCCCGCCCAAGACATCGTAAGAGTTCAGCAGCGTGTGAATCTTCTTGTCTTCCAACTGGCGAAACTGGAATGGTGAATTACCAAAATGCGCCGAGATGCCTCCAGATCCAGAAAGTAAGGCGGCCGTCGCATCTCCTTGCCCCATTGTTACCGTGTAGCGGTCAAGGCGATCAAACTCCTTATCGCCATATTCCTTCGCCGCTGCCATTCGAAGCACAACCGCCTGCATTGACACACGAACTGCTGGCACTGCGATCTTATCGGCCTCAGTCAAATCACGAATCGTTTTGACCTTCGGATTATTCGTGTTCAGTAGCAACGGCATGGTGTTAAGGGCGGCAACACCCTTGACACGACCTCCGGTCGCGCCCCATATTTGCAGAAGAGGACCGACGCCACCGGAGACAAAATCAAGCTGCCCGGAGAGCAACGCATCGTTAGCCGCCGCTCCACCGCTGACCGCCTTCCAGGACACCTTGATACCACCCAAGCCGTTCGTGCGAGCGTGCTTTTCAACCAGATTTTGCTGTTCCATGATCATCATCGGCAGATAGCTGTCGCCAAATTGACGGGCTAATGAAACTTCAGATGATTCGGTTGCCTGGGCAACGCCTGAACTGGGTAAGAGCAAAACCCAGGAACTGACGACCAGCATCAAGGCATGCCGCACCATTACCAGAGCTTTCATGTTCTCCTCCATTAGCGTCTCTCCTATCCAGTTTTGTTATGTTGATGAACTGCGAGCTTGAACTTTCCGCCGGAGCAGCGAACCATTCCTGTCAGTCATCGCATTTCAAACCTGCTAAAGCAATATGCAGTTTTCCGAGTTGCCGCAGGCGAACCGATAAATCGCGCGTGATCTACATGCGACTTGCGACCTTGTTGAGATAGCTGGGCTTTGCTTTTGGTTCAATAGTTGACGTTGCGAAGAAACTATAGACATCACGAAACTTCCCGTATAGTCATTTTTGTGAATATTACTTATACGGTACGGTTATGAATCTAAACGCAATCGATCTTCGCATGCTGCGCAGCTTTCTGGTTCTTTCAAGATCCAATTCCTTCATCGTTGCCGCAGAAAAGCTGCACATAAGCCAACCGGCACTGTCTCGGCAAATGAAAGACTTGGCCGAAAGAATCGGAATTCCACTATTCGAAAGGATTGGACGAAGATCTGTTCTGACGAACGCAGGCGTAGAACAAATCAAATTTGACACTGTAGGGCCACGGCAAATCAGTAGGTTACACACGAGAGTGTCAAGATTGATTACGCGGTCTGAGTAATCAATCTTGACACTTCGCATTTGAAAAATCAAAAGTGACACTTCACCTTTGTCAGTACCGGCCGTCGTTTGGCAATTCCGCAATTCCCGCCTGTAACAATTGCCAAGCACGTTCGGATTGTTTGCCTGGCTACATTTTCTCAGTCGGCATGTTCCGCAGGGCAAAATCTGCCGTTGTAACCGACGCATGCCTAAAGCATTGTGGCCGGCACGCACCGACAAGGAAACCTCTTCGGCCGACTGATTGAGCGAGAGGCTCGGTATCGTGCAGGAATCATGGACGACCCCGTACGATTCGCCAATCCGATCAAGAATGTGCGCCCGCACGGCGCGCGCCTGCTCGAAGCCTTCAGTCCCAAGCTTGGGCGGCGAGTGACCTTCTACTCCCGGGCTGCGTTCGAAATCTGGCTCAGTGTCGAAGCGGATCCGACTGTTCAGACATTCTGTGAGCGACCGACGCAGATGTCGAGCGGCGGGCGTGAACATACGCCCGATCTGTGGGTCCGCCATGCCCATCGCGCTGTGTTTCTGCACTGGGTAGACGACGACACGATATTGCCGGCCGAATGGATGGGTATTGAAGTGCGCCGCGTCAGTACCGCGCAATTGGCGGCCAACCGCATCTGGGTGACCAATTGGGAACGGATGCTGCCCGTCATTACTGTCACACGTGATTGCGTGTCCAAACAGCGACTGGCGGAAGTCCGACGTTTTGTGACAGCGCCGATGTCCCTGGCCCGCATTGAGCGTGAATTTGTCGCCGGTGATCCGATGGGATTACGCGGTGCGGTATTCCGGTTGCTGGCCGCAGGAACACTGATCGCCCCCGCGCTCAAGACTGAGCGTCTTTGGTTGCAGACGTTGTTCGAGCCGGCGCCATGACACGCCGCCAACGAGATCTCGCGACGATTGATCTCGCTCAATGGCCGGTAGCCAATGTCCTTCACTTGGCGCCGGAGGACCGGCAGGAGTATGACCGGCGAGAGAACGCCATTCAGCTCTATGTATCAGGCACACCGCTTACCGTCATAGAGGAGGCCAGCGGAATCGGTCGCAAACAACTCTATCGTCTGCTGCAACGCTGCCTCACGCCGCATGACGATGGTCAGCTGTTTGGGTTTCGCGGATTGTTATGGTTCCAGCGCACGCATGCCTATCGCAGAAGCCTGCCACTCAAGACAAAAGCCCATCGTGCGCGCGGCGGTGCCGCGGGCGTTTTCGGATTGCTTGTTGAAAGCCAGCCTTCACTGAGCGAGTGGCTATGCAAGAAAGTGAAGGAACGCGCCATTCACAGTGAGCAAATCAGCACGGACGGAAGTTTGCGTATCAGGCTGCGAGGGCTTTCCGCCGTTCATGCTGCGTTCCTCACCGAATGCCGGAAGCTCGGCCTGACCGTGGCGGATTATCCGTTCAATACGCAGCAGATGGGACGGCGCGCACTGGCGGCCGCAATCAAGGCGGAGATCCTCCGCAACTTTGGCAGCGCCGCACGCGCCGCTGGAGCCACCCACCTGAAAGGCGGCCCACGATCAGTCCATGCGATCACCGCGCCTACTGCACAACACGTCCTCGATGTCGTCGAATTCGACGGCCATCGACTCGACATCCGTCTGAAGATCGTGGTCCGGGATCCCCTCGGATTCGAACAGCAGTTCGAGATCGAGCGCATCTGGTTGCTCGTCATCATCGATGTCTTTTCGCGCGCCGTACTCGGCTATCACCTCTCCCTCAACCGCGAATACAACCGGCACGACATCATTCGAACCCTCGAGCGAGCCTTGGAGCCGCACCGGCCGAGGACATTCACGCTGCCCGGCCTCCATTATGGCGAACGCGACGGGTTTCCCTCGACGTCGCTATCCGAGCTGAGTTACGCCACCTGGACCTGGATTAAGCTTGACTCGGCGAAGGCCAACCTGTCGGATGACGTCCGTCATGCGCTGACCGAATTTGTCGGCTGCTTCATCGACGTCGGTCCTGCCTATACGCCCGACGATCGGCCCTACATTGAACGCTTTTTCGGTTCGATAGCCACCCTCCTCTCGTCCCGGCTTCCCGGCTACACCGGTTCCGGTCCGCGGGATCTGCGTCGCGCGCTGGCGGATCCCAAAGGTAATCTGCGGCTCATTGTTTCACTCGCGGAATTGGAAGATCTTCTCGAAGCGGCGATAGCGGCTTACAACGCTACGCCCCATAACGGCCTCAATGGCCGTACCCCCCTTGAGGCCGTCGAACATTCGATCCGCAATCGCGGGGCCATGCTGTCATGGCTGCCAGAAAATAGGCGGAGCCGTCTGTGTCTCATGCAGACACCGAAACGTGCCCGGGTCAGAGGCTACCTTGCCCAGGGGCAACGCGGTCACGTGAATTTTCATGGGGTCCGATACACTAATGCCCTTCTGGCGGCCAGCGCCACTTTCCTCGGAAGCGAACTCAAGCTGTATTACAACAGCCAGGATATTCGCACGGTGCGCGCCATTACGCTGGACGGCATCGATCTGGGCGTTCTTAAAGCGCAAGGTGCCTGGGGCGAAATCGCCCACGACCTCACGTTGCGTCAGGAAATTCTCAAATTGCGAGGACGCAAGAAACTGGAAGCAGTCCTCAGTCATGGCTTCATCGAACAATTTGTTCAGAACAAGCTCAGTCAAGCCAAGCAATCCCGCCGCGCGGCGAGCAGCCTGGCACGCACTGTTCGAACCCTGTCCGCTGCACCCACCAGTGTGTGTGAAGCACCCATACCCGCAACATCAGTGCCCCTCGACGTTCCCGTCGCCAAACCGGTGCGACGCAAGATCCAGCCACAACGGATCGATGAGCCGACCCGTCAAGCTGATCGGAGTGCAACAACGATCAAGCCGCAAACGTTGGGCATCGGTACCGGCTTTGCCGGCAACGATTCTTCCATCCAGTATCCGCTGAGGAGCGACGCCAAATGACATCACCCAGCACACCGAGCGTTCGCCCCTTGCACATGAGCTTGCATCCACTCGAATCCGGCAACTATCGGATCGGTACCCCCGCCATTCAGGCGTTCTATGAGTTGGTCATCCGTTGCCTGCGCTATCGCATCACCGGCGCTCTGGCGTATGGACCGTCCCGCATCGGCAAGACACGCGCCATCGAATATTTGCGCTTGCTCCTGGCAGAGACCAATCCGACCATCACGACCTACCACGCACAGGCTGAACACAAGCCACGCCATGCCGAGGGCCCGTTCTTCGCCAATCTCCTGGAGGCTGTCGGATTTCCCGATCCCGATGCGGGAACCAACCAGAAGAAACGCCTGCGGTTGATTTCCAAGATCCGCGAGTCCTGCGCCCGAAACGGCAACGGCACCGTTGTGCTCTTTTGTGACGAAGCGCAGCGCTACGATCAGGACGAGTATGAATGGTTGCGCGACGTGCATGACGCACTAGACCGGTTGCAGATCCGCCTGTTTACCTTTCTCGTGGGGCAGCAGGAACTGCTCTCCGTAAAGACCGCTTTGCAACGTGCCCACCAGACTCAGATCGTGGCGCGCCTGATGGTCGAGGAACTCGCCTTTTTCGGCATCCGCAACGCACAGGATGTGGCGACCTGTCTCAATGGCTACGACCAAACCGACTATCCGCGCGGTAGCCAATGGAACTTCACCCGCTTCTATATGCCGAAAGCGCACGACGCCGGCTGCCGCCTGCTCGATGATGCTCAGACTGTCTGGACCGCCTTCGCCGATGTCCATCACAAGCATGGCTTACCTGAGGAACTGCAGATTCCGATGGAGTCCTTCACGCGTGCGGTCGAGATTGTACTGAAGGACAGTAGCGCGTGCGATGCACCCAGTTATCGCCCCGCCACGGAATTGTGGACCACGGCCGTGCACAACTGCGGTTACGTCCAGACACGCCAGGCCATCAGCACGGCATTACCCAATTTGCCTCACTTGCGTCAGGCGGCATAGCCGACTTTGCCGTGATGCGCGACTTCATGCCGATCCTGACGTTTGATGCGAACAGCTTGAGTCCGTCGTTCGGATACCTCTTTGATCGGCAGTGGCTTGATCCCTACGAGTCCATCGTCTCTATCCTGTGGAAGTTCGCACGGGCCAACGGTATCCCAGGACACGAGGTGACGGTCGCGGCGGCGCGTCAAGTCATCGATCCGTATGTGGGTCTTGAGGCACATCGCGAAGCCATCGATTTTAGGCGCCTGCAACGGGAGCTGGGCATCTCGAGGAAGACTCTTCGAGAGGCGACCATTCCGGCGCGGCGCCGCACCGCAATCGCGGCCCATTTTCGGTACTGCGCGCCTTGCCTGGGACGCGGCTACCACTCGCCCGTCCACCAGTTCGAGTCCGTCCAGCGCTGCCCGATTCATGATCAGCGGCTTCACTCTGCTTGTCGTCGGTGCGGCTATTCCGCGCTCTACCGACTCAACGCACTTTTCCTAGAGACGCCGTTCATCTGCTCGGCGTGTCGGTTGCCCTATGGTACGCAGTGGCCGAGCGTCATCTTTCGTTCGCGAATGCCAATGAAGGATCTGGTCAGCATCACGCGCATACGCATTGCACGCTGTCTCTGTTGAGAGATTCCAGAACATCAGTGCCGTTCCGAATCAGCGTTCACGACATTGTCTGCAGCCCCTCCCAAGTACACGGCAAGCAGATGGTCTGCGATCCACAATGGTGCTTTCGCTTGCGTTTCCAATGGGGTTGCCAATAGAGAAATAATTGCTCTACAATCACGCCATGGGAAAGCTCTTTTCGGGCGAAGGCTGGATAATTGTCGTACGGGGAAATGAACACCCACCGGTTCATGCCCATGTATTGCATCCGGATGGCAAGGCGGCGGTGTTTCTGTCAGGCAAAGTCGTCAATGCCGGGGTGCCGGCAAAAGTATTGAGCGCCGCGCAGTCATGGATCGACGCCCATACCAAGGAAGTTCGTCGCGAATGGGCGACGATGAATAATCCGCGCAGGAGATGAATGATGAGAGCGAAGAATGTTAACCGGCTGCAATCCGTCAATGTGGAGACGGGCATGGTCCTGACGGCCACTTACACCAGCGGCAATTCGATCCGCGTCGATCTGAGCGATGTGGCGCACCGGCTGGAAGCTTTTGCGCCGCTGGAATCTCGCCGCGAGTTTCGTCGCGCCGCCTTGGCCGACTTTGGCTGGGGAGTCGAATGGCCGTGCGGGGCCTCCCTGGATTCCGACCGCTTGCTGGAAATGGCATTGGAACAGCAAGGACAAGTAGCGAATGTCGATTTCCGCCGCTGGCAGGACCGGCATCAGCTATCCCTCACGGACGCCGCGAAGGCGATCGGTCTGACCCGGCGTACCGTAAGTCAGTACCGCACCGGTGCGCGCCCCGTGCCGCGAACCGTGACGCTCGCCTGCAAGGGGTGGGAAATGGAACAGAGTCGGCCGAAGCGGGGTCGAGCTCGGATCGCCCGCGATACCACCTCAAGTTCAGCTCGGGGCTAGCGTTCAGAGAACCCTCGGTTTGCCTCGGGGTGTGCTGAAATAACGAAGTGTCAATTTTGATTACGCAAAAGTGTCAAATTTGATTTCAACTACGGTAGTGCGCCACAGGGCGAGTTGGACGAAACAGGTGAGTCCTATGGTTTGCGTCACCGGCTTCAAACGCGCGAATCGTGTCAGCTTCAGCCGTGCCGTGCGGCTGGCATAGGCCTTGACCAGTGCCAGCGGCATAGCCGGCAACGTAACGGTGTCCACCTTCAAGTCGCTCAGAAAATGAATCCGTTCGAAAGCGCCTGCCAGACCCTGGCCGCGACGGGATCGGGGCGATTGTTTCAACCAGTCCAGGCAGGTTTGCCCACGCAGGGTGGGCCGAGGTTTTGCGAGTTCGGCGGTCCAGCGCTGGCGCTGACGGATCGATATGCTCTTGTCGATCTCGGCGACGAGCCTGGCTTCCTGGTCGATGAGCACGGCACGGCAGATATCGAGAAGCTGGCGCTCACCCGGAATCAGGTAGCCGTGTTCGTTCATCAGCAACTCTGCGGCACTGGTGGCTGCCCCTCGTGTTTGCCGCAGATGACCAACCAATTGACGTTGTGCGGGTTCGATCAGATTCTTGAAGCCGAGCTGGGCCTTGGCCAGTTGCTGATGCTCGTGCAATGTCGGACGTCGGGGA
>Ga0172380_10009601_pt1 | contig 10282 bp, 4 predicted proteins | sample Leawe162metaG_FD_119747 | JGI IMG/M metagenome (GOLD analysis project Ga0172380, IMG submission 119747) | Leachate microbial communities from a municipal landfill in Southern Ontario, Canada - Leachate well 162 metaG | ecosystem: Engineered > Solid waste > Landfill > Unclassified | place...
ACCGTCAAGATATTAGCTTGTTTTCCGAAGAAAACATCCGCCGGTGTCACAATACCCGGAGACACATGGCCGCGTTCGTTGTTGATGTTGGTAACATGGTAAAATCGTTACCGATTTCCTTAAAACCACTCCATAGCTTTTTACCTAAAATTGTCTATGATGGTCTGACGTTGGATAATCGGTTAATACTCACTACGTGTGAGAAAAGCGTCCGCGATAGATAGTAATAGGTTGAATTATTATGACATTAGCATACCACTTAATTCATTCAGTCGTTTCTTGAATTTGAATTTCGGAATCTTACAATAGAGGTCATCATAAAGACGTAAAGCTTCCTGCCTGTGATGCTCGGCTTGATCCGATTGATTTAGAGCGCGGTGCATAGAAGTAAGTTCGTAATGAATATCTGCCAGCCGTTTTTCACTGGTCGTTTGAGTAAGTAGAAGTTCGAGACCCTCAACAGCGAGATGTTGTAGCATAGTGTCGCCTGATGCAAAGTCTATCTTCCCTGACAGGATATTCAATTTTGTAATCAGATCTTCGTCCTTAAGTTCAATCGCCAGAACCTTAGATTCATCAATTTTCGCACGTGCATATGAAAGCTGTTTTTGTTCGAAGTATACAACCGCCTCGCCAAAAAGAAAATCAGCCAGAAACGGCTTTTGAGCGAGTTCTCTACTTAGTTTAACAGAACGATTTAAATACTCCTCAGCTTGCTTCAGTTCACCTCGTTCGAGGAATATTAGTGCGATGCTGGCGATGCAATGAGCGATTCTTCGTTTGTGACCAAGTAGTTCCGAGATCGAGAGGCTTCGTTGGAAATAATCGAGGGCACTATTGAAATCACCAAGTTCGTAATAAACTCCCCCGCAACCATTTAGAATGTGGGATATCCGTCTTTTGTCACCTAACTCCTCAGCTATTGTCAAACTCCTACCGAACATTTCAAGTGCATCCTTGTAGAGACCGCGTTCCAAATAGTTTCCTCCGACGTTTGAGAGCATTAATGCGTATTGCCGCTTTTCGCTTGTTTGGTCAAGATGTTCAAGAAGCTTGAGATAAGGTTCCAAGGCGCGGTCATTTTCTTTCCGCCATTCGTGAAGGATTCCTAAGTTAGCACCTGCGATCAGGATGGTTCGCTTGTCTCCCAATTCCTCAGCGAGTGAGATCGCGTGCTGATAACAATCGAATGCTCGGTCATAGTCCCCCTGAAAACGAGCCACGTTTCCAATGTTGCTCCAAGCATCAGCCTTCCATTTTTTATTGCCAGAATCTTCCGCTATAGTAAGCATAATGTTAAAATGGTGCAGCGCTTCACCGTAATTGCCCATTGATTGAGAAATTGAGCCAAGGCGATCCTGTGCTTCGAAGTATAGGCCTTGATCACTTAAAGATTCTGCAAGCTTTAATGATTTTATATATTCTTGCCTGGCTGCATTCCAGTTTCCGGTGAGTTCAAGGAGAGATCCCAAATCGAAGCGCGCTCGAATAACAGAAGCGCCCGTAGATACTTCCGAATGCTCCTCCATGACTTTAAACAGAGCTGTGTAATACTTTAACGCAACATTATTGTCGAAACGCTTTTTTGCCTGACTGGCAGCTTTCGATAAATAGTCCTCGGCCTTTATCCAACTCTCAGCTTTCAAGTAATGCTCCGCCAACTCGCACCAATAATCTTCAAGTCTGTCGAAAAACAGCTCCTCAATCACTTCTCCGGCGATGCGATGTAACACCTTTCTATTGGCGATCAATAGTGTCCCATAAGCAACCTCCTGGGTAAGGATATGTTTAAACATATATGAGCTGTAAGTCTTCCCAGACAAAGGAAGCAGGAACCGATTGTTTTCAAGAACATTGAACTTCCCTCTTAAATCACATTGACCATCCAAACGCTGTTCCATCGCCTCGATCACATCCACGTAGAACTCTTGACCCAATACTGCCGCTTTTTGTAAAAGTAGTTTCAGCTCGGCTTCAAGTTGATCCATACGTGCCAGTATCAATGCCTGAAGTGTGGCCGGAACGGGCAATGTCGAGGTAGTGGAGGATCCAGAATCGGAAATATAGCTCGCCCATTCTTCAATAAAGAACGGATTGCCAGAAGAACGCTCCATCACGAGAGCAAGCGTTTCTTCCTGAATCATGAATTTGCCTGCAACAGATTTCACTAAAGCCCGCCCAAGCTCTGGCGTCAAAGCAGCCAGTTCGATTTCCGTGTACTTGCAGTCTTCCAGAATACTCCTGGAGGGGGAATACTCCGGGCGGTAAGTCAGGAGGAATAGTATTTGATTCCGCATCGCTCCGCAACGCTTTGCCTCAAGGTTTAATGTGGAAAAGAGAAACTCCAGTGTTGTCAATGATGGTTCATCCGTCCAATGGAGGTCTTCCATTACCACGAGCAACGGATTTCCTGCTCGATTCGCTTTCGTCGCAGAAGCCTCTATGAAGTGGCGAATTGCTGTTTGGAGATGCGGTTGCAAGTCTTTTGGGGGAAGGGTCGAGCGAACGTCATCAAAGGGGATGTTCAACAAATACCCGATCATTGGAATGCTGGCGATCAGACGTTCTCGTGATTCTTCGCTCGTTGAATACTCGCACAAGCAGTTTAATCCAAATTCAAGTTTGTTCCGCGATGTTGCCTGATCATCCAATTGGCTTATCTCCAATTGTTTGCGGATCATCGAGATAAACAAACCGTATGCCTGTTGAACCAGACGTGGAGTTGTCCCATGAAGATGAAATGACGTCGCTGAATTCTGTTTCAAGAACTCATCCACCAAACGAGACTTTCCCATGCCAGCGTCACCTTTCAGTCCAACGACGAGAGGCTTTGTTAATAATAAAGTTGCGGGAGAGTTACCTGTATTTAGATTTTCACGTACTTCTTTGTATTTATCAATGAGTTGTGATAATTCAAAATCTCGCCCCACAAATTCGGTCCAGCGTAGTTGCCAACGATTAGGACGAGAGTCCTTTGAGCCTTTAACCAACCAAGTGTCGATAGGTTCTGCCTTCCCTTTTACCATGATACTGCCGCGAGGCTCAAAGTCGAAAGCATGAACCACGCGTTTCATCGTAGATTCGGGCATCATGATTCGATTAAGCGGCGCGTTCGATTCCATCCTTGATGCAACGTTTACCGCATCTCCATAAACCGTGAAGTCACCCTCACGCTTTTCACCGACTCTACCCGTGGTCACTTCACCCGTGTTGACTCCGATCCGAACAGCGATATCTACTTCACTACCGAGTCGCTTTGAAATTGCTTTATTGAATTGTTCAAGCACGGCAAGCATCTGCAATCCAGCTTCAACGGCACGTTCGGTATCCTGTTCTGAAGCTTTCTTTGCGCCGAATAAAGCCATAACAAGATCACCTTCGTACTTGTCAATAAGTCCGCCGAAGTGCTTTATCCGGGAAGTGAAGAGTTGCATTAGTTTATCGAGCAGATTGTGTAGCACCTCATGATCAAGACGTTCGGAGAGGGCTGTAAAGCCATGGCAATCGGCGAAGAGAATACAAACCTCGCGGCGCTCGCCTTCATTAAGATTAAGGATAGGGTGTAGAGCAGAAGTGGCGAATGGATCGCTGTGGATAAGATGGTCGAGGTCGTCGAACATTTATAGCTCTGGTTGGTTAGGCTTGGTGAAGTAAGTTACTTAGGGATTTCAGCTAAAGCAAGAAAAGGTTCAATGCACGGTTGGTAATCGGTGTATTAAGCTGTATCAGTCAACTCACGGTCGTTCAGGCAAGGGAAGTTGTGAAGACGCTACACCAAACCAGGGAGGCTGTTCGTGCCTAAAACGAATGAAGTGTTTGAAGACCCCTTTCTGCCGGTCATTAAAGTTCCTCTGAACATGCCCGACGGATCACGGGCATCACGGTCGGCAGTCATTGTTGACCCGGGCAACCTTCGAGGTGTTGAAGCTGTCAGCAGGACTTCAGTCGGAAGACTTCCATGGCAGTGGAAGAAGATTCAAGCTGAGGGCGGCTCTACAACGCCTTCACGAGTGTCCTGACAAAGCAGAACAACCATCGCGCTGAAAGCATCAACCGGCAGGTGGGGCGATTTCTGTCAGGGAGAAGCCAGGCGTCGTGAAGTTGTCGTCAACGGTGTGTTGACGAAACTGATCTGGGTGCTGGATAGGCTTTCGTTCGGGAAGGACGATCCGTGAAACAGCCCTGGGTAAACTCGGGGCTGTGTTTTTTATGGGTCGGTTGAAACTTGACGATGCGCTTGCAAGATATTGTCAAGACAACTAAATTGATAATAAGCTGTCTTCACAAATGGCTTATTTCTCCGTTCCTGCTGAATTTTCCTTTCCGAGTAAGTTCCAATTGCTGGCGAAAGGCTGTAGCCTATACGCAGGCCAATTGATCGAGTATTGCCTAATTTGTCTAATAACTTCCCTCATGAACAGCGATGCTGAAGGCAAAATATGCCAGACAGACCGTCGCTTTGTAACGGGAGGGCTTACATTGTTCACGTAAATCTTGTGGAAGGGTCACGTCAATGAAACCGAATGCGATTTTCAATCTTCGTTCGCTTACCAACCTTATCGTACCAATGAATACTGGTATCGCCTATCTCATTTCCACGGCGCTCCTTTTCGTCTCCGCGCAAGCGATCTCTGCCCGAACCATCAACGTCCCCGATGACTACGAGACCATTTCAGCCGGGATCGAAGCCGCTGAAGACGGGGATGAAGTCGTCTTGGCGGACGGCACATATAGAGGTGCGGGTAATCTCAATATTGGGTTTGTGGGAAGGGCGATAACAGTCCGAAGCGAAAATGGCCCAGATAATTGTATAATCGACTGTGAAAGAGAAAACAGAGGCTTCATTTTCCAAAACGGCGAAACTTCATCCTCAAAATTAATTGGAATTACAATAATTAGAGGTGTTGCCCGGAATCCCGCTTATGGTGGTGGCATTTATTTTGACGAACAAAGCAGTCCAGAAATTAGAGATTGCCGAATTCTTAACTGCGAAGCTGGAGGTTGGGGTGGCGGAGTTGAAATTGAAACAGCTTCTAATCCAACATTTTTCAACACACTCCTCGCTGGTAATTCTTCTGGAAACGGCGGAGGTGTTTTGGTATGTACAGGATCACAGCCTGTTTTTACGAACTGCACTATTGTCAATAATACAGGAACCGGAGTCTATAGTCGCGGCTTCGGAGAAGATGGTGGAACTCAAGTCACGTTGATAAACTGCGTAGTGGCAGGTAATACCGCGGGAAACCTCCAAGCGGGCAGTACGATTCAAGCCTCTTGGTCCGATATCGAAGGCGGTTACCAAGGAACCGGCAACCTCCCCTTTGACCCCCTCTTTGTTGACCCAGATGTCGGTGACTTCAGCCTCCGCCGCGGCTCGCCCTGCATCAACCGAGGCGACCCCGAGTCCCCCGAAGACCCAGACGGTACTCGCGCCGATATGGGAGCCTTCCCCTATAACTATGAAGGGCCGATTACACTGAACGTCCCTGATGACTACGCCACTATTCAGGGTGCTATCGACGATGCAATCGATAGCGACACTGTGCTGGTTGAGGCAGGCGGATACCGAGAATACATCAATTACCACGGCAAAGACATTGTCGTCATCGGCAACCCCGACCGCCCCGAAGTTGTCGTTATCGACGGGGGAGGGGCCACCAGCGTCGTGACCTTTGAAAGCGATGAGAGCGAAGCCGCCCAACTGATCGGATTCACCATTACCAATGGTATCGGCTGGATAACAGATAGCGAATGGGGCGTGGGACGTTTCGGCGGCGGAATAGTGATCGTGGGAAATCGCCCCACAATCAGCCAATGCATCATTACCGGCAATACTGCGTTTGCCGGAGGCGGTATCTGGATGATGAACCGTTCGACTTCCCGAATCGAACATACGCAGATTATCAATAACTCTGCCACGCATCACGCAGCTGGTATCGGAGCCTACAATGAAAGCGACCCGGTGATCAGTAATTGTGAATTCATTTCGAACTGGACGCCTGAAGACAATGCCGGAGCCGGCGGAGGCGGATACTGGTGTAGCGAATCGAATACGACCATCGAGTACTCCACATTTTGGGATAACCGATCCGGAGGCGAGGGAGCAGGAATCGGCGTAACAAGTTCGGTGTTGACGGTCGAAAACTGCACCTTTAATGCTAATGTTTCCAACACTTTGGGCGGAGCGATTGTGTTATGGAACGGCTCGACCTTAACCGCACGAAATTCGATATTCGCCTCGAACTCGCCGGACGAAATCGGTTGCCAGCCCGATCACGGCTTGAACGTCATTCAGATTTCCTACAGCAATGTCGAGGACGCTCAAGATCGCATCAATCTCAATGGCAATGGCGAGCTAACCTGGCAGGAAGGCAACATCGACGCCGACCCGCTCTTCGTCGATCCCGATAACGGGAACTTCCATCTTCAAGTCACTTCCTCTTGCATCGACGCAGGCGATCCGGAGTCCGACCTCGATCCTGACGGAACTCGCGCTGATATGGGAGCCTACTACGTTCATCAGACCTTCCACCAAGTCGCCCTTCGTCCAGGCTGGAACATGATTTCGACCTTTAATCAACCCCGCATCGCAAGAATCCAAGACGTCTGGTCCGAGATTGTCGGTCGCGGGAACCTTCTACTGACTAAAAATCAAGGTGGTCAATTCTTCAATCCCCACATCGGCGAGAACGGGTTCAGCAACATGGTTCCGTGGGACGTCTGTCAAGGCTATCTGGCAAAGGTTGCCGAAGCCGATACCTTGGTTGTGGTCAATGTGCCGGTGGACGTCAGCACTCCCATTCCCCTTCGGCAAGGCTGGAACATCATCGCCTACTTCCCCGAAGAGAGGCTCGATGTCCGTGATGCTTTCGCCTCGGTTCAAGACCAACTGATAATGGTCAAGGACATGAACGGGCGATTCTACCGAGCCCAGATCGACTTTTCCAATTTACTACCTCTTGAACGAGGCAACGGCTATCAAGTTGCAGTCAGTGCGGTCTGCGATTTGGTCTATCCTGCCGGGGAAATGATGGTGATGGGTGAACCTGACGTTGAAGAACTGCCCTCGCATTTCGTTCACTCTGAGATGACCGGCAACAACATGAGCCTCCTCATATCTGCACTCATACCGGCGGAAGTCGGTATCCAATCCAGTGAAATTGGTGTATTTACAAAGTCCGGACTTTGCGTCGGCACTGTATCACTTTCAACTCTCATCTCTCAACATTCAACTGGTCTGGCCGTCTGGGGCGATGACCCAAACACGCCTGAAATCGACGGCGCAAAAGAAGGCGAACCTCTATACTTCCGCATTTGGGATGGTTCAACCGAATATTCAGCCGACGTCAAGTTCACCGAAGGCAGTGACAAGTACACCACCGACGGATTCGCACAGCTTAATATCGTAGAACTGGTTTCGCAACCGACTGAATGGAGCCTGTCGGAACCATATCCCAACCCCTTCAATCCTCTGACAACGATCAAGTTTGCCCTGCTGGAAGACTCGAAAGTGCGGTTAACGATCTATGATTTGTCCGGGCGTGAAGTTGCCTCACTTCTGAACGATGAACTGAAAGCAGGAACACATTCCGCGACTTGGAACGCTGAGGGCGTCACGTCGGGAATCTATCTGGTGAAGATGGAAACACCGACTTTCAGTGCGACGAAGAAGGTCACGCTGGTGAAATAGGCTTATTCATATGAAATAAGCGATCCTGCCCCAAATGCCAAGACGCAAAAACACATAGATCAAGAAGCATCGGAATCACACAGCATTTGAAGTAAATTTATTCTATCGTAATCATAGGCTTAACTCATGCGTAAGTCAGTCTCAGCCGTCCTGATTCTCGCTGCAACCTGTAGTAGCACGATCGCCGTGTCGTCTATTCAGGCAAGCACGCATTTTGTCCCTGCTGAATATGATTCTATCCAGACCGCTATCGACTCTTCCGTCGATGGCGATACGGTGCTGATCTCTCCGGGAACATACGTTGAGAGAATCAACTTCAACGGAAAAAATCTTGTCGTCGGTAGCTTGATGCTGACAACCGGTGACGACCGCTACATTCGACAAACTGTCATCGACGGGGATTCGGCAGGCAGCGTAGTGACAATTCCACCCGGGTCGGACAATAGGACAAAGCTCAGCGGGTTGACGATACAACGGAGTGGAGTAACAGGCACCGCGTCGGGGGTCTTTTGCGATAGTTCGTCTGCAAGGTTGGAGTATTTGATCGTTCGGTATTGCGGAAGCACTTCCGGAGCAGGAATTTATGTCAGGAATTGTGATGCAAATGTGCGATACTCTACTCTTCAGGATAATACGAGGGGGATTTATGCTAATGGTGGACACTACTCATGGCTAAACTTTATAGATAATTACAAAACGGCTTTCTACGCCAGTTTCGGTAATCCAGTCGTCGAGGATTGTTATTTCGAAGGTAATTCCGTTGCAAGATCTTCGGCAGTAATCGAATCTCGATATACATCAGGGGTATTTACAAGGCTTGTTATCCAAAATAATCAAGGTTGCGGGATAAAGGCTCGCGAGGACACCTCTATTTTTCAAGATATAGTTGTCTTGAATAATCAAGGAAGCGAGTGTTGGGGCGCTATGATGAATAATTCCACGACGAGAATCAACCGTGCGATTTTCGCCCATAACTCTTCCGGCGATAATCGGGTGGGAAGCGCTTTCAAATTTGACTCCGAATCGTATCCAATTCTTTCGAATCTCACTGTCATCGCTGGCGAAAATCCAGGCGCGGCCTTGATTTGGGTCAATGGACATGTCTGGCCAGTCTTCGTAAATTGCATCATCGACCGCAATGGCTCTGAGTTACTTGCCTTCTGGCCGAGTCCTGGGGCGAGCTTCACCTTTGCGTTCTGCTGTTTTCCCGATTCTGAGGGTTTCGACATACGCGAAGGGGACTACCTCGAATGGCTGGAGGGCAACATTATCGCCGACGCCGATTACGTTGATCGTGAGATAGGAGACTTTCGCCTTCGTGAAGACTCCCCCTGCATCGACGCTGGAGTTGCTCAGCTCGATTGGCGTGGTCTGAGAATCCTCGATATTCCCCATGAAATGTACGCAGGACGCCGGCCTGACATCGGCTGGCATGAGTTCGGATGGGCGAACCGCGTTCCGTTTAATAATGCACCACCAATCGTGCCCCGCCTCCTTGCCAACTACCCCAATCCTTTCAATGCGACGACAACCCTCTCTTTCGATATATTTACTCCAGGATTTGTGCGTTTGACCGTTCATGATCTCAGCGGCGCAAAAATCACTTCCCTGATCGAAGAACGTCTTGCCGGAGGGAATTACCGTCGTGAATGGAACGCTGGGAATCTTCCGAGTGGAACTTATTTACTCAATCTTGAAACTGCCGGACAAGCCGTTTCAAGACCGATAATACTTGTGAAATGAAGTATTGCATTTCGACTTTTAATTTGGAGAACCGACCGTGATCCCAAATTTTAAACTCGCACCGGTAAGTATTGCTATCCTGATCTTAGCGTTAGCCGCCGGAGCAGTTCGGAGCGAAACCCGGGTTTCTGGCGACGTTACCGGCGTCTGGCTCAAAGCGAGAAGTCCCTACACGATCATCGGGAGCATTTCGGTTCCGGACGGTGGTGAGCTTGTGATCGAACCGGGAGTGCGGGTCAGATCTCTCCACGGGGATGGCTTGAGAGTATTCGGAAAGCTATCGGCGGTCGGGAATGAGGCAGATTCTATTCAATTTTTACCAGTCGGTTGGTTGCCTGGATGGGGAGGAATCCGGTTCTTTGATGCCGATTCCGGAACCCACCTCGCCTATTGTCTGATCAGAGATGGGGATCGGAGTCATCCAAGAGCTACTGATACTACACTCAGCGGCGGTAATGTGTTGATTATGGGTGGAAATGTGTTAATCGACCATTCGACATTCGAGAGTGGCCACGCAGTCACCAGCGGAGGCGGGTTGGCAATTTATCGGGGTTCTCCCATAATCAGGGAGTCTCTTTTTCAAGGCAATTCGAGTCTTGTCGGTGGAGCGATAAGCTGTGTTGACTCCTCACACCCGGTAATAGAGAATTGTACTTTTATCGCCAACACCGCATCTCTGGGAGGAGGCGCAGGATTCATTACCACCAAATCTGCCCCGCGTTTTAATGGATGCAATTTCATGGATAACAGTGTCGATTTAGTTGGGAATCGAGGGTTTGGCGGAGCACTTTATATATATAACGATGGTGATCCGTTAATACAAAATAGTCATTTCAGCGGGAATATAGC
>Ga0172380_10009603_pt1 | contig 10278 bp, 9 predicted proteins | sample Leawe162metaG_FD_119747 | JGI IMG/M metagenome (GOLD analysis project Ga0172380, IMG submission 119747) | Leachate microbial communities from a municipal landfill in Southern Ontario, Canada - Leachate well 162 metaG | ecosystem: Engineered > Solid waste > Landfill > Unclassified | place...
AATCTCCGTCAGCGCAGTGATAGACATCGTTAAAGCTGTCGAAGCCCATGTTACCACCGTCGTAGAGGTGCTCAAGTTCAAGTTGAGGTTGGGCAAATAGTTGTGCGGTGGAAATAAGTAGGAAAAGGATCAACAGTTTAGTAGTATGCATTTGATGCATCCAAATTTTAGCAGGCGGCGAGTAAAATCGCCGCCTGCACAATGCTCGAAGCTTATTCTTCCTCGATATCCACGTGGAGTGTGGTACCTAATGTGTTGGCAACGACTGCGACTCCATCAATCGGGTCAATCTCTCGACCATTCAATGTCCAGAAGTAATCTATGTCGGCACCGAGAGGGTCATAGTCCCATCTGAATTTGACGTAGTAGGGTGAACCTCCACCGTCATCCACAAATTATTTGAACCACGTCCACTGCACGATCTGGTCATTCATCGCGATAGCGTTCCCGATTGGTGCCATCGTGGCAGTATAGAGTTGGGCTGTGGGATTCACGTTACGCGGTGCGAGGTTGTTCCATGTCATGCTCAGGTTCGCCGTCCACGTTGCGGCCATCGCCGGCTTCGGCTCAGGCCAGACCATCACTCCCACCACGATAAGCATTAACACGAAAATGGCGATGCCGATCAGGCGCAGTTTCTTTGCTTTCATTTCGACCTCCATTAATTGCGTCCGAAGACGCTTTTTCGTATCTTGGAGGTGTAGGGGAGTTATCCTCTGCACCTTTCAATGTTGCGCGTCGATGCTTTTCCAGGGCCGTCGGCGCGCTTCTTTTTTACGGGTGAGTTTGGGTTGATGTCAGTTTGCCTCATTGTTTGGTCTGGGTTTAGAGTTCACGGCTTTAGCGTGGGTTGGAGATCAAGAGTCCCTCCAGACACGCTGAAGCGTGTACTCTAAACGCCAAAACAGCACAAACCCCTCCGGCGGGCGTGGAGAATTCCAAGTCTGTCAGAGGGGTTTGTTATGTCATTTAATGGTGCGAGTCTTCACGACGAAGTCTCTTCGGTCAAACGGGCTGTATAGGAACGCCTCTTCGGGAAGGGGCGAAGTCAGTTCGAGATAAGGTTGAAGCCGTCGGTGATCATTGGATGCAATTTACATCAGTGGAGAGGCTTTGTCAAGGGGGGGGGGGGGGGGGTAATTTTAGAGAAATCAGAGAATTCTATCGGGTTGACATGGACAGACGGGGATGCCTATCCTCCTGATTATACAGAAGCGGCGCAGAGATTGACTCTCTGCGCCGCTCTTTGGTAATTCACTCGCTCTCTCGTTCGATAAGCGCAACCCCCCTTTAATTCCCCCCTTCACTTTGAAGGGGGGAAAATGGGGATTACCACGGCGTCGTTAGTCGAAGAGTTGGAGTTAGTGGTTTGGGGAATCCGACGGTGTTTCAGTATTAGCCTTAACATCAACTTTGACTTCTTCGGGTTTGACTTCTTCGGGTTCGACGCCAGTCTCTTCGGCGGCGCGGGGGTGCATTTCGTTCCATTCGTGCTTGGACATGCGGCCCGTGATCCAGGTCCAGCTCATGGGGTATTCCTTGGGCAGGAAGATCACGAAGAAGAAGTGCCAGATCACAATCGCTGAGACCGCGAGGATCGCTTCCCAGTAATGGATCGTTTCGGCAACTCGCACCATCCAGGCGGGAGCCCAACTGGTGGCGATGGCCGGGAACCAAAGGACAAATCCCGTAATACCCATCACAACCGTGCCCCAGATCAGCGCCCAGTATTCGGCTTTGGCGGTGTAGTCGTACATTCCAAAGCGTGGCGGGTGTTTTTTGAAACCGGCGTAGTAGAGAAGGTTACCAATAACCTCACCAATGTCGGTAAATTTGGGAACCAGCGCCCAGATCAACATTCTGCCGCGTTTGGTGAAGAGGACGTAGAAAATGTGATAAACCGAAGCGAAGACCAGCGCAAGGGCGAGGCCGCGATGGGTCAGTTTGCGGATGTCTTCGGTCATTCCTGCCCAAACCAGTAGTTTCGCCCACCAGCTTTCGGGGAAGCGGAGCGCGAAGCCGGTGATTCCCAAGCCGATGAAGGAAACTGCCAACACGATATGCTGCCAGATTTCATTTCCGGTCATGCGAACGACGGCGGATTCACCGAGGTGCTTGCGGCGGGCTGCCTTCATGGCGTGGATGTAGATCAGCAAGTTGTGCAGGAACATTCCACCCAATACCAGCGCAATCAGCCAGATGTAGATGATTTTGATATAATCGTGCACCATAAGCTTGCCGCGAGCGAGAATGTGGCTATAACTTGAGGCAAATTGTGCATTGGAGTTTTCGTGGCAACGACCGCAAGTGTTGACAACATTGGCTTTGTTGATGGAAGAAGCGGGATCCAACGCCATGCGGATGTCATGAGTATTGTGGCAGTCTATGCAGACCGCGACCGCTTTACCGCCACGCTTGATTGCCCAGCCGTGGTAGGAATCTTCGTAGCTCTCGATGACTTCGGTCGGAAGCCCGTAGCGAGCGGCCATAGCAGGGTCGGAGTGGCATTTGCCGCAAGTCTGTTGAGCCAGGTGTGTCGGGTTGGTGGTGGCGTCGGGATTCTTGACATTTAGGATCAGGTGCTCATCGTGGCAGTCGGTGCAGGAGGGCGAATCCTTGATACCGAGGGCGACAGCGCGGCCATGTATCGAGGAGACGTATTCCTCAGAGGCGACTTTGTGGCAGGTGCCGCAGGTTGTCGCGAGGTTCAATCTGGCGATGGAACTGGTCGGTTCGGCTGCGCCTTGCAGGTTGTGGGTGCCGTGGCAGTCGGTGCAGACGGCGGGTGGACTGCCCTTGGCGTCGGGCTTGCCGTGCACTGAGGCGGTGTAACTCGGGAGACTGATCGGAAGCCGGACGTAATCAGCGGTGACGACGGAAGTATTACCGTGGCACTTGCCGCAAGTCTGGGGGATGCGGTCGCGATAGACAAGGCTGGCGGTGTCGGAGACGGCTTTAACGTGGTGGCCGGTGTGGCAGTCGGCGCAGGTTGCCGCGGTGCGGTTGCCGTGGAGCCTTGCCATGCGGTGGACGCTGGTGCGGTAGCTGGCTTCAGCCTCGGTGTGACAGGCTCCGCAGCCGAAGGTCTCTTTTTCACCTGCATCGGTAACTTGATGGGTACGATGGCAGGAGAGGCAGTTCATCTTACCTTGTTCGAGCAAGGGTTGGTGAACTGTGCCGTTGAACTGTTCGCGGTAGCCGTCGTGGCACTCGTTGCAGGCGGAGATGACGCCTTGATCGAGGTGCGGCTTGTGAGTAGCGTGAACGTCGTGGCAGGAAGAGCAGCTCATGACGCCACCGGCAGCGATGACTTCGCGGTGAGCGCCGGTCTCGACTTGCTTCATCGCCCCGGCGTGGCAGCTTTCGCAGAGTTTATTGACCGCGCCTGTTGAAGGCGGCAGGGCGGCGGAGTGAGTGGCGTGGCAGCTTACGCAACCGGGAGAAGGCTTGCCTGCCTGGGCGGCGACGGCGTGAACGGAAGTGTCGTAGCGTCCGGCTTCACCGTCGTGGCAGCGTTTGCAGGCATTTTCGGCGGTGCGGATGTTGAGCGGTTCGATCTGGTGAGGGTTTCCACCGACCGCATGACAAGCGGCGCAATCGGGAGCTTTGGCGGAGCCAGCGGCGAGGGCTTTGCCGTGAAAACTTCCCACGAAAGAGATTCCGGCGGCGTCGTGACAGGAGGCGCAGTCCACTTTCTGGTAGTTCTTGAAGTGTGGTGCGTCGTCGTAGTTGGCCGGTTGCGTGTGGCAGTCGGTGCAGGAGAGATCCTTGTGGACGCTCGACGCAAACGCCGGGGGGCTGACCGCGGCGGATTTGCCGGTGCCGGTGGTGAGAGATGGGTCTTCATGACAGACGAGGCATTCCGCGTTGGTCATGGCGGGGAGGCGATTGGCGACTGTCATGGTGAGGCTGACAGTCGCGATCCAGAGACCCAGGGTGCGTAACAGAAGCCGGTTCATAGCTGCCTTGTGAATACTCGTGCTTGGGAAGTGACTAACTCAAGCATCGGCAAACGGTATGCCAACGGAGAATGGGATTGGGACTGTAATAATATAACAGAATTTGGTGAGAATTATGCGAACGGTTGCGCAGGAGCGTATATTAGCACAGGGAAGGGAAAAGAAGAAAGAAGAAAGAGGAAAAAGGTGCGGGCTGCCCAATCTCATAAGCGTCAAGTTACGCCCGCTGGAAGTAGATTCATTGAACTACGGTCGGAATGCGGGCTTGAAACTTGACGCAACCGATAGCTGGGCTTGAAACTTGACGCAACCGATAGCTGGGCTTGAAACTTGACGCAACCGTCTATCTATTGGTAACCGATAAATTTGGAGAATACAATGTCTGAAACTGATACAAAACCGCGGTTTACCGGGCCGACGATCCGGTTCATTTTCAATGTCTGCAATGACCTGGCAGCGACGAAGAATTTCTACGTTGATCTGCTCGGTATGAAGGTGACTCAGTACGAGGAGTCATGGGGCTATCTCAATATCCTCTGCGACGGGTTTGAATTCATGTTCTTCAAGTCTGAGAAGGGCGGGATACCGGTGGAGACGCAGTGGGCGTCACAACCGGGATATGAAGGGGGGACACTTGAAGTCACGTCGTGGGCCTTGTTCATCCCGGAAGCCGATTTTCCGGGGGTGGTCGCGAAACTGAGGGCGAGCGGGGCGAAGCTCTACAAAGATAAGCCGGAGTGGCGACATGGCAGCTATTGGGGATTCACGGTGATGGACCCCAATGGCGTGACCGTTGAAGTTTATACCATGCCGGAATTTAATCCGACAAACATTGAATGGACTGAATGAACGATACAATTTCCGAACACGCAATGCAGGAAGTCAGTTTTACCGATCTGAATTCGGAAGGCGAAGGCGTCGGCAGATTGGAAGACGGGCGGGTGGTGATGGTCGGCCGGGCTTTGCCGGGAGATCGCGCCACCGTTCGATTACGGGCAACTTCAAACGCCAAGGTGGCTCGCGGGGAGGTGGCGGAAATGCTCGCCTCCTCCCCAAACCGTAAGGAGCACCTCTGCCCTCATTATGCGGAAGGATGTCCTGCTTCACCATTGGGAGTGCTCAAATCGAAGGCAGCGCTCGATTGGAAAGTGGCGCACCTGAAGGAGACATTGCGGCGGGTGGGGGGAAAAACGGTTGAACCGAGGGCGTGCATTCCTTCACCGATTGGGTGGCGGTATCGGGACCGAGTGGAACTGGCGATCGGGTTGGAGGATGGGCTTTGGAAGATCGGCTACAGGAAAGGATCCGGAGTAGTTGCGATCTCTAATTGCCTGCTTGCTGACGACCGGATCGGGCGGAGCATTAAACTGCTGGCACCTTTACTCATGAAGTACGGGGCGAAGCAGAAGGCGGAGACTCACGAAGGAGCGGTACTGAGGTTAAGGGTCGGCGATACGGGTGGTGTGGTGGGGGTACTCTACATCTCGACGCTCGACCCGGTGCTTGATTTCTGGAAGCGGTGGCTGAGGCAGGGTGACTTGGCGGGATGGGAGGTGAGGAAGGTTGAATCAATGGAGGCGCGTCACGGAGTCTCAACGCTGCTTAGCCATGAGGGAAGCCGGACGTTTGTGATAGCGGCGGGGGACGCGAAGATTACTCTTCCGGCGGGAGCGTTCACTCAGGCGAACCAGTCGCTGCGGAAGAAGTTGGTCGAGGAGGTGATCGGAAGTATTCCCGGACGAGGCAGACTGCTGGACTTGTATGGGGGATATGGAGCATTTGGGTTTGAATGGGTTCGCAGCGGAGGGAGTTGCCTGGTGGTGGATAGTGACCGGGATTCGATCGAAGCTGGGCGGAAAGCGGTAGGGGAGAGAAGCATCAAATTCGTGCTGGGCAATCTCAACAATCCGAGGACTTTAGCGGGGGTGGGGGGTGATGTTGATGCGGTGATCGCCGATCCGCCCTATGTAGGGTTGAGCAAGAGCGTCTTGGATTGGCTGCAGAAACATGGGCCGGGGCTGTTCATCTATCTTTCGTGTCACCCGGCAGCGCTGGCGAGGGATCTGAAGGGATTGACGGGGTACAAGATCGAGTCGGTGCAGCCGGTGGATATGTTTCCTCAGACGCCGGATCTGGAAACGGTGGTGGTGATGAGGAGGGGGTGACTGGGGGCAAGTGGGCAAGTGACAAGTGACAAATGGGCAAGTGGACAAGTGGGCTGGTGACTGGTGGCAGGTGAGCAGAGTGGACAGGCAGGGACGAGTCCTTTGATTTATTCGACAGGGATACCAATCCGGCCAAGCGGACGCCCCCGTCCGCTGAGTTGACCTGCACAATCTGATTGCGGACGGGGGCGTCCGCTTGGCCACTGCTGTATATAGGTCGAGTAAACCAAAGAACTCGGGGACGCCTAACCTACCGCGGAATTGACTGACGAAGGAATTCTTCTACTTCGCCAAGAGAAGGGATACTGAATCGCCCGGAGAGCTTTTTGGTGGAGAGGGCGGCGGCGGCGCTGGCGAAACGGAGGCGGCGTTCGATAGGCCAGCCTTCCAGCAAGCCGTAAACAAAACCACCGTGGAAGACGTCACCTGCGCCGGTGGTGTCGAACACTTCGGATACTTCAAAGCCAGCTACCAATCCCACACCTTCTGACCCTCGGTAGATCGCTCCCCGCTCACCGATCGTCACTACAGCTACTTTTACACCCGCTTCGACTAGGAGGCGGGCTAACTCCTCAGGCGTCGCACCCGGAGCGAAGGTGTCGGCGACATCGCGAGATACAATTGCGTAGTCGGTCAGGGCGAGCATCTCTCTGAAGCGCGGACGGGCGGCTCCAGCGTCGAGGATGGTGGTGGCTCCTGATTCACGGGCGATTTTCATGGATTTAATGGTGGCGTCGGCGGCTCGACCATCGGCGAGGAAGATCCGGCAGGCTGCGGGGAGACTGACATCAAGCTCGTCTTCGCCAGGGAAGTGGAATCGCGATGCGTCGAGGGCGACGGTGCGAGAACCATCCAGCGGATCTATCCAAATGTAGGCACGGGCGGTGGTGACGGTTGGATCTATCAGCATACCGCTCGCTTCTATTCCTTCCTCGATTAACCCTTGCACGACCATCCGACCATCGGAATCATCACCTACTTTACCGACAAAACGAACCGACTTCCCCCACTTCGAGACGCATTGGCAGGCGGTGGGAACGGGGCCTCCACCGACGATTAGTGATTGGATGACGTCGCCTTTTTTGCCTTTTTCGGGGAAGGGACGCAACACGGCGAGGTAGTCGGCGCAACAATGGCCAAAGCCGAAGAGGTCAACGGGGGAAGGGGAGGAGGTCATGATGAATGTGGATTATAGTATGAATGAAACCCGCACAGCCTATGAGTTCATAACTGAAACAACTCTCTCAGAGCTGTGCGGGCTACCCAATTAGCTGAAGACCCGCACTACCCATCGAATATACTCTCTCGCAAGCTGTGCGGGCTATAGTTGAGCACGAAACAGGGCGGACTGAATGGACTGTCGGAGAATGTCATTGCGAGGCCATCACCGCGTCCTGTCTGTTGTAAATGGATGAATCGGGTGTGGCAATCTCAAAGGTTAAATCATGGTTTTGTTGGGAGATTGCTTCGCCTTTCGCCCATTTGAGGGTGATGATCTGAAAAGCTTTTGAATGGGCGAAAGGCTCGCAATGACGGCTCTCCTTCTATTCTCGGACAGTCTGTGAAGTCCACCCTCCTATGGAGACCGGATTTGACGGGTACGGAGCCCCGTCCTCCTGTAGATTCCGCGTATTCGTGGTCTTATTCAGCAGTTCCTAATATAATACCAAGCAATCCCAACAATAAACTCGAGTCGGGAACATTCGGGCGAATCTGACGTATCACGAGTTATGTGCCCGAGTCCAAACACAAGAAACACCACTTCCCTCCTTCTGCTCCTCCTGATCGCCTTCGTCAGCTTTCATGATGGCGGATTTGCGCTGTTAGGGTTGCTCGACGATGGCAATTTAGCCTATCCGGGCGACCAGGAAGAGTGCGGCGGTTCTGCCTGTAACGAAGAAGAGACTTGCCAATGCCCCACTCATCTGCTCGAAAAGCTTGACGATCCGACGGCTCCCGCCTCGATAGCGCGGATCCCATCATCCGATCATTTTTCGCTCTTGCATGATATCCCAACTTCGCTCGCACTCTCGCCCGCTGATCCACCTCCCAAGGTCTGAATTTCCCTTCTGTTGACGTTCACTGCGTGGTTGTAGTGAACCGTCCTTCGACTCTATCCAGTATTACAAATCCATCGTTCACTCTCGCGATTTAAGCCGCGAGATCGAATTGTCTTATATCCAAGGAGAATTCCATCGGTGCAAGCCATCGTTGTATTCGTTTCCTTTGCAGTGCTCGCTCTGCCTTCATCGGGTGGCGCGACGACACTCAACGTCCGGGATGTCGTCCGGCAGGGTCTGGTGTTTCATCCAACTCTACAGAGCGCCCAGGCTGCTATTCAACAAGCCGAAGGGGAGAAGCTCACCGCTATATCGCCCACTTCTCCAGTGCTTGCCGTCGAGCGGGAGGGCGTCCCTCGCGGTGGGAGCCTGTCCGAGTATGGAGAGCAGAGAATCGCTATTTCACAGGAACTTGAATTTCCGTTGAAGTCGGTCTGGCGCGCTTCATCAGCAAGGACGGGCGTAGCAGCCTCACGTCAGAATGCCATCGCGCAACTGCTCGATCTGGAGGCTGAGATTCGTGGGACATTTACGGAAGCATACCTGCTCGATCAGAAGGTCACATTACTCACCGAAAACGTCGAGGCAGTGCGCGTCTATTCCACTCAACTTGAGCGGATGGTCGAACTTGGCGAGGCGGTTCCGCTCGAAGCGCGTCGGGCTCGCGTCGAGTACTTGCAGGCGAAGAGCCTGCTGGATGCTGTGAGTAATGAGCGCTTTGCAGTTCGAACGCGGCTGGGCCGTTTGACTGGTATGGACTTAAATGCTGCAACACTTGAATCGCCGGGTGGTGAAGATGTAACAACAAAGTCAGCTCCCGTTGATGCGACGCTCTCCGAGAACCCGGACTTGAGGGCGGCGACATTGGGAGCGGAGCAATCCGCCACCGACCTGCAGATTGCCAGATTTGGATGGCTTCCTGACTTGGAGGTTTCCTACTTCCAGCAAAAGGCTCCTGCAGAGCCGAAGCCTGATTTCTGGGGAGTGGAAGTCGGTTTGTCACTTCCGATCTGGTTTTGGCTTGGCGGCAGAGGCGAGATCGAGAGTTCATCAGCCCGTCGCAGAGCTTCCAGCGCGGAACTTGCCAATCTGAGACTCGAAGCCGCTTCAGAACTGGATCGCCTCACCCAATCAATAAACGCGTTACGCGAGAGTTATCGCCTCTATCAGAGCGAGGTCGCCCCAGCTGCCAAAGAGGCTTACGACCTGGCAATGCGCAGCTTTCGTCTGGGTGAAGCGAATTATCTTCAGGTTCTGGACGCCCAGCGCAGCGCGCTTGGGGTTCAGATGGATTTGATCGAAGTTCAAGGGGAACTCTCCATCAATCTTGTGGAACTCGACCGACTCACTGGCCGCTCGCTGCTTGGTGCAGACGAACTGCAAAACCTCCTCAATAAAGGCAAGTAAAATGAAAACTCAGATCAGAAATAGCTTCCTGCTGGCAGTAATATCCTCGTTTGGGTTCCTGCTGGTAGCCAATGGCTGTGGCGTTCAGTCCCCCGGAACCGTCGAAACCAAAATCGGTTCCAAAACTGTAGAGCAGGGACACAATGAAGAGGAAGTGGGTCACGTGGAGGGTGAGGAGGAGGGTATCCGACTGTCGGCGGAGTCGCTCCGTGAGGCTGGAATTGTCGTTGAAACGTTGACGCCACGGCCACTGACGATTGCGATGGAACTACCCGGAACGCTTTTGCCCCGGCCGGATGGTGAAGGATTCGTCGGAAGCCTGGTTGAAGGACGGATCAAGGAGATCTTTGTGGATTTAGGGGACGGGGTCAAGGCGGACCAACCACTCTGTGTGATCGAATCGCCGTCGGTTGGTGAAGCTGAAGCGGCGTTCATAACCGCAACGGCGGAACACCTTTTCGTCAAGGCAGATCTCGAACGTCACAAGACGCTGGCCGCGGAAGGAATCGGCTCGAAGAAAGAGCAGTTGGAGCTTGAAGCTCGACTCGCCTCCAGTTCCAGTGCTGTCTCCGCGGCGGAACGGACACTTCACGCTTATGGATTTGACGAGGATGACATCAAGACTCTTCAGACAAATCAGCATACCGGCGGCAGGGTCACTCTGCGTAGTCCGACATCAGGCAATGT
>Ga0172380_10009605_pt1 | contig 10276 bp, 7 predicted proteins | sample Leawe162metaG_FD_119747 | JGI IMG/M metagenome (GOLD analysis project Ga0172380, IMG submission 119747) | Leachate microbial communities from a municipal landfill in Southern Ontario, Canada - Leachate well 162 metaG | ecosystem: Engineered > Solid waste > Landfill > Unclassified | place...
ATTCGGCCCTACACGATGACCGAAACATCGAGGGTACGGGAAATTGATACCTCCAAAAAGAAGGAATACGTGGCAAAAATAGTAGCTGTCTGCAAGAGCGAGAAAAAGGGAACCCGTAAAAAGGTCGTAGGCCAATGTCAGGTCGTCGATGGCGGCCTCGTTGGTGACGCGCACGCCGACTGCTGCACGCACAGGCAGGTCAGCCTGCTGGCCATCGAGAGCATCGACAAGATGCGGGCGCTGGGGCTGAAGGTCGGCCCCGGCAGTTTCGCTGAGAATCTCACGACCGAGGGCATCGACCTCGTCTCTCTGCCCATCGGCACAAAGATATCGATTGGAAAAGACATCGTCCTTGAGATCACGCAGATAGGCAAGGAATGCCACACCCCATGCGCCATCTACCGCCAGGCGGGCACATGCGTCATGCCCACCGAAGGCATCTTCGGCAAGGTCATCCGCGGTGGAACCGTAAAGAGCGGCGATGAGATCGTCACAACCGCCGTTTAAGTTACTGGGCAAAACTGGTATAATCATCCAACCACAGTACAGGAGGCGAGCCATGAACGATCGTTGGGTCAAGTATCTTTCGCTATTTCTCCTGATATCAACAGCGATCTCTGCTGTAAGCTGCAGCACGACTACCGAGACGGTAATCGAAAAACAGTACATCACCGACGAGTTCCCCATCAATCCCGTGCACCGCTACAACCCCGGCGTCTCCGGCGACATAGTCGTCTGGATGGATGAGAGCGAGGGGAGCAAGGATATTTACGGGCACGACCTGGCCAGCGATGACGAGTTCCCAATCTGCACCAATCAGTACAACCAGGAATCCCCTATCATTTCAGGCGATACGATTATCTGGCGAGATGAACGCAGCGGCAACGGCGATATCTATGGCTACGATCTTTCGATGCATGCAGAGCTCGCTATCTGCGCCACGAGTGCCGAGCAGAATAATCAGGCCACTGACGGTATAACAGTGGTCTGGGAAGATGACCGGTATTACGACAAGTGGGACCTGGATATTATGGGGTTCAACCTCAGCACCGGCGAAGAATTCACCATCTGCAACGATGCGCACCGCCAGGTCTCTCCATCCGTATCCGGCAACATAGTGGTCTGGATCGATGATCGCAACGGTGATCCAGACATCTTTGCTCGCGATATGTTGATTACCGACCCCGACGAAGCGGTGTTCCCCGTCATTACCAACGAGTCCGGTCAGCAAAATCCGTCCATTGACGAAGATATAATCGTATGGGAGGACAGCCGCAACGGCAACATAGATATTTACACATACAACATCACTTCCAAAATCGAGTCTATTATCTGCGCCAACGTATCCGAACAGCGCAGCCCGATCATCAGCGGTGAATTTGTCGTCTGGCAGGACAATCGCAACGGCGAATGGGATATCTACGGCTACAACCTGGCAACGCATACCGAGTTCCCTATCTGCACCGCGCCCGCCGACCAGACGCTGCCGTCCATCTCAGGCGATATGGTGGTATGGGAAGACAAACGCAACGGCAACGATGACATATACGGAACAAGGATCTCGCTGAAGGAGCCATGAAGGCTGAAATAATCTCCATCGGCACCGAGCTGCTACTGGGTGAGATCACGGATACCAATGCCTCCTACCTCGCTTCGCAGCTCCCCCTGCTGGGCATTGACCTGCTGTGGGTCACCCAGGTCGGTGATAACTTGGGACGACTCAAAGAATGTCTGGAACGCGCCTGGGGCCGCTCCGATATCGTAATCACAACAGGCGGGCTGGGACCTACAGAGGATGACCTCACTCACGAGGCCATAGCAGCCATATTCAACGAGGAGCCCAGAGTCGATCCTGACCTAGAACGCAATCTGCGCGAGTTCTTCAACAGGCGCAAATTCGTCATGCCCGAGAACAATCTCAAGCAGGCCATGCTCATCCCCTCGGCGCGCGCCATCCCCAACCCCAGAGGCAGCGCCCCCGGCTGGTGGATTGAGAAAAAACGGCGGGGTGGCAAACCCCAGTTTTTAATAGCCATGCCGGGCCCTCCCGCCGAGATGCAGCGCATGTGGGAGAAAGAGGTTTTCGCTAACCTCCGTAAGCTCGTTCAAACCGATATCATTATCTCAAGAACGATAAAAACGCTGACCGATGCCGAATCCAGAGTCTCCGAAAAATTAGCCCCGCTGCTCTCATCGATAAATCCATCCATTGGCATCTACGCCAAGCCCGACGGCATCCACCTGCGCATCACCGCTAAAGCCGCATCGAGCGATGAAGCGCGAGCCATGATATCGCGTCACGAAGACAAGGTGCGCTCGCTCATCGGCGACATCATCTGGGGATACGATGACGAAACGCTGGAAGCAATAATCGGCAAGCTCCTGAGCGAAAAAGGCCTGGCCCTAGCCACCATGGAATCCTGCACCGGCGGGCTCCTGGCTAGCACGATTACGGATGTCCCGGGCAGCTCCAATTATTTTAAAGGCGGCTTCGTTACCTATACAAACGAAGCCAAGATCGCTAACGGTGTCGATCCTGAACTTATCTCGCGCCACGGAGCGGTAAGCCCGCAGGTCGCCGCCAACATGGCGCGGGCGGCAAGAGAACGGCTGAGCGCCGATATCGGCATCGGTATCACCGGCGTGGCCGGACCGGCAGAGATGGAGGGCAAGCCCGCGGGCACCGTGTTTATAGCCATCGATAACGGAAAAGAACTAAAGCTGATCGAGGGGCGTTACCCGCCGCTGCGCCACCAGGTAAAGCGCCGTGCCGTTTACCACGCGTTATATGAACTGCGAAAAATGCTGCTTCTTATCAGCTAGCCCTGCAAAATCCACTATATATTCCCCATAATGTTTTGTTGTACAATACTACCCACCTAGACCCTTTAATTTGACAACCATACTATAGGGTAGTAAAACAATTAGGCATAATTGAAGCGAAACAGCAATTTTTTCACTTTTATCGAGGTGCATTATGGGTGAAACGGTAAAGACCAGGGAACAGCTTACGCAAGAGCTGGCTCAAGCTCAAAAGCGTATCGCCGAGCTTGAAGCTGGCCTTGTCGACAGCGGCAAACCGCAGGTAAACTATGGCACACTCAAAACTTTCTTCGATTCGGCAACCGACTCCTTCAGCATCTGGGATTCAAACTTGAACATGGTTTATCTCAACGATGTAACCTTAACAAAATATTACCCGCCCGGGACAAAGAGAGCCGATGTCATAGGCAAACATTTCACAGAACTTGTAGCCGGCTCAGTAGAATCAGAACGATATAAACAGTACCTCAATGTTCTTAAAACAGGTGAACCGTTTTATCTGGATGTATTTAATCCCCATCCTAAATATGGAGACATGTATCTCGCGATAAGAGTATTCAAGATCGAAGATGGGCTGGGAATAATAACTATAGACATCAGCGAGCACAAACGCATGGAGCAGGCGCTCCAGGACAGCCAGCAGCGTTTGAGCGCTTTGATAGACAACGCCCCTGACGTGATATTCACATACGACACCAGCGGCAGGTTTGTCTCCGGGAATAAAAGGGCCGAAGAGCTGATGGGCTATACCAGAGAAGAAATGCTGGGCAAAACTTTTGCTGAATCGGGCATCCTCACCGAGGAATCGCTCGCCAAGACAAAACAAAGTCTGGACGACTACAAACAAGGAAAGCCAGCCGAGCCGACTCCCTATGAACTTATAACAAAGGACGGCACTCACATCTTCATGGAAGTAAGGGGAGTGCCCATAGTGCAGGGTGACAAGGTGGAAGTCATCGCCATCGCCCGCGACATCACCAAGCGTAAGAGGGCGGAGGAAGCGCTGCGGCAGAGCGAGGAACGGCTGAGAACCTATTTTGAAAACGCGCCCGATGCTATCTTCGTTTACGATTTCAACGGCGTGTTCCTGGATGGAAACAGGATGGGTGAGGAGATAACGGGCTACCGAAAGACTGAACTCGTCGGCAGGAACTTCATTGAATCTGGGCTCTTCTCCGAGCAATATGCGCTGAAAGCAATGAGTGCGGTGCTGAAAGACTTGAAAGGTGAAATCTCCGGTCCGGAAGAATACGAGATAACAAGAAAGGACGGGCAAAAAAGGGTCCTTGAATCAACATCATTCGTGGTAAAGGGGCAGTGGAAAGGTGAGGTCGTAGGCATCGCCCGCGATGTCACTGAGCGCAAGAAGATGGAAGAGGAGTTAAGGCAGAGTGAAGAGAAACTGCGTGCCATACTCGAGTCCATCGGCAATTCCATCACCGTCATCGATACAAAGGGCAATATCACCGATCTGAATGATGCTGCGATGAAACTCTTCGGCTGTAAAGACAGAGAGGAAGCACTTGGCATGAATGCGCTGACTTTCATGGCCGAGGATAGCCAGCCTTCGGCAACCGTCAAACTGAATGCAGCTAAAACTGAAAGGCTCGTGCAATACAAATTCAAGCGGATGGACGGCAGTACATTCTGGGGAGAAACCAGCACCGACGCAATACATAACAGCTCGGGAGAAATCACAGGGTTCGTCGCCATCATCATGGACATAACCGAACGCAAAGCACTGGAAGATAAGCTGCGGCAGAACGAGGAGAAGATCCGGCAGATATTTAATTACATAGGTGTCGGCATCACCGTTACCGATATGGATGGCAAAATCGTGGAGATGAACGACGTCGGTCTCCGCCTTTGCGGATACGACAAAGGTGAACTCCTGGGGCGCAACGGGATCAGTATTATTGCGGAAAGGGATCGCCCTCGGATAGTCGAAACGATGATAAGAGCCTTCGAGACCGGACAAAGCGAGACGAACGAGTTTACCTCTTTAAAGGCGGACGGGGCAGAATACGAAGTTGAAGCTATAGCCACTGTAGTTCGCGACTACTCGGGTAACCCCGAAGGACTCATCATCAGCATCACGGATATAACCGAGCGTAAACGTATCGAGAGAGAGTTGAATAATTACAAGGCAAACCTTGAAAAGATGGTTCAAAAACGCACAACCGAGCTGGAAAAAACATATAAAGAATTGCAGGAGAGTGAAGAGAAATACAGGTCCCTGGTTGAGCAATTAAATCAGGGGATACTAATTATGCAAGACAATCGTATAGTATTTGCCAACAATGCGATGACTCAAATAAACGGATATAGCATAAACGAAATGCTGGCTATGTCCCCGCAACAGGTAATCAATATCGGACATCCGGAAAACAGGGGGCGGCTGGCCAAGCGTATAGATGAACGCATGCAGGGGAAATCCATCCCTAAATACAGCGAGTGGCCGATAATACGCAAAGATGGCACAGAGAGATGGCTCGAGACTCTCGCCACAAGAATCATTTTTAATGGAAAACCCGCAATTCAGGCTACTCTCCTAGATATCACCGAGCGTAAGAAGATGGAGAACGCTCTGAAAAACTCCGAGGAAAAACTGCGCACCATGTTTACCTCCATGGCGGACGGCGTGGTAGTAACCGACCTGAAAGGAAATTTCAAGGACGCTAACGCGGTTGCGCTTCATATGTTCGGATACAGCAGCAAGGAAGATATACGGGATGCAAACGGTTTTGACTTTATCGCAGAGAAGGATCGCGACCTAGCTATGAGTGACATGGCACAACTCTTCAGCGAAGGGCTTGTCACCGGCAGATCCTGGACATTCAAACACAGTTCGGGAAGTAAATTCCAGGCAGAGCTCAGTACCGCCCTGCTGAAAGACGCAAAGGACAATCCGACCGAGATTATGGTTGTCATGCGGGATATCACCACGCGCAAGCGGATAGAGGAATCTCTAAGGGAATCGGAAGAAAAGCTCCGTGTCATGTTTTCATCGATAGCTGACGGGATTGTTGTAACAGATATAGAGGGAAATATCAAAGACTTAAATGATGCTCAGCTCCATTTGTTCGGATACGATAGGAAAGAAGACGCCCTAGGGGAAAACGGCTTTGATTTTGTCGAGGATAAAGACCGCCTTACCGCCATGAAGGACATGTCCCTGCTTATTGAAAAAGGAACTATGGCAGGTAGTTCATGGGCATTTGTCGATAGAAGAGGAAACGCGTTTAAAGCGGAGGTCAGTGCATCTCTAATGCGTGACTCTTCCGGTAATCCTACCGATGTCATTGTTGTAGTAAGAGACGTCACCGAACGCAAACGGATGGAGGAAGCGCTGAGAGAATCTGAGGCTAAGCTCCGTGCCATCTACGACTCCATAGGAGACGGCATCACCGTCACCGATCTTAAAGGCATCATTATTGATGAGAATGAGGCCGGGCTCCGCCTCTCGGGATACAGCAGGAAGGCGGATGTCGCAGGCCGCAATGGGCTCTCTTTCATTGCAGAAGCGGACCGCGACCGGGCCAGGAACGATATGTTCAATGTATTGCAGAAAGGCTTCGGCATCACTACTGAATACAAACTTATCAATAGAAACGGAAAGGAGTTCGATGCCGAAGTTTCAGGGGCTGTTATAAACGACGGCGAAGGGAAACCGACTGCGATAGTGAACGTAATAAGGGACGTCACCGAGCGTAAACGCATAGAAGAAGCTCTTATAGAATCCGAGGAGAAATACCGGACATTAGTTGAACAATCGGAACAGGGCATATGCATACTTCAGGACGGGCGCATAGCCTTTGCCAATAACGCCCTGGCAAAGATAAACGGTTACAGCCTCAAAGAAATGCACGCCATGTCCCCTGATGAATATCTTCTAACAATCCACCCTGGTGATAGAGAAGAGTTCGCAACACGTGTAAGAAAAAGACTTCAAGGCGATAAGATGGTGTCCAGACACGAATACAGAACAATAAGGAAAGACGGAGCGGAACGGCATCTTGAAACATACACAAAACGCATCACATACAAAGGGAAACCGGCTATCCAGTCTACTGTGTCGGATATCACGGAGCGCAAGCAATGGGAGGTTAAACTCAAGGAAAGTAAAGAGGAACTGAGATTCTACCTGAATCAAATAACAAAGGCGCAGGAAGAGGAACGTAAGAAAATCGCCCGCGAGTTGCACGATGACACGATCCAGGAGCTGATCACACTCTCCCGTCAGATAGACGACTTGGTAGACAGAAATATAAAGCCTGACGAAGATAGAAGAAGCAGCAGAAAGAAAATAGCGGCAGCACGACAGAAAGTAGATACGATCCTTAAAAGTGTCAGGCGTTTCACCAGGGATCTGCGTCCATCCATATTGGATGATCTGGGGCTGGTGCCCGCGCTGGAATGGCTGACAACAGATACGTCCGAACGATTTGGAGTCCCTATCAACATCTCTGTTGTCGGTACTGAACACCCCGCCACTCCGGATGCAGCGCTGGCGATGTTCCGTATAGCCCAGGAATCCCTTAGAAATGCCGGACAGCATTCAAAAGCATCACAGATACAACTTAATCTGAAATACTCAAGTAAAACAGCCACCCTGAGCATAATCGACAACGGCGTAGGATTTACCCCGCCCAAACAAACCACGAGCCTGACAAGGATTGGCAAGCTAGGAATCGCTGGAATGTATGAACGTGCACAGCTTATTGGCGCAACTTTATCCATTAAATCAAAAAGAAATAAAGGCACTACAGTCACCCTTGAGGTCCCAATAAAGTAGTAAAGGTTGAAATTTGACCCATAATGGCATACAATGGTCAAATCACTTCGTAGGAGGTAAGACAAATGGCAAAGATAAAGATACTGCTTGCAGAAGACCATATTGTAGTACGCGAGGGCACGCGGGAGCTGATACAGCGCGAACCTGACATGGAGGTCATAGGAGAAGCCGATGACGGTGTTCAGGCTGTACAGATGACCGGGAAACTGCGGCCTGACGTAGTGATCATGGACATCGCGATGCCAAATCTCAACGGCATAGAAGCTACCAAGCAAATAAAAGAAAAATATCCGGATACTGCGATATTGATACTTACCGCCTACGATGATGACCAGTATGTGTTTGCCCTGCTGGAAGCCAAGGCTGCCGGTTATCTGCTGAAAACTGTTCGCGGTCAGGAGCTCATCGGCACCATCAGAGCCATCTGTTCCGGCGAATCGGTTCTACAGCCCTCCATAGCCCGCAAGGTCATTGAGCGTTACAACGCAGCGATGAGGCCTGGCAGCAAGGGCCTGACTGAACCTCTTACCAAGAAAGAGATGGACGTACTGCGGCTGGCGGCGAGAGGCATAACCAACAAGGAGATAGCGGAAGAGCTTAACCTTAAAGTACAAACAGTACGCAGCCGGCTGAAGAAGGTCTTTAAGAAGCTTAATGTCAGTTCACGCACAGAAGCAGTCATGTACGCAATGAAGAAGGGTTGGATATCCCTGCACGAAATAGATACGAAACAGCAATAGAGAGGCGACCATGCCCTTAAAATGCGGGCTGTCCTTTCATAGACACCATAAGAAGGAAGAGAATTCCGCTAGCCCGCACGTGTTATATGCTTGAAGAATAAGGAGGCCTTGTGTTATCAAGGCCTCCTTTGTTATATAATCAATTCATATCAGATGCGACGGCACGACATCCGTCTCAAGGAGCAGAACCTTAGATGGTAATTAAAATCGTGACAGACAGCACCGCTGACCTGCCGCCGGGCATAGCTGAGGAATTAGGCATTACCGTCGTGCCGCTATATGTGCGGTTTGGCGACAAACTTTACCGCGACCGCATCGATATCAGCGAGGACGAATTTTACGATAGACTGGTGCATGATCCCATCCATCCCGGCACCTCTCAGCCAACCCCAAACGATTTCGCCTTTGTCTACCGAGAGTTGGCCAAAGAGGCCGATGGCATTATATCAATACATATTTCGAGCAAGCTCAGCGGCACCTGCAGCTCCGCTCTGAGCGCGAAACAGCTCATCGACAGCCCCTGCCCTATTGAGGTTATCGACTCGCTATGGACATCGATTGCGCTAGGATACCTGGCGATGAGGGCCGCTGCCGGAGCTAGAGCGGGGAAGGGCATGCAGGAGCTGATGCAGGAGATAAACAGCCTCATACCGAATATACGTTATCTGGGGTTTTTCGATACGTTGAAATATATGCAGATTGGCGGGCGGATAGGCAAAGCCCAATCACTGATGGGCTCCGTGCTCAACGTAAAGCCTCTTCTTACTCTGAAAGACGGGGAATTCCTCCCCGCCGGCAGGGTGCGAACTTATCCTAAGGCAAAGGAGCGCCTGTTTGAATTTGTTAAAGCTGGAGTAAAATTAGAGGCGGTATTTGTAGTCCACAACACCACTCCTGACGAAGCTCAAACAATGGCGGACCGCCTCGGCTCGCTATTCGATAGAAAGAAGATATTGATCGGCAGGCTCGGCCCGGTGCTGGGCACGCACGCCGGACCAGGGACATTATTCGTCGGATACCTGGAAGGAAAGCCCGAATAGTAAGTCGAGAACCCCCTATATCTGATGAACACAGAATACATCCACGACCCCCTGGACCAGCCTATAGAATCCATCGCCGGGTACTATACACCGATGAAGGAGCTGAGGCTGGAGCACAATGGCAGAGAGGTGCTGTGCATCCTCGGCTATGTAGCTGTCGAAAGCAGCCATTATCTTACAGGGGGCGGCGCCTATGCCCTCGTCCCTGGCTACATAGCAAAATGGAAGTTTAGAGAAAGCGATGATGGTAAACCTATATCGGAAGTCGAGCCGATAAAAGACGAGAACGCTCGACAGAGCATCTCAGCAGCAATCAACGAGATCGAGCCGGCAAAAATCATCGACTTCTGGTAAAAATAGACGACATTCCAACCATCCCCATAAGATTCACAGCGACATTTACCCTCTTGACATTTATGCATATATCTATTATTCTACATATATAGATAATTCAACAATCGAGAAGGATATATGGACGAATCGACAAAACATATATTTAAGCTGCAGTCCGAGATATGCAAGACGCTCGCCGACCCGAAGCGGCTGATGATACTTCACGAGCTGCGCGACTCCGAGAAGTCGGTGGGACAATTGGTATCGAGACTGGAGCTGCCGCAATCCAACATCTCGCACCATCTAGCGATAATGCGTGAGCGCAGCATCGTGACCGCCCGCCGCGACGGGACTACGATATACTACAGCCTGGCCAGCCCCAAGATCGGTCAGGCCTGCGACCTGGTCCAGGGTGTACTCAGAGACCAGATGTCGAATATGCAATCGCTGGCAGGTTCCATCAAACCATAGATAGAGCACAAAGGAGGCTTGCGAGATGGGAAAAATGAAATCGAAACAGCAGGATTTCCTAAAAGAAAAGTTCG
>Ga0172380_10009606_pt1 | contig 10275 bp, 8 predicted proteins | sample Leawe162metaG_FD_119747 | JGI IMG/M metagenome (GOLD analysis project Ga0172380, IMG submission 119747) | Leachate microbial communities from a municipal landfill in Southern Ontario, Canada - Leachate well 162 metaG | ecosystem: Engineered > Solid waste > Landfill > Unclassified | place...
GATCAAGTGGCGTACCGAGCACGCCCTGGTGTTCCCGGACAGACCCGACTACGACTTCGAGCTGGGGGAAAATGGCGCAGTGCTGGCCATTCACGTGGAACCGCGCCGCATCGCCAACCGCATGATCGAAGAGTCGATGATCGCGGCCAACATCTGCGCCGGTCGCGTGCTGGGCAAGAGCGTCGGCTACGGCATCTTCAACGTCCACACAGGGTTCGATGAAGAGTCCCTCGACGGCGCCATCGACCTGCTGAAAAGCGCCGAGGCCCCGTTCGAGAAGGAAGAGATCGCCAGCCTCTCCGGCTTCTGCGCCCTGCGCCGCTGGATCGACAGCCTGGATACCCGCTGGCTGGACGGCAAGATCCGCCGCTTCCAGAGCTATGCGCTGATGTCCGCCGAGCCGGGTGCCCACTACGGCCTGGGGCTGGATGCCTACGCTACCTGGACTTCACCTATTCGGAAGTACGGCGACATGGTCAACCATCGCCTGCTCAAGGCCGTCATCGCCGGCAAGACCCCGGGTGAGCGCCCAAGCCAGGAGCTGACCGAGCACCTGACCGAGTGCCGCCGCCTGCACCGCAGGGTGGAGCGCGACATCGGCGACTGGCTCTATGTCCGTTACCTCAAGGCCGATGCCGGCACCGACAAGGTGTTCAACGCCGAGATCATCGACGTGATGCGTGCCGGTCTCAAACTGCGCCTACAGGAAAACGGCGCCGTGGTCTTCATGCCCGCCCGCCACATCCTGGACAACAAGGACAGGCTGGAGTGCAACTGGGACAACGGCCGCGTCTACCTGGACAAGACCGAAGTGGTCTATGAGCTGGGCCAGATCATCGAGGTCAAGCTGACCGAGGCGGTGGAAGATACCCGCTCCCTCATCGCCAAACCGGCGGTGGATCTGGTGCCGGGTCCGGCACCGGAAGCCCCTGTGGCCGACAGCGCAGTGACCGAGAGCACTGCAGCCGAGAGCACTGACGCTCCTGCAGAGGCCGCCCCCAAGGCGGAATAAGCCCGGCGTCAGCAACTGGATATCCATAAAGCCCGCAACCCTGCGGGCTTTTTTATGGCCATTGTTCACAGCCAGCACACCCGCCCGCAACCAGCCCTCTCCATGGCCCCCTTGAGCCAACAGGCGAGTGCTGAGCAGGCAGCCCTATGAGGCGATGGCCAGGGGAGCGCTCATCCTCCCAGTCACGGCGCTGACCGGCTTGAAGGCTGGGGTAAGGGCGGCTCGGCGGAGGCATGGCTTGCCCCTGAGCCTGCCGACCGAGAAGGTGCGTCCCCTTGGCCACCTGTGGCTTGCTTATTTTTCACACCGGGGATAAGGTGAACACCACAAATGAACGAACGTTCGCTCATAAGACTTGGACCAGCAGAGGGGAAACCGGCCATGTCCATCAATCACAACCGCCTGGAGCAGAGGCGGGAGCAGATCATCCAGGCCGCCCTCGGCTGCTTCATCGAGCGGGGCTTCCACCAGACCGGGATGCGCGACATAGCCGCCGCCGCCGGAGTGAGTCTGGGCAACCTCTACAACCACTTCGCCCGCAAGGAGGATCTGATCGCCCTGATCGCCTCGCTGGAGGCGGCCGAGCTGCAACCCCTGCTGGATGAGCTGACCCGGGGACCGGCCCGCGCGGCGCTGGCCCGCTTCGCCGCCGGCTATCTGACCTGGTCGCTGACCCCGGAGAACCTGCTGCTCGGCACCGAGATCCTGGCCGAGCTGACCCGCCACCCCGAGATGGCGGCCACCTTTGCCAGCAACCAGCGCCAGCTGTGTGATGCCCTGGCCGCTGCGGTGCGCCGTGGCCAGCAGGCGGGGGAGCTGGCTGCCCGCCTGCTGCCGGATCTCACGGCCCAGCTGCTGCTGGATGCACTGGAGGGGCAGGCCCTGCGCCAGGCCCTGGCCCTGCACCCGGAGCAGGCGCCGGTCGTACAACGACTGCCCCAGCTGCTGGACTTGCTGCTGGGCCCGGCCAGCTGATCACCCCAAGGAGTCGCCATCATGACCTCCCCGCTCAATCGACTGGAAGGACTGGATCTGGCCCGCGCCCTGGCCCTGCTCGGCATGGTGCTGGTGAACTTTCGCATCGCCATGGGGGTGCTGACGGGCGGGCCTGACTGGCTCAAAGCCCTGCTGGATGCGCTGGAGGGGCGCTCCGCCGCCAGCTTCGTGGTGCTGGCAGGCATAGGCCTGGGTCTGTCGACCCGCAAGCTGAGCTGGCCGACAACCATGCGCCACACCGCCAGGCGGGCTCTGTTCCTGCTGATCCTGGGGCTGCTCAACTACCTGGTATTTCCAGCCGACATCATTCACTACTACGCCGTCTACTTTCTGCTGGGGGCCTGCTGTCTGCGGCTGCCCTCCCTCTGGCTGCTCGCCCTGATCCCCCTGCTGGCGGCGGGCTTCGTCAGCCTGCTGTTTCACTTCAATTACGATCAGGGCTGGCAGTGGCACAGCTTCAGCTATCCCGAGTTCTGGACCCTGCACGGCTTCGTCCGCAATCTGCTGTTCAATGGCTGGCACCCCGTGGTGCCCTGGCTGGGCTTTCTGCTCTACGGCCTCTGGTTGAGCCGCCAGGCCCTCGCGAGTGCAACCGTACAGCGCAGGCTGCTGGTCGGCGGGCTGAGTGCCATGGGGCTGGCCAAGGGGCTGTCGCTCTGGTTGCTGACACTGTTTCCCCAGCCTGAGCTGGCGCCTCTGCTGGCGACCCAACCGATACCTCCGGCCCCGCTCTACCTGCTGTTCGGCATGGGAGCGGCCAGCACCCTGATCGCGCTCTGTCTCTGGCTCGGCCGCGCCCTGCCCCATGCGCGCTGGTGGCGGGTCTGGCTGCCGGTCGGACGGCAGACGCTGACCCTCTATATTGCCCACATCATGATCGGCATGGGCGTGCTGGAGGCGCTGGGCTGGCTGCAGGGGCAGGATCTGCCCGAGGTGGTGCTGGCCGCCGCCCTCTTCGCCCTGGCGGCACTGCTGTTTGCCAATTTGTGGAATCAGCGCCTCGATCGAGGCCTTTTGGAGGGGGTGATGCGCCGGCTGTGCGGCTGAAGGAGCTGAGTGGAAAGCTGAAAGTGGGTTACAAAATAATTGATTCATTGGTGATTAATGACATAAAGCGAAGGATTCATCGTCCTGACTCGCTGATTGGGGGTCACTACGATCGCCCCATTTGAATACAAATAATGCATTTGTGATTCAAATCACATTGACAGCTAGTTTGCGCAAACCACATAAGGTGATCTTTATCACATTAAATCTACGTGATCGGCAGGAAAGATCGAAATGTAGCCAAACTACAGCGTCTGAATGTGATCGGCGTCACCATGAAGGGAGGGGGGTGGTCTGGGTATTTGAGAGGTGTGTCACAAGACACCCCGTTTTCAGCCTAATTTGATCACAAGCTGGTAGATTGAAGTTGCTTAGACGACTGGGATGGGGGTTCGGCAAAACCCGTCATCCCGACTACCACTTTTAATCAAACAGGCTTAAAACGGGGTCCCGACATGTTATCACCGGATACCAAAGTCAAGATACAGAATTTTGGACGCTTCCTGTCCAATATGGTCATGCCCAACATAGGCGCCTTCATCGCCTGGGGCTTCATTACCGCACTCTTCATCCCCACCGGCTGGCTGCCAAGTGAAACCTTGGCCAAGCTGGTCGGCCCCATGATCACCTACCTGCTGCCGCTGCTGATTGGCTATACCGGCGGCAAGCTGATGGGCGGTGAACGGGGCGGCGTGGTCGGTGCCATCACCACCATGGGCGTCATAGTGGGGACCGACATCCCCATGTTCATGGGTGCCATGATGGTCGGCCCGCTGGGTGGCTGGGCCATCAAGCGCTTCGACAAGGTGATGGAAGGCCGCGTCAAGAGCGGCTTCGAGATGCTGGTCAACAACTTCTCCGCCGGCCTCATCGGCATGTTGCTGGCCATCCTCGCCTTCTTCGTGATCGGCCCCTTCGTCAAGGTGCTCTCCGGCGTGCTGGCCGGTGGCGTTGGCTTCCTGGTGGACAACAACCTGCTGCCGCTCACCTCCATCTTCGTCGAACCGGCCAAGATCCTGTTCCTCAACAACGCCATCAACCACGGCATCTTCTCGCCGCTGGGGATCCAGCAGGCGACCGAGCATGGTCAATCCATCTTCTTCCTGATCGAAGCCAACCCGGGTCCGGGCATGGGCGTGCTGCTGGCCTACATGGTGTTCGGCCGTGGCGCCGCCAAACAGTCCGCCGCCGGTGCCTCCATCATTCACTTCTTCGGTGGCATCCACGAGATCTACTTCCCGTATGTGCTGATGAACCCGCGCCTCATACTGGCGGTGATCGCCGGTGGCATGACCGGGGTCTTCACCCTGACCCTGTTCAACGCCGGTCTGGTCTCCCCTGCCTCGCCGGGCTCCATCTTCGCCGTGCTGTTGATGACGCCGAAAGCCTCCCTGATCGGGGTCGCTCTCTCCATCATCTGCTCGACCCTGGTCTCCTTCCTGGTCGCCGCCGTGTTCGTGCGTGCCCAGCAGCCGGAAGCAGACGAGGCCGATGCCCTGGGTGAAGCCACTCGCAAGATGAAAGCCATGAAGGGTGCCAAACCCGAAACCGCGGCGGCCAAGAAGCCGGGCGGCGAACTGATGGCGGTGCGCAACATAGTGGTTGCCTGCGATGCGGGCATGGGTTCCAGCGCCATGGGTGCCGGCATGCTGCGCAAGCGGGTGCAGGCCGCCGGGCTCGACATCAGCGTCACCAACCGCGCCATCGATCAGCTCGACGATCAGGTGGACTGGGTCATCACCCACAAGGATCTGACCGAGCGGGCCCGTCGCCATGCGCCGAACGCCCACCACATCTCGCTCACCAACTTCCTCGATAACGGCCTCTATCAGGAGCTGGTGCAAAGCCTGACCCAGGCTGCCAACGATGACGTCGCCAACCCGCAGTTGCTGGTCGCGGCCAACGACGACCACTACGAGCCGCAGGCCAGCGAGGTATTCACCCTGAGCCGTCAGGACGTGCACCTGGGGCTCAAGGCCGACAACAAGGAGGCCGCCATCCGCGCTGCCGGCAAGCTGCTGGCGGAGCGGGGCTACGTGGCGCCCGACTACGTCAACGCCATGCTGGAGCGCGAGCAGCTGGTCTCCACCTACCTCGGCGAATCCATCGCCGTGCCCCACGGCACCATAGCCGCCAAGGAGTTCGTGAAGCGTACCGGCATCGTCATCTGCCAGTATCCGGCAGGGGTCGCCTTTGGCGATGGCGCCGATGAAGTGGCACGGCTGGTGATCGGCATCGCCGCCCGCAACGACGAACACATGCAGGTGATAACCCGCCTGACCAATGCACTGGATGAACCCGGTCTCATCGACCGGCTGGCCAGCACCCAGGATCCCCAGGAGTTTCTGGATCTGCTGGGTGCCGAACAGGCTGCGTAATCGTCCTTCATCGTCTTTGGTTGTAGAGGTTAATATCATGAAAACATTGCATTTTGGTGCCGGCAATATAGGTCGTGGCTTCATCGGAAAACTGCTGGCGGACGCCAGCCATCAGGTCACCTTCGCCGACGTCAACGAGACCCTTATCGATCAGCTCAACCACCGTCAGGAGTACAAGGTGCACGTGGTGGGGGCGGATCAGAAGCTGGACGTGGTGCGCAACGTGGCGGCGGTCAGCTCCGCCGGTCACGAGGTGATCGCCCGCATCATCACCGCCGATCTGGTCACCACAGCGGTCGGCCCCAACATTCTGGACAAGATTGCCAGCACCCTGGCCAAGGGGCTGCAGGCCCGCTTCGATGCCGGCAACCTGAGCCCGCTCAACGTCATCGCCTGCGAGAACATGGTGCGCGGCACCAGCCACCTCAAGCAGGAGGTACTCAAGTACCTGCCGGTCGCGTATCATGCCACGCTCGAATCCTGCGTCGGCTTCGTCGACTCGGCGGTGGATCGCATAGTGCCGCCTGCTGCGGCCAACGACGATCCGCTGGAAGTGACGGTGGAGAGCTTCAGCGAGTGGATCGTCGATCAGACCCAGTTCAAGGGCGAACTGCCCCAGGTGGCGGGCATGGAGCCCACCGACAACCTGATGGCCTTCGTCGAGCGCAAGCTGTTCACCCTCAACACGGGCCACATAGTCACCGCCTACCTCGGCAAGCTGCGGGGCTATCGCACCGTGCGCGAGGCGATTGAGGATCCGGTGATACGCAGCAAGGTGCGCCGCGCCATGGAGGAGAGTGGTGCCGTTTTGGTGAAACGCTACGGCTTCGATCCCCGTCTGCACGCCGCCTACATCGAGAAGATCCTCTCCCGCTTCGCCAACCCCTATCTGGTGGACGAGATTGACCGGGTCGGTCGTCAGCCGCTGCGCAAGCTGGCGGCGGGAGACCGGCTGGTGAAGCCGCTGCTCGGCACCCTGGAGTACGGCCTGCCCAGCGAACAGTTGCAGGAGGGGATCGCCGCGGCGCTGCACTATTGCAACGCCGATGACCCCCAGGCGGTGGAGCTGCAGAGCCTGCTGGCGGATCTTGGCCCGGCCAAAGCGCTGGCACGCGTCACCGGACTGGATGAAGAGAGCGAGATCGTGCGTGCCATCGTCGCCCGTTACGACAGCTTGAAGTGACCCTGATGGGGCATACTCATCGCCGAACAGCCGCCTCAACCGGTTGAATGGCATGGAAATTTGCCCCATATGATAAAAACCGGGAGAGAGGCACTCTCTCTCCCAGTCAGCTGGACCCTAAGCACCTATGACCACACACCAGGAAGATGAAGTACTGGAACGACTGAACGAGCAGGATGGCCCCCGCGGCTTCTTTCTCGAAGTCGTGACCATCCTGGAAGAGGCGGTCGACTCCCTGATGCGGCGCGCGTTCCGCCAGGAGGAGTATGCCGTCAAATACGCCATCGAACCCCTGCTCAACCAGAGCGGCCCCCTCGGCCAGCTGGAGGTGCGCCTCAAACTTATCTTCGCCCTCGGTCTCATCTCCCTCGAGCGCTATCAGGATCTGGAAGCCTACCTGAAGATCCGCGATTTTCTGGTGCGCGACCCCAAGGATTACCGCTTCAGCGACAAGCCGATCCGCGATCTGCTGAATCGTCTGCACGGTCTCAACCAGGGCAGCATGATGCCGCAGGATCCCCCGGCCAACGAAGAGGACTGGCCCTTCTACCAGATGCAGCTCAACCGGCTCGATCAGGTGGTGCGCTCGGCGCTGGTGCTGGCGGTGGCCGACTGCGTCACCGATCTCCACAAAGAGAGCCCCATCTAATCCGGCTGGTGACGTCGGGTCAGCAGCCTCCCCTTGTCCACCCCTTCTTCCCGACGGCCATGACGCCGGCTGTCGCGCCCATCCCCTCCGCCCTTGCTCGCGCCGCCACCGGGTGTCAATCTGGCCAGCTTCCCCGCTACACTTCCCCCTAGTCCATTAGCTGAGTCGAGGTCTGCATGATTGCTCTCTCCCTGGCCGGGATCGCCCTGGTCTCAGTGCTGGCCCAGTGGCTCGCCTGGTCGCTGCGGGTGCCCGCCATCCTGTTTCTGCTGCTCACAGGCCTGACCCTGGGCCCGGTCAGCGGCCTGCTCGACCCCGATGCCCTGCTCGGCGACCTGCTGTTTCCGCTGGTCTCCCTGTCGGTGGCCATCATACTGTTCGAAGGGGCCCTGACCCTGCATCTGGCCGAGCTCAAGGGGATAGGCAAGGTGGTACGCAACCTCTGCTCGGTGGGCATGCTGGCCAGCTTCGCCGTCATCGGCAGCGCCAGCTACTTCCTGCTGGGGCTGGACTGGCGGGTTGCCATGCTGCTCGGCGCCGTGCTGGTGGTGACGGGGCCGACCGTGGTCGCCCCCATGCTCAACGTGATCCGCCCGACCCGGGAAGTGGACCGCATCCTGCGTTGGGAAGGGATAGTCATAGACCCCATCGGTGCCCTGTTTGCGGTGCTGGTGTTCGAGGCGGTGCGCCTCGGCAGTCAGGGGGATCTCATCGGCCACACCCTGCTGGCACTGGCAAAAACGGTGGGGGTCGGCTCCTTCATCGGGGTGGCCGCCGGCTGGCTTACCACACTGCTTATTCGCAAGGACTGGCTGCCGGTCAGCCTGCACAAGTTCGGGGTGCTGGCGCTGGTGCTGGTCACCTTCAGCCTCTCCAACTGGCTCAGCCACGAGTCCGGCCTGCTGGCGGTCACCGTATTCGGCATCTGGCTCGCCAACCAGGAGGGGCTGGATCTGGAGGAGGTGCTGGCCTTCAAGGAGGATCTCGCCGTCATCCTCATCTCCTCCCTGTTCATCCTGCTGGCGGCCCGCCTCGATCTGGCCCAGCTCTGGCAGCTCGGCCCCATGGTGCTGGCGCTGCTGTGCGTGGTGCAGTTCGTGGCGCGCCCGCTCTGCATCCTGGTCTCGACCTGGGGCTCGGATCTCTCCTGGCGAGCCCGCGCCCTGCTCAGCTGGATAGCGCCGCGGGGCATAGTGGCGGCGGCGGTCAGCGCCTCCTTCGCCATCAGCCTGCATCAGGCCGATATTCCCGATGCGGACAAGCTGGTGCCGCTGGTGTTCGCGGTGATCATCTCCACCGTGGTGCTGCAGAGCCTCACCTCGGCGCCGCTGGCGGGCCTGCTCAAGATGCGCCAGAGCGCCCCCAACACCTGGCTCCTCATAGGGGCCAACTCGGTAGCGCGGGCCATAGGCCGGGCGCTGGCCGAGCAGGGAGTGCCGGTGCAGCTCTGCGACCCGGCCTGGGAATTATGCAGGCAGGCTCGCATGAGCAATCTGCCCTGTTACTTCGGCAATCCGCAGTCCGAACATGCCGAGCTGCACCTGCCGCTCACCAGCATCAGCACTGTGCTGGCGCTCTCCCCCAACCGTCACAACAACGCCCTCGGCGTGCTGCACTTCGCTCATCTCTATGGCGAGGAGAAGGTCTACTCCCTGCGCTCCAGCGAACAGCACGGCAAGGCGAACCGGGAGAGCGCCACCTTCCGCGCCCGCCAGAACCTGTTCGGTCCCGAGGTCAACTATGCCCGCCTGAGCGGCCTGCTGAGCCGGGGCGGCCAGATCAAGGCGACCCGCCTGAGCGAGGCGTTTGACTGGGCGCAATACCAGGCGGCCAATCCCGGTGCCATCCCGCTGTTCGTGCTGGATGGCAAGGCCAGGCCCCGCATCGTAACGGGCCCTGTCACGCCGCTGGCGGGGGAGCTGCTGATCGCCCTGCAACCGCCGAAGGAGACAGCCAGCTCATGAGCGAGACGTCACACCACCACAATCCGCTGCTCGCACCGCTGCTGGCCCTGCTGCAACAGGCCAGGGGCGGCTACAAGGTGCATGAGCTGCTGGCCGCCCTGCGCCGGCAGGGGGCGGTTCCGACGTTGGCGGAGGATGAGCAGTTGCAGCTGTTTCGGGTCAATTTCCTCATCATGAACGCCCTCTACCAGCTGCAGGCCGAGCTCCATGACGAGGGCTGGTGGCTGGTGATCAGCACCCTGGATATCCGGCTAGAACCCCTTGCCGGGGCAACAGATACTCGCCAGAGGCTGGCCCTCGGCCAGCCTCTGCGCAGTTACTACCTGGACTGGCGGGTGTTCTGGCAGACAGACAGGGAGGAGGTGGAGGCCCTGCTCACCCGTTTCTGGCGCGCTTATGACGGAACAGGACACAGAGCGGAGGCGCTGGCCCTGTTCGAGCTGACCGCAGATGCCAGCCAGGAGACAGTGCGCCGCCGCTGGCGGGAACTGGCGCTGCAACACCACCCGGATCGCGGTGGCGATGCCGAGACCTTCATCCGCATCCGCTGGGCCTGGGAGTGCCTGAACACGGCCAAATGAGCCGGGCCGCCACCGGTACCAGCCACTAGACTTGAAGAGGCGCCAAGAGTCTCAGGAGGACGTCATGACAGTCAGTGAACTTCGCCTGCTCTACCAACAGCAAGCCTTCAAGGAAGCCGAGATCCTGCAGGATGCCATACTGCCGGGCTGGATCGTGGAGTTCAGGGGTCAGGATGGCAGGTTGTACGAGATGACAGACACCCTGGGTTGCCCCCGCTATTTCGGCTCGATCGAGGAGGCCCGCCAGCACGTACATCTGGTGGCGGACTGCCCGATCCAGGTCGAGCATCTCTACCGCTTCTTCGAACGCTGAGTGACATTCAGGATCAAGAAAGGCTCCCGAGGGAGCCTTTTCTCATTCCGGTTGCAGCGGTTCCGCCCCCTTGCCCTCCAGCCGCCTGACCGGTTTTTGCAGGATCAGGTTGGCCGGATAGGTGACCAGATCGCCGTTGTCATCGCGCACCC
>Ga0172380_10009607_pt1 | contig 10274 bp, 19 predicted proteins | sample Leawe162metaG_FD_119747 | JGI IMG/M metagenome (GOLD analysis project Ga0172380, IMG submission 119747) | Leachate microbial communities from a municipal landfill in Southern Ontario, Canada - Leachate well 162 metaG | ecosystem: Engineered > Solid waste > Landfill > Unclassified | place...
GTTGAGATAAGAAGAGGCGGGGAAAACAAATAAAAAAAAAAAGACAAATCAAAAATCGAAAATTTGGAAATCAGAATCTCGGGCGTCTTTCGTTAGGAGAAACTCCTTTGATATGGTGGTAGTCATGCATCGTTCCAAAAGGATTACCCTTGATAGTGGGAGGTTCGATTCCTTTTACTGGATGGGTGTCAAATTTGTGCTTTACATCGATGGGGGGGAAAGGTTCTTTCATAAGAGTGTTGTGTGAGTTAAAAGGATATAATGGTTTGTATCAAAATTTCCATCAAAAATAGTGATTTTGTAAAGTTGTTTTACGGCTGCGTTGGTTCTTCCGGTTTCGACAGTATCATATTCGTTACGATATCTGCCGCTTCCGTATAAATCTTGGGTCTCTGATTTGCAGGAATTCCCATATCCCCCATAACCTTATTCGCAAGATACCTCTCCTGGATGCGAAGGTTGTTCAGAATTGCCGATACTTCTGGATTTGCTTTTGCAAAGTCATCCAGTTCTTTTGAAGTATACTGTTTTTCGGTCATGTTCTTTTCCTCGTGGTTGATGAACCCAGCTGTGGTCCAGTGATCTTGTACTTCTCAACAATTAAAATTGATGCTACTGTACCCGATGCTGCAAGCATTACAAACCCAAACCCGAATGCCGGGAGAGATGCGGCACCGTTAGGATCTGCAAATGCCACATACAAAGCAACAACGGCATCGATCAGGAGAAATGCAAGGATATATACGAGTCTCTTGCGTGTAACCGGGTTAAGCTGAAAATCCGCCATACTTATCCCCTCTTCTTTATTTCCATTTCGAGAAGTTTCTGCTGTTCTTTTTGCGCGTTCATTGTCATTACACCCTCGATTAGTGATGGAACCCCACCGATGAGGTAGAGCACTCCAATCAGGAAGAAGAGGTACTGCACCACAAGTTGTGGGTTTTCCATCACCATGTTTGAAATCATCGTGGCGTTAAGCATAACGTTGATCCCAACAGCCACTAGAGCAAATCCGAAGATTGCCTGGATCGATGCAGGGAGTTTTTTGAGAATGTTTAAGTCAGTGTTGTTCATTTCTTATCACCGGGTTTCTGGAGGTTTCCAGTATCAACAAGCAGTTTTTCGACAACAGCGTTGTAAGGTTCGAACCTCCTTTCTTTATCTGGAGTTTCTTTGCGGAGTTTGGATAATGCTCCAAATACGTGATCACTTACCTGAATAGTAGGCATATATGATAATGCGTTTTAATCAGTTAAAAAGGTAATGTTATGAAAATATGTTAGTTTGTTTTATCGGGTTTGTTATTCTTGTTATTCGGCGATTGGTCTTCAGTTCCAACTTTCGCGGATAACGCTCTATGATCGATTTGATCAGATGTCTGATTTGTGATACGGGTGTGCCGTAACCATAGAAGGAATAAGTTTGCAATGCATATAATGAATATAATTCCTAGAACATATCCCCATAAATCGTAATGATAGATCTGATGAGATTCAATAAGCACCCAGGTTTCTTTTGTGCAAATACCATCTGCCGAAAGTATTTCGCATAACCCGGTTACTCCATACCCGGTTACAGTATCCACAGCAAATGATTGTAATGCACTTAACAGACATACTATTGCTGCGAGAATACCACAAAGATCGCCTTCCATATCCTCATGATGCTTGACGGAATAAATCAGCAACAAAACCCCGCATATTGCAAAAATGAGCCATACCCATTGGGTAGTCATAAGCGGAGGTTGATTTGCTATATGGTATGAAGTGTTTACGTGAACTTCATCACTTATAGCATCGAAAATCGGAGTGTAATTAAGATTAACCATATGTGATTTAGTTATGACGTTCTAGTACAAAAAATCTATTGTTATTAAAATATCTCTTAAAAGAAAGGGAATTTACCTTTCCCCAAAGGTATTCAATTGCATTACTACCGTGTACCCGACATGCCACCAACAAAGTACTGGAATAATCCAATTACTACGATAATGGCAAGTGCGGCAAGAAGGAGTAGAACGATTACAAGAAGCCCGTAGGAACTTGCAATAGTGGATGAGAGGGATATCTGTGTTGCATTCAGCGACGAATTTACATCAATGGCCGGAGTGGAAGTGATAATCCCATTCAGGACAGGGAGCATTACGGCAAGAAGAATTGCAACGATCATGAAGGACATTATGGCAGATATGATAACTGCGGCAAATGCCTTGCTACTCCATTTCTTCACGGTGTTGAATTTTTCTGTAAGAGACATGAAAGTTGACACCAAGAAGATGGGGGATTTTACCTTTCCCCAAAGGTGGTTTTAGTATTGATGCTGTTGTTACTGCCGTGCGGACATTCCGCCAACGAAGTACTGGAACAGGCCAATAACAACGATGATAGCGAGAGCTGCGAGCAGGAGCAGGACAATCACGAGAAGCCCATACGAGCTTGCAACGGTGCTTGAAAGCGATACCTGAGTTGCATTGAGTGCCCCAGTTACAACCGGAGTTGCAGAGAGGATACCATTCAGGACCGGAAGCATAACCGCGAGCAGGATCGCAACGATCATGAAGGACATGATTGCGGCGATGATCACAGCGGCAAATGCCTTTTCAGTCCACTTTTTTACAGCGGAGAACTTTTCGATAAGACTCATGGTGGTTAACACCCTAGATGGATATACAATTAGTTATGATATATATCTAACCGAGATAAAAAGAGATATTTATCGACTATAAACAACAGAAAAACACACAAAGAGATGAGACAAGAAGATGTGATTATTTAATATCATTGTAGAGATCAATTACCGATTTCTGGTTTTTAGTCGATCTCTCTTCCTGTTCTTCGAGATGGCGATATGTCGCTTCAGATCCACGTACAATTGCGCGCCCAAAATGAACAAGTCCTTCGATTAATCTTCCTGGGAGATGTGAAATATCATTCGGAAGAAGACGTTCCGGAATTTCAGAATCCTCGTAACTCCGCATGATACGAGCTTTCATATCATCGGCTTTTTCTTGGGTAATAAGATTTTTTGATAATAGGGAATCCACAGCCTCTACTTTTTGTATTGCTGTTTCAAAGTCCATGCCGATACCTCGCAAGGAAATTATTAAGATCTTCATCGGATATACGAATGCATTTCCCCCCTACACGAAAGTAAGGCAGTTTATCCTGGTTAACGTATTTACGTATTGTAGCCGGTTTCAGTCCAAGTTGTTTAGCTACCTGCTCCGGACTGTAATAATCGGTCATTTGATAAGTATCTTCGGGAGCAAAGTATAAAAAATGTTGTGCGCGTGATAAGAAGAATTTAGAATCGAATCCATTCAGGGCGTGTGGAAGCGGGGGTTTCTTTGTGGTGTTTTTTCTTCTTCGATTTTGAACGTGTAGATTCTATCTGTGCACCGGGCATTCGCATGTATTGTGCGGGCATCTTCGCTCCAACAGTCCATGCTGGTATAATACCACCACCGGTGAATGATACGGGTGGTGCAGATGCTGAAAGAGATGCAACACGGCTTCCCACATTCTGAATACCGGCGTGTCCGGTTCGTATTGCCGATTTTCCCGTTTCAACGATATTTTTTCCGCTGAAAAGTTGTGCTGTCGTCTGCCCCATGGAAGGTGGTTTGGGCTGTGATTTGGGCTGTGGTTTGAGTTTCTGTTCTTCCCGAAGTTTCCTATTTAATTCTCTCCGTGCGGCATGCCGCTCTTCTGGAGTACTGACATCCGTGGCATCCGGATGTGTCGTTTTGTAATTGACTTTAATATTCTGACCAGCCATAACAAAAGATGTAACGTGATACTACAAGAATATTACTGAAGGAAAAAAAAAGTAAAATCAGTGGATGTAATGCCCTGCAATGATAGCAAGACAAATAACCCCGAAGAACCCAAGAACGATCCACCAGTATTTGTTAATCCCAACATCTTCGATTTCTTCCAGGGTTTTAGACAGCGCCATGATAAACCCGAACACCCCGCTTTCTTCACGATCACGATACATCATCTGAACCCTTGCCCACGGGACATAGAAATATTTCTTCAACGGTTTGAGATCTTCGGCATATGCGTCGAGTTTTCCAGAGTCCCAATACTTCCAGAATTTCATTAAGGTTCTGATCTGGTCCTCCGGATTAATTGTATTATACTTCTCTGCAACATCCTCGATGATCTTATGCTGGTATGAATCGGGATATGTCCACTTGTCCGGATCAAATATAAAATCCACCCTTACATTCCCGATTGTTGCAGCCGGGGCTTCTGTCTTATCTTCCTCTGCTTCCTGTGCCTCTTTGAAAGTTTCGTTAAATATCACTTTACTCGATCTTTCTGTGATCCAGTCAAAGTGCATGTTTTCGTCGAATACCGATGATGCGCCCCATTTGCGGATATGCGCCCAGAATATCCCATGATATGGAGTCAACGGCCACCAGAAGAACAAATAGAATAACGTTCCTGCAATCATCCCAAATATTACCAGTGCGACCATTATCCATAGATAATAAGGTATACCTAGGAACATTCGGTTAAACATACCACCTAAGAAAAATACTACTGTCATTTATACCCCCGGGATGCTAATCGGAGCTGATGTAGTAGCCATCGATGCTGCTGCCGTTGTTGATGTTATCGGGAATGCCATATAGACAAATGCAACCCCAATGATACCCATCAATACGCACATGAGAAGCAATGCGTTCTTTTCAAACCAGCTCTTTGGAGGTTTATCTTCGCTGATTAGCCATTCCTTTGCATCGTCCATTGTGATACCCCCGAATTCTAAACTATCCTGACCTTGCGGGGTGAACTGGTAAATGATGGCCAGGTCATACAGTTGATAAATCGGGATTGGAATCAGAGGGTATAGTTTAACCAACGTTGGCATAAGCCTGCGGATATCGGCGAACGAAGATATCGAGATTGGTTTGCCATTATCATCTTTGCGTTCTACAGTTTCCATTATCGCATTCCCATCTGCGTCTACGGACAAAACCCATTTGTTTGATTGGGGATCAAACTCGCGCTTCTGTCGCTGCTCAAAACCATAATCGCGGTTGAATATCTTAGGGATCTCGCATACTGCCATTTCTGCAATAAAATCAACCGTTCCATCATAACCATCTCTGGTTATCATTACCGGTTTCCCAGCGGAGAGTCCGGTTGCCTTTTCCGAGTTATGGAACCACATCTGCATTTTCTTTATCGGATCTCCATACGCCAGGATATTCCCATAGTACCATAACGATTCAATAACGAATGATCGGTTCTTCCATATCGAGAATACCTGAGTAGGAGAACCTTTTGCTAATGAGGATTCTCCAACTTTACCAAACCCGGCAACCGGCTTCATTATAAGAACAATATACAGCATTGCTACAGCAGCAACGAACCCTACGAATATCATGCCAAGAAGTATCCATGCCCATAATGGCATGAGAAGGTTCATATCGAAAAATTCCGGCATGTAGAAAAATTCTGGGGGTAAAACGTCAACCATGTTTACCTCCCGGTTAATCCGCCAACAACAGATGATACAAATCCTTTTGACGGCTGTGGGGATGGGGTTTTCAACGTCTGCTCGATAATCTGTTTATTCGTATTCCACTGTTCACGTTCATTCATGTTACCGTTTACAGCAACATCGAGCCTGGATTTCTGACTTACAAGTTCCATCATGAGTCTATCTTGCCTGGAATCAACAATTCTCTTGTTTAACTCCCCTGTTGCAACCATCTGGATCTTTCTGAATTTCTTCCAGAATCTCATCTGTTCCATTTTATTCAATGGTAGGAGAGATAGCGTTTCGGCAAACCCGGCATCGGTAATCCAGATTGTACCAGATTCTACTTCCGGACGCTTGATGGTGAGCATCCTGTCGATGATACGATCATCCCACTGCTGAGATGGTCTGGATACGAATGGGTTGTACGGGGTTACCTCGAAATCATCGTGCTGCTTCTTCTGCTTCGGCTCCTTAATGTCAAGATCGAGTTGGTCATCCCCTGCACTAAGGTCCATGAGATCGTCGAGTGTCATCTGCGTATTCTCCCAACGAATTGTTTTACTGAATATGCAAAGTCAGATAATTTTTTCGTAACCCACCATTGGATTTTTGGCTTTGAAACGATTACTTTGTACACGATCACGAATATGGGATTTTTTGAATTCCTATAATCAGACTCATACCAGTCGATAAACGAAGTATCGATTCCTTTCTTCATATCTAGGTAATTCAGGATGTTGTTTGGCTGGTTTTCATTCAGAAACTTTTTTATCTTTGTCATGCTCTATTCCCTCCCATCTCCGCCCTCTTTGCCGCCACTCTCGCGGCATTTGAAAATTCGACATCACTTATCTCAACCATATTATACCTGTATACAATTGGGGTAATCATGTTAATCACAACAGAATATTTGTTTGTGGCATCGGTAAGACCATCTCGGGAACCCGTCAAAGAAGATGCGTAATCTGCCGCCGCAACGTAGCAAATGTTACGGCAGTATTCCAGGGTTTCGATATCTTCGATTATCCCGATCTGTTCTATCGATTGGGGATCTATCTTAGAGGTATCGATTCGTATAACATATTTTTCCACCAGTTTTTCCATTTTCTGTATTTCCGATTCCCGGGTTTCATCGTGTAATGGAAGTGGGAAGTTGTTACGCAGAATCATGGATATTGCATTGTGCAACCTCGTCCTGAAAATCTCTATCGGATGTTGGTTCTGCGATAACTTCTCCGTCTTCAGACATACCGAAATATGAGTAACCAGGGTATTGATATACTGATTCTTTATATGAATATCCCCGGTAATAACCTCCAGGTAAATCGATCCGATAAGTTTCTTTTGCTTTGTAGTATCTATCGTCATGATACCATCCCAACCCAGTATCTTGTTGTTTTTAGTTTCCGTGCGATCGCAGTATCAGTTTTCTCTTTTTTAGGAAGATCTGGGTTTCCGCGTATACGCAACACCTCATCGCGTATCGAAACTACATTTGGGTGATCCACATACTTGTTCTTGCCATTCTGGTTTTCGTTCTCCGCATCTGATGTATTCGGAGCGAAATCGTTTTCAAATTTCCGTTGCGCGTCTTCAATGAACTCATCGGTGTTTGCCCTCCTCATTTCCTTATATGCCTTTTCAAATGCGGGTGTTGGTTTTCCGATAACAACCTTTGTAAGTCTCTTTCCTTTCCAAGTCAGGAATTTCTTGTATTCTTTTGATTTCCCATTCATATCAAGCCCCTGCTCGATATAATAGATCTTGAACACACCTTGCTGTGTTCTGGTATTCTTCCATAACATATGCGCCCTGAAATCCGTCATCTGTCTGGCTTGCAGGTCAACATGGTTATTCATGATGAAGTTCGCAACAAGAACACATTTGTAGACCCGGCAGATCTGCAAGATTGCATTCAGGTGTTTGTTAATCGGGGATTGAAAATTTCTCGCTCCCCATTGAGTACCGGTATCATCAAGAAGGAAAACGCTGTTCTCCTGCTTCAAAGCACCAGATGAAAGTAGTTCAATTGCGCCACGTTCCGAAATACTCCTGACGTGATCGATGTTGAAGAATTTTTCTGGTTTTTCACTTTTACCACGAAGTAATGCAATATCTTCTGCAATACCTTCACAAAATGCCGACGATGCCGTTGATTTCCCAGATCCCTTTCTTCCGGTAAAACTAATGAATGCGTCCTGCTCTTCGTATTGATTACAGACTCGGTTTGCAATAAGCCACGAGATTGTAGGGCATCCCGGATACGCCATAATAGGTGTTGCTGATTCTATCACTCGGTATCACCTTCTTTTGGACCGAGATCAATAACTCTCTCATCCATATCCGGGATTTCGAGAACAGCACGCTGGTATTCCTTCGATGTAGCCGGGGCGATGATATCGCTGTGAATTAATTCAAATGCCTGGACAATGAATATTACTGTCTCTGTCACCACTTCCATACCAGCGTATGCAGTAACTTCCGATTTATCTAAACCAATGCCATCAAGTTCTGCCATAGCGGCAGTTTCTTTTGCGGCATCGGCCCATATTTTCAAGATTGTGTCCTGTTTTGCTTTATCGGGTAGCAATCTAATCAGGAAAAGTAATTGCTGGTTAAACTTTCTTGGATCAAACCCGGAATCTCCCATCCAGCAGGATTGTAAATTTCCAAGTGCTCGCCAGTAAACATTTGTAAAAGAATCTTCAAGAGATGTTTCAGTAGCATCTGTTGAAGATTTAACGTTATAACCCATACAATGTGTGTGTGATAAGACTATAAAAAAGATATGCAAAAGTATTTATGTGATTATGTTATTTGATGATAACATTATACATGTTTCTTGTTGTTTCTCATTGTTTCTCGTAGTTTCTTATTTTACCGTCCATGATAATATAGCCCCACTCAAACTTATATACAATATCGCCTGGAGCAGCGCATTCATCTCCGGTGGCAATCCAAGTTGTAATCCAACTGCCGAACTTGCTGCAAGTGCACCACAAATCATAGTGAAACTAACAACCATCTGCGTTCCTCTTGTGCGTATCCAGATCCCTCCGAGTATAAGCGCGAGTATTGCAGCGTAGAAGAATGTTGGTGTTGTCACATTTGTATATGGGACCATGGCATTCCAGAATGTTGTTGTTAAATCAAATCTACTATCAATAATCTCCTGTGCTGCGTTGCCATAGTTCTGTGTAACCAATGCGGCAACCGCAGGGGCCATGAACGAAACTTCTGCACCGCATCCGGTTCCGTCGCACGCACGATAATAATATGTTGTACATCCATATACCGGAGATCCGCGTAATGTGAAGTTTATCACGCCGGACGACGGTGTAAGATTAATTGTATGTGCCCACGAACTTCCTGCAACATCCATGCCCCATTGGAACCATCCTTCATCTCCGGTAACTCCATTGCCATTAAAGGTAAAGTTATTTGTTGCGATTGCTGTGGCGGGTAAGGTGGTTGGAACAGCCGATGCAATCGAGCACAACATTAATACCGAAAATATCAGCAGAAATTTCCTATACATTATGACATCCCGTATTGGTTGGTTTGGTCACTTACCGATATCAGGAACGCTACAAATATCATTGCTACAAGCATTCCGATGAGCATTCCAAAATACACCGCCGGAACCCATGTTAGTATCCCTGGGTCTATCACAGGTGTAGAACTGTATTTGAAACTATACACCCAATGGAAGATTGGTTGAAATATCTTATCACCTAAGTAAGCCGAATAGATCAGCAATAAGATATCCATTACAATCCCGACACCAAGTGCGATCATCTTGTTGGATGCTGCCATATTAAATCACTCCATTATTTGGTATAGGCACGTTGGGTGTTGTTTTTGAATCGATATAACATTTACCGTTATATTTGTTATATATCAATTCTGTGAAGTACAATTCCCAATATTCTCTTCTTAACAGTGTTTTTGAATGGCACGACATGCACAAAGTTACAAATAGACGTGGCGAATTGTCGCAGCATGTATCTTTATTATAGTTTACGTGGTGAACATGTAGTTTACGTGTAGTTTGTTTTACTCCACACACAACGCATTCGTAATCGAAGAACGCTCTAACACGCTCTCTAAATTCTTTGGTAAATTTTATGCAATATGGTTCAAATGAGATTCCTCCTTTCCATGTCGGAGATTTTTCTCCGCGCTTCATTTCACTGGCTCGCTTTCTTGCTTCGGGAGATTCGAAATATTTTTTTGTTTGTAAACTTCTCTTTAGCCTTTCTTCTGGTTTTTGCATTCGAGCCTTTTGGAAATCACTCATTTTTTTTCTTGTTTCTTCGGATCTTTTTCTCCCCAAATTGGAGGATCGTATTTTTTCTATAACTTCTTTTGGTCTAACCCTGCCCTTCAACGCTTGCGATACTTTATCTACATGTTCCCGACTCAAGGTTTTTCCTTTATGAGCCGCTGAAATTTTATCTTTCGTCTCTTGTGGCAAATGCTTGCCCAACCAATAATTTGTATGTCCTTTTTTAAATCTCGTATCGCAATTTGCTTTTTTAAGAGATTCGCTTATTTTTCTCTTGGTTTCTTCAGAATGTTTTTCCCCCTTCTTTGTCATGATACCCTCACGCATTCATATTTGCCATGGATTTCTCATTAATGTAGTGAGAGATAATAATTGCAATCAGGAAGAACATAAAGAAATATACCAATGCCACTTCAAGAAACTGGATGGTATTTGTCGCATCCTGAGATAACCCGGTAAAAGAGGGGTTGCTTTTCTGGATCACATA
>Ga0172380_10009608_pt1 | contig 10272 bp, 8 predicted proteins | sample Leawe162metaG_FD_119747 | JGI IMG/M metagenome (GOLD analysis project Ga0172380, IMG submission 119747) | Leachate microbial communities from a municipal landfill in Southern Ontario, Canada - Leachate well 162 metaG | ecosystem: Engineered > Solid waste > Landfill > Unclassified | place...
CGCTGCTCGGGCCACGACGGCACCTACGCCGTGAAGAAGGAGTTCCACGAATTCGCCGTGAAGATCGTCAAGCCGGTGGTGAAGCGCGTCAATGACGCGAAGCCCGACCACTATGGCAGCGACTGCGCCATGGCGGGGCACCACATCGGCCACATCCGCGCAGACGGCACTTCGCCCGAACACCCGATCACCCTGCTGAGACTTGCCTACGGAATCTGACCATGCTCACCCACGACAAGCTTTACACCCTTGAGCACTACGCCCGCATCCGCCCGGAATTCCGCGCCCGCGTGATCGCGCACAAGAAGAACCGCCAGCTACCCATTGGCGAGCACGCCACCCTCTACTTCGAGGATGCCCTGACCATGCAGTATCAGGTGCAGGAGATGCTGCGCCTGGAGCGCATGTTCGAACCGGAGCCGATCCAGGATGAGCTCGACGTCTACAATCCGCTCATCCCCGACGGCCACAACTGGAAGGCCACCTTCATGGTCGAGTACAGCGACGTCGACGCACGCCGCCAGGCCCTGGCCAGGCTGATCGGCATCGAGAAGAAGGTGTGGCTGCAGGTGGACGGCTGCGAGAAGGTCTACCCCATCGCCAACGAGGACCTCGACCGCGAAACCGAGGAGAAGACCTCGGCGGTGCATTTCCTGCGCTTCGAGTTGACGCCGCAGATGATCGCGGCGGCGAAAGGCGGCGCGGCGGTGCGCGCCGGCATCGATCACGTCCAGTACCGCGAATCCGTCAATGTGCCGGAGGCAGTGCGCAACTCGCTGGTCGCCGATCTGGCCTGAGCAGTAAAGGCGTCAGCCGCGGATTTCGCGGATGAACGCGGATTTTCGAATCGGTGTTATCCGCGTCAATCCGCGAAATCCGCGGCCAAATCGACTTCAGGAATTACTGGTACACCACCTCGACGTTCTCCGCCTGCAGCCATTGCTCCAGCCCGCTCAGCAGTTCGTCGTCCAGGCGCACCCGCCAGTCGTCGCCCAGCGGCAGTTCGCATTCGGCCTGTTCGTTGCGGTAGCGCACGCGCACCGGGCATACGCCGTTGCGGTAGGGCGCCAGCAGCACGCGCAGCTTCTCCGCCGTCGCCGTATCACCGCGACTGACTTTTCCGTTCAGCGCCAGGCGCAGCACCTTGGCGTAGCGGCCGCGCGCCTCGCCCAGGGTCATCAGCTTGTCGGCAACCACGCGCAAGCCGCCGTTGAAATCGTCGCGGCTCACCTTGCCCTCGACGATCAGCGGATCGTCCACGCGGATCTTGGCACGCTCGGCTTCGTACACCTCGTTGAACACCGTCATCTCGACCTGCGCCGTGCCGTCGTCGAGGGTGACGACGATCATCTTGCCGCGGCGGGTCATCTGGGTGCGCGTGGCGGTGACGGTGCCGGCCAGCAGCACCGGCTCCTTTTGCGGCTCCAGCGCGTCCAGCGACCGCCGCACGAAGGCCGAGAGCTCCGCACGAATCTCGTTGTAGGGGTGGCCTGAGAGAAAAAAACCCAGCGCCTGCTTCTCGTTGAGCAGGCGCTCGCGCTCGCTCCACGGCGGAGTCTCGACCATCCTCAGCGACGGATCCGGACCGTCGCCCAGGTCGAACAGGCCAACCTGCAAGGCATTGCGCTCGGCCTGCTCCGCCGCCTCGAGGGCGATGCCGACGGAGGCCATCAACTGTGCACGGTTTTCGTCGATCGAATCGAAGGCGCCGGAGCGCACCAGCGCCTCGATGACGCGGCGGTTCACCACGCGCTTGTCGACGCGCCGGCAGAAATCGAAGAGGTCGGTGAAGTCGCCCGCTTTTCCGTTTACTCCCTCGCGCGCGCGCTGCATCGCGCCGATGGCCGACTCGCCGGTACCCTTGATCGCGCCGAGGCCGTAGCGAATCGTTTTTGCATCCACCGGCGTGAAGCGGTAACGGCTGCGATTCACGTCCGGCGGCAGGAAAGTCAGTCCCCCCGACACGGCGTCGGCGACGAAGAACCGCAGCTTGTCGGTGTCGGCCATTTCCGAGGACAGCGTCGCTGCCATGAAAGCGGCCGGGTGGTGGCACTTGAGGTAGGCTGTCTGGTAGGCGACCAGGGAATAAGCGGCGGCGTGCGACTTGTTGAAGCCGTAGCCGGCGAACTTCTCCATGGTGTCGAAGATCTCGTTGGCCTTGTCGGCGCCGATGCCATTCTTCTCGGCGCCGGCGACGAAAATCTCGCGCTGCTTGGCCATCTCCTCGGCATTCTTCTTGCCCATGGCGCGACGCAGAAGATCGGCGCCGCCGAGCGAATAGCCGGCCACCACCTGGGCCGTCTGCATCACCTGCTCCTGATACACCATGATGCCGTAGGTGTTGCCGACCACCTTTTCCAGGAGCGGATGCGGATAGACGATGCGCTCGCGGCCGTGCTTGCGGGCGATGAAGTTCGGAATGAAATCCATCGGCCCCGGACGATAAAGCGCGTTCAGGGCGATCAGGTCCTCCAACCGGTCGGGTTTGGCCTGGACCAGCGTCTCCTTCATGCCGCGCGATTCGAACTGGAACACCGCCGTCGTGTTGGCCGCCTTGAAGATGCGGTCGTAGGTCGGCTTGTCGTCGAGCGGCAGGGTATCGAGATCGATGTCGACGCCCTCCACCTCCTTCACGAAGCGCACCGCCTCGGCGAGGATGGTCAGGGTGCGCAGGCCGAGGAAGTCGAACTTCACCAGACCGGCCTTCTCGACGTCGTCCTTGTCGAACTGGCTCACCGCCGACTCGGCGCCGCCCGCCGAGTAGAGCGGGCAGAAGTCGGTCAGCTTGCCCGGGGCGATGAGCACGCCGCCGGCGTGCATGCCGACGTTGCGCGTCAACCCTTCCAGCTTTTCCGCAAGTTCCAGCAGCTGGCGAATCTCCTCCTCGCGCCCTGCGCGCTCGTTGATGGCGGGCTCCTTGCCGCGCGCATCCTCCAGGGTGATGCCCAGCTCGTTGGGAATCAGCTTGGCGAACTGGTCGACGAAGTTGAAACCGAGGTCGAGCACGCGGCCGACGTCGCGGATGACCGCCTTCGCCGCCATGGTGCCGAAAGTGGCGATCTGCGAGACGGCGTGATTGCCGTAGCTGCGCTTGACGTAGTCGATGACGCGGTCGCGCCCTTCCTGGCAGAAGTCCACGTCGAAGTCGGGCATGGAGACGCGCTCCGGATTGAGGAAGCGCTCGAACAGCAGGCCGTAGCGTAGCGGGTCGAGGTCGGTGATGCCCAGCGAATAGGCCACCAGCGAGCCGGCGCCCGAGCCGCGCCCCGGGCCGACCGGCACGCCGTTCTGCTTGGCCCAGTTGATGAAGTCGGCGACGATGAGGAAGTAGCCGGGGAAGCCCATCTGCTGGATGGTCTTGCACTCGAAGGCCAGCCGCGCGGCGTATTCCGGCCGCTTCCGCTCGCGCTCGGCGGCATCGGGAAACAGTTGCGCCAGGCGACGTTCCAGGCCGGCCTCTGCCTGCTGCGTCAGGTAGTCTTCGAGGGTGGTGCCCTCGGGCACGGGGAACTGCGGCAGCTTGTTCTTGCCGAGTTCGATGGACAGGTTGCAGCGGCGGGCGATCTCGACCGAATTCTCCAGCGCCTCGGGCAGGTCGGCGAAGAGCGCCTGCATCTCGGCCTGGGTCTTGAAGTACTGCTCCTCGGTGAACACCCGCGGCCGGCGCGGGTCGGCCAGAACATAGCCCTCGGCGATGCATACCCGCGCCTCGTGCGCCATGAAGTCTTCGCGCTCGATGAACTGCACCGGATGCGTCGCCACCACCGGCAGGTTCAGCTTCGCGGCCAGCGCCACGCTCGCCGCAACGAGCTGCTCCGCCTGCGGCTGGCCGTAGCGCTGCAGCTCGATGTAGAAACCGTCGGGGAGCAGCCGCGCCCACTCGCGCGCCGCGGCCTCGGCCTGGGCACTGCTGCCCATCAGCAGGCCCTGGCCAACGTCGCCCAGCGCCGCGCCGGACAGCGCGATCAGTCCGGAATTGTCGCCATTGGCGAAAGCTGCGCGGGAAATCTCCGGCCGGCCACGGCTTCGCGGCCCGAAATAAGCCTGGGTCAGCAGCTCGCACAGCCGCAGGTAGCCGACGTGATGCTTCACCAGCAGGAGCAGCCGGGCGGGGCGGTCGCGCTCGCGCTCGCCCTCACCCATCGCTGCCGACGCGATCCACACATCGCAGCCGACGATGGGCTTGACGCCGCGGCCGCGCGCGCCGCTGTAGAACTTGACCATGCCGAACAGATTGGCCAGGTCGGTCAGCGCCAGCGCCGGCATGCCGTCGCCGGCCGCCCGGGCCACGGCCTCGTCGAGGCGAACCATGCCGTCGGCTATGGAGTACTCGCTGTGCAGGCGGAGATGAATGAACGCGGGGGGCGGCATGGGTGTATTTTAGGGCCTGTTCGCATTCGCGAGGTTTCGAAATTTCATCCATGAGGGTTATCCGGCATTGCCCGCCACCCCGCCATTCCTCATAATGCTGCCTCCCTCAGAAAATCCCGGCCCATGGTTCTCCAATCGCCCGAGCGACGTTCCCTCGACACCTGCCTGCGCTCGCTAAAGGCGCGCTGGCAGGAGTACCGCCCGCAGGGCAACTTCGAGCACTTCGTCGAGTTCACCCTGGCGCTGGACAATCTCACGGAACAATTGAACCGCCTCAAGCTGCCGGGGCTGCTGCGCCAGTGCGAAGGCCTGGAAAACGCCGCCCTGGCCCTTTTCGGCGACGAGTCCTCGCACCCGGTCAGCGCCCAGGATGCGGCCTCCCTGGAGCGCCAGCTCGACACGCTCCTGAATACCATCGAAAGCGCCCTGGCGCCTCCTGCCGGCGCCGAAGAGGAACAGCGCCGCCATGCCTCGCCGCTGTCGCATGCCGGCGCAGAATGGTCCAGGCCACGCTCCATCTGGCTGATCGCCGAGGCGCACCACACCTGGGTGCCCGGCCTTGCCGAACAGCTGGGCTTCTTCGGTTTCCGGGTTCTCCGCTTCGGCTGGAACGATCCGATGCCGAATGACGCCTCGCCGCTCGTCGCCCTGTTCATTCCGCCGGCCGACGGCTATGCCGCCGCGCACCTGCAGTTCGTCCAGCGCGTGCGCAGCGAGCACCCGACCAGCCAGCTGTTCTGCCTCTCGGTGCCCAAATCGCTGGAAGTCACCGTGGCGCTGATGCGCGCCGGCGCCGATGCCGCCATCCAGGCCGAGCATGAAACCGTCACCGTGCTCGGACGGGTATTGGATCTGCTGCAATCGCAGGAACAGGAACCCTATCGCGTCCTCGTCGTAGAAGACTCGCCCACGGCGGTTGCCATGATCCAGCGCTCCCTCGCCCAGCATGGCATCGACAGCCATCCGATCGGCAACCCGCAGCTGCTGCTCACGGCGGCCGAGCAGTACCGCCCCGACCTGGTGCTGATGGACATGTACATGCCGCACTGCACCGGCGTGGAAGCCACCCGCGTGCTGCGCCAGCTGGAGGCCTACCAGTCCCTGCCGGTGGTCTACCTCTCCAGCGAAACCGACATGGGCATGCAGGTCGAAGCCCTGCGGCTGGGCGGCGACCAGTTTCTCACCAAGCCCTGCAACCCGGTGCTGCTGGCCGCCGTCGTCAAAACCAAGATCGAGCGCTACCGCGAAATGCAGCGCCACAGCCAGCACGACAGCCTGACCGGCCTGCTCAATCACTCGGCGGCGAAAAGCCGCCTGAACCTGCTGGTGCAATCCCTGCAGAGCGCGCCCGAACCGCTTTGCGTGGCGATGCTCGACATCGACCATTTCAAGTCGGTCAACGACACCTACGGCCACCCCGTCGGCGACCAGGTGATTCGCAGCCTGGCCTGGCTGCTGAAGGGACGGCTGCGTTCCTCCGACATCATCGGGCGCTATGGCGGCGAGGAATTCATCGTCGTCCTGCGCAGCGCCGGCCCCGCCGAGGCCGATACTGTGCTCGATTGCATTCGCGCCGATTTCGCCACGCTGCCGCATGCCCATGCCGCCGGCACCCTGCGCGCCACGTTCAGCACCGGCATCGCCTGTTTCCCGACCTGGACCACGGGCAACGACCTCACCCATGCCGCCGACGAGGCCCTGCTCGAGGCCAAGCGGCTGGGGCGCAACCGCATCGTGCTCGACCGGCAACTCAAATCCGTTCAATGAGCCGGCGCAGATGGGCGCTGGTGGCACTGTTCGCCGGCGCCATCGGCATCGCCTTCGCGCCCATCTTCGTGCGCTTTTCAGAAGTGGGGCCGGTGGCGACCGCTTTCTGGCGGATGCTGCTGGCCCTGCCCCTGCTCGCCCTATGGACAGCGCTTCAGGCGCGCCATGAGGATCGCGCCTCGACAGGACGAACCGGCTGGTGGATGGCGGCGCTTGCGGGGCTGTTCTTCGCGGCGGACCTGGCGGTGTGGCACTGGTCGATCCGCCTTACCAGCGTGGCGAACGCCACCTTCCTCGCCAACCTCGCGCCGGTCCCTGTCGCCATCGGCGCCTGGGCGTTGCTCGGCGAACGCGCCAGGCCGGTCTTCTTCGCCGGAACGCTGCTGTCGCTGGCGGGTGCCGCGCTGCTGATGGGCGCGAATTTCGGTGGTCCGGGTTCGATTCTCCTGGGCGATGGCCTCGGCGTGCTGACTGCGGTCTTCTATGCCGGCTACCAGTTGTGCGTGAAGCGCCTGCGCGATACGCAGTCGACCGCAAGCATCATGCTGCTCAGCGGCAGCGCCTGCGCGGCCGTCCTGCTGCCGGTGGCGCTGCTTATGGGGGAAACCCTATTGCCGGCGAGCCTCGCGGGCTGGCTGGTCCTGGCCGGCCTGGCGGTCATCTGCCAGTTTGCCGGGCAGAGCCTGATCACCTTTGCAGTCGCGCACCTGCCGGCAAGCTTTTCATCGGTAGGCCTCCTGCTGCAGCCGGTCGCTGCGGCCGGCTTCGCCTGGCTGCTGTTCGGCGAAGCGCTCGCCGCATTGCAATGGTGGGGCGGTGCCGCGGTGCTCCTGGGCATCTACTTCGCCCGCCGCGGCACGCAATGATCAGCCGCGGTTGTAGCGCAGCGCGGCTTCCGCCACGCGCCGGCCCAGGTGCGCGGCCGTCTTCAGGTCGCTCTCCAGCATGCCGTCGGCGCCCTGGTCGACGTTCGATTGCGCCATCGCGCCGGAGAAGCTGCCGAGGCGGTTGAGGTCATCCACCGAGCCCTTGCTGTTGTTGTTGCCCGGCATCAGGCCGAGGCTGACCCAGAGCATGCCCTGCTGGTTGGCGAACACCATCAGCTGGATGAGCGAGTTCAGCTTGTCGCCACTCTGGCTGCCCGAGTTGGTGAAGCCGGCGGCCAGCTTGTCCTTCCAGGCCGAGGCGAACCAGGCCTTGGAACTGTCGTCCATGAACTTCTTGAAGGCCGCCGACACGCTGCCCATGTAGGTCGGCGCGCCGAAGACGATCGCGTCGGCCGCCGCCAGGTCGTCCCAGTGCTTGTCGGCATCCGCCACGGACACCAGTTGCGCCGTCACGCCGGCCACCGCCGCTGCGCCCTCGGCCACCGCCTTCGCCTGCCGCTCGGTATGCCCGTAGCCGCTGTGATACACCACTGCCACTTTCTTCATTGCCTTGTTCCTTTCAGGGTAGGTCGAACAACAGGATCTCCGCGTCTTCCGACGCGACGATTTCCAGATTTTCCTCATCGGCGATCTTCGCGCCGTCGCCGCCTCGCAGCGGCTGACTATTCAGCCGGACGGCGCCGCGCGCCACATGCAGGTAGGCATGCCGGCCCGCCGACAGGGCATGGCGCACCATCCCGCCCGGCGCCAGCAGCGCGGCATAGAGCGCCGCATCCTGGTGGATGGTGACGCTGCCCTCGCGGCCGTCGCGGGATGCCACCAGCCGTAAGTGGCCGTGTCGTTCCTCCGGCGGGAAAAAGGTCTGCTCGTAGCTCGGGCGCACGCCGCGCACGTTGGGCTCGATCCAGATCTGCAGCAGATGCGTCGCCTTCTCCTGCGAAGGATTGAACTCGCTGTGCAGCACGCCCTTGCCGGCGCTCATGCGCTGCGCCTCGCCGGGGCGGATCACCTCGCCGTTGCCCATGCTGTCCTTGTGCTCCAGCGCACCATCGAGAATCCAGGTGACGATCTCCATGTCGCGGTGGCCGTGCATGCCGAAGCCCTTGCCGGGCTGGACGATGTCCTCGTTGATGACGCGCAGGCCGTGCCAGCCCATTTCCGCCGGATCGTGATAGTCGGCGAAGGAGAAGGTGTGCCAGCTCTGCAGCCAGCCGTGGTCGGCATGGCCGCGCTCGCTGCCTTTTCGGACCTGGATCATGGTTTTCTCCTTTCTCTGTTCAAATGCATTCATCGATTGACGCCATGGTAATTCCTGCCTAAGCTAAAAAAAAGCGAATAATTTCGACATTAACGTTCAATTATTTTCAACATGCTGATTTCCCTCGACGCCCTGCAGATCCTCGACGCCATCGACACGCGCGGCAGCTTCGCCGCGGCGGCGGACGCCCTGCACCGCGTTCCCTCGGCGCTGACCCATGCCATCAGGAAGCTGGAAGACGACCTCGCCGTTACGCTGTTCGTGCGCCAGGGCCGCCGCGCCGTGCTGACGCCGGCCGGCCGGCTGCTGCTGGAAGAAGGCCGCCACCTGCTCGGCGCCGCCGGCGAACTGGAATGCCGCGTCAAGCGCATCGCCACCGGCTGGGAACATGAACTGCGCATCGCCGTCGAGGCGGTGCTCGACCTGGATGCGCTGTGGCCGCTGGTCGGCGATTTCTACAAGCAGATGTCCGGCACCCGGCTGCGCCTGTCGACCGAGGTGCTCGGCGGCTGCTGGGATGCGCTGGCGACGCGGCGCGCCGACCTCGCCATCGGCGCGCCCGGCGACATGCCGCCGGGCGGCGGCTACCGCACGCAAGTCCTCGGCCGTTCGCAGCCGGTCTTCGCGGTGGCGCCGTCCCACCCGCTGGCGAAGATGCGCGAACCGATAGCCGCCGCGGAGCTGCTCAGGCATCGCGCCGTGGTGATCGCCGACACCTCGCGCCAGTTGCTGGCGCGCACCGCCGGCCTGCTCACCGGGCAGGACACGCTGGTGGTGCCGGACTTCGCCGCCAAGCTGGCGGCGCAGGTGGCGGGGCTGGGCGTGGGGCATCTGCCGCAACCGCTCGCCGCGCCGGAGATCGCCGCCGGCCGGCTGGTGGCAAAACGCACCATCGAGGCAACGCCCGACCTGCCGCTGCACATCGCCTGGCGCGGCGATCACGAGGGGCTGGCGCTGTCGTGGTTCCTGGAACGGCTGGGGGATGAAGCCTTGCGTGCGCGCCTGCTGGGCGAGGCGCCTAAGAAGCGCGCTACTCGTGCGGCGCGTCGACCCAGTCGATGATGCCCTGCCATTGCGGCAGGTCCTGCGCGGCGCGCGCCGGCGACAGGTCGAACAGGGTCAGGCCATGCGCGGCGGCCTGCACATAAACCTGTGTGTCGCGCAGGAAGCCGAGCACGGGCACGTCGAGGCCTTCGAAGAAGCGCTCCAGTTCGTGCGCCGCCCGCGTGCGCGCATCGACGCGCATGCCGACCACCGCGATGAAGGTCTTCTGGTTGCGCACCGCCTTCTCCTCCAGCAGCTCGTCGAGGAAGGCGCGCGTGGCGAGGATGTCGAAGATCGAGGGCTGCAGCGGCACGATGACGCGGTGGATGCTCTTCACCACCACGTCGAGTTTTTTCCCGTGCAGGCCGGCCGGCGTGTCGAGCACGACGTGGCTGGTGTCTTTCGGCGGCCGCGCCGGCTCGCCCGGGGCGATGTCCCAGCTGCGGATCGGCGGCAGGCCCTGCGGCCGCAGCCTCAGCCATTCGCGCGCCGACTGCTGGCGGTCGATGTCGCCGAGCATGACGCGGTGGCCCCGGCGCGCGAAGTAGCCGGCGAGGTTGGTCGCCAGGGTCGTCTTGCCGCAGCCGCCCTTGGGGTTGGCGATGAGGAATGATTGGAGCATGGGATTCAATTTATCACAGGGCGCCGCTTAGAATAAGCGGATTACCGGCAGGAGGAGGTTGAAATGGCTGAGAAACCCGGCTGGCAGGGCCGCTTCTACGAGGACTTCGAGGTCGGCGACGTCTACCGCCATCCGCTCGGGCGCACCGTGCTGGCGGTGGACAATTCGTGGTTCACACTGCTCACGCAGAATACCGCGCCGATCCACTTCGACCGCCACTACGCGGCGCAGACAGAGTTCGGCCAGCCGCTGGTCGACTCCACCTTCACCCTGGCGCTGGTCACCGGCCAGAGCGTCACCGACATCTCGCAGAACGTCTTCGC
>Ga0172380_10009609_pt1 | contig 10271 bp, 9 predicted proteins | sample Leawe162metaG_FD_119747 | JGI IMG/M metagenome (GOLD analysis project Ga0172380, IMG submission 119747) | Leachate microbial communities from a municipal landfill in Southern Ontario, Canada - Leachate well 162 metaG | ecosystem: Engineered > Solid waste > Landfill > Unclassified | place...
CAGCGCTGCGATCCCACGTGGAAATAGGAGACAGTCTGGACGGTGAAGGACTGCGCCTGAACAACGAATCGAGGATCGGTGGACCCGGAAACCCCCTGCGTGAGTCCACCGATCGGCGGCACTTCCAGCACGTTCGGCGTGCCTGCCACCGTCAGCGATGCCTCCGGCACGGTGCCGATCTCCACCAGGGATCCCGCACGACGGATCATCACGACGTCACCCGCTTCCAGCGAGGACAGCGTGTTCACATGCGCGGGCGCACCGGGGATGTAATTCAGCCAGCGCTGCTGGGCGATGTCCATATGCCAGACCGCGACGACCTCGTAGCCCTGCGCGATGGCAAGGCCCACCGCGGGGCCTCCAGCGGCGACCCCGACCGTCAGTCCACCCTCAGGTGGGATGGGGAGTACGCCGGGCTCACCCGTCGTCGGTTCCTCAATCACCTGCACATCGTCGAAGTCGGTGGTGATGTAGAAGTCCGCGACCCAGCCGCGCTCGCCCTCGAACTCGATCTCACGCCATGTGAAGCCATCGAGGTCCGCGGAGCCGGAGAGCAGCGTGATCGCCGCGCCATGGTCCAGGCACACAATGTCGCCGGAAGCGAGGCCCGGGGCGGTCCGCATGCGCAGACAGTCACCACCGGTGTCGACCCATGCGGGCGTCTGAGCGGCGGCGGGTGATGGCGCCAGGAACACGAGAGCGAGCCCAAGGAGGACGGCACTCAACAGGTCGAGGCTCGGGCGAACGTGAGAACGCGACATCAGCAACCCATTCCACCCGCCTTAACCAGAGTTGGGCGCGCAGCGGGGAGCGTCAAGCCGGTCCTATCAGTGCACCTCGGCGGCCTGACGATCGTGTTCGTCCCATGCCCACTGATTCAACAGCTCCAGGCAACCGCCGACTAGGGAATGTCCGCCCAGCACAACCGGCACCGGCGCAGCATTCGCAGCCTCCACGATCGCGCGCAGACGCGGATCCTCGATGTTGCGCGCGTCGCCGAGGTCTGCCGCGAACCGATCAGCACGCGACGGTTGGATCCCGAGTTGCACCAGGGCCGGGCGAATATCGAGGAATGCGGCCTGGCAGAGCTGAGGCAACAGTTCGCTGAAGAACCGCGATGGCCCGGCCTCCTCGATCAGCTGGCCCAGCATAGAGCGCGCGGTGCCGCTGGCATCGGTGCCGGCTGCCTGCATGCCGCGCTCTTCCGCAAGGAGCCGGATGCGGCTTGCCGACTCTGTCTCCAGGTACTGCCACGTGCGCGAGGAGAGCCGACCCGCGACCAGCACCTCCGCGGTGCGATCGACGAACTTCATCGACGCTGCCTGTGCGCGCGATGTGTCCAGCCCGGCTTCCGCCAGCGCGGTCGTAAGCCGCGGGCCGGCTCGGCCGGAGAGCACCAGGGCGATCAGGTCGCTCGGCGTATCGACGTTGAACTGCGTCGCCAGCGTGCGTGGCAGCTCCACCACATCGACGGCGTGGACCTCGCGGAGGCTGCGCGGGATCCCGTTGTCCTTCACGGGCATGGGATCCAGGAGCGCGAGCAACGAGGCAGGCCGGAGCGCGAAGAGGTCCGCGGAGAACCGGTTGTTGGTGACGCAGATCCGCTCCGCGGTCAGCGGCGTTACCAGCGCGCGAAAGTCGTCCGCCGTGAGCAGCGGCCCGCTGCCCGCGCCTATGTATGCGAGGGCCTCGATGCCACGACGGCGCGCAAGGTCGGACAGGCGGGCGCCAAAGCGGAACTCGCCGGGACGCAGTCCCACGTCGCCGTCGGACTCGACATCCACGCCCGCCGGGACGCTCAAGGTGACGGGCCGGTCCGGCAGCAGCAAGACCGTCTCGAACGCGGCCGACTCTACTGCCACGGCGGCCATGTCCAGCGCCGCCGCCTCCAGCGCGTGCCGCATCAGCTGCTCCGAAGGAGCCCCGTCAACGCCGCCCAGGAGGATCGCGAGAGTCGGATGCATGCACGGATCGTAGCGCGGCCCGTGCCGGCAGCCTTACTAGTCCTCGTGCGCGACGGCAACCGCGTAGACGCGTGCCGCGCCCGCATCTTTCAGCGCGGCCGCGACGGCAGACAGTGTCGCGCCCGTAGTGCTGATGTCGTCCACCACAAGGACCCGCTCCGGTGGCGCACCTCGCACCTCGAAGGCGCCGTGGAGATTCTTCCACCGACCCTCCGCCGAGAGCGATGCCTGTGACTGCGTCGTCCGGGTTCGCCGTACGAGGTCGTTCCGCACGTGGAGGTCGAGGGACCGCGCGACCTCGGCTGCGAGCATCGCCGCCTGATTGAAGCCGCGACGGCGCTGGCGCCCTGGGGAGAGCGGCAGAGGCACTACGGCATCGACCTGCCACTCGGTGGGGACGGCCTCCGCGACCGAGCGACCGAGCAGCGGCAGATGCGTCGTGACACCGCGGAACTTCGCCTCCAGCAGGACACGGCGAACATCACCAGTGAAACGAAACGGCGTGCGCAGAGCGTCGAAGGCGAGGTGCCCCGGCGCGCCAGGCGCCGGCATCGCCGCGCAGCGATCGCACCACGTGACCTGGCACGGCCGCCAGCAGCGCAAGCACCGAGGCGCCTCCGCGCGGGCGAAGTCAGCCAGACACTCGACATGAAGTGATGCTCCGAAGCCGCCGCAGACAGCACAGTGCTGCGGCAACAGGAAGTCCAGGCAATCCGCCGCTATCCTTCGTGCCAGCGCGAGTTGCATCGCCAGGCCTCCAACGGGGCACGGGCCCTGGAAAGCATCCTACCGATGGCAAGCGTCCCGGCCGAACCACCGGCATCGTCAGCGATCCCCGACGATCCGGGTGGCCCCGGCATGACCGCACGCCCGTCCCGGTTCGGTGCCCCCGGCGAAGCGCTCCGATCGCCCTCCTACCGGGTGCTGCTGGCGACACAGCTCGCGATCGGGCTGACGCAGCCGCTGCTCTTCTTCTCGCAGTCGTGGTGGGTGAACACCGCTGTCTCCGAGTCCAACCGCGTGCTCTTCCTCGGCCTGCTCGGAGCGTCTCGAGGAATCGTGTTCCTGGCCTATGTCACACTGGGCGGCGCGATCGCGGACCGGATGCCGCGTCGCAAGGTCGTCCAGTACTCCTCCGTGCTGACCGTGGCGTTGATCATCGCCGTGGATGCGTTGCTATGGCTGCCGGTGCTGGGTGAAACCGAGTCGATCCCGCTCGTCCTGCTGATGATCGGCCTGTTTGCCACGTTCGGGCTCGCGACCGCGCAGGACGTCCCGACGCGGACATCGATGGTCCGCGACACCCTCCCGGACGCGCAGCTCGGCGGCGGCATCGCGCTCTTCCAGTTGCTGATGGGCGGCTCCGTGATGTTCGCTGCGCCGACGGCGGGCATCCTGATCGAACGTCTCGGAATCCCCGCGACCTACGTGCTGGGCGGGATCGGCCCGCTGCTCGTCGCGATCCTCGTGTGGTGGCTGCCACGCGACATCGGCGCGGCGGACCCGGACGCAGCGAAAGTGTCTGTCCTCGCGAACCTGCGCGGCGGATTCGGCGTGCTGCGGGAAGACCCGGTGGTGCGGTGGACGGTGATCCTCACGTGGGTGAGTACGATGCTCGGCCTCTCGATCCTCGGCGTGCTGGTCGCTGCCTGGGCAAGCGAGGTCCTGGGCCTGAACGCCGCCGGATGGGGACGCCTGGCCTTCTTCTGGGGGCTCGGTTCGCTAGTGGCGGCGACCGCGCTGACGATCAAGGACGTGACCCGGCACCGTGGCAAGTTCTTCCTCGGCTGGGCCTTCATCTTCGGTCTGGCTGTGCTGGCGTTCAGCCTCAGCCGCTCCCTCCCGCTCGTATACGCGTCCACCGCGGTCGCGGGAGGCTCGTACATGGCCTTCAACATCGCGGGCATATCCATCGTCCAGAAGACGGTGCCTAACCGACTGCTCGGACGGGTGACCGGCCTGCTCCTGCTCGGGCAGGGGCTGATGCAGGTATTCGCGCTCTTCGTCGGGATCGTCGCTCGCTTCGCGGGGCTGGAGGCCGTCTACCTCGCGGCGGCAATCGTGCTCATCTCGCTGACGACCGCGGTCGCGGTGATCCAGCGCCCGCTGCGCACGCTGGACTGAAACCCCACCCATCGAGGCGTGCGGAGTGAGAGCGCTACGTGCCTATACTCGATCTGACGTCGCGATCTTCGGAGGATTCACGTGCGGGTCAGCGTCCGTCTCTTCGCAGGCCTCCGTGAGGCTGCCGGTACCGAACGCTTCGATGAGGAGTTCGAGGGCGACGCTCTGAGCCTGGGAGCCCTGCGCGAGCGGCTTCGTGACGCGCACCCTGCGCTCCGCCCGTACCTCGGCCGCGTCGTCATCGCGGTCAACGAGGAGTACCAGATCGACTCGACAGTGCCGCTCCGCGACGGCGACACCGTTGCGCTGATCCCGCCGATCTCCGGGGGCTCACCGGCGCCGGACGCGAACGAGACGCCGCTGTTCCTCGTCACCCACACCGACCTCGACTCGCGCGCACTGCGCGACGCGGTGATGACGCCGGCGAGCGGCGCGTGCGTGGTCTTCGAGGGCGTCGTGCGGGATCATCACGAGGGCCGCGCCGTCGTCCGCCTGGAGTACGAGGCGTACGAGGAGATGGCTGTCCGGCAACTACAGGCAGTCGCCGACGAAGTCCAGACGCAGTTCGCAACGCGCGAAGTCCATGCGGTGGGAATCCATCACCGCATCGGCGCGCTGGAGGTCGGCGAGACCTCGCTGCTGGTCATTGTCTCTGCTGCCCACCGGCAGGACGCGTTCGAGGCGGCGCTCCGCGCCGTCGACCGCGTGAAGGAGACCGTCCCGGTGTGGAAGAAGGAGTGGGGCCCGGACGGGTCTCAATGGCAGGAAGGCGTCCAGCCCACGCCCTTGCCTCGGTAGCGCGGCACTCGGCAGCCCCACCCAACATCGATGACCAACGACAACACCCCAGCGGCCCGGCACTGCCCGGCGTGTGGCGGATCGCGCGTGGTGCCGCGCGGCGAGCACCACTGGCGCTGCCTGGACTGCGGCGTCACTGACTGGAAGAACCCGCACCCCGTCGCCGGCACGTTCATCATGCGCGGCGACCGGGTGCTGCTGGTGCAGCGTTCCCAGGCGATGGAAAGCGGCGCGGGAGGCTGGACCTTCCCGGGCGGCTTCGTGGAGCGCGGTGAGACGCCGTGGGAAGCGGCGGTGCGGGAAACGTGGGAGGAGGCGAACGTCCGCCCGCACGACCTTCGGGCGCTGCCGCCCCGCACCGTCCTCGACCCACATCGCGTCGTGATGCCCTTTCTCGCGCGCATCGACGATGACGAGGTGCCATCGCCGGGCGTCGAGAGCGCGGACGTCGCGTGGTTCCGGTTCGACGAGATCCCCTGGGACGACATCCCCTTCTCTACCACCGTGGAGGCGCTTCGGGGCCTGATCGAGGGCGACCGGGGGACCACGCTTTACCGGCGCGTCTCCTCGCCCGGGCGCATGCGGGCGATGTCGCACTGTGTGCGCTGCGGGCACGCCCTCGGAGGACGCGACGAGGCAGGAATCGTCTGCTGCGAGCGCTGCGGGACGATCCGCTGGGACAACCCCAGCCCGTGCGCCGCGCTCCTCGCGATCCATGATCGGCGCATCCTCCTGGGCCAGCGGCGCGAGGGACGCGACGGTGGAGGCACCTGGGCACTGCCAGCAGGGCACATGGAGCCCGGCGAGACACCGGCGGAGACAGCAGAGCGCGAGTTCCGCGAGGAGACTGGCCTGTCCGGCCGCGTGGAGCGGTTCATCGCAAAATTCGCCAGCGGTGATCACTCGGAAGTCGTCTACCAGGGTTCGGTCGACGACCCTCATGCGCTGCACTCGGAGGAGTTCGCGGCCCTCGACTGGTTCACGGGGCCGCAGGCGGCCGACCTGGCGGCCCACCACGGCACACCCGACCTGATCCGCTGGGCACGCGCCGAGGGGCTGCTCGACTAGCCCCGGCCCGACTACCCCTTGAGCGTCCGGAAGTCCGGCGCGGTGATCTCGTAGACCTCGGACACCTCGCGGTCGGCCAGCCGGGACGCGATCCGCGTTTCCAGCTCGGAGAGCTTCTTGTTCGTCGTGACCACGGTGTGCGAACGCGACAGGTGACGGTGGTTGAGGAGCTGGTACAGCTTCTCCTCCGCCCACGGGCTGGACTTCTGAGCGCCCAGGTCGTCGAGGATCAGCAGCGGCGCATCCACCAGCGCTCGGAAGACCTCGTCATAGCGCTTCGCTGCGTCCGGCGCGTACGCCGACCGCAGTTCATCGAGGAGGTCTGCGACGTTCGCGAATGCAACGCGGTCGCCCTGATCCAGGCGCTCGTTCCCGATCGCGGCAGCGAGGTGGGTTTTGCCGGCACCGTTGCCGCCCGTGAACACGATCCAGCCGCGGGGCGAACGCGCCCACTCAATCGCGCGACGGTAGGCGCCTTCCAGGCTTTTCCGAGGCTCACCCTTCAGGCCGATCCCGTCCGGGATGAACCGCGCGAACGTGTACTCCGCCAGGCGGTCACGGGTCATCGCACCGATGTGCACATAGCGCGGAGCAGCGTCGCCGTGGGCCAGCTCCACGATCTGCGACATCGAAGGATCGACGAGGCGCGCGCCGAGCCGCTCGTCCACCTCGGCAGGTGCGCGCGAAGTGGTAAACACCGTCGGAAGTGCAGCGTTGAAGCGATGCGACACGACCTGGAAGAACTTCTCGCGCGCCCACGGCGTCGGCGAGTACGCGTCGAGGTCGTCGAGGATCAGCAGCGGGGCGTTCCGCACCTGCTCCAGCAGCGCGTCGTACCCCACCTCTGCGTCGTCGTCGTAAGCGGAGCGCAGGTGGTCGAGGAGGTCGGCGACGGTGAGGAACAGCGCGGGCTGGCCGCGTTCGATCAACCGGTTCGCGATCGCGGCTGCGATGTGCGTCTTGCCGGCACCATGCGGGCCGACCAGCACCAGCCAACCTTCCGGGTGGGCGGCGAACCGCTCCACGATGCCGGTTGCCTCCGCGTACTGCGCCTGGGTCCGGACATCGTTGGAACGCCCGGCGGCAACCAGTGTGTCGAAGGTCAGCCGCTCCAGCGCACCCAGCCGCGAGTACCGCAGGAGCCGCGCGCGCCGCTCGTACGCGTCCTCGTAGCGCGCGCATTCGCAGGGCTCCGGCCGTCCGAAGCGCGGGTCATGGGGATCATCAGTTACGCGCACAAAGCGCGCACCCTCACAGAACGGACAGACGCCGAGGTCGTCCGCGTCTTCGATGGTCTCGCTAGTCGTAGCCGCGGCGGACGACAGCGTCGTAGGGGTTGGCGCGTCGCCCAGGATGTCCCTCAGTTGCTTCATCGTTCCTCCCTTCGGCTTCCCAGCGTCGCAGGATCGCCTCTGCGTACGCCCACGATCGTGCGTTCTGGCGTGCGGCCATCTGCAGCGCCTCGATGATCCACGTGGCGGGATACTTCTGCTCCGCCTCCGCCAGCGCCGCCCCAACTGAGGCAGTCAGGAGGCCGATCTCCTGCTCGTAGACTGCCGCGGGGCGGCTCGGCGTTGCGACCGTCGTGTTCGGGGCGAGCCGCGCTCCCGGGATTTCTTGCGCGCCAGAGATCACGCGCTCATGCAGGCGTCGTCCGCCGTCGTTATTCACGAACACCACCAGATCGCTGTCATCCAGCGCCAGCGTCAGCAAGACGCCTCGCGCCGCTGCCGCCTCGATCGCTCGACGCACCTGTTCGTACGTCCGAGGAGCCTGGTACAGCAACTGCATCGGATACTCGATCGCAAGGTCAGATACCCGGATCGCCGGCAAGCGTCCCGGGCGATTGATCGCGTACAGCGCGTACAACGTCACGCGCAGCTCCTCGGGATCCGTGATCGAGGGCAGCACCTCCGTGAAGAACTGCACGGGGATCGTGGTCGCGCGCTGGCCCGCACGGAAGCCCTCGAAGGGTGCGATGTCAGCGCACACAGCTAGTCGCCCCACGGCTCAGAGCGCAGCAGCAAGTCCTGGAACGACGCCGTCTTGTCAACGAAGCGCACGGTCACGGCGCCCGTGGGGCCGTTTCGATGCTTCGCGACGATGATCTGGGCGAGTCCGGTGGGATGCGTCCCGCCGGGCTGATCCGGGTGTTGATCCTGGTAGTCACGCACCTGCGTGTACACGTCCTCGCGGTAGATGAACATCACGATGTCCGCGTCCTGCTCGATTGATCCGGACTCGCGGAGGTCCGACAGCATTGGGATGTGCGGCTGGCGCGTCTCCACGGCGCGGGAGAGCTGCGCGGCGGCGATGACCGGGACGTTGAGCTCGCGCGCAAGTTCCTTCAGGCCGCGCGAGATCTGGCTGATCTCGTTGGCGCGCGTGTCGGTCCGACCCGCCGAGTGCAGTAGCTGGAGGTAGTCCACGATCACGAGGTCCAGCCCGTGGTCAGCCTGGAGCCGGCGGCACTTCGCACGGATCTCGGGGACGCTCAGTACTGCGGAATCGTCGATGAAGATCGTCGCGCCGCCCAGCTGGCCGTGTGCGCGCATCACCTTCGCCTCTTCGGCCTCGGTGTGGCGGCCCAAACGGAGCCGGGACATCTCGACGCCGGCCTCCGCGGAGAGCATGCGCATCGCCAGCTGTTCGCCACCCATCTCCAGCGAGAACATGCCAACTGTGCCGTGCTGGCCGACGGCTGCGTTCCGGGCGAAGTTCAGCATCAGCGAGGTCTTACCGACACCGGTGCGGGCGGCGAGGATCACCAGGTCGCCTCGCTTGTAGCCACCGGAGAGCAGCTCATCCAGGTCCATGAAACCGGAGCGCACCGTTGAGGCCAGCTCGCCATCCTCGTCCTCTGACGGTGATTCGAGGAATGCGTCCAGCAGGTCGCGGAGGCGCTTGAAATCCCCAGCGGCCTCCGCTGTGCGCAGGCTGAGCAGCAGGCCCTCCGCCTGCGAGAGCACGTTGCCGACGTCCGGGCCGCCCTCGTACGCCAGCGAGGCGATCTGGCCCGCGGCCTGGATCAGGCGTCGGTAGAGCGCGTCTCGCGCGACGATGCGCGCGTGCGCTTCCACACCCACCGCGGTGAAGTACTTGCCCGCGATCTCGACGAGGTACGGCTCGCCACCGGCCGGGTCCAGCCGACCCGCGCGGTCGAGCTCATGCGCGACGGTCGGGATAGTGATCGACTCGTTGCGGTCGCCGACCGCCAGGCATGCCTCGTAGATCCAGCCGTTCTGCTCACGGAAGAAGTCTTCCGGGCGGACGATCGGCAGGACACGGGCGTAGGAGTCATCGTCCAGGAGCAGGGCCGCAATGATGGCCTCCTCGGCGGAGACGTCATGCGGCGGGAGTCCGGTCTGCGGACGCGGGCGGGCATCAGGGCGGGCGGGATTGCGGAACGGGGCCGGACGGCCATCCAGTACCACAGCGTCCCCCTCCGGGTGCCCATCAGGGCGCCCGGGGGAGGGACGGGGCCTGAGAAGCGAGGGGAGCGCTAGGCGCGCTCCCCGTCGTCAGCGGTATCGCTGGCGTCAGCAGTACCGTCATTGTCTTGGGTGCCCGACTCCGGCGCGCCATCAGCGACGCCTGCCTCAGCGGATTGCTCCACATTGGCGCGTGGGGTTCGCACCACCTCTTCCACCACTGGTGGATTGAGGAGGGCCTCCACGGCTGCATCCACGCCTTCCGGCGCGTCTGCATCCACGACGACCACTCGAGCTTCTGATGTCACGTTACGCGACAACCGAATGCTCACGGTGAAAACCCCGACTCGGCGGATCGCTTCAGGCAGCAGGATGCGACGACGGTCCAGATCTTCGCCGAGAATCTCCCCAGCCTTCTCGGCGATGTCAGCATTTGTGACAGATCCGTACAGTCGTCCCTGCTCTCCGACGCGGGCCGTTATAACGATCGGGTGCTCGAACTTGCCGACAAGTCCGCGCGCCTTCTCGTCCTCGACCCGTTGCCGCTCCTCCTCGATCTCCCGCAGCCTTTCGGCACGGGCGAGAACTTGCGGTGTTGCCGGCGCAGCAAAGCCACGCGGCAACAGGAAATTTCGGGCATAGCCACGAGCGACGTCTTTGACTTCGCCCATGGTGCCAGAACCCTCAACGGTCTCCAGGAACACAACCTTCACGTCAGATGACCCTTCGGCGTGCCGGAGCCGGGACTGACGTCATCTTGCAGCAGACGACGGCCCCGGCCCGGGACTTGTCCAAACGACAGTGCACGGTTGAGCCACACAGGGGACAACTTGTCCGATTGTGGCCGCTTGATTGTGGGAAGAGCGCCCGTCCCGTTGAGGACGAA
>Ga0172380_10009610_pt1 | contig 10271 bp, 14 predicted proteins | sample Leawe162metaG_FD_119747 | JGI IMG/M metagenome (GOLD analysis project Ga0172380, IMG submission 119747) | Leachate microbial communities from a municipal landfill in Southern Ontario, Canada - Leachate well 162 metaG | ecosystem: Engineered > Solid waste > Landfill > Unclassified | place...
GAATGCTGACACAAAAGATACTATAAACAAAAGAACTAAGGAAGCATTAAAAAAATTAAAGAATTTCATGAATAAAAATAAAATCGAAGGTGAGTATTATTCTCTTGTGTATAGACCTATTAAGACAGCTTCGTCAATAACATGAGGCTTTATAGCATCTTCTATTTCCTCAGTAGTCATATCTTCTTCAAAATCTGGCTCTCCATCAAGAGCATAAAGCTTAAATCTGTACCTATGAGTACCCCTAGGCGGACAAGGACCTCCCCACTGCGTATGACCAAAATCATTCATTGCTAAAATAGAGCCTGACGGAACAGAATCTTCGTGAATTCCTTCTGACTCAGGCGGAATATTTAAAACCACCCAATGAGTCCATGTTTTGCCAACAGCATCGGGATCATCTACGATTAACGCAAGAGACTTTATATCTTCAGGAACGTCTATAAATTTAAGTGGCGGATTAATGTCTTCACCGTCGCAAGTAAATTCTGCAGGAATCATCTCGTTATTTGAAAAAGCAGAGCTTGTTATCTTCATATTTTATTTATACATCATTTGCTTACTTTTTTACAAAAGTTTTGCAGAAGTCTCCATTGTACGCATATTTGATAATTTGTCAAGTCTTATAGGATATAGATTGTAATATAATTAAATTTTGCTACAATATGAAGGTCGTATCTGCCGAGGTGGTGAAATGGTATACACGCAGCCTTGAGGTGGCTGTGCCGCAAGGTGTGCAGGTTCAAGTCCTGTCCTCGGCACCGTGAATCAGTCAAAGCCTTAGCTTTTTGAAGTAAAAAAATCAAAAAAATCGAAAGATTTTTTGTCGAAAAGTTTTAACTTTTCGAAACGAGGAGGAGTAGTTTAAAGTAGTTTTGAAAATTCATCAGAATTTCCAGTCGAAAAGTTTTAACTTTTCGAAATGAGGAGGAATAATTATGCTAGCGAAATTTATTGGCTCACAATAAATGAAGCGCGCAAAATTAATTCCGACGACGTCGGGCGCTTAGCTCAGCTGGTAGAGCGTTTCGTTTACACCGAAAATGTCAGGGGTTCGAGCCCTCTAGCGCCCACAACGAAAAAGTATAAAGCCTTTACGCTTGATTCGACTAAAGTCGAATTCGCTTACCGGCATTCTGCTTCGTTTTTCAAAATGCTAAGGCATTTTGACGATCAAAAATTCTGTCGAATTTTTGAAGATCTATATGTTAATAATCACAGGGAGTGTCGCATTCGACTACATAATGGACTTTCCTGGTAGTTTTTCAGATCATATTCTTCCAGAAAGCCTTCACAAAATTAACCTTTCATTTATCGTAAATAAATTTGAAAAACGCCGTGGAGGAACCGCCGGCAATGCCTCTTATTCACTTGGGCTTTTGAAGACTCCCCATAAGTTAGTTGCTTTTGCAGGGAAAGACTTTCCAGAATACAGACAGTATTTTGAAAAAATGGGAATAGATACTACGCACGTAAAAATAGACCCGAAAGAATACAGCGCAACTGGTTTTGCTATGACCGACCAAAATGATAACCAAATCTGGGGATTTTTTAACGGCGCATCTAAGGATTCGAGCAAGATAAAGCTTGATAAAATTGTCTCAACAGATGACCTTGTACTAGTTGGGCCTTCTGGCGCATCAGGATCTATGGCAGTTGTAAACGAATGCATTCGCCTTAAAGTTGACTATATGCTTGATCCTGGGTTCATTCTTACAGAAGTAAAAACCCCCGATCTTACAAAGGCTGTAAAAAACGCAAAGTATATTATAGGTAACGACTATGAAATTACACTTATTTCAAAAAGAGTAAAAGGTTGGGAAAAAATAAAGAAGGGGAAGACAGTTATAACAACTCTCGGGAAAAATGGCGCTTTTATTGAAAACAGAGGTAAAAAAATTAAAATTAGTCCTGCACTTGTAAAAAAACCTATTGACCCGACGGGCGCAGGAGACGCGTGGAGATCGGGCTTTCTGGCTGGCCTTTCTAAAAACTATGATCTTAAAACCTGCGGTCAGATGGGATCTATTGCTGCATCATACGCAGTTGAGCACTATGGTACGCAGGAACACTTTTATTCTCTTGAGGATTTTAAAAAAAGATATAGAAAAAACTACAAAGACGTGTTACACTTTTGACTTATGGCAGCAGGAAAAGATTACGATGTAAAGGATTTAAAACTCGCAGACGAAGGAAAATTAAAAATTGAATGGTCAAATCAACAAATGCCCGTTCTTGCCACAATTGCAGAAAGATTTTCGAAAGAAAAAACTTTAAAAGGTCTCACGATTGCCGCATGTCTGCATATTACCAGCGAAACAGCAAATCTTTTAATCACGCTTAAAAAGGGCGGAGCGAAGGTAGTTGCGAATGCTTCAAATCCACTATCAACCCAGGACAGCGTCGCAGCAGCACTCGTTAAACACTATGGAATTCCAACTTACGCTATAAAGGGAGAGGACAGCAAGACGTACTACAACCATCTTAATGCCGTACTCGACTATCACCCTGATATTACAATGGACGACGGAGCAGACCTAGTTCATCTACTTCATACAAAAAGAAAAAGCCAGCTAGCTGAGATCATCGGATCGTCTGAGGAAACTACAACAGGAGTAATACGCCTTAAGGCAATGGAAAAAGAGGGGGCACTAAAACTTCCAGTTATTGCTGTAAATGATTCAGACACAAAGCACTTATTTGATAACCGTTACGGAACAGGACAAAGCACCATCGACGGAATAATCCGCGCGACAAATATCCTTATAGCGGGTAAAACTTTTGTAGTTTGCGGCTATGGATGGTGCAGTAAGGGAATTGCGATGCGCGCAAAAGGCATGGGTGCACACGTCGTTGTTACAGAAATTGATCCTGTCCGCGCACTCGAGGCTGCTATGGATGGGTTTATGGTAATGAAGATGAAAGATGCTGTAAAGACGGGTGACGTATTTGTAAGTGCAACTGGAAACAAGCACGTTATTACCGTAGAACACGTAAATAACATGAAAGAGGGTGCGATCATCGCTAATTCGGGTCACTTCGACGTTGAAATAGATATGGCAGGCATTGAGAAAGAGAAAAAAAGTAAACGCCGTATAAGAAATTCACTCGATGAATATATTTTAAAAAATGGTAAAAAACTTTATGTTCTTGGAGAGGGGAGACTGGTTAATCTCGCTGCAGCAGAGGGTCATCCTGCTGAGGTTATGGATATGTCCTTTGCAAATCAAGCTCTTGCAGCTGAGTTTTTTGTCATAAACAAAGGAAAGTTAGAGAATAAAGTTTATATTTTGCCTGAAAAACTTGATAAAAAAGTGGCCTCTCTAAAGTTAAAAGCGATGGGGATCTCAATCGACAACCTAACTTCTTCTCAGTCCACATATCTTTCCTCATGGAATGAGGGCACCCAGTAGACCACCTATTGCATAATAAAGATCATCTTGAAATAATAATTTTGTATCTGAAATTTACGAAAGGGGGTGAAATAAAATGGTAGATGTAAATTGGATCGCTATTATTATAGCTGCTGTAGTCTTCAACGCAATCGGTTTTGCATGGTATTCTGATTCACTTTTTGGAAAAAAATGGAGAGAAGAGTCTGGAATGAGTGAAGCAGACTTCAAAAAAGGATCAACGAATATGAATCGTATGTTCATACTCATGACGGTAAGCTCACTTATCATGGCTTACGTTCTTGCTGTAGTTATTAACGTTTTTGAAGCAACTACTATCGCTGCAGGACTAACTGGCGCATTCTGGCTCTGGCTAGGATTTGTAGCTACAACTTCTCTAAATAGTGTTATTTATGAGAAGAAAAGCTGGATGTATTTCGGAATAAATGCTTCTTTTCAACTAGTTGGAATGCTTGCGATGGGAGTTATTCTTGCTCTCTGGGTTTAATAAGACTATATAAAAAAACAAACCGCGTCCTGCGGTTTGTTTTTTAAAGTTAAGATCCTAAATCAGAGCGGGGAACCGGATTCGAACCGGCGACCTCTTCCTTGGCAAGGAAGCGTTCTACCACTGAACTACCCCCGCGTCGTCAAAACTCGACTACTGCTTTCGCCCTGATAAATCAGGCCTTCAGCTCTTAGTCGGTTTCTCCTTTCTTCAAAACTCTAAAGAGTTTTGACAAATTGCTGCGCAATTTAAAAGAACATTTATTTCGAAAATCATCAGATTTTCGACAGTCAAAATCTGAAAGATTTTGAAGTGCAAAAAAGCCGACATGATTAATGAAGTTCGGTATTCTACCGAACGAAATGTAAATGTCGTAGCTTTTTTGCTGTGCCGAGACCAGGAATCGAACCCGGATAACGTGTTCTTCAGACACGCGCCTTGACCAACTTGGCAATCTCGGCTCGTCAAAACTCGACTACTGCTTTCGCCCTGATAAATCAGGCCTTCAGCTCTTAGTCGGTTTCTCCTTATTTCGAAAAGTTAAAACTTTTCGACTTTAATTTGTTAAATTGCGAAGCTGCAAGCCGATAAGCATGTTCGACTTTTAGTCGAATAAAGCGTAAGGGCTTTGACGGATTCGCAGTAAGTAGTATAGTGAATTTTTAACTGAATCTCAAGCTCAAGATAGTTTTCTGGCTCTTCTATAGTGAAATACGAAAAGCGCTGCTCCAACTACTGTAAAAGTTATTGCGCTTGCCATATCTGTAACTTTTTTTACCTGGCGCTCACGCTCAAGATCTTTTTTACAGCTTTCTAAAGCCACAGCATTGTCTACTGCAGGCTGCCCCTCAACCTTAACAGGCTCTAGATAACTGCATCTGCCTGTTTCGTAATCGAGATAATAATTATCGAGTAAAAAACTTCTCACCGCAAAGTCTGAAAGCTTAAAAACTCCTACTATCATAAGAATTACACCCACTGCTGAGAAAACATAGAAGTAGGCTGTTTTTATCGAGGGTCCTAAATTCATAGCCATAACTAAATATTAGTAGATCAAAACAGTATAATCAAGCAACTCTAAAATACTGCTTAAAAAAATTCATTTTAGCCTGATTTAATAACCCAATCTTGCCTTGACAAAAAATACTAAAAGTGACATAGATAGACTTATGGGTAAGAAGTTTGCCTTTGTTGCAGGGTACTTTGCATCGTCTTTTTTAATAATCGTTCTTCTGGTAGGAACCCTCCTAACTACCGTTTTTTCTTCCTCAGAGCTGCATAAGACTCTAATTTATGACTCCGGAGCCCAAAAACCTAAATACCAGGCGCTTCCGGAAAGAACTCGAGAAGTTGTAGCCGAAGTAACTATAGAAGACGGTAGGGTAGGCGCTTTGAAGCGATTTTTTGGAGAATACGAGTCACCGCTGGAACCATACGCTCAGTTAATAGTAGATGAGGCTGATAAGTATAACCTTGACTATAGACTGGTGCCGTCAATTGCGATGAAAGAAAGTACGCTTTGTCATAAGGCTCCTAAGCACTCTCACAACTGCTGGGGGTATGGAATATACGGAGGAAAAACCACCTACTTTACGGACTATGAGACAGCAATAACAACAGTATCAAAGGGTCTTGGAGAGCGATATGTTGGAATAGGTCTAGTCGACCCATATGAAATAATGACTAAGTATAATCCAGTAAGTACTGGTTCGTGGGCTGAAACCGTCACTTATGTGATGGAAAGGATATCCACACGTCTATAATTAGCCTCAAAATACCCCTTACATCCTGTAGTTTGACCCCTTGACAAACCTATAGTCACCTGATATACTACGCAACAGGTCCTAAGGTAGCCCAAAACTACTTTAGGATTTTTTTATGGTTTGAACAACGAGTCAAACCTTCTCCAGAATCCCCAATAGTTTTAGTAATCCTCAAGTTTTCTTGATTTCCAGGAGAGCTTGAACAATTACAAAAACTATGAAAAAGATAATTACAATAATAGTTCTAATCTTAGTTACTGCTGTTCTTTCAACTGGAACTGCAAACGCTTATGAGAGTACGCAAACCGCGTCAGCTCAGCTAAGTTCTGTAGCAGTATCTTCAAATTCAAATGATATACGTGTAAAAGCACTTGAGCGTATCTTTGAAAAGTATAATTCTCCTCTTATAGGTGAGGCTGGTAATTACGTGTCGCTTGCTGATAAAAACGGTGTCGACTGGAAGCTATTACCTTCTATTGCGGGACTTGAGTCTTCTTTTGGTAAAAGACTTATGCCTAATTCATATAACGCATATGGATGGGGTGGAGGACATATTTATTTTGATTCGTGGGAAGATGGAATTGACACGATAACAAAATCTCTGTCTGAGAGATATTATGCACGTGGAGCGGACACCGTATGGACTATTGGTCCGATATATGCTGAATCTCCTACTTGGGCTGTTAGAGTTAACTCTTTCATGAATTCTATTGAGAAAGAGTATATAGAAATCCTTCGTAACGAAGTATCTATCACTATCTAAGTGTAGAAACTCTGCGCCTCTACGTTGTATAATACCAGAATAGATTTAAGTTGGAGCTAAATTCATAATTCTTACTTCGTAATTCTTAATTCTTATCCGCCCGGGTGGCCTGCCCGCTATGCTAGCGCAAGCGTTGCAGGCGGGTGAAATGGCAAGTAAATATGACTTCATATGTTGTATACATACGTTTTACGTAGTGTAAAGGATAATATGCTTTACATTGGATGGACCGACGATCTTAAAAATAGACTTAAATCCCATAACGCTGGCAAAGTTAAATCTACAAAAGATAGAATGCCTCTAGAACTTATTTATTATGAGGCGTGTCTTAATAAGGAAAAAGCAATACTTCGAGAAAAATATTTTAAGACAGGATTTGGAAGAAGATTTCTTAAAAATAGGTTATAATATGGTTCTATGCCCGGGTGGTGAAATGGTAGACGCGCTGGTTTTAGGAACCAGTACCGAAAGGTGTGGAGGTTCAAGTCCTCTCCCGGGCACTTTGACGAAATGCTTTTTAGTATGACAAATAAGCAAAAACTTCTAGATTTTTTCAGCAAACAGAAGCTTGCAGTTATTTCTACTTCAAATTCTAAAAATCCAACGCCCGAATCAGCATTAATTGCCTTTACGGAAGATGAGAATCTTTGTCTTTATTTTCAAACAGGAAAGCACACGAGAAAGGCACAAAATCTTAAGGTTAATCCACATGTTTCAATTGTTATTGGCTTAACTCTTGAAGATTTAAAGACAGCTCAATACGAAGGTGTAGCTACAAGACTTACAGGTGAAATGAAGTTGAAAGAATGCAAGGAAATGTTCCACCAGAAAAACTCTCCAACAACAGAAGAGTACTTCAATCACCCTTCAGCCATATTTTTTGAAGTTACACCTACTTGGATTGGCTTTTCTGATTATTCAGGTAAAAAACCTAAGGTTACTGAGATTAAAAGCTTTAGAAATAATCAGGAATTGGGTGTGTGAACGTGATGTTCTAAGTGTCTCCATTACTCCACACAATAGGGGATAATGAATCACTAAGTGAGCAGTTTGAGTTGTCTTATCATTCACCTTGTAATGTTCAAACTTAAGAAATATTGTCCTTTGTAGCATCTGTAGTAATGGGTTCTCCTTTTTCTATATCTCTTAAAGCAACATCACATTGCTTTTTTAAATCCTGATAAGTATTAGGAGTTTTTGAATGATTAACAAAACGCTCTGGTTCAGAATAAAGATAAATCTTTCCCCAGTGCTTATGAGTAAACATTTTTTCATCTTTAGGTAGCACTTTCCATTCTTCTTGAGTTAATTGCTTAAGATTATATTTAACTACAATCTCTCCTCTTGAAAATTGTCTGTTTGCAAAAACACCTTTACCCGCAAGTTTTCCTTTACCAATCACAACATCATCCATTCTAGAATTATAGCTTAAAACTAGAGACAAATCATAATTCGGTATCGGATGAATGAAGTCAAATTCTCTAAACGAGGTTTTAACCTCTTTCAGTCTTCTGCACACCAACAACCTCAACAACACGGATACTGAGGTTAGTAAAAATTCCAAAGGAACTGACAGACCGGAACCCCGCGCTTTGACAAAATCACCCTCAATCATTATAATTACCAAATGTCAGAAATTGCTTCTAAAAAAACAGCCAGGCCTAAGGCAGTAGAGCCAAAAAAAGAAATTATCCGAAAGGAAGACGGTACAGTTGAGCTTAATCTGGTAGTACCGAAGGAAACTGTAAAAAAAGAACGTACTAGAGTCGAAGATGCTCTTATAGAAAGACTTTCTCTCCCAGGGTTTAGAAAAGGCAAAGCGCCTCGCGAACTTGCTCTAAAAAAGCTATCCGAAGAAACTATCCGCGAAGAACTTTTAAGAAACGTAATAACTGATGAGTATAAAAAAGCTGTTGAAAAACATAAGATTCAGCCCATTATTACACCTCAAATACACATTGAGGCATTTGATGACGAGTCAGATCTCAAATTTAGCGCAGAAGTCGCGGAGGAACCCGTTGTTGAACTTGGCGAATATAAAAAGGCCATAAAAGATCTAACCTCAAAAAGCAAAATCATAACTGAAAAAAATAAAGAGATGGAAAAACCATCTATAGACGACGTTATAATGGCTGGACTTAGTAAGGTTAAAGTAACGATTCCAAATGTAATAATTGAGCGTGAAGTATCCAGACTCTTGTCTCAACTGATTGATGAAGTCAGTCAGCTTGGAATGACTATAGAACAGTATATAGAGTCGAAAAAGATTACATCTGAGCAGCTTCGCGAAGAATATAAAAAGAGAGCAGAGCGCGATATAAAACTGGAATTCTTCCTAAGAAAAGTGGCAGATGATGAAAAAATTACAGTAACAGCAGAGGACATAGCAGCGTCAATTGCAAAGATCGAGGACAAGGCTCAGCAGGAAGAAATTAAGAAAAATCCATATCTTGTAGCAAGCATTATTCGTCAACAAAAAACTATTGATTTTTTGACCCAAATTTGATCTCCTAGCCTCAATATGTTATAATCGGGGCATGAAATCCCACAACAATATAATAGGCTCAAGCCTAGCAGAAGCAGGATCTGGAATAACAGATAGTCTTAAAAAACTTCTTGAGTCCACTAACAAAACAGCAAAGGACCAGCTTACAGCCGCAACTAAAGATGCTCAAACTCAGGTCTTTGGACTTGAGAGCGACTTAAAAGAGGGAGACGAAATAGAGTTAAATTCAAAGTCGGATGAAAAACAGGAGAATAAGGGTATTAGCGCGGAACATCAGGCTTATTTTCGTGAAATAATTACCTCGCCTATCAGGGCAGAGCACGAAGACAGACAACAGTTAAGTGCTCAGATTGAGGAAATCAGAATTGAAATTAAAAAGTTAAAAACAGCTTCTGCTGAAATGGAAGTAGTTTTCCGTCAATTAGATACACAACAAACACCTGAAAAACCAGGGAAATATCACCTAAATTTCTATGAGTGGGTATTTATGACAGTTAGAAATGCGAGAGAGAAAATGGAAGAGGTGGCGACACTTGGATCAATGGTTGCCAGCAGAAAACAGGAAAAGCAGTATCTTGCTATGAGTAAAAAACACGGTACGAGTTTTTCCCAAAACAACGAGCGCTCGATCGCGCGTCAGGCAGGATAATTTTGATTTGAAATTTTTAATCAAGTTAAAATGTTTAAAAATTAAATTACAAATTAGGATTTTAAATTACTCAGTAGAAACAATAAAAATCAGTATTGACATTCTAATTTCTTGAAGTTAGTATATTGTTATGAAATTAAATCAAATTATTAGCATTATTATTTCCTCTTAACGGGGAGGTTGGTGCTAAGATGCAGACCTCCCAAAGGGAGGTTTTTTTGTGACTAAATACATTAATCAAATAAAAATATGAATATAGAAGAAAGATCAAAAATGCAGGAATATTCTGCACAAATAGGAGCCTTTACTAAAATATTTGAAATAAGTCATGTGATGGGAGGAAAATTGCCAAATTTATCTACACACACAATGGCGAATATCGCTCTTCACGCACAAAGCTTTACAGATGACCCCACCATTTTTGAAAAGCTTGCCGATGGGTTCGACACTACTCCTGATAATATTCGAAAAATATATGAAGCTATAAATACAGTTAAAGGAGCGCTGGACGAAATTGTAAGGCCTTTTGAAGTAAGACAAGAACCGGATTATATTGAGGTCGAATTGGAAGGCTACACTGAGGTCGAATTATAAATTTCCCCATTATTAAAGGGTAGAGGAGACGGATAGAGTATTTAGAGGTCGCGATAAATCGCGAGCATTTCGTGAAATTCACGACCTCAGACTCAA
>Ga0172380_10009611_pt1 | contig 10271 bp, 7 predicted proteins | sample Leawe162metaG_FD_119747 | JGI IMG/M metagenome (GOLD analysis project Ga0172380, IMG submission 119747) | Leachate microbial communities from a municipal landfill in Southern Ontario, Canada - Leachate well 162 metaG | ecosystem: Engineered > Solid waste > Landfill > Unclassified | place...
GAGCGTTCGACGGCTTCGCGCGGAACGATAGGGCTGTATTCGGACATGATGTTCTCCTTAGACTTTTTCTACACGAAGCGGCGTGCCGTAGCTCTGGGTGCCTCCGCCTACAGGATCGAGCATTCCCCGATCTTTCAGGACCGGATCGGCCATGTAGAGCGGGTTGACGCTGAAGCCCGCGGCGATGCGCTTGTCGTAGAACTGCGGCTTGCCGTCTGCTGCCCAGGCCTTGCCGCCGGCGCCCCAGCGTCCATAGGAGTTGCTCACCGAGAACACCCCAGGACGGATGCGGCTGGTGACGCGCACCTGCATCTTGTACCAGCCATCGCCCATCGAGGTTTCAACGTAGGAGATGTGCTTGCTGGAAGGCGACTTGACCTTGACCCAGTCGCCGGTCACGACCCCCATCTTCTGCGCGTCGGACGGGTTGATTTCCGCGAAGTTCTGCGGCTTGATCGAGGCCAGCCACAGGTTGTTCATGGTGCGCGTCTGCGTGTGCCAGGCGTCCTTGTGGGTGTGCAACTGGAACGGAAATTCCTTCCAGAGTGCCGGATCGATCTCGTTCTCCTTGCAGTCGATGATCATCCGGTACTGCGGCAGGCCGTCATAGTATTTACCGGTCATGCTGTTCTTGTTGGCCGCCACGTTGGCCGCGTAGACATACATGCCGCGCACCTGGCGTCCGCCGGGGAAGCGCGTGTATTCGCCTTTGGCATCGTACTGTTTGCCCGGGTTCTCGAACTTGCCGCCGAGCTTGACCAGGCGGCTTTCCGGATCGAGACCAGGCTCGCCCTTGTAGTCGCCGTTCTTGTAATACTCGTTCCAGAACTGCCAGGAGGTGAAGAGATCCTTGCCCGGGCCGCCGCCATCCTTGCCGAAGCCCGGCAGGCCGCAGCGGATGGCGAGCTGGATCAGGGTATCGTCCGCCGTCTGCACGTCGGGATGGATGCCGCGGTAGCTCTTGGTCTTCGGGTCGAGGGTGCCGACCACCGGCTGGCGCAAGCCGGCGACCTGAGTCTTCACCGGCGGATAGGTCTTGAAGCCGCCGAAGCGCTCCAGGTACTCGGTATCCGGCAGGACGTAGTCGCACAGCAAGGTGGTCTCGCCCATGTAGGCGTCGATGCTGACCGTGAGCGGGATGGCCTTGACGTCGAGCATCGCCTCGATGACCGAGGAGTTGAACGGCGTGGTGTAGGCCGGATCGTTGTAGTAGTTCAGATAGGCTTTGATGCGGTACGGATAGCCTTGCTTGACCGAGGAGAAGAACTCGCTGGTCACCGTGCGCACCGCCATCGGATACCATGGCCGCGTCGAAGTCGCCTTCTTGCCCTGGTATTTGTCCTTGTGCCTGTCGATGGAAACGCCCGAGGCCTTGCGTGACGGCCCGCCCACTCCGCCGCCGTAAGCCTTGTGTCCGGGGATATAGCCGCCCTTGCGATCGATGCTGTCCATCATGATGTTCAGGGTGATCAGCGCCTGGCCGTTCCACCAGCCGTTCGACTGCTGGATCGGGCCGCGGAACATCTCGATGACCGGCCGCTTGGCGCTGGAAAACTCCTTCGCCAGGCGGGAAAGCGTGCCGGCCGGAATGTCGCAAATCTTTTCGCATTCCTCGATGGTCTTCTCGTGCGCGCGTTCGCGCAGCATGCGGAACACCGTCTTGAACTTCTCGCCCTTGATCTCGACTTCGGCGTCCAGATCGGCCGGTCCATCGACTTCATGGAACAGCGTCGGCTTGCCATTGACCAGCACCACATAGTCCGCCTGTCCCAGACCGGCATCCTTGCCGGACAGATACAGCTTGGGCTCCTTGGTGCGGACTAGGTAAGTCATGTCGCTCCAGTTGCGGCGACCGGTCTTCTTCGCCGCCTGTTCGTTGGGCAGGCCAAGGAAGTCGGCCTTGTAGGCCTTGTTGTCGATCATCCAGCGCAGCATGCCGAGCAGGAAGAAGGCGTCGGTGGAGGGCTTCAGCGGAATCCACTCGCCCTTGCCCGACTGCAGTGCCTTGGCCGCGGCGGGAGACAGCCAGGGATCGACGATGACATGCTTGAATCCCTTCGCGTCCGGACCGGTACGCTTGGCGAATTTCTGCAGGTAGCGCGCCCGGGTTTGTCCGGGATAGTCGGCGTGGGTGATGTTCGAGCCGACGCTGATCAGGAAGGTGGTGTATTCGTAGTCGGCATAGGCGCCGATCTCGTAGGGCGGCACGTTCAGCGTGTGCTCGACGACGTTGTAGAAGGTTCCTGCGCAACGATCGCAGTGGTTGAGCATGTTCGGAACCCCTGCTGCGCCGGCGACGAAGCGCGGCGTGAGCGGCGACTGCTCATTGCGGCCGTGCGCCCAGACAAACTGGTTGCGCTTCGGACCATAGCCGCCGGGTGGCGCCTCGTCCATGAAATCCGAATCCTCGGGGCCGATCGGCTTGTCGTTGTTGAGGATGGACTTGAAGCCCTCGACCATCCGGGCTTCCTCGCCGGGCACATCCTTGAACAGCATGCCGCCCTCGGTAATCTCGGTCAGGGCCTGTTCCCAGGAAATGGTCTTCCACTTGCCGGATCCGCGCGGACCGACGCGCTTCATCGGATGCTTGAGGCGGGCGGGACTGTAGAGCGCAAAAATACCGGCCTGGCCCTTGGCGCACAGCGTGCCGACGTCCTTGCCGTTGAGCCCGCCGTCGAGATCGCTTTCCTCGACGATGTCACCCTTCGACACGTAGTCGTAGGTGTTCGGGTGATAGGGATTGCCGTCGATCTTGACCAGCTCACCGTTCTGGATCGTGCACTGGATGCCGCAACCGCTGTGGCACATCAGGCAGACACTGCGGATGATCTTGGTGTCCGGACCGACGACGTCGGCCTTCGACCCGGCCTTGCCGACCTGAGCCAGCCATTGCTGGGCACTGGCCGGATGTATCTGGGTACAAGCGGCAACGCCTCCTGAAACTTTCAGAAAGTTACGCCGGGTGATGGAGTTCTCAAGTACTTTCATGTCTGCTTCCTCCAAGAAAATTCAAATTCGGTCTTAAGTCTTTCCAGCAATTCCTGGTTCAAAATCTGTTACTTCGCCGTAACATCACGAGCCGGACACCTTCAACTGCGAGTTGCTCGCTTCCTTCCCGGGGACCCGGTTTCCCGGCTTTCCCGTACTGGTTGAAAGGCACGGAGGAGCCGGTACCACGGCGGGTCGGAGGAATTGTTTTGGCATGTTGCTTGCATATGTCGATCGCTACTTGTGATTCAAACCGTCGTTTCTTGCATACTGCTTCGCACAATTCGGGCCACCATCCACGTGACGGCAATAAGCCAATGATTCTCGAAGGGTTTTTTGGGTGGACGAGTTTTCGGCAATGCACGGACCGAGCCTGGAGCATCGAATTGGGAGCACCATGAGCGCAAATGATTTCGGCCTTGTAACCACTTGCGAGGACCGGACCAAAATCGGTTACGAAATCGGAACATGTCACTTATGAAACTGGCACGGATTCTCGGGGTACTTGCGGCCCTGCTTGCTTTGTCGGCAGCGGCAGCCGATGACCGGACTACGCCCGTCCGCATCGGGCTGACGCCGACCTTCCCGCACGATCAATATCGCCCGCTCGAAAAGTGGCGTCTATATATGGAACGCAAACTCCAGCGGCCCGTGGAGTTCACCCGGCGCGACCGCTACATTGAAACCATGGACCTGCTGCGCTTGAAGAAGCTCGATTTCGCCTGGATCTGCGACTACCCTTACGTCCATTTCAAGAAACAGGTGAAGCTGCTCGCCGTCCCGGTTCATGAAGGGCATCCCTACTACCAGTCCTATCTCATCGTTCCGGCCAGCGACAAGACAACGAAATCGATCCTGGATCTGAAAGACAAGGTGTTCGCCTACACCGACCCTTATTCGAACACCGGTTATCTCGCGCCGCGCCTCGAACTCCAACTGGCCGGCGGCGACCCGGCACGATTTTTTCACAAGACCTTCTTTGCCTGGTCGCACCGCAGAGTTCTGGAGTCAGTGGCCACGGGGCTGGCCGATGGCGGCGCGATCAGCAGCCACGTCTGGGATACCCTGTCGATCGGCAAGCCGGAGCTGACCCGGGCTGCGCGCGTCGTCACGAAGTCGGCCGATTACGGCTTCGCGCCATTTGTCGCGCGGGTGTCCGTCGGCGACGAAGAGTTCCGCGCCATGCAAAAGCTCTTGCTGGAAATGCCCTCGGACGAAGAAGGCAGGGCGCTGTTGAAGGAGCTCAATCTGGACGGTTTCATCGTCGGCGATGCGCGCCTGTATGAGCGCACCGAACGCTTGATAAAAGCAGTCGGCGACAAATGAACCCCCTATTGAATCTCAGCTTTCGCTACAAGATTCCCCTGTGGGGCGGCTTGCTCATCATTACCGCTACCCTCGCCGTCTCGACCGCGCTGATCGCGCAGTCTTACGAGGACCTGCGCAGTGACCTGGTGAGCAGTTCGGCCAGCCTTGGCCGCACCCTGGCCAAAACAATCTTCTCCGCCATGATCCAGGAGGATGTATGGCAAGCCTTCGCCATCATTCGGGCGCCACTGCACGAAACTGCGGACGACAAGCTGGTGCAGCCGGAGATGATCATGGCACTGGATCAGCAGGAGCGGGTCTTCGTTTCCAGCCATCCGAAATCCGTGCCGATACTGACTGACATCCGAAAACTCGACGACGAGTTCGCCCACCTCGCCAGAATGATTGTCGCCAAGCCTGGGCCGGACGCGCCGATCGTCGATTTCGCCGGCGCACGGCGCTTTTACGCGGCCGTCCCGGTTGCCGAGGAAGGCGCGCGCCTTGGCACGCTGGTCATCGTTTACTCCAATGACGTCTTTCTGCCGCGTTTTCGCGCCGGCGCCTGGCGCGGCGCCGGCATCGGCCTGCTGGTGCTGGCCGTACTGCTCCCGATCAATTGGTACTGGGGACAACGCACCGCGGCTCCCCTGATCGCGCTCGCCCGCAGCACGGGCGATGTGGCGCGCGGCGAATTGCTGGCGCCACCGCCAGGCACCTACGCCTACGACGACGAGCTAGGCCGCTTGTTCGATTCCTACGGCCTGATGGTTAAATCATTGCGCGAGAAAACGCTCTTGGAGGAAGAGATGATCCGCTCCGAGCGGCTTGCGGCGATCGGCCGGCTGTCAGCCGGCATTGCTCACGAGATCAACAATCCGCTGGGCGGCATGCTGGTCGCCCTGGCGAATTTCAAGCGTCGTTACGAAGACGACGAACGCGCCGGGAAGACCGTCGCCATTCTGGAGCGGGGTTTGACGCAGATCCGCGATACGGTGAGTGCCATGCTGGTGGATGCAAAGGTCAAGGGGCGGGATTTTGCGCCGCATGACCTGGAGGATATCAGGCTGCTGCTAGCCGGCGAAGCCCACCAGGAGGCCGTTGAAATAGACATCCAATGCGGGTTGACAGAGCCGGTCGCGCTGCCGGCCACACTGGTGCGCCAGATCCTGCTGAATCTTCTGCTCAATGCGGTCCATGCATCGCCCGCATCTGCCACGGTTCAGTGTGCGGTGCAGCGTGTGAGTGGCAGCCTGCAAATCGAGACGACGAACGCCGGCAGCGCGATCCCCCCCGATCTCATGGATCATCTGTTCGAGCCGTTCGTCAGCGGCAACGAGGAAGGCCATGGACTTGGGCTGTGGATTACCTATCAAATCGTCACCCAGCTGGGCGGCCAGATTGCCGCAGAAAGCCGGGACGGACTGACGCAGTTCCGGGTCACGCTACCTGTTGGAGAAAATCATGCGTAACGAGTCGCAGTGCATCTGCCTCATCGAGGACGACGAGTTGATGGGTGAAGCAGTGTGCGAGCGCTTCGAAATGGAAGGTCTCGGTTATACCTGGCACAAACGCGGCCGCGAAGCGCTTGCCGATCTGCGCCGACAAAACTACGGCGTTGTGGTGAGCGACATGCGTCTGCCGGACATGAGCGGGGAAGACGTATTCGTTCAGTTGCGTCAGGACAAGGAGGAAGTGCCGCCCTTCCTGTTCATGACGGGCTTCGGCGCCATCGATCAGGCGGTGCGTCTGCTCAAGCTTGGCGCTGCAGACTACATCGCCAAGCCGCTGGAGATCGACGACCTGATTCGCCGCATCCGCGAGTTGTGCGAGCCCGCCCCGACCGCCGAATCGTCTTCCGCGACCCTCGGCGTGGCTCCACCGATGCGACGCATCGAGCGCATGCTGCAGCGCCTCGCGGCGTCCGACAGTTCGGTGCTGATTACCGGCGAGTCCGGCGTCGGCAAGGAGCATGTGGCGCGGCGGCTGCATGAGCTGGCGCAGATTGCCGGGCCGAAACCCTTTGTCGCCGTCAATTGCGCCGCCATTCCGGAAACGCTGCTCGAAGCCGAGATGTTCGGCTTCGAAAAGGGCGCTTTCACCGGTGCCGCGAAGGAACGGCGCGGCTATTTCGAGCAGGCGGACGGCGGCATCCTGTTTCTCGACGAGGTCGGTGACATGCCGCTGGCGACGCAGGCCAAGCTGCTGCGCGTGATCCAGGAACATACGGTGACGCGTCTCGGCAGCGAAACGCCGATCCGCGTTTCGGTACAACTGATCTGTGCCACGCACGAGGATCTGCTCCAACTCTGCGAAGCCGGGCGCTTCCGCGAGGATCTCTACTACCGGATCAATGTCGTCAGCCTGCGCGTGCCGCCCCTCCGCGAGCGGCGCGAAGACATTCTCTGGCTGGCGAAGCGTTTTGCCGAACAGCAATCGGCGAAGAAGGGGGGCGCATCGTTTACCTTCACTCCCGCAGCCGAACGTGCCCTGCTGTCCTACCCATGGCCCGGCAACATCCGCCAGTTGAAGCATTGCATCGAGCGCGCCTGCGTCCTGACCGATCGCGCGCAACTGACGCCCGAGGCGTTGCTCGGTCACCTCCCCACGTCCATTCCCGGTAACTCAGGCAACGGCAATACCCTGATCGCCTATATCGACGCCTGCGAGAAGCACTACATCGAGGAATTGCTGGCCGCACACTCCTGGCGCGTCGGCGCTACCGCCGACGCGCTGGGCATCAGCCGCAAGACCCTGTGGGAGAAGATGCGCAAGCACAGCATTGCCGATCGCACCAAGAGCGCTTCATCCTAGCGATAGCGCCGCAAGTACCAGGATTCAAATCGGGCCTTGGCGCCATGCATCAACCCCAGTGGCGGCCAAGCCCATCCGCCCGATTCCGTCCGCCGTACCAGCATGCCTGCATCGAGACTATCTACGATGCACATCAGCTCCGCCTTGAAGGTCTTGGCGGGTACCCCGCCAGCCAATTCGTTCAGCAGATTTTCTGCAGCAGCCGCGGCCTGCAGATCGGCCATGTGCGCCTGCTTGGGCATCCAGTCGGGACCGGGAAAGCTGCCCGCGTCGCCCGCGACATAGACCTTCTCGCGTCCGTCCACACGGCAATGCGCATCGGCCTTGATGAGTCCGCCTGGTGAGCGCGGGAGGTCGGTATTATCGAACCATGCGTTGCCGGTCATTCCGGGCATGAAGACGATGATGTCGGCGGCAAATTCGCCGCCTTCGGTCTTGACCTTGCCTGCCTCGAAACCGACCAGCTTGTGCCCAAGATGAATGTCGATTTCACGGCGCTGCATTTCTGCCATCAGGCGCTTTAGCGCTTTTTCGCCAAGACGATGGCCGGGGTTGGGCATCGGATTGAAGAAGGCGAGCTTGATCCTCTCGCGACGTCCCTCACGTCGCAACTGGGTATCGATCCCGAACAGAAACTCGAACATCGGGCCGCCGCGCATGGCCGACGGCTCATTGGGGTTGCCGGCGAAACCAAGGGCCACTGTTCCCGATTGCAGCGCGGCTAGCCGCTCGCGCAACCGCTCTACGGAAGCTATCCCCTCGCAGGGGAGGATCGCATGCTCGATGCCTGGCAGCTTTTTCATGAAGCGCCCGCCGCAGGCGATGATCAGTCCATCATTCTTGACGGGACCCGCCGACGTCAGCACGGTACGCCCGCCGTCTTCGATACCCGTCGCTTCGCCGGCCAGAAAGTCGATGGCGTGTTCGCGCAGAAACTTGTCGAGCGGCACGACGAGATCCTCGGGCTTGCGCTTTCCCGACGGCAGCCAGATGAGACTGGGCAGGTAAATGAATTCGCGTCGTGGCGCGATCATGGTGATTTCCGCCCGCGGATCCAGTCGACGCAGGCTCCGTGCTGCAGTCAGCGCGGCGAACCCGGAACCGATGATGCTGATCTTCCTGCTCATGACTTTCTCCTTGTATCGTTATTAATGCCGAGCATCTGCCCTGCTTCATTCATTCGTCTCGGGGCGCTACGCTTCCCGTCACGGCAATGAAGCCGCCCCATGGCAAGCCAGCCGGAGCGATGCTTTCCACTATCTGTGCAAGCGGTCCGCCGCCCGGAACGAAGACTGCCGTCGCCACGCGCACGTCGCGCACCGGCAGATCGCTCATCAGCGTGGCTGCCGAGGAGCCACTGTGCCATCGTGCCCCGGCATAACCACCGGCCACCCGGGCTTTCGCCCGATGGAGGAGACTGTCCCGGTTCAGCAGCCCCAAGGCAAAACGCCGACGTGCCGTACGGACAATCTCTTTGATGGCTTTCTCCTCGTCTTCGACGAAACAAAGTGACGTCACCGCGATCACGCAGTCGAAGCTGCGGTCGGTAAACGGCAGGGCAGCCATGTCGCCCACCACGCAGGGAAGTGGCGGCGATTGACTTTTCGATGCATAGCTTGCTGCCGCCGGATCGCGGTCGATGCCAACCACCGAATGGCCGTCTTGCGCGAAGCGTCGGCTGAAATAGCCTGTGCCACAACCCGCATCGAGGATCGTTTCGGCTGGGCGAAGCGCCAGCGCCCGACTCAACAGGCGGTATTCCGTTTCGCCGATCCAGCGTCCTCGGTCAGTCCGGTACCAAGCATCGTAGGTGGCTGGATCGGACATCACAGGTTGGTCAAGCGCAGGTCAATGCCAGGGATCCGGTTCGGCATCCGGCAGAAGTGTTCGTCAACGACGCTCGCCTTTGGCGGCCTTGGCCGCCGCGTCGAATCCGCCCTTGGCCTTCCACTCGGCGAACCCCCCTTGAAGAATTCGTACGTTCTCGTACCCGGCGACCCGCAGCGCAAAGCCGGCCTGTGCGGAAAGCGAGCCGGTGTTGCAGTAAATCAGCACCGACTTGTCCTTCGGAATGGAGGCGCGCCTTTCCAGGGCCTGCCGCCATTCTAGATTCACGGCGCCGGGAATGTGCTCCTTGTCATACTGTTCCTTGTCACGGGCATCGATCACGTGAAAGCGCGACCAATCCTCTTTCGGAATCTGTTCCGGGAAAATGGTGGCGCCACCGTAGTCAACAAAAGCAAGGTAGTCCTCCATGGCCTTGATCGCCTCTTTGTCGGCGTCCGCACTGGCGAGCAGCGGCACGAGCGCGAAGCTGGCCGCGGCGGCCAGGTGAATCAGGGAAATGGGCAGACGCATGTTTGGTTTCCATTTTGAAAGTCAGTGGGGAAGGGCAAAGGAGCCGCCGAGGCGCATGAATGCAGACACGGAACGATGGTGTGACGGATTCGTTGTCGGCGAATCATGGTGCAAGGGCGCCCCACGCGGCAACCAGGGAAGATGCCGCCAGATCTATCTCGCGTGCCGAGGTCGGGAAGCCCACCGACAGCCTTACCGCTCCGCGCGCACGAGCCGCGCCGAAGCCCATGGCGGCGAGAACACCGCTGACCGCATCGGCGTCGGAGTGGCAGGCGGAGCCGACCGAGGCGGCGACCTCACGCGCCGCCGTCAGCAGATCGCGTCCCGAAACGCCGGGGAAGGAAACGTGCAGAGTGTTCGGCAGGCGCAGTTCGGGATGGCCGTTGAGCACCAGGCCCGGTACTGCGGCTGCCAGGCGGCGATGCAAATCGTCGCGCAGGGCGGTCAGATGCCGCGTGGCATGCGGCAGTCTTGCCCGCGCCAGTCGCGCCGCCTCGCCGAGGCCGACGATTTGCGCCACATTCTCGGTGCCTGGTCGCAGGCCGTGTTCCTGATCGGCGCCGAAGAGGATCGGCTTGATGGGGGTGCCGCGCCGAACGTAAAGCGCGCCTATACCCTTCGGCGCATAAAACTTGTGGCCGGCGAGCGTCAGCAGATCGACGCCAAGATTGCTCACGCCGAGCGACACCTTGCCTATCGACTGCGCGGCATCGGCGTGCACGATGCTGCCATTGGCACGAGCTAGGGCCGCGATTTCGGCCACGGGCTGGGTCGAGCCGACCTCGTTGTTGGCGTGCATCACCGAC
>Ga0172380_10009612_pt1 | contig 10271 bp, 19 predicted proteins | sample Leawe162metaG_FD_119747 | JGI IMG/M metagenome (GOLD analysis project Ga0172380, IMG submission 119747) | Leachate microbial communities from a municipal landfill in Southern Ontario, Canada - Leachate well 162 metaG | ecosystem: Engineered > Solid waste > Landfill > Unclassified | place...
AAGGCGGTGCGGCCATGAGCACCTGGCGTGATATGGCCCGCACCGTGTGCCAACGCATCATCGACGAGACGCGCGATCTACCGACGGAACAGCGCGACGCCGAGCGCAAGCGCCGGTTCCATGACGACTACCCATTCGGACAGCGCCAGTACTACCCGTACAAGGCGTGGTTGGCCGAGGTGAGCGTGGCCAAGGGGCTGAATAGCCAGCGCCGCGACCCGCACGAGAAGCGCTTGGCTGGGCTGGCACAACAGCGCGAAGCCGATGGACAAGGGCGTCTGTTCGAGGTGACGCCATGACGGCCACCATACAGTCCCTCACCATGGCCAGCGAGCCCCGCCCCGTTCTGACCATGCACGAAGCCGACGCCAGCGAGGGCGGCCGCAAGTGCGTCGTGTGCCACTGCTACCGCCGGGCCGATGACCTGCATATGCGTGGCGGGCCGAACTGCGGGCATGTACGCGGGCCGGGCCTGCACATGGCGATTACCACGCAGCCGGTGTGCGGCGCGTGTTTGAGGAAGGAGCATGGGCAATGAAGCCACCCCTTAAGACCCACCAGATCGCGGCTCTGCGCGCGGTGTCGGCACAGCCCGGCGAGTTGCCATCGGCCCTGCACATGGCTATCTGGCCCGAGCCACCCGGTCGCAACGATCGCCCGTCCAATCAGGGCGCCGGGCTGGCGGTGGCCGCCGTCATGGCCAGACTCATCAAGGACGGCCTGGTGGCGCACCACTACAGACGGGTATGGGGCGGCCATGTGCGGTGTGGCTATAAGCTGACCCAGGCCGGGCGCGACGCGCTGGCGGCAGCGGACGGGTCGGTGACGCCATGACCACCGCATTCCTCGTCGTCACATGGCCTACGCCTGACGGGTCATGTGAGGCCGAGGTGAACCACTTCGGCAAGACCGTTGTCACCGCGCGTCGGGCGACACCGCGGGACGCTGTGGCCGTGGCGTTGATCCAACTCGGCATCGATCTCCGCGAGGGCAAGTTGGACCTGCAAGAGCCGCCCCCTGTTCTACGCAGACGGCCGGACAACCGCGAGCTGGCCGCGTCCCTGCGCGCGCTGGCCGAGGAGATCGAGGAGAAGGCGGTGACGCCATGAGCATCCAAGCCGCCATCGCCGCGGTGCACATCGCCATCGCGCCATTCACGGCCGGGCCGCACATCGGAACGCCAACGTGTAAGCCCGCCTTACAGGTTGCGCCCAGCGTCGTCACGCGCACTGAGCACGGCGTGGCCAGCGTGTACCACGAGCAGCAACGCACCGCGTGGGGCACCTGGTACGACGCCAGCGGCTACGTCACCACACACCGCACCGCACCGCGCGGGCAGGTGCTGCTGGTGACCTGTGTGGCCACGGGGCTGAGCAAGCACGTGCTGGTGGTCGACCGTGGTCCGTACGTCGCCGGCCGCATCGTTGACATCTCGCCCGCCACCGCGCGGGCTATTGGCCTGCCTGGACGCGGTACGCAGCGCCTTGGGCGCGTGATTGTGGAGTGGATACGATGGCAATCAGGTTCGAGTTAGTGCTCCTTGCGCGCAGCGAGGACGGCAGCAAGTCGGTCATCTATGAGGCCATGGAAGTGCCCTCACTTCCGCGCGGTGCTATGGATGTGATTCGCGATGGAATCGATGAGTGGCAGTACCACCTCGACGAACGAGAGCACAACACCGTGGAGATCGGCGATGAGTGACACACCGCGCATGAGCGATGAACGACTGCAATACATCGGCGAAGTGGCTATCAACTACGACTTGAAGTGGGGGCTCGCCTTCGAGGTGATCGACGAGGCCAAGCGCGCCAGATCCGCCGAGGCGAAGCAGGCCGAGTTCATCGGGAGGCTGCTGGACATTGTTGAGGAGGGCACTTCAGACAGCGTGGGCTACTGCCGCTGGTGCGGATTACCTGGGTGGAAGCGCCATGCCGATGATTGCGGTTTGGCAATGCTGCTGCGGGAAGGAGGCCGAGATGCCTGACGCCTACACCTACGGCCGCATGTGGGACCCGTCTGGCGACTCCATCGGCCATGTGCTGAGCGACGTTGCCGGCACGATGTGCGGGGTCATCCTGGAGCACCCAGACGCCGAGCGCGTGCTGTGCGCGTTGGTCGACGGATGCTATTGGCAGATGTGCTCGCATCCCACGCTAGAGGAGGCTGTGCGGTTCCTAGGAACAGTGTTCCACACCGACGCCAGGCCGGACACCACGCCACCGCCGACGGACCGCTTTACCAACCCGCGCGCCGAGACAGCCGAAGCCCGCGTTGCCGACCTGCGCGCGCAACTGGCCGAGCTTGCCGACCGGCTGCTGACCGAGCGCTGGGCGCACTACGAGTGCCACCGCGAGTACGAGGTGGCGTATCGCGCCTGTGCGGACTGGTCCAAGCGGTGCGCGCTGTTGGAGGTCGAGCGCGACAGGGCCATTCGAGAGGTTGGCGAGTGGGCTGCGAGGGCCTGTGCGCTGCAAGCCCGGTGCGAGTCGCGCGAGTCCGCCCTGCGGGAGTGCCTGCGGCTGGCCGAGACTGGCGAGTGCGGGGCCATTGCCATCGCGGTTGAGGCGGTGCTGGGGGAGGTGGCGCCGTGAGCGCTGACGCATTCTACAACGAGATCGATCCGTACCCCGCGCAGTGGCTCCGCAACCTGGTCGCCGCTGGGCACATCGCCGACGGAACGGTAGCCGAGGGAGACATCCGTGAGTTGGACGCAGTTGACCTTGCCCGATATCGACAGTGCCACTTCTTCGCCGGCATCGGCGGCTGGTCACGCGCGCTGCGTCTGGCCGGTTGGCCCGACGACATGCCTGTGTGGACTGGCTCCTGCCCATGCCAGCCATTCAGCGCCGCCGGACAAGGGCTTGGCACCGACGACGAGCGCCACCTGTGGCCCGACTGGTTCCGGCTCATCCAATCCTGCCGACCTGGAATCGTCCTTGGGGAGCAGGTTGCGAGCAAGGCTGCCCTTGCCTGGTGGGACACTGTTTCGGCTGACCTGGAAGGTGCGGGCTACGCCGTCTGGGCGGCGGATCTTTGCGCTGCGAGCGTCGGCGCTCCGCACATCCGACAGCGGCTCTACTGGGTGGCCTACGCCACGAGTGAGCAGCGCGAATGGCGGCAACGAAGCGCGGGCGGGCAATGGCAAGTGTCGGCTGGAGGACGATGTTCACCTGGCGAGTTGGCCTACGTCAGCAAAGGCGGACGGCGACGGTGGGCACCAGATGGGCGAGGCGACGGCTACGGGCCGCAGGCCGGACGGGACAAAGACGCAGGTGACATTGCCGGGCGTGGTGCAGTTCGCGAGCTGGCCGACGCCATGCAGCCAGGACGGGCCGAAGGGCGGGCCATCGCAGGGCACGGACAGGCTGCCTGGCGCGGCGGGGCTGACGGACCTTCAGGTGTCGCCCTGGGCGACACCTGCGGCGCGCGACTGGCGCAACGGAACGACGAGCGAGGCGACGGTCAACCGCAACAGCCGGCCGCTCAACGAGCAGGCGGTCATGCTTGGTCCGACTGCGAGTGGCTGCCATGCCGAGACGGAAAAGCGCGGCCAGTTGAACCCAGCACATTCCCGCTGGCTCATGGGCTACCCGGAAGCCTGGTCGTCGTGTGCCCCAACTGTGCAGCGCAAACGGAGGTAGCTGATGACTTGCGCATGGTGTGGCAAAGAGCTGGTGGGGAAGGACAGGGCTCGGCGCGTGTACTGCAACCGATCTTGCATGGCTGCGGCTCGCGTGAAGACGCCGCAGACCCCGGAAGATGGTCGCTATCAAGCGCAGAACATGTTCAAGGCAATCTCCTGCGAGCGATGTGGCGCGACATCTCAGTTGCATCGCCACCACAAGGACAGGATCGCCACCAACAACCACCCGGACAACGTGGAGGTGCTGTGCTCCATGTGCCATTCATACGAGCACAGGAAGCCGCTGGCTCAATCGACGTGCGCGGTCTGTGGGCGCATCTTCGTAGCCAAAGACCATCGCAGCAGGGCGAAGATTTGCTCTGCTGGATGTGCGGCCGAGTGGGGGCGCATCAATGCAAGGAAGCGTTGGGGTCACGAGTAGGTCAACTGCGCGCCTACGGCAATGCCATCGTCCCGCAAGTCGCGGCCGAGTTTGTGAAGGCTGCGATGGATGTGATTTGCGAGGTGACGCCGTGAAGCCCGTCCCCGTCTGGCCACTCATCCTCATCGCTCTAGACCTGTGCGCAGCCGTGGCCTACTGGCGCCAGCGGGACCGCTACGCGGGTCTGTATTGGGCCTTCGCCGCTGGCATCTCGTGGTGCGCTGTGCAGATGGCGAGGGGGGCGAAGTGAAGGCACCGTTTCCGTACATGGGTGGCAAGTCTCGCATCGCCGGTGAGGTGTGGTCACGCCTTGGCGACTGCCCGAACTACGTCGAGCCGTTCGCCGGCTCGCTGGCCATGCTGCTGGCGAGGCCCGAGGAGCACCTGGGCGGCATCGAGACGGTCAACGACGCCGACGGCCTACTGAGCAACTTTTGGCGAGCGACGGCCATGGACCCAGCAGCAGTTGCGCACCACGCCGACTGGCCGGTGTCCGAGTGCGACCTGCACGCGCGGCACTCGTGGCTGGTCAACGCCCGCGAGGACCTGACGCGGCGGCTGGAGGGCGATTCCGAGTGGTTCGACGCCAAGGCGGCTGGCTGGTGGGTGTGGGGCTGCTGCCAGTGGATCGGCGGCGGCTGGTGCGCGGCGGAAGGTCCGTGGCGAGTCGTGGACGGCGAACTGCTGCCGGTCGGCGATGGGATGAAGCGCCAGCTCCCACACCTAGGGGACGCGGGCAGGGGTATCAACCGCAAGCTCCCACACCTAGGGAACGCGGGCCGGGGCATCAACCGCAAGCTCCCGCACCTGGGCGACGCGGGCCGGGGTATGAATAGCGTCAATCAGGACGCGCCACGCGCTCCACGTGGAACGTGCGATGACTGGTCAGAGCACCTACTGAGCATCTTCACCGCGCTGCAGCACCGCCTGCGCCGCGTGCGCGTCTGCTGTGGCGACTGGTCCCGCGTGTGCGGGCCGACGCCGACGGTGCGCCAGGGCTTGACAGCGGTGTTCCTTGATCCTCCCTACGCCGTCGATGACCGCTCGGATAGCTACGCGGTCGAGTCGCGCACCGTGGCGCATGACGTGCGCGAGTGGGCTATCGCCAACGGCAACGACCCGCGGCTACGAATCGCCCTGTGCGGCTACGACACCGAACACGGCCAGCACATGCCCGATGGGTGGATTGCCTGGACGTGGAAGGCGCACGGAGGCTACGGCTCGCAGGGCGAAGGTCAAGGCCGCGCCAACGCGCTGCGCGAGTGCGTGTGGTTCAGCCCACACTGCCTCAATCCGCAGCCGAGCCTGTTCGACCATGCGGAGGTGCAAAATGCCCACTAACGCGCTTGCGGGGCGCTCCCGCGTGGGGTACAATGGGGACGGCAAGCCGGGGTGTTTGCGCGCCCCGGCCAGCCTGAGCAGTAGCCCGCTGAAGGAGGGCCACATGCCTAACCGCCATTTTAGCGCACCCTCGCCACCCGTCAACCGCACCTCGTCGCCGCACGCCTGCGCGGGAGGTGCCTGATGGGTGACCGAATCACCATCGAAGACCTCGACTCCAAAGGCGTGTCCATCCTCGTTGAAGCGGTTATAGCCGGCGACGTAGAGTGCTCACTTGACGAGATCGACTCGCTGGTCCGCCAGATTGAGTTACGGGCAACTGCCGCCGGTCTTAGCCGGGCGGGCACTAGCGCAGAGCGCAGAAGGCGCAAGGCTGCCTGCGTCTATCTGGGGCAGTGCGCCTGGCACCTGAAGAAGCACCTGGCCCAACTGCGTGTCTCCGAAGACCACGCCGCGCGTCGAGCAGCTCGCACCCGTCGCCACGAGGAGTCCATGGCGGTGTCGCGAGACAACAAGCTCAAGGCGTTCATGTGGGCGCTTGACCAGCTTGTCGCCGACCCCGCGTCTGACGCATCCATGACCATCGCAGCCGCCACCCGAAGTCGGAAGTGCGGACTGATTGTCGATCTCTGGGAACGAGACGCCAATAACGCCTGCGCGGGAGGTGCTTGATGGACCAGCCCAGACTCCCCGGCACCTGCTTGATGTGTCTCGGCGAGCGCGCCATCCGCAAGGCCACCGCGCCCCACGCCGGCCGCCGCGTGCCGTGCCCGGTCTGCCGGCCCGATGCCTACAAGCACGAGCTGGCCCGCCTGCGGTCGACCGAAGATGCCTGCTGCCGCCACGCGGCGCGGGAGGGGGCGGGGCTGTGACACCCAAGCGCAAGGAGTGGCGCGCCGTCGACGTGGCGCTGTGGTACGCCAAGCAAGGCCTGTTCGTCATCCCCATTGAGCCCGGCGGCAAGCGGCCATGGAACGGCAACGGCATTGACCATGCCACCACCGACCCGAAGATCATCCGCGAGTGGTACGCCGAGTGCCCCGGTGCTGGTGTGGGCATAGCCTGCGCGCAGTCGGGTTGGCTGGTCATCGATATCGACCCTCGCAACGGTGGCGATGCCACATGGGAAACGCTTTGCGCTGGCCGCAAGTTCACCACTGTTGAGGCGGTCACTGGGGGCGGCGGCCGGCACCTGGTCTTCAGGGCGCCCGACTATCAGGTGCGCGGCAAGGCCGGCGACGGAATTGACCTGAAGCTCCGCGGCTACATCGTGGTCGAGCCCAGCATCCACCCCAGCGGCGAGCCGTACCGATGGGTGCAGGGCAAGGCGCCCGGCAACCTCGCCGTGGCCGAAGTGCCCGACTGGCTGCGCGCCGCTATCGAGGTGCAGAAGCACGAGCCCAAGGCCCGCGAAGAGCGGCCCGACCTGCGCGACAGCGACGAACTGTTGACCGACGAAGAGGCTGCGCTGCGCTGCCTGGCCGACATGGACGCGGCCCGCGCCGATGACTATCAGTCGTGGGTCACCGTTGGCATGGCCTTGCACGCGGTAGGAGACTCCCTGCTCGGTGCGTGGGATGTGTGGTCGCAGCAGTCGGCCAAGTATGACCGAGGCGCGTGCGAGGACAAGTGGAAGTCATTCCGGCGGGGCTCTGGCGGCGTCGGGCTTGGCTCACTGGTCACAATGGCCCGAGAGGATGGGTCTACCGTCATGCTGCCAGGTGACCTTCGGCGTCGGCGCGAAGAGCGCGGACAGCGCGAGGTCAAGCCCGAGAAGGACAACCGCGAAGAGCACGAGCCGCGCCAGCGCAAGCAGGAGCCGCCAGAGGACGAGTTTCCGCTGGGTCTGCGCTGTACCGACATCGCCAACGGCCGGCGCTTCGTCGCTCAGTTCGGCGGCGAGTTCCGCTACTGCTGTGACTGGAAGGCATGGCTCTGGTTCGACGGCCGACGATGGACGCGCGACGACACGGGCCGGGCCGCGTCACACGCCAAAGAGATCTCGCTCGTCATCCTGCGCGAAGCCCTGGAGGCCAGCAGCGGGGTCCGCGACATCCTGGCCAGGCACGCTACCAAGTCCAGCTCTGCCGCCGCCGTGGCCAGCGCTCTAACCATGGCTCAAACCGAGCCCGGTATGCCCGTCATGAGCACAGCGCTCAACCCCGACCCGTGGCTGTTCAACCTGCCCAACGGCACCCTTGACCTGCGGCATGGGACGATGCACCCGCACGACCCGGACCAACTGCACAGCCAACTGGCCGGCACGCGCTATGAGCCCGAGGCGCACCTGCAAGACACTCGAGAAGCCACGGCCTGGCACGACTACCTGACCCACGTCACTTGCGGCGATGACGACCTGCGCGGGTGGCTGCAACGGTGGTTTGGCTACTGCCTGACTGGCCTGACCAGCGAAGAGGTGTGGGCCTTCTTTCATGGCATCGGCGGCACCGGCAAGACGACCCTACTGGAAGTCTTCGGGCGCGTGTGTGGCGACTACTGCCGGACTATCAACATGGGCGCGCTGATGAAGTCCTATGGCACGAGCGACGCCAAGCCTGAAATCGTGGCAGCCCAGCACGCTCGGTTCGTCAAGAGCAGCGAAGTGGCACGAGGTGCGGCGTGGGACGAGGCGCTGGTCAAGACCATGACCGGCGGCGAGGTCATGAGCGCCCGCGCGCTGTACCGCGACCCGGTGGAGTTCAAGCCGGTGTGGAAGCTGGCGCTCTGTGCCAACGACCAGCCCAAGGTGAGCCATGACGACTCGGGCATGTGGCGCCGGCTGCGCGAGGTGCGGTTCAACAACCCCGTCACGGAAGCCGAGAAGGCAGCCGCCATGGCCGCCTACGGCGCGCCGCTCAAAGACTACCTGCTCGGCGCCTGCCTACCCGTCGTGCTGGCCTGGGCGGTCGAGGGCTGCCTCATGTGGCAGAAGCAGCGACTGGGCACCTGCGGCGCGGTGCAGGAGGCTACAGACGCCTACCGCCGCGAGATGGACCCGCTGGGCGAATGGCTGGGCGAAGTCACGGTGCGGCCGGGCGACAAGAGCCTGTTCACCGGCAGCCGCGAGTTGTACGACGACTACTGCCGGCACCACCGCGAAGGGGGCGAGCGCGGCAAGCCGATGACGCTGGCCTCGTTTGGCCTACGGATAAAGGCTTTGGTCAAATGCGAAAGCCGAACGCAGCGGTTGAACGGAGGTGTCGTGCGCGGGTTCGACGGCATCAGCCTTGACAGCAAAGCGCTCAACCACGAGGTCGACAATGACCCGTTTATGGACGATTGAGATGCAAATCAGAGCTACCAGTAACGGGTTGGCCCGATTGTGTAACGGGTTGGATCCGCTTGCAGAGCGGGTTGTAACGGGTTTGAGCCAATTTGGTCAATACCATATACGAGATATTCTAGCTGGAGAAAGGCCAAAAAGCCCAAAACCCGTTACACCCGTTACAGGCGACAGTTCAACGGGAGGTTCGTCATGTGCGCAATGATGTGCAAAACGGCAATCGACGAGAAGTACCGCATGGCAGACCAAAGCGGCTGCTTGATCATCTGGCGAGGCCGCGATGAGGACTATCGCAGGGCCAACGCCTGGGCTCAACGAAGGTACGACAAAGGCTTGGCGAGCATAGCTCAGGTAGGCACGCAGAAGCGACATCGCTGCGAGCTTCGAATCCCTCCCGGCGTCATGTCCGAGATGACCAAGGAGGTCTTGAACGCGGCTCTTCTGCACGCATCCCCAACAGACTCGATTGATGCCTTCACGTCAAGCGGAAACAACGACATTCACGGGACGCCTGGGTGCTTCGGGCTGCGGTGCAAGAAGCTGCTCGAATTGCTCCAGCCGGAGTTGCTGACCGGAGCCCGCGATGAGTAGCAAGCAGCCCCGTACCCGCATCCCCGGCGCCGCACCCGACCCGCTGTCGACAGCCCGGCTCTACCACCTCTGCGTGCTCGCCGGAACCTCGCTGGACACCGCGGCGCGGCACTACGGCTGCGAGTGGCACGAGCTGACCCAGCCCGAGGTGGCGCGGCTCGGCACAAAGCTGGAAGGCCTGGGCTACACGACGATGGAGATGCCACCCGAGGCATGGGACGCGTCCTTCGCTGCGTGGCACGCGGGACACCCCGACTGCCGGGCGTTCCTGGCCAGCTGGTACACGCGTGCGGCTGGGCACCTGACCCAGGGACTGAGCCGCGACGAGGCAGCAGCGGCGGCAACAGAGGTGGTCATCGCGACCGCCCGAGACTACGTGACTGCACAACGGGCCGCCTGCGCGAGAGCGGCGGCGTAGATGGAGACGAGCATGGCTGACCAGACGCAACCGGCACTCGCGCCGGGCCAGGTGTGGCGAAGCCCGAGTGGCGACCGCACGCGGACGGTGGTTGATGTGTATGACCCAGACCCCGATGGCGGATCGGCCTATGTCGTGTTTCGCAACAACGGCAGCCCGACACCCAGGCACTGGGGCTACGGCGTATTTGTCGAGCACTGCGATGGCTGGACGCTGGACGCGCCGGCCGAGACGAAGGAGATCTAAGCATGGCACGTGACGGACGCATGGCCAAAATCGGGGCCATCTGGAGCAAGAAGACCAACAGCGGCGATCTCTACCTGAGCATCTCGCTCGATTGCCCGGTCATCATCGCCGACCCCGAGAGGTTCGGGCTGGTCGCATTCGAGTTCAAGCGGCCGAACGGCGAGGCGCGCCGCGAGAATGACCCGCGGTTCACGCTGCACATCTCGGAACAGCGCCAGCAGCAGGCGGCCGACAACAGCGACTTCGACGACGACGAGACGCCACGTCAGCGGCAGAGCCGGCCCGAGCGCGGGGCGACACCTGGGCAACCCCAGCGCGGGGCGGGGCG
>Ga0172380_10009613_pt1 | contig 10270 bp, 5 predicted proteins | sample Leawe162metaG_FD_119747 | JGI IMG/M metagenome (GOLD analysis project Ga0172380, IMG submission 119747) | Leachate microbial communities from a municipal landfill in Southern Ontario, Canada - Leachate well 162 metaG | ecosystem: Engineered > Solid waste > Landfill > Unclassified | place...
ATCGCTGGCGGTCACACGATCTGGGACGAAGAACCGAAGTACGGCCTGAGCGTGATCGGCTTTGTTCACCCGGACCGGGTCTTCTCCAAGTCCGGCCTCAAGGCCGGCGACCGGGTCTACCTCACCAAGTCGATCGGCGTCGGAACCGTCCTTTCGGCCGTCCGCGACGGCCTCGCGAGCCCAGACCTCCTGGAGCCTGCGATCGAGTCGATGATGCGCCTCAACCGCGACTCCGCGCGCGCGGCACGGGAGGCGGGAGTCCTGGCGGCGACCGATGTCACAGGCTTCGGCCTCCTCGGCCACCTCTGGGAGATGACTTCCCGCTCAAACGTCGCGGTCGAGATCGCAGCGGACACGGTTCCGCTACTCCCGGGCGCGCTCGACGCCGCCACGGCGGGCGTCGTGACCAGCGGTGGCGGACGCAACCGCGCGTGGGCGGGCGAGCACGTGACGATCGATGCCGGCGTGGACGCTGGACGCGCGGCGCTGCTCTTCGACCCGCAGACCTCGGGTGGGCTCCTCCTCGCATGTGGCGGCGAGGTCGCGGAGCGATTGGAGCAGGAGTTCGCGGCGCGGAACCTGCCCCTCGCGATGGTGGGCCGGGTGACCGCGGGCGCTCCTGCGATCACCGTGGTCTCCACGATCGAGGGGGGCGGACGGTAACGTCGCGAAACGCTGGGAGTGGATCGGGCCCGGTGGCTCGCTTCGTCTTCAAAACGAATGTCCCGTCGCGTTGCGGCGGGAGGTGGGTTCGACCCCCATGCACTCCCGCCAACGAACTACCTGCCACTAGGGACTGACTCGCGATGTATGTGATCGGTACCGCGGGACACGTCGACCACGGCAAGAGCACGCTGGTCACGAAGTTGACCGGGATCGACCCCGACCGGCTCCGCGAGGAGAAGGAGCGCGGGCTCACCATCGACCTGGGCTTCGCCTGGCTCACACTGCCGTCCGGCAGAGAAGTCAGCATCGTCGACGTACCGGGGCACCAGCGGTTCGTGAAGAACATGCTCGCGGGCGCCGGCGGGCTCGACCTCGCGATCTTGGTCGTTGCAGCCGACGAGGGCGTCCGAGAGCAGACACGCGAGCACTTCGCGATCCTCGACGTCCTCGAGGTGCCCTCGCTGATCGTCGCGCTCACCAAGAGCGACGCGGTGGACGCTGAGTTCCTGGAGCTGGTCACGCTTGAGGTCCGGGACTTCATCGACGCGAGTCGGTTCGCCGGCGCGCCGGTGCTTGCGGTCTCGGCCGTCACGGGCGCAGGCCTCGACACGCTGCTCGCGGCGCTGGACACCACGCTGGACGCCACACCGGAACGCACAGACCAGCGCCGACCTCGACTCTCAGTCGACCGCGTCTTCCCCATGCGCGGATTCGGCACGGTGGTGACCGGGACGCTTGTCGGGGGCGCCCTGGAGGTCGGACAGGATGTCGAGTTCCAGCCGGGGGGACTCACCGGCCGGATCCGCGGGCTCCAGCGTCACGGGCGGGCCGTGGAGCGCCTGCTGCCGGGGACGCGCGCGGCGGTGAACGTGAGCGGCGTAAACGCGGACGAAGTGGAGCGGGGCATGATCCTCGCCCGGCCGGGCATGGTGCGGCCCGCTAGCACCGTGGGCGTCCGGCTGGTCGCCGTGCCCACCCTCGACGCACCCGTGAAGCGCGGCGCGGGGATCACATTCCTCGCGGGCTCTGCGGAGACAGAGGCCCGCCTGCGCCTGCTCGACCGCGCCGAGCTGCTACCGGGCGACGAAGCGTGGGGGATCGTGCAGCTCGAAGCGCCGATTGCACTCGTCGAGGGCGATCGGTTCGTCATCCGCACCGCGAACGAGACGGCCGCGGGTGGGATTGTGGTGATGACCGACCCGCCCGTCCGACAGCTCCGCCGGGCCGCACTCGTTGACGCCATGGCTGCACGCCTGGAGTCGTCTCCCGGCGCGCGGTTGCTCACGCGGCTCCTCGACGGCCCGCTGAGCCGAGACGGGCTCGCGACGGCAGCGGGCGTCTCCGGCCCGGTGCTCGATGAGGCCGTGGCAGCACTCCACACTGACGGAAGCGTCCAGGAGATCCGCGGGGCGCTGTACGCGACCACCTGGCTGGACGCGCAGGGTGATCAGGCCGTCGCCACCGTGCGCAACCTCCTCGCCGAGCGCCCGCTACGGAGCAACGTGCCGCAGGAGCACGTCCGCAGCCAGTTGCACCTGGACGCTGCGGCATTCCGCGCCGTCCTCGCCCGCACCAGCGACGGAGGGCGGACGGTGGTGGACGCGGACGGCACGCTCACCCTTCCGGGGCACACCGTTCGCCTGACCGAGGCCCAGCAGCGGGAGGTTGACGCGTTCCTCGCCACGCTGCGCGAGACCAGGTTCGGCACGGTCGCGGGCTTCCACAACCTGGAGCTCGCGGCATACGTGGCCAGCGATCTGACGGAGGACCTCGGAAGTGGCACGGTGGCGGATCGCGAAGCGTTCCAGGCGATGAAGGCCGCCACCGAGGCGCACATCCGGGAGCATGGCGCCATCACTCTCGCGGAGGCCCGAGACCTTCTTGAGACCAGCCGGAAGTACGCGCAGGCGTACCTGGAGCGGCTGGATGCGCTCGATATCACCAGGCGTGTGGGTGATACGCGGGTGCTCAGGGGGGCTTAGGCCCCCGCCCTGCCGAAAATCACCCGTACGGCCCCTACTACCCCTATCGCACGAGGAATAGAATCCGCCGCGCTCGGACATCAACGGTTCGTATCCCGCACGAGGTTCAGTTCGCGCCGGAGAGGTTCAGGCCATGGCAGTCCTGCTGGTGTTGGTAGGTCTCCTTGCGGTGATCGTCACGGGGGGCGTGGCGCTGTTCACCGTCGGGACGATCCCGGCTGCGGTCGTCATGATCCTCATCGTCGCCCTCGTCGGCTACGCCCTCTTCGCGGCGAAAGCGCTGAGGACAGCGGTCCTCGCGGGGGTGGGGGCCGTCCTGCTCGTCGCACTGGGCTATGGCGGGCTGAGCGCGTATCAGCTCTACGGCGCGTTCGGGAACTTCGATGGCGCCGCTGATCCCGCTGACCCTGTCGCGCTCGCAGCCGCCAACGCCAAGCTCGATGCGGCGCAGGAGCAAAACGGCTTCAACGTGGAGCTGACGGAGGAAGAACTCGGCGCGGTCCTCCAGGACACGCTGACGGAGTCAGAGGACAACCCGATCCGCCGCGTGGACCTCACCATCGTGGACGGTGAAGGTGACGAGCCGGGCTACATCGACTTCGAGGTGACCTTCAAGAGCGGATCGCTGACGGGTGATGGCCGCATCGGCGCCTCCCTCGACGCAGGGCAGATCGACCTCGAGATTCACGACGTCTCGCTGGGCCGTCTCTCCCTCCCCGGAATCGCTACCGGCGCGATGGAAGACCTCGTCGACACCGTACTGGACCTCAACGAGCGGCTTGCGGAGTCAAAGGCGGACATCCAGTCGCTGGAGGTCGGTCAGGGTCGGGTGAAGGTCGTGGGTACGCAGAATGGCGGCGAGCTGCTCACAGCGGGCGGACTGCTCTCCGCTATCGCGTCCAACGTGGAGAGCCTGTCCGGTGCGGTCACACCGCCCGCCGAGGTAATTGGGGCCGGCACGGTGAACGGCACGTCGGCTGATGGCGCCTCGTACATCGTTGCCATCGGCGACTCGCTGTCCGCCAACGTTGGCGTGCCATCGGCCAACGGCGGGATGGTGTCGCGCTTCCACAAGGTGGTGTCCGAGTCCGACGGGAGCACGTACGGACTGCGCAACTTCGGCATCTCAGGCGAGACCTCCGGGACGATCATCACCGGAGGGCAGCTCAATGAGGCGCTCGCGTTCATGCGCGACAACGAGGTCGCCTACGTGACCGTGAGCATCGGCGCGAACGATCTGCTCGGACATGTCGCCTCGGACGACTGCGCCGAGGACTTGGACACGCCGTCGTGCCAGGAACGGCTGGAGCCGTCGCTTGCGGCCTTCCGTGCCAACTTCGACCGTATCCTGGGCGACGTCGACGACGCGAGCGGTGATGCAGTCGTGATCGTCCTGTCGATCTACAACCCATTCTCGCTCGGCTTCGGCGGCAACCTCGGACTCGAGGCATCCTCCAACGAGGCGACTGAGGCACTGAACGCCGTCCTCGAGGAAGTCGCTGCGGCGCACGGCGCGCTGGTCGCTGACGGCTACACGCCGATGCAGGGCACGACCGCCGCAACGACCCACATGCTGGACAACCCGCCGGACGTCCACCCGAACTCCGCGGGGTACGACCTGCTGGCGCAGGCGCTCGCTGCGGCGATCCGGTAGCCCTCGATGCCCGTCGTAGCCTTCGAGGTCTCGCGCCGGACGCCCTACGCGGACGGCGCGCGCTTCGGGGCGGCGGGCGCGTACGAGCGGATCGATGCCTCGGTCACATTCGCCGTCGACCCGACGCACCCGGTCAACGCGAAGGTCGTGGACCTCGGCCTGGCGCCGCGTGACGAGGACGGACGCGTCCGGTTTCGCTCCGACCTGATCCTGATCCAGCCCGTCGACGCGGCGCTGGGTAACGGGTGTCTGGTCGTGGACGTACCGAACCGCGGGCGACCGTTGTACGGCGCGTTCAACCGTGCGAGCCGCGCCGATCCGACAGCGGACGCAGTGGGCGATGGGTTCGCATTCCGCCACGGCTTCTCGATTGCGTCGATCGGGTGGCAGATGGACGTCCCACGCGACGGCGGCCTCGTGATCGATCCACCAGAGGCGATCGTCGACGGTCACCCGGTACGTGGCGAGGTCTTCGTGGAGCTTCGGCCCGCAGCCCCCGCGGCGACGCTCCACCTCGCGAACCGGGGTCACCGCGCCTATCCCGCCGCCGACCCGCTCGAACCGGGCGCGCGCCTGCTGATGCGGGAATGGGAAGACGGACCGGACATCGAGGTGCCGCGCGCATCGTGGCGTTTCGCGCAGGACGGTGAGCACATCACGGTGGATGGCGGCTTCGATCCGGGCCACATCTACTACGCGATCTACACGACGGAGGGCGCGCCGATCGTCGGCACCGGCCTCCTGGCGATCCGGGAGATCGCGTCGTTCCTCCGCACGCCGTCCAGCCTCAATCCGTCCGTCCGCGGCTATCAGCGGGTGCTGGGATACGGCATTTCGCAGACCGGTCGTGTGCTCCGCACGCTCGTGCACGCGGGCCTGAACGTGAGCGAAGACCGCACGCCTGCCATTGACGGACTGCTGGTGCAGATCGGCGGCGCACGTCGAGGAGAGTTCAACCACCGCTTCGCGCAGCCCTCGACTCAGTCCGCGCCGGGATTTGGGCACCTGCCCCCGTTCGCCGACGAACCAACGCCAGACCCGTTCACCGGCCGTACCGAGGGCCTCCTGGACCGACTGCGCGCGGCTGGCGTGCCCGGCGCCGTACCCCGGATCTTCTACATGCCATCGTCGGTGGAGTACTGGCGCGGGGACGCCAGCCTGGTCCACATCGACGGCCTCGGGCAGCGCGACCTGAGGCTTCCTTCGACGACGCGCGTGTACCACATGTCTGGCACACAGCACGTCGCGGGGACGCTCCCACAGCAGCGCGGAGCTCCCGGCGAGCCTGCGTACGGACACAACGGCCACAACATCGTCGACTACTCACCGCTCATCCGCGCGGGGTTGCTCAACCTGGACGCGTGGGTAGCGGGACGCGCCGATCCTCCTTCGAGCCGGCACCCAAGGATCGACGACGGCACCGCAGTGCCGCGCTCGGCCACGCTGCCGGCGCACCGCGCGAACGGCATCGAAGTCCCCGATCCAGATCGACTGTCCGTGACACGCGTCGCAGACCTGGGACCACGAGCGCCGGAGGGCATCGGCGGGTACCCACCGATCGAGCATGAGACGTATGTCTGTCTCGCCTCCGCGGTCGACTCCGATGGCAACGAGATCGCGGGCGTCAGGCTGCCGGACGTGACGCTACCCGTCGGGACGCACATGCCGTGGAACTTGCGCCATACCTCGATCGGCGCGCACGAGCAGATTGTGCAACTCTTCGGCTCGACTGTGTTCTTCAACGCGACACGCGCGCAGCGTGAGGCCGCTGGAGACCCCCGCCCCTCGATCGAGGAGCGCTACGCGAGTCGCGAGGCATATCGCGATGCCGTTCAGGCGGCGGCGGAGACGCTCGCAGCCGAGCGGTATCTGCTAGAGGAAGACGTCCCCCACGTGGTGACGGCCTGTCTGGAGCGATACGACACAGCAGTCGCGGGCACTGCGATCGGCTAGTCCGTTTAGCGCTACCGGAGTAGGTCTTCGAGCGCCCGACGCGCGTCCTCGGGCAACGGGATGGGAAGCGAAAGCAGCTCCGCGCCCAGCATCCGATACGTTCGCGCCACGTCCGGAAGCGCCTCCAGCGCCGCAAGGTGCGCCTCCACGGTGGACACGTCGCCACGAGCGATCGGCCCCGTAAGCGCGGCAGCGAGGTCGAGCCGGCCCACGTTCTCGGCGACGGCGGCCAACAATGGCGCGAGGGCCTCGCGACCCGCGTCCTCCGGCAGTCCCGCCGACGTCCACGTCCGCTCCGCAAGCCGCATCAACGCGACCGCGTAGTTGCTCGCGAAGACCGCGGCTGCGTGGTACCGAGCACGGTCGATCCCCTCCAACCGCACGCTGCGCGCGCCCACCCTCTGCGCGATCTGTTCGAGGTACGCCCCGAGTGGCTCCGCTGCCTCGACGCCACAGGTGACATGCTGAAACCGCTGCGGCTCAGGGCCACGCGAGGGGAACGACTGCAGCGGATGCAGGCATCCTGCGACACCGCCCGCATCGACGACCGGGCGGAGCGCATCGAGGCGCACCGCACCGCTGCAATGCACGGCCCAGTGGTCGGCGTGCCACGGAAGCACCGCCGCCAGTGGGCCGACGGTGCTGTCCGGCACAGCGAGGAAGACGACCTGCGCGCGGCCCAGCACCTCCGTGGGTGTGGGAACCGCGAGTACGCCGGATCCGAGTCGCGTCGCGAGCGCCTCGGACGTGGCGGCATCGCGCCCGGCGATTGCGACGACGGGGTAGCCCGCCTCCAGCAGCGCTGCGGCGAGGGAGGCCGCAAGGCGCCCGGTCCCGATGATGCCGATCGAGCGCGAGTCCGGGACGGTGGGCGTGGTCATGGGCTCCCAGTCTGTCAGAGGCGACGCCATCTGCAACGCTGGCGCGCCGCTGGACGCGCAGGCCTATCATCCGCGCGCCACCGCAAGGAGCGTCTCATGCCGCGACCGACCATCCTTTCGACCATGGCCGAAGCAGTCGCCGACATCCCAGACGGGATCACCTTCCTCAACCCGGGGTTCGGAAGCGGGATGCCGCTGAACCTGCTCACCGCCCTCTACCACCAGGGCGCGAAGGATCTGACGGCAGTCATCAACGGGACGGTGGCCGCATCCCCCGACCCGCGCGTCAAGAACCTCGGCGACCTCGTAGAGGCGGGACGCGTCCGCAAGTACATCTCCTCATTCACCGCCGCCACGCGCCCTTCGAGGCTGTCAAAGCCGGAGCAGATGGTGCGGGATGGGCTGCTGGAGGTTGAACTCGTCCCGCAGGGGACGATCGCGGAACGCATCCGCGCCGGCGGCGCCGGCATCCCGGCGTTCTACACGCCCGCGGGCGTCGGCACGATGGTGTCGGTCGACAAGGAGCACCGCGAGTTCAACGGCCGTACCTACGTCCTGGAGCAAGCGATCTTCGCGGACTATGCCTTCATCCGCGCATGGAAGGCCGATACCGCCGGAAACCTGGTCTTCCGGCACGGGGCGAGGAACTACAACCCCATCGCGGCGATGGCCGCCCGCCACACGATCGTGGAGGTCGAACAGATCGTGTCGGTGGGTGAACTCTCCCCGGACGAGATTCACACGCCGGGCCTGTACGTGGAGCGGATGGTGCAGATCCCGCCGGACGGCGTGCTCTACCCACTTCGGGCGTCCGCCGCCCCTCCCCCTGCTGCGGTCGAGGTCGAAGCGACCCCCGACCCGCCGCTGGAGAAGCGGCCCCTCACGCGCGACGAGATGAGCATGATCGTCGGGCGACGCATCCCTCCGGGCAGCGTCGTGAACCTCGGGATCGGCATCCCCACCCTGGCCTCCAATCACGTGCCGCCCAGCGCCGGGGTGACGCTGACCTCGGAGAACGGCGTCATCGGGTACGGCGGGCTGGCAGCGCCGGGCCAGGGTGACCCGGAGATCACGAATGCGGGCGGCCAGGAGGTGACGCTGGTCCCCGGCGCTTCCTTCGTCCACCACGCCGACTCCTTCGCGCTGATCCGAAGTGGGCGCGTCGACGTCAGCGTGCTGGGTGCGTACGAGGTGGCGTGCGATGGCTCCTTCGCGAACTGGCGCCTGAACGACCTGCCCTGGGACAACCTGGGCGGTATCGGCGGGGCTATGGACCTCGCAGCCTGCGCGAAGCAGATCTGGATCGTGATGGAGCACACCGCTCCGGATGCTCGACCTCGGCTGCTGGAGCGGTGCACCCTGCCGATCACCGCGCCGCGTGGCGTCACGTTGGTGGTCACCAACCTCGGCGTCATCGCCATCCGCGAGGGCCGCTTCGTGCTGGAGGAGTTCGCACCCGGCTACACGCCACAGGAGATCGCCGCCCTCACCGGCGCCCCGCTGGATATCAGCCCTACTGCCCGCGAGGTGTCGCTGGACTAGTTCGGCCCGGTTCATGTTCATCACGCATATCATCGCGGGGCCATGACAGGACTCCTCGCCGGGACACGCGTGTTCGACCTCAGCGACAGCGTCGCGGGAGCATTCGCGACGCGCTGGTTCGCCCTCCTCGGCGCGGACGTGATCAAGGTGGAACCGCCGCAGGGCGACCCCTCACGCAGGCGTGGGCCGCGGAAGTCAGGCTCGACGGAGGGCAGCGCCCTCTTCGCCTACCTCAATGGCGGCAAGCGCTCGGTCGTACTGGACATCGAGGACGCGGTCGGCGTGGACCGACTGAACCAACTGCTGGCAACCGCGGACGTGATCGTGGAGACGGCTGCGCCCGACGCCTGGGGCGCGCGCGGCATCGACTTCACCGCGCTACGCCGCGTCCGACCATCGATGGTGGTGTGCTCCGTGACGCCGTTCGGCCAGACGGGTCCCCGTGCACAGTGGCGGGCGGGAGCGCTGACGGCGTTCGCCGCTGGCGGGCAGCTGATGATGTGTGGCGACCCTGATCGCGAGCCGCTGAAGACCGCCGGACACCAGGCGCACTACCAGGGAGCGCTGCACGCGTTCTCCGCCACTGCCGCCGCCCTCTTCGCGGCGCACAGGGACGGCGCCGGCGACCACATCGACATCTCCCTCCAGGAGGCACAGGCCGCGAGCCTGGAGGGCGCCGGCCCGAACTCGATGGTGCGCGAGGTCGATGCGGGGCGGAGCGGCAACCAGATGCGCGCAGTCTGGGGGATCTACCCGTGCGCCGACGGCTTCGTCGGCGTAGCCGCGATGGCGCGCCAGACGCCCTCCGTCTATCGCTGCATCGGTCACCCGGAGCTCATCGAGTCGCCGATCTTCAGCGACCTCGCCGGGTATCCCGAGGGGAACGAGGTCGTCAGTGCGCTGATCACCGAATGGGCGTCCACCCGCACGGCCCAGGAAATCTTCGAGGAGTCCCACCGTCACCGCGCGCCGTTCTCGATCATCCCTACACCTGCTGCACTCCTGGACTGGGGGCCACTGCGCGAAGCGGGCTTCTGGCAGCCGCTCGACCATCCCGTGCTCGGCCCTCACACCGTGCCTCGCCTCCCGTTCGCGATCGATGGCGCCCGCGGCACCACGACGCGCGCCCCACTGCTGGGGGAGCACACCACCGAGGTGCTGGACGAGCTGAGCGCGACGACATCGAGCTCTCCTCGACGGATGGCGGTGACCGCAGGCGTAACACTGCTCAATCCGCGTGCGCCGTACGCCGGCCTCCGCGTCCTGGACCTGACGCAGGTGTGGGCGGGGCCGTACGCGGCGCGATTCCTCGCGGACATGGGCGCCGACGTGATCCACATCGAGGGTCCGGCGTTCCCGGACGCCGTGCGCGGCATCGGACGTGGCACCGACGACCGCTGGTTCAACAAGGCGCCGTACTTCAACGACTACAACCGGAACAAGCGAGGCCTGGCGCTGGAACTGCACCGCAAGGAGGGGCTGGCCGTGTTCCGCCGGCTCGTGCAGACGGCGGACGTGGTGATCGAGAACTGGAGCGTGGGCGTCGCGGAGCGGCTCGGCATCGGCTACGAGACCCTCCGGGCGATCAAGCC
>Ga0172380_10009614_pt1 | contig 10269 bp, 9 predicted proteins | sample Leawe162metaG_FD_119747 | JGI IMG/M metagenome (GOLD analysis project Ga0172380, IMG submission 119747) | Leachate microbial communities from a municipal landfill in Southern Ontario, Canada - Leachate well 162 metaG | ecosystem: Engineered > Solid waste > Landfill > Unclassified | place...
CAGGCCCAGCGTCTCGCCCTGGCCCGTACCCTGCTCAAGTCCACCCAGCTGATGGTACTGGATGAGCCCACCGCCAGCCTGGACCGCCACTCGGAGCGCGCCATCATGACCACGCTGGAGCAGGCGATGGCGGGCCAGACCCTGCTGATGATCACCCACCGCCTCGATCAATTGACCAAGATGGACAAGATACTGGTGCTGGCGCGCGGCCAGCTGGTGGAGCAAGGCAACTTCCAGCAACTGAGCAGGGCGCAGGGCCCGTTCGCCCGCCTCTTGTCCCAACACCCGGGGGATTCTCTCGATGACTGATCTATTGCCGTTTCTGCGCCTCTATCGTCAGCACTGGCTGAGCCTCTCGCTGGGCCTGCTGCTGGCCCTGGTGACCCTGGTGGCCGGCATGGGACTGCTGTCGCTCTCCGGCTGGTTCCTCTCCGCCGCCGCCGTGGCGGGGCTGGCCGTCGCCAGCCGCGACACCTTCAACTACATGACCCCGGCCGGCGGGGTGCGTTTCTTCTCCATCATCCGTACCGCGGGTCGCTGGGGCGAGCGGGTGGTGAGCCACGACGCCACCTTCCGGGTGCTGACCCGGTTGCGGGTCTGGTTCTGGCAAAAGCTCTCGCCGCTCTCCACTGGCACCCTGGCAGGCTTTCGCCAGGCGGATCTGCTCAACCGGCTGGTAGCCGACATAGACGCCATGGATCACGTCTATCTGCGTCTGGTCACCCCCATAGGCGCGGCCCTGCTCAGCTGCGCCGGCCTGGTGTTCTTCCTCTCCTTCTTCGACGGTCGTCTCGCCCTGACTCTGGGCGCCATACTGCTGTTTGGCATGATAGCCCTGCCGCTGGTGTTCTACTTCCTCGGTCGCCAGCCCGGTCGTCGGCTGATCGCCGAGAAATCGGCCATGCGTACCCGCATGGTGGACTATCTGGACGGTCAGGCCGAGCTGCAGATGTTTGCCGCCGCCCCCAAGGCGCTGACCGAGCTGAAACAGGCCGAACAGGCACTGCTGACCGCCCAGGCCCGCATGGCCAGAGTGAGCGGCCTTGCCAACTTCTCGGTGCAGCTGCTCAGCGGCTGGACTCTGACTCTGATGCTCTGGCTGGCCGGCCACGGTGTGGCAGGTGCCGCGCCGGATCCCATCACGGCACTGATGGTGTTTGCCACCCTGGCGAGCTTCGAGGCCTTGCAGCCGCTGGCGGGTGCCTTCCAGCACCTCTCCACCAGCCTCACCTCGGCCCGTCGTCTCAACGAGATACTGCAGGAGGCCAAGGCCCCCGAGTGGGGAGCCGAGCAGCAACACGCCAGCATCGGCACCCTGCAGATCAGCGACCTCTATTTCAGCTATCCCGGCAACCCGCATCCTGTGCTGCGCGGTTGCACCCTGCAACTGCAGGCGGGCGAGAAGCTGGCGCTGCTGGGCCAGACAGGTTGCGGCAAGTCCACCCTGATGGGGCTGTTGACCCGGGAGTGGAGCCCGCAGGCAGGCAAGATCCTGCTCGATGGCAAGCCGCTCATCGACTACAGCGAAGGGGCGCTGCGCGCCTCGTTGTCGGTGGTGAGCCAGCGGGTTCACCTGTTTGCCGCCACCTTGCGCGACAATCTCAGGCTGGCGGCCCCGATGGCGTCTGACGAGCAGTTGACCGAGGTGCTGACCCAGGTCGGTCTGGCCAATCTGCTGGAAGATGACAACGGCTACAGCGACAGCGGACTGAACGCCTGGCTGGGGGACGGCGGTCGCCCGCTCTCAGGTGGCGAGCGACGCCGCATCGGCATCGCCCGCGCCCTGCTGCACGATGCCCCGCTCTGGCTGCTGGATGAGCCGACCGAGGGGCTCGACAGCCAGACCGAACGGGAGATCATGGACCTGTTGTTCAGGCTGGGGGCGGATCGCTCCTTGCTGCTCATCTCCCACCGCCTGCTGGGGCTGGAGCAGATGGACAGGATAGCCCTGATGGAAGAGGGGCAGATCCGCCTCTGCGCCCCCCATCACGAGTTGCTGGCCGATGATTACTATCGCAGCCTGCATCAACGGCTGGCACCGGCCTGATCCCCGTCACACCCCGTCTCCATGGTTAAAAATGGGGCTGGTCGCAGGCAGCGACTGGCCCCTATAATGGCTCCCTCACAGTTCAACAAGATACCGACATGAAACGCCTTATCCTGATGATGCCCCTGATCGCCTCCGGTTGCGCCGACTTCTCTTTCAACAGCAACCTGGACAAGGAAAATTTCGACGAATACTTCAAGCCGGGCGGCGTCCAGATCTATGAGCAGGGTCAGCTGGCTGACCTCAACTACCTCTACCTCGGCACAGTCGAGGGGGAATCCTGCCAGAGCGATGCCAAGCAGCCCATCCCCAACGCAGGTGAAGCCCGCACCCTGGCCCGCCGCCGCGTGGCCGACATGGGTGGCAACGGCGTCACCTTCGACAAGTGCGCCGAGTTCAGTGACACCCCGGGCTGCCTGAAACAGGTGATCTGCTACGGGCAGGCGCTGAAAGTGGCGCAAGAGAAGTAAGAGCACAGTGGCACTGGCCATAGTCCGGCTCGGCAGCCCCCGCCTCCCCGACGAGGGGCTGCGCATAGGCACAGTGCGGCGCCCGCCCCGTGGCGTGCCCAAGAGCGAATTTGCCAGCCAGGATTGGTACGACGTCTGGTTCCCCAACCTGGCCCCCAGCAGCGAGACCATGAAGCTGGGCCAGGCTGCCGAGACCCCGGCCCAATGGGCGGCCTTCTGCAAGCAGTACAAGGCCGAGATGGCCAGCCCCTGCGCCCGCCACGATCTGGCGCTGCTGGCAGCCCTCTCCCACACCACCAACCTGTCGGTGGGTTGCTACTGTGAACAGGCCGAGCGCTGTCATCGCACCCTGCTGAAAGAGCTGCTGATCCAGTGCGGCGCCAGGCTGCGCTAACCCGCACCGCCGTTTAATGAAAGAGGGCGTCCCGCAGGACGCCCTCTTTCATGTGCTGGCCATCAAGGCAGGATGGGGGGTACTCCGACCCTATTGCAGACTGCCCACCCGCAGCCCTTGTTGCAGCGCCCGCTCCTGCTCGGCCGTCATCCCGGCCACCTGGGCCTGACCGTTCTCCGCCAGCCACTGGGCCAGATCGGCCACCGTCTCCTCCAGCGGCCGAAAGTTGAGCCCCTGCACTATGGCCGCCTCGGCGCTGATGCGGCCATAGCCGGCATACTCAGGTAACTCGTTGGGCAACAGGGTCGGGTAGCTCTGCCAGGGCTCGACGCCGGCCGCCAGCAGCGCGGGCCAAGGCACCCACTCAGGTTGCAGTGCCGTGACGGGCACGAGTCGGGCCGCGAGGCGATCCACCCAGTCCGTCAGCGCTATGCCGGGCTTGAGCAGGTTGAAGATGCCCCCCAGCTGCTGCTCGGCGGCGCGCAGCACGAACTCGGCGCAGTCGCGCACGTCCAGGTATTGCAATCGATCCTGCCCCTCCCCCGGCAGCAGCAAGGGCCCCCCTTGCTGTATCCGCTTCACCCACCAGGCCAGACGGCCGGTCGGATCAAAGGGGCCGCACAGCACGCCGGGGCGCAGAATGCAGAGCCGCTCGTCCCAGCGAGCCCGATATTCGGCCTCGCACAACACCTTCAGGGGGCCATAGTTGGTGGGAGTCTCCTCGGCACCTGTCTCGTGCAGCGGCGCCGACTCATCCATCCCCCGCTGGGCGAAGTCGCGATAGACGCTGATGGTGGAGATGAAGATCAGCCGCTCGCATCGTCCGAGCAGGGCTGCCGAGAGGCTGGCCGCCTGCTCGGGTCGATAGCAGCAGGTGTCGATAACCAGATCCCAGCCGGGCCCTTCCCCGTGCAGGGCGTTCAGATCCTTGTCCCTGTCACCGGTGAGCTGAACCAGATCGCGCCAGTCCGGGTGCTGGCGATGCCCCCGATTGAACAGAGTCACCTCGTGGCCCCAATCCAGCGCCAGCGAGGTGAGGTGGCGGCCCAGAAAGCCGGTGCCGCCGATGATCAGCAGTTTCATCCATGTCCCTCCTGTCCGGCACGATTGGCTGTCTCGGGTATGACGCGCCTTGCATGCCGGTATTCATAGAGCCCCCACCCTACCCAAGTTGGCGGCGGGGTACAGCCTCCATGGCACGGGGATGAGACAGTGATCACGGCAGGACAGAAGGAAAAGGGTATGAAGAAAAGAGGCCGGGATCCCGGCCAGGCAAGGGAGGCCAGGCCTGCGTTTTGGCGCCGCCTGTGCTAAATTGCCGGGGTTTTCAGTCAGGATCCGCCATGAAGTTCGAAATCGACACCCTGGGTATCATCCGCTCTCCCTACAAGGAGAAGTTCGCCATCCCCCGCCAGCCCGGTCTGGTCAAGTCAGCCCGTGCCCGCCTCGAGCTGCAGCCCCCTTACGATCAACCGGATGTGCTGCGCGGCATTGAGCAGTTCTCCCATCTCTGGCTCAGCTTCGTGTTTCACCAGACCATGGATCAGGGCTGGCACCCGACGGTGCGCCCGCCACGCCTGGGCGGTAACGAACGGGTCGGGGTCTTTGCCACCCGCTCCACCTTCCGCCCCAATCCGCTTGGCCTCTCGGTGGTCGAGCTGCACGGGGTGGGCCGGGAGCGGGGCAAGCTGTGGCTGGAACTCGGCGCGGTCGATCTGCTCGATGGCACCCCCATCGTTGATATCAAGCCCTATATCCCCTATGCCGACAGCCTGCCGGACGCCCGTGGCGGCTTTGCCCCCGATGCCCCCACCCCGCCGCTGATGGTGAGTTTCAGTGCACAGGCCGAGCAACAGCTGCAACCTTGGCTCAAGGCCCATCCCGAGCTGCGCCTGCTGGTGAGCGAAGTACTGGCCCAGGATCCCCGTCCCGCCTACAAGAAGGACAAACCGGACGACAAGGAGTACGGGGTACGCTTGTTCAATCTCAACGTGTGCTTTCGCATCAACGAACCCGACTGCCTGGTGCTGGCCATAGAACCCGCCTGATCACCAGGCGGTGCGAGCAATAAAAAAACCACCCTGAGGTGGTTTTTTTATCACTCCTGATCCCTGTGCTCGGCGGCAATCTGCCTGAAAGCCCCCTCGCAGGCGAGGAAGGCATCGACCATGCCGGGATCGAAATGGCTGCCGCGCCCCTGCACTATGATGGCTTTCGCCTCGTCGTGGGTGAAGGCGGGCTTGTAGACCCGTTTCGAGATGAGGGCATCGTAGACATCCGCCACCGCCATCAAGCGGCCCGAGAGCGGGATCGCCTCCCCCGCCAGGCCGGCCGGATAACCGCTGCCATCCCACTTCTCATGATGGGTGAGGGAGATTTCGCGGGCCAGTCGCAGGAAGGAGTTGGAACCGAGCTGGGCCTCGGCGCTGGCGAGCGCATCGGCCCCTATCTGGGGATGGCGCTTCATGATGGCGAACTCTTCGTCGGTCAGCTTGCCCGGCTTGAGCAGGATCGCATCGGGAATGCCCACCTTGCCCACGTCGTGCAGCGGCGCCGACTTGAACAGCAGGTCTATGGTGGCGTCGTCGAGGGGATAACGCTCGGCGTCGTGGCGGCTCAGGTGTTCGGCCAACACCTTGACGTAGTGCTGGGTACGGATGATGTGGGCGCCTGTCTCGTTGTCCCGGGTCTCCGCCAGCGAGGCGAGGCCGAGGATGGCCACGTCCCGGGTCAGGTTGAGTTCGTCGCTGCGCGCCTTCAGCTCGCCGATCATCTGGTTGGTGCTGGCGGCGATCAGGCCAAATTCGTCATCCCGGGTCACCGGCACCCGCGCATCCAGATCGCCGCACTGCACCTGTGCCATGGTGCGCGTCTGGTGCATCAGGGAGAGGGTCAGATTGCGGCCATAGCCACGAATGATGAGCCAGAGGTAACAGAAGGTCACCGCCATCACGAAGGCGATTTCCAGCAATATGTAGTGCTGGGCATCGAGCCGCGACAGGCTTCTGTCCACCGTCGCCAGCCACTCCAGATCCTTGTTGAACAACAGGAAGAAGACGCCCCCCAGCAGCGCGAGCGTGGTGAAGGTAAACAGGGAGAACTTGCGGGAAACCGGCATGGCCAGCGGCCGGGTCAGCACCAGCGAGCCCTGATGCTCCCGCAGCTTGGCCAGGTTCCAGTCCCGCACCAGCGACAGATCCGCCGCCACCAGAAAGCCCAGGGTGCTCATTCCCAGCAGGATCTTGAGGTGACTCTCCAGCGGGAAGTCATACATGAGGCCGTTGTAGCCCGAGAGCAGCAGGGCCCCCAGCAGGTAGAAGCCCACCTCCAGCGCAAAGCCACCGAGCCCGCTGCCGGGCAGCACCCGCCGGTGCAACACCCGATCACGCACGGCGAACATGATGGCGAAGACCAGCAGGGTGGGCCCCAGCAGCTGGGGCAGGGTCAGGCTCTCCAGAAACGGACAGACCTGCAACCCGTAGAGGCAAAAGAGCGACAGCGTCACCCCGTAGTGCAGGGCGCAGCGCCCCGTGATTTTCTGCATGATTCCACCCTGACCGCTGTTTATTGTTATGACGGCGGGGATATGCCCCCGCCCCTTACAGGCGCCGCAGCAGCAGGCTCCCTATCGAATAGCCGGCGCCAAACGAGCAGAGCACGCCGCGGGCCCCCGCAGGAAGGTCGCGATTGTACAGATGGAACGCGATAATGGAACCCGCCGAGCTGGTGTTGCCGTAACTGTCGAGGATCACCGGCGCCTCCTGCTGGCTGGCATCGTGACCCAGCAGCTTGCGGCCGATGAACTGGTTCATGGTGAGGTTGGCCTGATGCAGCCAGAGCCGGCTCAGGGTATCCGCCGGCCAGCCCTGCTCGTCGAGCTGGCCGGCTATCTGATCGCACACCAGCGGCAGCACCTCCTTGAACACCTTGCGCCCCTGCTGGCAGAACAGCTTGTCATCGCCATAACGGGTACGCGGGCTGAGCCGGTTCAGGAAGCCGAAGTTGTTGCGAATGTTGTTGGAGTACTGGGTCACCAGCTTGCTGGCCACCAGTTGCCAGGGATTGGCCACCTTGCAATCGGCCTCCCGCTCCAGCAGCACGGCGGTGCAGGCGTCGCCGAAGATGAAGTGGCTGTCTCTGTCCCTGAAATTGAGGTGGCCCGAGCAGATCTCCGGGTTCACCACCAGCGCCAGTTTGGCGCTGCCGGCCGCCAGCATGTCGGCCGCCGCCTTGATGCCGAAGGTGGCTGAGGAGCAGGCCACGTTCATGTCAAAGGCCATGCCGCCCGCGCCGAGATAGTGCTGCAGCTCGATGGAGAGCGCCGGATAGGGGCGCGGCATGTTGGATGCCGCGACTATGACCAGATCGATCTCACCCGGCTCGCGGCCGGCGGCGATCAGCGCCTGCTCGGCGGCGGCCACCGCCATCTCCACCATGATGGAGGGTTTGTCATCCGGGCGCTCTGCCATGAGCGGCTGCATGATGTCCGGATCCAGCACCCCCTCCTTGCTCACCAGATAGCGGCTCTTGATGCCGGAGGCCTTCTCGATAAACTCGCAGCTCGAATGCTGCTTGGCGGGGAGCTGGCCCGCATCGATGGCGGAGGCATTCTCCTCGTTGTAGAGATCCACATACTGGTTGAAGGCGGCCACCAGCGCTTCGTTGCTGACGGCAAAAGGCGGGGTATAGAGGCCTGATCCACTGATCACGATAGAAGTCATCTTTGCTCCTGGCCGGGTTCGTTCCCGGCTTGTTGGCTTTTTAGGGTAGAGAGGTCATTACAGCTGATCGATCGCCGCGGCGAGACCGGCCAGGGTCAGCGGATGCATGCGCCCGCCAACCAGTTCATTCATCAACTTGATGGAGGGGTGCCAGAGCCACTCCCGCCTCGGGACTGGGTTGAGCCACACCAGTTTGGCATAGTGCTGCTGCAGGCGGGCGAGCCACACCTGGCCCGCCTCCTCGTTCCAGTACTCGACACTGCCACCGGGCCAGGTGATCTCATAGGGGCCCATCTTGGCGTCCCCCACCAAGATCACCCTGTAGTCGCTGCCGTAGGTGCGCAGCAGCCGCAAGGTATCAAAACGCTCCTCGGCCCGGCGGTTGTTGTCCTGCCAGACGAAGTCGTAGAGACAATTGTGAAAATAGAAGTACTCCAGATGTTTGAACTCGTGGCGCAGCGCCGAGAAGAGCCGCTGCACCTCGGCCACGTGGGCATCCATGGAGCCCCCCACGTCGAAGAAGACCAGCAGCTTGACGCCGTTGTGGCGCTCCGGCCTCAGCTTCACATCGAGCCAACCCTGACGGGCCGTGCTCTGGATGGTGCCGTCGAGATCCAGCTCGTCCGGGCTGCCCTGGCGCACCCAGCGCCTGAGCTTGCGCAACGCCAGCTGGATGGCACGCTGCCCCAGCGGCGAGTCGTCGCTGAAGTTGCGATAGTGACGTGCCTCCCACACCTTGGCCGCCTTGCCATGCTGGCCCTCTCCCCCCATGCGGATCCCTTCCGGGTGAAAACCGCCGTGGCCGAACGGGCTGCTGCCCCCCGTGCCCACCCACTTGTTGCCACCGGCGTGGCGCTCCTTCTGTTCGCTCAAGCGCTGGTTGAGGGTCTCCAGCAGCTTGTCCAGCCCGCCTAAGGATTGCAGCAGTGCTTTTTCCTCCGGGCTCAGCAGCCGCTCGAACTCCTGGCGCAGCCACTCATCCGGCAGGCTCTCGGGCAACAGGGGAGTGGCCTGCAGGCCGTCGTAATATTCGGCAAAGGCGCGATCGAAGCGATCGTAATGGGCTTCGTCTTTCACCAGCAAGCAGCGGGAGATCTGGTAAAAATCGTTCATGTCGACCGTGGCAAGCCCGACCGACAAGGCCCCGTGCAGATCCAGCAATTCCCGCAGGCTGCAGGGTAGCTTGTGGCGACGCAGGTGGCTGAAAAAATCGATCAGCATTCAGCTACCGCGACGCGCCAGGAAGGCGAGCTTTTCGAACAGATGCAAGTCCTGTTCGGTCTTGAGCAGGGCGCCGTAGAGGGCGGGCACCAGTTTGCCAGGCTCACGGGTGCGCATCGCCTCGGGGGAGATGTCGTCGGCCAACAGCAGCCGGATCCAGTCCAGCAGTTCGGAGGTGGAGGGCTTCTTGCGCAGCCCGTCCACGTCACGCAGCTCGAAGAAGAGCGCCATGGCTTCGTCCAGCAGCGCCGCTTTCAGGTTCGGATAGTGCAGATTGACGATGGCCTGCATCTCGGCCTTGTCGGGGAAACGGATGTAGTGAAAGAAGCAGCGGCGCAGGAAGGCATCCGGCAGCTCTTTTTCATTGTTGGAGGTGATGATGACCACGGGGCGCTGGCGGGCCTTGATACGCTCGCCGGTCTCATAGACGTCGAACTCCATCCGATCCAGCTCCAGCAGCAGGTCGTTGGGAAATTCGATGTCCGCCTTGTCGATTTCGTCGATGAGCAACACGGGCCGCTGCTCGGCGGTGAAAGCCTGCCACAACTTGCCCTGGCGAATGTAGTGGTTGATGTCCCCCACTCGCGGATCGCCAAGCTGGGAGTCGCGTAGCCGCGCCACAGCATCATACTCATAGAGCCCCTGCTGGGCCTTGGTGGTGGATTTGATATGCCAGGCGATCAGCTCGGTGCCCAGATGGCGGGCCACGGCTTCGGCCAGCTCCGTCTTGCCTGTGCCGGGCTCACCTTTGATCAGTAACGGTTTTTCCAGCACTATTGCCGCATTGACCGCCATCTTCAGCGATTCAGAGGCGAGATAGCGATCGCTTCCTGCAAATCCCATAACGTCCATTCCTTTGACGACAAGAGACCTTTTTGAGATCGAGGCCTCAGTAAGAAAGAATAAGCTCTATATCTTGTAATAACATATTGTTATAACAAATCGTCACTTCTCATTCAGAAACCACAGGGTAATCTTGTTTCATCGCCGTAACAAACAGGGATAGCACCATGAGCAAAATTTTTGAGGACAACAGCCAGACCATAGGTCACACCCCGCTGGTTCGACTCAACCGTGTTACCAAGGGCCGCGTACTGGCCAAGATTGAGAGCCGTAACCCGAGCTTCAGCGTCAAGTGCCGCATCGGCGCCAACCTGATCTGGGATGCCGAGAAACGCGGCGTCCTGACCAAGGGCAAGGAGATCATCGAACCCACCAGCGGTAACACAGGTATTGCTCTGGCTTTCGTGGCCGCCGCTCGCGGCTATCCCATCACCTTGACCATGCCCGCCACCATGAGCCTGGAACGCCGCAAGCTGCTCAAGGCGCTCGGCGCCAATCTGGTGCTGACCGAAGGGCCGCTCGGCATGAAGGGCGCCATCGCCAAGGCCAACGAGATCCTCGAATCCGAGCCGG
>Ga0172380_10009615_pt1 | contig 10268 bp, 8 predicted proteins | sample Leawe162metaG_FD_119747 | JGI IMG/M metagenome (GOLD analysis project Ga0172380, IMG submission 119747) | Leachate microbial communities from a municipal landfill in Southern Ontario, Canada - Leachate well 162 metaG | ecosystem: Engineered > Solid waste > Landfill > Unclassified | place...
CCTGCCGGCGGCGATGAAGGCCGGCACGAAGGTGCCGATCTCGCTGCGCTTCGAGCGTGCCCCGGCGATGACCGTGGAGTTCGAGGTGCGTGAGGCGGCTGCGGGTGCGATGGGCGGCATGTCCGCGACGCCCGCCGCCGGGATGGGCGGGGCGATGGCGACCCCGACCGGCACGGCGATGCCGATGCGCTAGCGAGCCGGGTGCTCCATGCGGCGAGGGTGGCGACGCGCTGCCCTCGCCGCGCTATTCGGCAGCGCGGATGACCTCCAGCAGGTCGGCGCCGAACGCGCGCACGCGTGAGTCGCCCAGCCCCCATACGCCTCGCAGATCGGCCTCCGAGGCTGGTCGCAGCGCCGCGAGCTCGCGGGCGGTGCGGTCGGTGAACAGGGTGTAGGCGGGGACACCATCGACGCGGGCGCGGTCACGCCGCCACGCGCGCAGCCGCTGGTACAGCGGATCGTCGTAGGACACCTCGACACCGTCGTCGACGCGGGCCGCAACGCGCTGACGGTCGTACGGGCGATCGGGTGCGGGCTCCGCGTCGGGATGGTCGTGCGTCCATTCGCGGACCAGGCCCAGGACGCGGTCGCCAAACCAGCGCATGCGCGTCTGTCCCATGCCCCACGTCGCCAGCAGCTCGTCCTCGCTCGTGGGGCGGTAGGTCGCGACCTCGCGTGCCGTGCGCTCCTCGAACACCATGTACGGCGGGCGCCCCGACTGGTCGGCGAGCGTGGAGCGCAGGTCGAGGAGCGCGTTGAACAGATCCTCGGGGTACGCGGCGGCCGAGGCGGTCGCGGTGCCGGAGCAGTTGTCGCAGTTGCCGCAGCGCTCCGGCGGCTGCTCCCCGAAGTAGCGCAGGATCAGCGCCCGTCGGCAGCCCGACGTCTCCGCGTACTCGATCATCTGCGCCAGGCGCGACTCCGCGTAACGGCGACGCTCCTCGATCGGCCCGGCGTCGAGCGGGGCGTCGAGGTCGAGTGAGCGCAGGCGCAGCACGTCGGCCTCGACGAGCCCCGCCGCGCGCAGCGCGCCGAGCGCCGTCGCGAGTCCATCCTGCTCGATGCCATCCAGGTCGCCCGACAGCAGCGGACGAGAGCCGGCGTAGCGCTGCGCCTCCACCAGCCGGTGCCAAATGCGCTGCAGGCCCTCCGCATCCGGGTGGGCCTGATCGATGAACCGTCGCTGCAGCGAGGCGTCACGGCGGGCGTACAGCAGCGTGCAGGTGGCGGGCTCGCCGTCGCGGCCGGCGCGGCCGCCCTCCTGGTAGTACGCCTCCAGCCGGCCCGGCATGTGCGTGTGGATCACGTAGCGCACGTCCGGCTTGTCGATGCCCATGCCGAAGGCGTTCGTCGCCACCAGCACGGGCACCTGCCCGGTGATGAAGCGGCGCTGCGCGTGCGCTCGATCGGCGGCGGGCATGCCCGCGTGATAGCCGACCGCGCGGACACCGGCCGCCGCCAGCGCCGCCGCCGTCTGCTCCACATTGCGCCGGGTGCGCGCGTAGACGATGCCCGCCTGTCCCTTGCGGTCGCGTGCGTAGCGGATGATCCAGTCGATGCGCTCCGACTCTCCCGGGACCGCGACGACCTCGAAGCGCAGGTTCGGGCGGTCGAAGGAGGTGACGACCTCTGCGGCGCGCCCGACGATGCCGAGGCGGACGAGGATGTCGCGCCGCACCATCGGATCCGCCGTCGCGGTCAGTGCCAGCGTGCGCGGCGAGCCGAGGCGCCCTCGGACGCTGCCCAGCACGAGGTAGTCCGGGCGGAAGTCGTGGCCCCACTCGGAGATGCAGTGCGCCTCGTCGATGACGAGCAGGTGCACGCCCGCCGCGCGCAGCCCGGCGACGAAGCGCGCATTCGCGAACCGCTCCGGCGCGACGTACAGCAGCGCCGTGCGACCCTCGATGAAGTCGCGGTAGCGGCGATTCTGCTCCTCGCGCGAGAGGGTGGAGTTGATGAAGGTCGCCGCGATCCCCGCCGCCTGGAGCGACTCGACCTGATCCTGCATCAGCGCGATCAGCGGGGAGATGACCAGCGTGCGGCCGACCTCGAGGCCGGGGAGGACATAACAGAGGCTCTTGCCTGCGCCGGTCGGCATCACGCCCAGCACGTCGCCCTCACTCAGGCGGGTGAGCACCTCGGCCTGACCGGAGCGAAAGTCGGGGTAGCCGAAGAGATCGCGCAGCCGCTGCCGATACGTCTCGATGCCGGGGAACGTCGGCGGTGTGACAGGCGGCGTGTACACCTCGGCAGGGGGCTCCATGACGGCGACGGGCGTGGGGATGCGCGCCGCCTCGTACGTCGCGCCGAGGTCGGCCTGTGGCGCCTGCTCGTCGGGGCGGGTGCCGCACTCCGGGCAGAACGCGTCGTGCGGGCCGAGCGGGGTGTCGCAGCGGAAACAGTTCACGCGCTGATACTAACAAACCGAGGGGATACGGACATGCGTTCTAGGAACGTCCCGCGTCAGCCGAGGGTTGCCTCGCCGCGCGGCTGGTAGCCGGAGAGCCGCTGGGCTACCTCGATCAGGCCGGGCACGTCAGCGATCTCGCCCTCGATCGCCAGGTGCTGGCCCTCGCGCGGGTGGATGCGCCAGCGCACGTTGCCCAGCGTGTCGACGCGGTCGATGAGGTGGACGTCGGCCCAGCGCAGCTCGCGCAGCACCGTGCCGTTGTGCAGCGCGAGCGCGCCGTCGTCGGTGAGCACGATCGAGGTCGCGGAGTTGCGCCAGGTGAGCAGCACGACCGGCAGCATGAACAGCGCGATCGCCCCCAGGAACAGGCCGAAGCCGGTCGCCTCGCCGATGCTGAAGAGGAGGCCGAACGCGATGCAGGCGAGCGCTCCCAGCAGCGGCAGCGCGAACGAGCCGTTGTTCCACCAGTGCGTCTCGTTCGCGTGCACCGAGACGACTCGCTGCGCGCTCCCCTGCACGAACGTGCGATCCGCGCCGCCGAGCGCGGCAGCCGAGGGCTGAGCGAGCGGGTCGAGGTCGGGGGCGTCGGTCGTCACGGGTCGCCTAGACCGCCGCGAGTGCGCGGCTGAGGCGCTCTCGTGCCTCCGCGGCGATCGCGTCGAGGCCGGGGACGGGCACCACGCTCATGCCCGTGGCCGGGTCGAAGATCGAGACGGTCGACCCGCCACCGTCATCCTCGTAGACCAGCACGTTGCAGGGGAGCAGGGCGCCGACCTCGAGTGCGGCCTGCAGCGCGCGATGCGCCAGGCCCGGGTTGCACGCGCCAAGGATGGTGTAGGCACGGAACTCCGCGCCGATCTTCTCGCGGAGCGTCGCCTGCACGTCGATCTCGGTGAGCACACCGAAGCCCTCGTCCTTGAGGGTCGCCTTGATGCGCGCGACGGCATCGGCGTACGAGAGGTCGACGTGACGGGACATGGTGATCGTGGAGGCGGACACGAGGCGCTCCTTCGGGTGCGCGTGGGCGGTGATCCCAGTGTCCACGCGGCGCGAAGCCTCGTCCATCGACGGGCGGCAGGGCGGGTGGTGCGGGCGAGTGGTGGAGTTCTGGCTGGGGACCGAGGATTCGAACCTCGACTTACTGATCCAGAGTCAGCTGTCCTACCCTTAGACGAGTCCCCAACAGCGGACGCATACCGTAGCAAACCTCGCGGATGTGGTCGAACGGGGGAATCCCCGAGGCGCCTACTCGCTCGCCGCGACCTTCGCCGCCGCGGCGATGCGCTCGAGGCAGGCGTCGCGCCCCACGATCGCCATCGTCTCGAACAGCGGTGGGGTGACGGCCTTCCCGGTCACCGAGACGCGGCAGAGCATGAACAGGTCGCCCGGCTTCTCGCCGGTGTGCTCGGCGGCAGCGCGCAGCGCACCCTCGATGGCCGTCGAGTCCCACACCTCGATCGCCGTGAGCTGCTCGATCGCGGCGTGCAGGGCGGAGACCGCCACCTCCGGTCGCCCGCGGTACGGCTTGCCCAACAACGCGTCGAGCGCGGGTGCAGCCAGCGAGGGTGCGAAGAAGAAGTCGACCATCGGCGTGACGTCGGCCAGCAGCTTCACCCGCTCCTGGACCAGGGGCGTCACCGCCTCGACCAGCGCGCGGTCGATCGGGCGCGCGACATCGGCCGGGAGCGTGCGCTCCAGCCACTGCGCGAACTGCTCCGCGAGGTCGGCGAGCGGCAGTTGGCGCAGGTAGACGCCGTTCAGCCACTCCAGCTTGTCGGCATCGAACGTCGCCGGGTGTGCGTTGAGCTGCGAGAAGTCGAAGGCGGCGGCAGCCTCGGCGCGCGTCATGATCTCGGTCTCGCCGTCGGGTGACCAGCCGGTGATCGCCAGGAAGTTGAAGAGCGCATCGGGCAGGTAGCCCTCGTCGCGGTACTCGAGGATCGCCTTCGCGCCGTGGCGCTTCGACAGCTTCCCGCCGCCTGGCGCCAGGATGACCGAGGTGTGCACGTAGATCGGCGGCTCGTACCCCAGTGCGCGGAAGAGCAGCACGTGGCGCGGCGCGGACGGGATCCACTCGTCGCCGCGCGAAACGTGCGTGACCTCCATCTCGTGGTCGTCGACGGCGTGGGCGAGGTGATAGGTGGGGAAGCCGTCCGACTTCAGGATCACGAAGTCGTCCTGTGTCGCGTTCTCGACGGTGATGTCGCCGCGGAGGAGATCCGTGAACGTCGTCGAGCCCTCGTCGGGCACGAGGAAGCGCACGACGTTCGGCTCACCCGCGGCGGCACGCGCCTCGGCCTCGTCGGGGAGGATCGAGCGGCAGCGGCCATCGTAGCCGGGCGGCAGGTGGTTGGCGCGCTGCTCGTTGCGCAGCTCCTCGAGCCGCTCCGGCGCGCAGAAGCAGCGGTAGGCGTTGCCACTCGCGATCAGGCGCTCGGCGGCGGACTGGTACAACGGGAGGCGCTGCGACTGGATGTACGGTGCGAAGGGGCCTCCCTTGTCGGGGCCCTCGTCCCAGTCCATGCCGAGCCACGCGAGCGATTCCAGGATGCGCTCCGCCGACCCCGGCACCAGGCGCGTCTGGTCGGTGTCCTCCAGCCGCACGAAGAACACACCGCCGTGCCGCCGTGCATGGAGCCAGGTCCAGAGCGCGGTGCGGATATTGCCGACGTGCGGCTCGCCGGTCGGGCTGGGCGCGTAGCGCACTCGAACCGTCACGATGCCGTCCCTTCGTCCTCGTCCGTTGTGTCCTCGCGCGCGGCGTACTTCGCGCGCAGCGTGTCGATCACGTGCTGCATGTCGTCCGGCAGCGGCGAGGTGAACTCGCGCCACTCGCCCGTGCTCGGCAGTCGGAAGCCGAGGCGGGCCGCGTGCAACGCCTGCCGCCCGATGTGATCGGAGCGGCGACCATACAGCGTGTCCCCCATGACGGGGTAGCCGATCGCCTCCAGGTGCACGCGGATCTGATGCGTGCGACCGGTGCGAATGCGCACATCGACCAGCGCCGCCTCGTCGCCGTACTGCTCGCGGACGCGGTACTCGGTGTAGGCGCTCTCGCCGACCTCGACGACCCCTCGGCGGCGACTGTCGGTCGGATCGGGGCCGAGCGGGGCATCGACGATGCCCGCGGCGGGCTCGACGTGGCCTTCGACGATCGCGATGTACTCCTTGAGCGTCTCTCGCGCGCGCCACTGATCCTTCAGCGTGTCGCGCGCGACCTCGGTCTTCGCGAACGCGAGCACGCCCGTCGTGTCGCGGTCGAGGCGGTGCACGACGCCGGCGCGGTAGTCGCCGTCCTGCAGGTCGGTCGCGTCGGGGTAGCGCGCACGGATGACGTCGACGATCGAGAGGCCGGGCACGCCCGGCACCGCATGCACGAGGATGCCCCACGGCTTGTCGACGACCAGCACGTGCTCGTCCTCATACAGGATTTCGAGGGGCACCTGTGCCGCGGCCTCGTCGACCTCGATCACGGGGATCGCGACCTCGACGGCCACGCCTTCCTCCACGAGGTGCGAGGCGCGCGTCACCACCGCTCCACCGGCCGTCACCTGGCCCTGCTCGATGAGCCGCTGGGCCTGCGAGCGCGAGATCTCGGGCACCGCCTCCGCGACGAGCCGATCGAGGCGATCACGCCGAGGCGTGTCGAAGTGGTGTCGGGTCTCGGTGGTCATGCGCGGCGATCCTCGATGTAGGTCAGGAGCAGGATCGCGCCGATGCCGACGACGATCGCGGAGTCCGCGATGTTGAACGCGGGGTAGTACGCCGGGTCGATGAAGTCGGTGACGGTGCCCTTCACGACGCGGTCGATGAAGTTGCCGATCGCACCGCCGAGGATCATGGAGAGCGCAAGGAGGTAGAGCGGCTGCTGCGGCGGGAAGCGCCAGAGGTACACCAGTAGGCCCAGCACGCCGACTACCGCCGCCGCGAGCAGGAACTCGGTCGCGCCCTGCAGGATGCCGAACGCCGCGCCGGCGTTCTCGACGTGTGAGATCGCCAGCCACGCGTCGGTCGACGGCCACGCCTCACCCTCGGCCAGCCAGCCGCGGATCAGCGCCTTCGTCAGCTGGTCGAGCAGCACGACGACGGCGGCGATGCCGAGCGACAGCGCCATGCGGCGCACGTCGGGCGCGGGGGGGGTGGGCGAGGCGGTCTGCTGCATGTCTCTCATCGTAGCCGAGCCGCGCCGTGGGATCGCCCGAGGCGACGCCGGGGTACCATCGACGGACGCGTTGAGGGAGGGTTTCACCATGACGAGCGACGCCGGACAGCCCGCACAACCACCCTTTGGGGCGCCTCGACTGCCACCGGGACAGCGGCTGACCGAGGGCTGGCCGGTACTGACCTACGGCGGGGTGCCGCGCATCGACCTCGCCACGTGGGAGTTCCGCATCGCCGGGCTGGTCGAGCAGGAGGTGACCCTGAGCTGGGAGCAGTTCATGGCGCTCCCGCAGACCTCGGACGTCTCCGACATCCACTGCGTGACCACCTGGAGCTCCTACGACAACCGCTGGGAGGGCGTCCGCTTCCGCGACGTCATGGCGCTGGCGAAGGTGTCTGCAGAGGCGACACACGTGATGTTCCACTGCTACGGCGGCTACACCACGAACGTCGCGATCTCCGAGCTCATGGGCGACGAGGTGCTGTTCGCGCACACCCGGAATGGGGAGCCGATCTCGGCCGATCACGGCGGGCCGCTCCGCGGCGTCGTGCCTCGGCTGTACTTCTGGAAGAGCGCGAAGTGGGTGCGCGGCATCGAGTTCATGGCCGGTGACCGCCCCGGCTTCTGGGAGATGTACGGCTACCACATGCACGGCGACCCCTGGATTGAGGAGCGCTACGGGTAGCCTCGACGGCTCCACGACGCAGGTGCAGCAAGAAGCCCGGCCGTATGGCCGGGCTTCTTCGTGTGCGAACGGTCGAGGTCGTGCGCTAGATGAAGACGCGCGAGCCCTTCTCCCGGATGACGCCGGCACGAATCGCCTCGGCGGCGACGGCCGCGGCCACGCGCTCGCCAACCGCCGGGTTGAAGACCGACGGGAGGATGTAGTCCTCGCTGATCTGGTCGTCCGGGATCGTCTCCGCGATCGCGCGAGCCGCGACGATCTTCATCTCCTCGGTGATCTCCGTCGCGGCGGCGTCGAAGGCGCCACGGAAGAGGCCGGGGAAGCAGAGCACGTTGTTGACCTGGTTCGGGTAGTCCGACCGGCCGGTGGCGATGATGCGCGCCTTGCCCTGGATGAGGTCGGGCATGATCTCCGGCTCCGGGTTGGACAGCGCCATGACGATGGCGTCCTTGTCCATCGAGGCCACCTGCTCGGGCGTCACCGTGCGCGGGCCGGAGAGGCCGAGGAAGAGGTCGGCACCCTTCATCGCCTCGGTGAGCGAGCCGTCGAAGCCCTCGCGGTTGGTGTGCTGGGCGAACCACTCCTTGGCGGAGTTCATGCCCTCGGTGCGGCCTTCGTAGATGGCGCCTGCACGGTCGAAGCCGATCACGCTCTTCACGCCGAAGTTCATGAGGATCTTCGCGCAGGCGAGGCCGGCCGCACCGACGCCGAGCAGGACGACTTTCAGATCCTCAGGGCGCTTCTTCACGATCTTCAGGCTGTTGATGACGCCCGCGAGGACGACAACGGCAGTGCCGTGCTGGTCGTCGTGGAAGACCGGGATGTCGAGCTCGGCCTTCAGCCGGTCCTCGATCTCGAAGCAGCGCGGCGCGGAGATGTCCTCCAGCAGGATGCCGCCGAAGCCGGGCGACATCGCCTTCACGATGCGCACGATCTCGTCAGGGTCCTTCGTGTTGAGGCAGATCGGCCAGGCGTCGATGTTGCCGAAGGTCTTGAAGAGCATCGACTTGCCCTCCATGACCGGCAGCGCGGCCTCCGGCCCGATGTCGCCGAGGCCGAGCACGGCGGTGCCGTCCGTCACGACGGCGACGGTGTTCGACTTGATGGTCAGCGACCAGACCGCGTCCGGGTTGTCGTGGATCTGCATGCAGACTCGCGCAACGCCGGGGGTGTAGACGTGCGAGAGCTCCGCCGAGGTGCGGATGTGCACCTTGTTCTGCACTTCGATCTTGCCGCGGCGGTGGAGCTGGAACGTGCGGTCGGAGGCGTGCTGCACCTCGACGCCGGGGACGGTGGCGACGCGGGCGACAATGGCGCGCGCATTCTCCTCGTCGATGCAGTAGATGCGGAAGTCGCGGACGATCACCTCGGTGCGCGCCTCGGCGATGTCGATGGAGCCGATGTCGCCGCCCATCTCGCCGATGGCGGTGGTGACCTTGCCCAGGTTGCCGGGCTTGTTTGCGACGCGGAGGCGGAGCAGCAGCTGATAGCCTGCGACCGGACTCTGGTACTCGTCTGTGGCGTGCGCCTGGCCGGCTGCCTGCGTGGTCATCTGGAACCTCCGCGTGATCCCCCCGAAATAGAAGCAGATTCTACTGCCGCTCGTCTCTCAGGCACGAGGGGGGCAGCAAGGCTTCTTCGGCGCGTGTCAGCCGAGAAAGCCCAGATCGCGGTAGGGCGCGCCGATGACATCCTTCGGATCGGTGTTGAACCAGCGGGACAGCAGCGTGGCGTAGACGGCCCGGAAGTCCGTGTTGAATTTCAGGTCGCCGTTTTCGTCCAAATCACGCAAAGACGGGGTCTCACCGTACAGGCCACCCCGCACGCCACCGCCGAACAGGAAGACGGGCGTCGCCGTGCCGTGGTCGGTACCACCTGAGCCGTTCTCGCGGACACGCCGGCCAAACTCGGTCCACATCAGCGTCACTACATCACTGTCCATGCCGCGCGCCGCGAGATCGGCGTAGAAGGCGGCGACGGACTCGGAGACGGCGCGGAGCAGACCCGGCTGCGTGCCGGCCTGTCCGGAGTGGGTGTCGAACCCGCCGGTCGTGACGTAGCAGATGCCGGTTCCGAGGTTCGAGGTGATGAGCTGCGCCGAGGTCTTCAGGGCGGTCGCCAGGGCGTTGTTGGGGTACGTCGCCAGCGGCTGGTACGTCGAGGTCGCCCCCTTCAGCTGCACGGTCGACTCGTACGCCTCGGAGGCAGTCTTGGAGACGAAGGCGAGCGCGCCGCCCATCGCGGCCTGCTCCGCGTACAGCCGGACGAGGTCGGTGGTGCGCCGCGTCGCCTGCCCCCGGGCACCGGGATCCATCTGCAACCCGTAGGAGCCGACCGAGTTGATCGAGGGCACGAACGTCCGCCCACCGAGCGAGGTGCCGGTGCCCTCGGCGGTCCGTAGCGACTCGGGAATCTCGGAGCCGACATTCGCGGCCCGCCAGAGCGACTGCTGCTCGTAGTGGGTGGCGTCCAGCAGGCGACCGAGCCAGCCAGTGTCCTCGCCTTCCCGGAGGGAGGCGGTGTGCCAGATCTCCATGGAGCGGAAGTGGCTCCGGTTCGGCTGCGGATAGCCGACGCCTTGCACGATCGCGACCTGGCCGCGGTCGTACATCGACTTGATCGCACCCAGCTCCGGCGCGAGGCCGAGGCGGTCGTTCAGCCGCAGCACGTTCTCCGCCTTCACCGCGATGCGCGGCCGGGCGTCGAAGTAGGCACCCTCGGTGTAGGGGATGACGGTGTTCAGGCCGTCGTTGGCACCGCCCAGCTGCAGCACCACCATCACGCGGCGCTTCGTGGCGGAGCCCGCAGGGGCGCCCTCCGCGAACGCGGAGCGCACGAATGCCGCGGGCAGCGCCGAGCCGATGCCGACGACCGCCATGCCCCTGGTGATGAAGCCACGGCGGGTCACCGGCGCGGTGAGGATGCGCGCATCCTCGACGGGCTCGGCGATGCGCTTGTTCACGGTCTCGGGTCGGAGCGGGTTCTGCATCGTCATCCCCTCCGTCACGCGA
>Ga0172380_10009616_pt1 | contig 10268 bp, 11 predicted proteins | sample Leawe162metaG_FD_119747 | JGI IMG/M metagenome (GOLD analysis project Ga0172380, IMG submission 119747) | Leachate microbial communities from a municipal landfill in Southern Ontario, Canada - Leachate well 162 metaG | ecosystem: Engineered > Solid waste > Landfill > Unclassified | place...
CGCACGACGACGAAACCGGCGGGACCGGGCCGATACCAGACGCCGGAGTGAAAGAAGAAGCGTCCGCGGCCGAAGCTGATGCCGACGTTGCCCGGCGGCAGCACAGACACCGAGTAGCCGGGCGCCGGGTAGTAGCGGCCGTGATGATAGCGGTTGTCGTAGACCATGCGCGGTGAGCGATGGAACTCGCGGACATCGCCGCGTTCGTGCTGCTCGCGTGGGCCGGGGCGTTCATGCCGCTCGCGCCGGTCTTCAGCGCGCGCGGCGTCGCTGGCAACTCCGCCGAGCAGGGCGAAGGCGGAGAGGAGAGCGAGCGTCTTGGCAATCCGGTAGCGCTTCATGGTGGCGGTCCCTTCAGGTTGATGAGTCCATAACGCGCGGGCTCCCCGCGCTGGGGACAGCGAAATTGTTTCCCCATGTTACGGTTCAAGCTGAGCGACCTCGGCAAACTTCCGCCGTCATGGCACATGACGGCGAGCAAGCAATGAGGCATTGCTGCCGCCAAACGCGAAAGAATTCGACATCACGGCTTCGACATGGCAGCCATGCCTGGCCTGCAGAGGCACGAAGTCGAGGTCGCAGCGGGGGTCCGGTTTCTCCAAATGGGCGGTCGGTGGCAGGGAACCGCTGTTCATCGCCATGATGCTCAGCACAAACTCCAATGCGCCACCGGCGCCGATCAGATGCCCGTGCAGGGCCTTGGTGGAACTCACCGCGAGCCTGTCCGCGGATCGGCCAAATACCGTGCGTATGGATTGGGTTTCAATCACGTCTCCCGCCTCCGTGGCCGTCCCGTGGGCGTTCAAGTACTGCACCTGCTGCGGAACGAGATGCGCTTCAGCGAGGGCTTGCCGCATCGCACTTACCTGCCCTACCACCGATGGTGCGGTCAAGTGCTCTGCGTCGCTGCTGCAGCCATAACCGCCCATTTCGGCCAGAACCGCGGGTCGGCGAATTGCGGCGCGGGCTTGGCTTTCCATCACCAACGCAGCAGCGCCTTCGCCCAGGACAAAGCCAGTCCGGTCAAGGGCAAACGGGCGGCAACTACGGGCGGGGTCTGCCGGGTCGGGCTTGGCCATGACCCGCAGCGCATTCCAGGCCATCAGCGAGCCGGCTGTCAGCATGGCCTCTGTTCCGATCACGACTGCTGCGTCCAGGTAGCCGTGTCGTATGGCGCGAAACGCGTCGCCGATGGCGACCGCAGATGAAGCGCAAGCGATGGAATAGGTGCTGCTTTGTCCCTGCAAGCCGTAGCGCATCGATACCGTCGCCGCGGCCGCGTTGGCCATCATGCGAGGCACCGACAAGGGGTGCATGACGGCCGGGTTCTTATGCGCTTGGGTGGGGTCGTGAAGCAGGCTAAAGAAACGCGTGTACAGGCCATCCACCGTCTGCGCACCGCCAAACCCGATGCCCACAAAGACACCAAACCGCGTTGCATCCGTTGGCGGCGTCGTGATCCCTGCGTCAGTCATGGCTTCGTGCGCCGCCACCAAGGCGAACTGAGTGGCGCGGTCCAGTCCCGAATATTTCTTGTCGAGAAGCGCTTCAGGATCGACGGCAGCTGGCGCAACCAGCACATGCGGCAAGCGGGAGGCAATATCGGCGGGGGCCGGCCCGATGGAGCTGCGAGCCGCCAAGGCGCTGGCAAAGCTGCTGTGCTTATCTGCGCCTAGAGGGCAAATCACCCCTAAGCCGGTGATGAGTACCTTGTTCACTCAATCGTTGGCCTTTGTTGCATCGTGCGTCGGCGATTGCCCGGCATCGTGGTCGCGCACCGCAGCCTCGATATCGGCCACCATTTCCTCGAAGCTCAGCGTCAGATAGCGCATGGGCTCGACAATCTGAAAACCAAATTGATCTTCGACTTCAAACAGCATCTCGATCAGACCAAGCGAGTCGAGCTCCAGATCGGAGACTTGCAGCTCAGGGTTGTCGAACTTGGCCGGATCCACCCCCGCGTTGCTGATCAAATAGTTTTTGATGAGGCCTTCTAACATTTTGAGGACACCGAAGTTTCGGCAAATTGTACCGGAGAAGCCGGGCAAACTGGCTAAGCCAGGCGATGAGGGAGCTGTAGACGGAAACCCGGCCATCGAACGGGAGGCGGGGTCTGCACTGTAGCGGCTGGGCAGGACATCGGCACCCAGAACGAAGGCGATTGGCGGCATAATGCCGATGCACCTGCATACGGAAAGGAAGGTCAGGACCCACATGGACGGCAATGCAGGCCTCTTGTTGCGGATCGGCCAAGTCTGCCTTTTTTACCTGATGCTGCTCTGGCTTGGGCTGCTGCTGCTGCTCGGCAATGCCGGATGCTTGCCCTTGTTTCTGACGCCGAAGGCTTTCAGAGAACCCATCGTGCAGCAACTGATCAGCGCTGTCTTTCGCCTGTTTCTGCGCGGTGCCGCAGGCTGCGGTTTGATGCGCCTCGATTTGAGCGGATTGGATGTGCTCAACGGACGACGGAAGATGCTGTTGGTGGCCAACCACCCCAGCATGATCGATGTTTTTCTTGTCATATCCCGGGTGCGGTGCGCGATTTGCCTCATGCGGGCCGGCATTGGCAGCAACATTTTTTTTGCCATTGGCGCCCGTCTTGCCGGCTATGTATCGAACCGCGACTCCGGCACCATGTTGCGCCGCGCCGGGATCGCGGTAGAGCAGGGCAAGCTCCTGCTGGTATTCCCCGAAGGAACCCGTACCACGCGCCAACCGGTCAATGAAATCAAAGCCGGCGTCGCCCTGATCGCCAAGAGAACCAAGGTTCCGCTGCAAACCATTCTGATCGTCACCAATTCAGCCTATCTGAGTAAAGGCTGGAACATATTGCGTCCGCCGCAGTTTCCTCTAATCTATAGGGTGAAATTGGGGCAGCAGTTGATGTCAACAGGCGCTATCGCCGAGACCGCCAGCAACTTGCAGCGCTATTTTGAAAAAGAACTCTCCAGATCCATTGACCCCGGCCTGCGCGTTTGACGTGAAGACAGCTTCAAGTTCCCATCTGGTCTTGATTCCCAGCTACAACCCGGGTCACAGGGTCTATGACACCGTGCGCGAGGCCCGCGCCCACTGGAATCCCGTCTGGGTGGTGGTCGACGGCAGTAGCGACGGCACCCCAGCGGGCTTGAGCGAAATGGCTGCGCAGGATGGCGGATTGAAGGTGCTGGTTCTTCCCGAAAACCAAGGCAAGGGCGCTGCTGTCCTGCATGGACTGGAGGAAGCGGCGCGGCGCGGATATACTCACGCGCTGTGCATGGACTCGGATGGTCAGCACCCAGCGGCCTGCATCCCGGAATTCATGGCGTGTTCACAACGCGTGCCGGCGGCGATGGTGTTGGGTGTGCCGGTGTTCGACGCCAGCGCACCGGCCCTGCGCGTGAAGGGACGCAAGATCTCGAACTGGTGGGCGAATCTGGAAACGCTGTGGATGGGAATCGGCGATTCGCTCTACGGCTTTCGCGTTTATCCTGTGGCGCCATTGTGCCGCGTGATGCGCGGACAGCGCTGGATGCGCCGCTTCGATTTCGATCCCGAGGCCGTGGTGCGCCTCTGCTGGAGCGGCGTGTGCCCGGTCAACCTCCCGGCCCCGGTCAAATATCTGAGCGCCGGCGAAGGCGGCGTTTCGCATTTCAACTACTGGCGCGACAATTGTTTGCTCACCTGGATGCACATTCGCCTGATGGGCGGTTTTGCGCTGCGACTGCCCCTGCTTGCATTGCGCAAGCTTACTGCCTTGACTCATCGGGAGCCTACATGACCCTGCAGACCAAACCTGTGCCGACCGCCCAGGCACCTCACGCGCCGCTCACCGACTATTACGCCCACGAACAGGAAAAAGCCGGCTTCGTACGGGAGATGTTCGACAGTACCGCGGAAGACTACGATCGCATGGAGCACATTCTCGGATTCGGCACGGGCATTCGCTACCGCGGGCAGGCCCTGGAGCGTGCCGGACTCAAGGCGGGGATGCGCGTGGTCGACGTGGGTGTCGGCACCGGGCTGGTTGCCCGTGAGGCCGCGCGAATCTGTGGCGACGCCAGCCTCGTCACCGGAGTGGATCCGAGCCCGGGCATGATGGCGAACGCGAAAGTGCCGCAGGGCGTGGCTCTGGTGGAGGGCCGCGCCGAGGCGATTCCGTTTCCCGAGGCGCACTTCGATTTCCTGAGCATGGGCTACGCGCTGCGCCACATCAGCGACCTGTCGGTCGCCTTTCGCGAGTTCCATCGCGTCCTGAAGCCTGGCGGCAGGCTCTGCCTCCTGGAAATCACCTGCCCGGAAAGTCGCTGGGGGCGCTTCCTCCTCAAGATCTACATGAAGGGCCTGGTGCCGATGCTCGCCCTGATCGTCGGACACCAGAGCAACACTCGCCGGCTGTGGCGTTATTACTGGGACACCATCGAAGCCTGCGTTCCGCCGGCGCAAATTCTGGCCACGCTCAACGCGGCTGGGTTCACCCATGTGCGCCGCCACATCGAAGTGAAAGGTATGAGCATTCTGGCGGAATACCAGGCGACCAAGCCTGGCTGATGCAATGCGGAGGGCATTGATGGCCGGCAGGCGCGAGCATATTCTTTCCCGCCGGCAAGGCCTTTGAGCGGGGGGACCACCCTTCCATGTCCGGCCCGGCCATGTTGCTACACCTGATCCTGGAGCGCCTGTCGAGGCGTGAACTGTTGAGGGTGCCTGAGCCCAAGCTGATCATGGACGATCCGGCGCAGATCGCCGCCTTCATGGAGAGCGGACGCGAGGACGGGATCTTGGCCTTCCTGTATTTTTATCATGCGCTGCAGGTCACACCCGTCGTGCGGCCGGGCGACAAGGTGCTCGACCTGGCTTGCGGACCGGCCAACCAGCTGGTGCAAATTGCGCGCCTCAATCCGAACGCGCATTTTGTCGGCCTCGATGCCTCCGCCAACATGTTGGCCACGGCGCGCGCCACGCTGGCACGCTGCGCCGTGGGCAACGTGGAACTGCTAGCGGGCGACATGACCCGGCTGACCGACATCGATGATGCGGCGATGGACTGCGTGACGTGCACCATGTCTTTGCACCACTTGCCCGATCTGGCGGCGCTGGCCGCGACCATGCGCGAGGTGCGGCGGGTGCTGAAGCCGGGTGGCGGCTTGTATCTCGCTGATTTCGGGCGTCTCAAGCGCACGAGCACCCAGCGCTTCTTTGCGCAAGCCCGGCGCGAGCACCAGCCGGCGCAATTTACGCGGGATTATCTCAACTCGCTCAAGGCTGCGTTCAGCGTCGGGGAATTGTCGGACGCCGCCGCGTTATTAGGCCCTGGCGCGGTACGTCATCAAACGCCGCTGGCACCGTTCATGGTCATCATCAAGAGCGCAGCCCGTCGCCAGCTGGATGCCACCACCCGGCGCCTGGCGCGGGAAGTGTATGGGCGCATGACTGCAAGCCAGCACGCGGATTTCCAGGCCTTCGCCCGCTGGTTTCGCGTCGCGGGCTGCGGTCTGCCCGGCGCGCTGCCTTGACGCCGCAAGGCGCGCGCTTCAATACATGCCGCCATTGACCGAGATTATCTGCCCGGTTATGTAGGCCGCGCGTTCCGATGCCAGGAAGGCCACGAGATCGGCCACCTCTTCCGGCTTGCCGGCGCGCTTCATCGGCACCAGGCGCGCAATCGCCTCAGCGTCGAAGGCATCCTTGCTCATGGCGGACGCGATGATGCCGGGCGCCACGGCGTTGACGGTGATGCCGCGACTGGCCAGCTCCAGGGCGAGAGACTTGGTCGCGGCGTGCAGCGCGCCCTTGGCTGCGGCGTAGTTGGTCTGCCCCCGGTTGCCGGCGAGAGCGGCAACTGAAGAGAGGGTGATAATGCGGCCCCAGCGGCTGCGTATCATCGGCATCGACAGGGGCTGGGTGACGTTGAAGAAGCCATGGAGCGAGACATCGATCACCCGGTGCCACTGTTCGCGCCGCATGCCGGGAAACACCGCATCGTCGTGGATGCCGGCGTTATTCACCAGCACCTGGATGCTGCCGGCCTGCAACAGGCACTCCAATGCGCTCTGCGTCGCGGCGCCGTCGGCCACATCGAACTGGATCGTTTCGGCAGAAGCGCCGCTCGCCAGGAGTTCGTCGCGCAGCGCCTCGGCAGCCGCGATATTGCTGTTGGCATGGATGACCACGTGCAATCCATCCGCCGCGAGTCGGCGGCTGATCGCCGCACCGATAGCGCCGCTGCCGCCGGTCACGAGGGCGCGTTTCATGGATGGCGAGACCGGCAATGGCCGGCGCACGAGAAGCGGCAATTCACGGCCGTCCCTCCGCGAGCAGCACGCTGGCGCGACCACTGAGCAGCATGGCGCCATCGCCGTGTACGCTGAAGCTGTAGAGGATATTCACTTCATTGCCGGAGATGCGTTCGGCGCGGACCGTGAGATCGCTGGCGACGTCGTCCAGGCGCGGGCGCTGCCAGCGCACCTCGCGTACGCTGGTCAGGAAGCCGGCGGCGGGGTTCTCCTCGGCGCCGGCCAGCAGAGCGCCGTGTACCGCCATGGCCTGGGCCGCGTATTCGATGCCGGTGGCGATGCCGAGACTGCCGGCGGCGCGCAGGGGGTTGTTGCTCAGGCGATGACTGCTCGCCCGGCAGACGATCTCGGCCTCGCTCCAAGCCTCGACCGCATCGAGCAGGCACATGCTGCCCTGATGCGGAATGTGGGCGGCAATCCAGCTGCGGTCGAGGTTCACGCTTGCACCTCGACGGCAAGATTGAGCGCATCGAGGTAGTCGATCACCACGGACGAGCGGCCCCCCTGCGCCAGGTGCTGCAGCAAAGGCAGGCTGCGCGCCGCCGGAATGCTCGCGCGCAATGCTTCCAGGCCGGCATCGCGCATGGGCGTCGCGGCGGCCTGGCTCAGCTCGAGCGTGAGCGCGGCGCGTGCTGCCGCGGTCTTCTGCGGATTGAGGACCATGGCGACGCCGAGTGCGTAGGGGATGGGGCGCAAGGCGTGGAGTGGCTCGGGATAGGCGGTGTCGAAAGCCAGGAGCAGGCAGGGCTGGCCGCTGGTGAGCGCCTGCGTCGCCGCTTCGAGCAAGCCGGCGGCGAAGGTGGCATCGTAGGCGCACAGACTGGTCGACGGCGCCATGCAGGCCGTGGCGATGCTCCAGTAGCCGGACGGCGCGTTGTGCACCGAGTTGTGGAAGCGCGTGGGCGAGACGGCGCGGTCAGCGGACGCCAGCGTCTCCAGGATGTTGTGGCAGTTGTCGCAGTCACCCCCGGTGGAGGAGAACACCGTGGCCAGTTGCGCGGGGTTGGCGCCGGCGTTGCGCACCGCCTCGAAACCGATGGCCATCGACAGCTTGATCGCCAAGCCCACACGGCGACGCTCGGCTGGGGGCAAGGCGTCGACCGACGGTAGCTGGGGAGGAGCGAGCTCGAGCGCGGCGCGACCGGCCAACACCTCGCAGGCATGGGCCCAGCCGGACAAGCCGGGGCCGAACAAGCCGATTCCATCGACATGGATGGCGAGCGCGCTCATAGAACACCCTTGGCGCTGCGCGCCGTCCCGCCAAGCGGGAGCGAGCCATCCTTCGGGCGGCCGGGCGGATGGCTCATGCTAGCCGCTTGGAGAGAATCAGGCTGCAATTGCTGCCGCCGAAACCGAAGGAATTGCTCAAGGCGTGACGCATGGGCTGCTCGAGGTTGGCCAGCAGGTAGCGGCAGTTGAGCTTCGGGTCGAGCTCCTGCGTGCCCACACCGCCCGGCGCGAAGTCGTGGCGCAGCGCCAGCGCACAGATCATGGCTTCCACGCCGCCCGCCGCACCCAGCGCGTGCCCGGTGTGGCCCTTGGTCGAACTGCACGGGGTATTCGCGCCGAACAGGGAACCTACGCTCTTGTCCTCGGCCGCGTCGTTGCTGGGCGTGGCCGTGCCGTGCAGGTTGACGTAGTCGATATCCGCGGCTTGCAGGCCGGCCATGCGCAAGGCGGCCTGCATGGCGATGCGTGCGCCCAGCCCCTCCGGATGCGGAGAGGACATGTGATGCGCATCGCTCGATTCGCCGATTCCGGTCATCACGATGTCGCCCGGCACGGCGCTCGCAGCATCCTCGACGAGCGCGAAGGCGGCGCCCTCGCCCATGGAAATGCCGTCGCGCTGGACATCGAAGGGCCTGCAGGGATGGGCGGATACCAACTGCAGGGAATTGAAACCGTAGAGCGTGGTGAGGCACAGCGAATCGACGCCGCCGACGATGGCCGCGTCGATGAGGCCGCTGGCGAGCATGCGCTGGGCGCTGCCAAACACCTTGGCGCTCGACGAGCAAGCCGTCGACACGACGTAGGCGGGGCCGCGCAGGCCAAAGTAGCGACGCACGAAATCGGCGACGGAATAGCTGTTGTGCGTGTGCCGGTAATCGTGGTCTGCGGGCAGGGCGCCGGTGGCGGGATCGCGGTGGCGATAAGCGATCTCGGAGCTGAGTATGCCCGAGGTGCTGGTGCCCAGGAAAACGCCGACACGCTCCCTGCCGAAGCGTTCGATGGCGTTGCGGACGCTGTGCATGAAACCGTCTTGCTCCAGAGCAAGCTGGGCCAGGCGGTTATTGCGGCAGTCGAAGGCGGCCAGGTCCGCGCGCAGGGCAAGGGCGTCCAAGCCCGCCGTTTCACCGATGCAGGTATCGAGATCGACTGTCTCCCAACGCTTGCGGGCAAGGCCGCTGCGCCGGGCGCGCAGGGCGGCCAGCGTCGGGTCGAGGCCGGCACCGAGGGCGCTGGTCATGGTGAAGGAGGTGAGTCGAAGGGCTTGCACGCGGAATCTTCTTGAATGAGTGGTTGGAATTCTATCTTAGCGGCTTACGCTACACGGATTGTTCCATCAGGGCGGCGAATATAGGTCGTGAGCGAGTTTGCCGCGTGCCCAGCGGTAGTCGAACTTGCCCGTGCGCCGATAAGGCCCGCTGGCAAGGTCGAGGAGCCGTTGCTTCAGTAGGGATTGCATGCGGAGCCGAGCGTGACGGGTTTGAGCTTGCGCCTGGCGAGTTCGTCGAGCAGGCGCGGCAGCACGTCGAGGATCACCGGCCGGCCCGCCGCGGTGCTTGCGGCGCGGCCATCGTGCAGGAGCAGGATGTCGCCGGCCGCCAGCTTGTCGGTGAGGCGAGCCAGCACAGCGTCGGCATCGCCGGTGCGGGTGTCGTAGCCACGGCGGGTCCAACTCGCCAGGTGCAGACCGAGGCGGTGCAGCACCGGGTCGAGAAAGGGGTTGCGCAGGCCGGCCAGCGCCCGGAAATAGCGTGGCCGCTGACCGGTGATGGCTTCCAGCGTGGTCTGCGCCGCCCCCACTTCCCGCAGCCAGCCGCGGGGGCCGAGCAAGGATTGGTGTTTGCGATGCCGCTGGCCGTGGTTCTCGACAGCGTGCCCGGCGGCTACGATGGCACGGCACAGATGGGGAAGGGCAGCGGCCCGCTCGCCGATGCAGAAGAAGCTTGCCTGCGCCCCATGCGCGGCGAGGATGGCCAGGACTTGCGGTGTCACTTGCGCATCCGGGCCGTCATCGATGGTGATGGCGATTTCTCCGCGTCGCGCGGCGGCATCGGGCAGGCGCACGAGATTCGACCCCAGCAGCGTGCTGCGCGGCCACAGGCTGGCGGCCAACAGCGCGAGGTGATCGAGCAGCACCGCGCCGAGCGCCCAACGCCAGTGCTGCGTCCGCAGCAGGAGCAGCAGCGCGGCGCTCAGATGCACGGCCGCGCTGGCGACGAGGAATTGGCTGGGCCGCCAGGCGCGCATCTTCAGGACGTCCCGCCGCTGCGCAGCGACAGCCCGGCCAGGGGGCCGTGCTCCAGCCAGTCCTGCCACAGCGTCTGCCAGGCCGGCCAGGCATGCGCGCCGGGGAGGTAGCGTACGCGCTCGGGGGGCAGCAAGCCGGCCAGCAGGCGTTGGCCGCTGACGAAGCGGTCTTCGCTGCCCGTGCTCAAGAACACCGGTGTCCGCCACTGCCCGGCACCGGCTTCGCAGCAGAGCCAGCGCCACCACGTACGCTCGTCGCCCTGCTCGCTCTGCGGGGTGTGAGCCCATGCGGCGGGACCACCGGCGGCGACGATTTCCGCGAGGATGTCGGCCGAGCCCGGATAGGGCGCCATGAGATGGATTCCGGCAAGATCGATGGCACGCTCGGCGGCGTAGTACAGGGCGCTGAAGGCGCCGAGGGAAATGCCCGCAAACCAGATCTCGCGGTAGCCGGCGGCTTGCGCGGGCTGCACGACCTGTTCGCGCAGGGCCGAGACGAGCGTCTTGGCCATCACGTGC
>Ga0172380_10009617_pt1 | contig 10267 bp, 22 predicted proteins | sample Leawe162metaG_FD_119747 | JGI IMG/M metagenome (GOLD analysis project Ga0172380, IMG submission 119747) | Leachate microbial communities from a municipal landfill in Southern Ontario, Canada - Leachate well 162 metaG | ecosystem: Engineered > Solid waste > Landfill > Unclassified | place...
CGCGCTTGCCGCCGCCGTTCCACTTTCGGTAGCCGGTCCCAGCCCAACAGGTCACAAAGCACTCAGCGCCCCGCGCTGGGCCTTGGCCGTTGAATCTAGGACTCGCGTCCGGCTTGATCCAAAAGCAGGTTGTGTCCCACTTGGCACCCGACGCCTGGAGTTCATCACGCCAAGCTCGGACGCCCTCGGCCAGGGTGAACAGGATTACCCATCCGGCGCTGACTTGAACGCAGGCTTCGGCGATGTTGGCCCGGTCTGCGTTGACGCCCGCGAAGCCAAGGTCATCCACCATGGCTTGCCCGTCATTACGACGGATCCGGCCCATGGCTTTGTGCAATTCGTCCTCATAGGGCGGATCGCTGATGACGTGGTCGGCCTTGACGCCTTCCAGCGCCCCCAGGCAGTCGCCGAGCATCAGTGTCGCATCGCCGATGGTTTCGGTGCGGAAGCGGCTCATGGGCGGTCAGTCCGCCCATGCCGCCTCAGCGCATCTTTGCGATCCAAATCCGAAGTCGGAGGATCAAAGAGGTCAGGCTGAGGCGAATAGCCGTTAACCTGTCGCGCACGCGCTTTGATATCGGAGAGCTGCTGTTCAAGTGTCCGAGCCTCCTCCGTTAGACGTGCGATGGTCGCATCTATCTCTTGCCCGAATACCGCGTCCAATACATCGCGACCAAAGCGCGCAACGATTGCCCCGAAGTGCATGTCGTTGGGCCAATGACCGTTAAGGATGTTCTCTGCGGTCTTCTTCGTGCATTGTATATCTTGCGAAAGCCGGCCGATACGGTGATCGCGCCGGTACTGACCTTTGAGGTATAACGCCAGCCGCTCGCTTGGCCGCGCTCCTTGGGATTCTATTCCCATGAAATTCTCGCCCATCATGCTCATGGTTGATGAACACCACGGAGCGGACGGACATGAGAGGAACGCGGGACTACGAAGGACTTCGGTGCGCGGAGCGGTGCTTGCAGGCTGGGCTTCACGCAGACAGAGATACGCAGCGGGCGCTCGTCAAAGCGGCCTTGCGGTATGTAATGCGGGGGAAGAACACGAGGGCCATGCCCCTCCCCCGCTGAGGCTGCGTCGGGGCGCGCCTCTACAAGCGCGGAAGCGTCAGGGGAGAGACCCGACCACGCGCTTGATTGAAATGATTGTGCCCCCCGGCTCACGGTCAGAGCATCCCGACCAGAGCGTGAAGGGCTTGATAGGCGGTGACGCCGACGACCGAGGCGAACGCCCAGGCGATGGTTCCCCAGAACAACCACGACATCAGCGGAGCCCAGCCGACAGCGGGCTTTTCGAGGAAGGGATCGTTGGCGGGAAGCTCGGTCATGCGGCGCATGCCGATTCAACCGGCGCTTGCGATTTTCTACCTAGGGGACTCCAGGTATTGTGACAGTCGCTGTTACGGTGAAGGCTGCTTTCCGAGGGGACATCAGATCCAACGGAAACGCCTATGTCAGAAATGTACCGGCCCGCGCCTCGGGGCGCAGCGTATCTAATCTTCGACCGCACAGTGGGCGCGCTTGCCAAACGGGGCTCGGCCGCTTGTCCGAAAGCGATGCACAGGCTGGCCGATGTTTTGGCCGCCGACACCGAGGCCGCGCAACTGGCGCGCAGGACCATGCCCGATGTCTTGGACATTGAGCGGCGGGTCGAGGGCTTCGTCAGGGCGCGATGCGCCGGTTGCCAATTCGAATGCGAAAACCCCGTCACCTGACCCATCACGCCGCCTCGGAGTGATCGGCGCCCCGAACGAGCGCGACGTCAGGGTTCAACTCGGCGGCGTTCAACCTGCCGTCCGAGAGGCGTTCCAACTCCAGAGCGATCTTCACCGATGGCTTCGAGCCGTTCTCGATGTCGTGCACGTAGCTCTTACTGGAAATGCCCAGCAGCTTGGCGAACCCGTCGAGGCTCAATTGCAGTTCGGAACGAAACTCGGTGATCGTCATGCCGGTGACGTTCGGATATTCCGAACAATAAGTCAAGCGCGGCGTTCGGATTTACCCCGGCGCGGACTCGGGCGCCTGTTCGTAGAATGCGAACATGCCTAGGAAGTCGAATAAGCCCTCGCCCACACAGGCCGACTTTAAACACACTTGGTACCTTCGCGAGTGGATGGAGCAGTCCCTCCCGCCGAAGCGTCAGACGGACATGGTCCGCGATTTAAACTGGAGCAAGGCGGTGGCGAGCGCGGTTCACAACGGGCAGCAGTACACGCAGACACTAATCGACCAGCTCGCTCCCTGGCTCAACGTCAAGCCCTGGGAGTTGCTGATGCCGCCCAAAGAGGCGATGGCGATCAGGGCGCTCCGCAAAAGCGCGGCCGAGATTGTCAGTTCAGACGCCCCCGGCGCTGAGGCCCGCGAACAAACAACGCGCCGACGCGCATAACGACGAGGATGGTCATGCGCGCGCTCGCCTCCATATTGGCTCTCTCTTTGACGTCAAGCGCCGCCGCGGCCCAAACGACGAATTGCCAGCGCGTCGGCACCGGGGTTCAGTGCAACACCATCTCGTCGCCCACAATTCCTGACACGTCAGCGCGGGACCAGCAGACCTTCCAAAGCGGTATCGGTGCCCTGGCCGGCGCGATCCAATCGCGGCGCCATCAGAAAGAGGTGCAGCGAACCGTCAACCAGATCGAGACTCTCATTTTGAGCGGGCAGTGTGACGAGGCCATCGCCCTCACTGCCGCCAAGGGCACGCCAAGCGACGTTGAGGTTGTGAGAGCCGTCGTGAAGGTCAAGTGTGTGTCGCCTGAGCAGACGATGATGGCTCAGGCTTCGGCGGCGGTAAGCGATGGTCGCTGCGACGAAGCCAGATCAATCGCCTTGGCTGCAAGCCGGCTCGATGTCGCCGACCAGGCCATGCGCGTGTGCGTGGCGAAATAGCGGGCTGAGGGACTAAGTGGCAAGGAAGGCGCTGAGGGAATGATTCAACGCCGCACAATTCAGTTATTCCTCGGGCCTGGGGATAACCAGATCCCTCCGATGCGCCACGTAGCCATTGATCTGACAACCAAGCCGGACACGATTATTCTGGTGCTCGCTCCGATGGCACCAACGAATGGCGCCAGCGCGGAAGCGACCATGTCCGTTCCATTGTCAAAGCTTGATGCCGCCGCCCTGCTTCATGGCCTTCGGGCGCTTGAATCCCAGGGGCTGATCCCGGTCGTGCCGGAGATCCCGAGGGCCAAGCAATAGGAATGCGCATCAGCGCCGCGAACCGCTCAACCAGCCACTTCCGCATCTGACCTCCTAGCCCCGCCACCGAGCGGGGGTTTTCATGGGCGATGTAGGAGGGTAGCACGCTCGTTCGGAATATCCGAACTTTTCCTGTTGACTTTGTGTTCGGGATATCCGAACGTGTCTCCATCAGCCGCCCAACGGGGGTGGCTCGGAGATCGCAAATGCAAGCGAAAGTCGAGATCATCTCCTTGGCCTACGCCAAGCAGCTCTTGGAGCAGAACACTAAGAACCGGCCCCTCAGCGTGAAGACCGTCAACCGCTATGCGGCGGACATGAAGGCCGGGCGCTGGAACAACAACGGCCAAGGCATCGTCATCACCCCCGAGGGTGAGCTTCTCGACGGACAACACCGCATCGCGGCGGTCATCCAGTCCCAAACCCCCACAGCCATGCTCGTGGTGCGCGGCGTTCCCAAGGAAACGTTCGTCACCATGGACAGCGGAAAGGCCCGCTCGCTGGCCGACGTTTTGGCCATCGAAGGCCACGGTTACGCGAACACTTTGGCTGCCGCCGCCAGGATCGTGTATAATTATGCATCTGGCGCCAATATGCAGGAAACCCCCACTAAGGTTACGCTGGAGAACCTGATTGCGGCGCACCCATACGGCGTAGAAGCCGCCGCCGCTATTGGACGCGAGACCACGAAGTTCTCTAGAGGCGTGCTCGCCGCTGTGATCTGGCTGGGGAATGAACGCCGCAATCTTGACGATGAGGTCGCTCAATTTATCGACGGGGTGGTTTATGGTGAGCGATTAGTCAAAGGCGACGCTCGCCACACCCTCCGCGAATGGCTCATCGCCCAGCGTGCAAACGAGCGCCATCGCCTTGGAACCGGCGAGACATTCGGCGCGATGGCTCGGGCGTGGAACGCCTACGCCGCCGGCAAAGAGCTGCTGATGATCAAGGGCATCGTCAAGCCCACGCAGGCCTCGATTAAAATCTACGGGTTCGAGCGGTCCACCTATCGCGACGTGCCGGACATCGTGGCTGCGGCTTATGAGAGCCGCCGCAGCAACCTTTCGAAGCGCCACGCCACAGCGCCCCTTCGGCTCGAAAGCGCCGCCTAAGCCACCAACTCAATCGCCACCCCTGATGACGGGGGTGGCTCGGAGACAGGCAGATGCAAGCCGCATCCCCCACAATGGCCACCCACAGCTTTGAGATCGAGGTCTCGCTGTCGGGCTCTTATTCGCCCGGTTGCCCGGCTTGGGGCGGCTCGCGCTTTGAGCCTCCGATCAATCCCCCGGAAGACGCCCGGATCGATGACATCGACATCGAGGACATCGGCGTCATCAGCGCCAGCCGGAAAGACGGCCGGATCGTTTGGACCACGACGAGCATCCTGAAGGGTGTGGACCGCAAGTCCGAAGCTTACCGCCAGATCGTCAGCAACCTGCTGGAGATGATCGAAGCGGAAGCGACCGAGGCTCTGTTCGAGAGGGCTGCGTGATGGAAGCGCAGCACACTCCGGGGCCTTGGGAAGTCGTGCCGCTGTCTGGTGTGGGCGGGCCTTTTGCAATTCGGATGGCCTACCACAATCCACAAGCTAATCCTACGTGGTACGGCGTTCAAGCGGTGGGCACAAAGGCTGACGCCCGCCTGATCGCCGCCGCGCCCGATCTGCTGGAGGCGCTGAAAGACTACGACAACGCCTTCACCGACTTCGATCCTGACGACCAAACGTCCAGGTTTGCGATGCGTAAGGTGATCATCGCTGCGCGCGCAGCCATCGCCAAGGCCACCAACCCTAACCGTGAAGCCGCTGAAGCTCTGGGGGTGAAGTGATGGAGATCACCCGGAAATCCCTACTGTCCGGCATCACGCGCACCCGCGAACTGCCGATCACCGCCGAGCAGTGGGCGCGCTTCGAGGCTGGCGATCACATTCAGAAGGCGCTGGCCCATCTGAGCGAGAGCGACCGCGAGTTCATCCTTACTGGATCGACGGATGAGGAATGGGACGACGAGTTCGGCGAGGACGATGAAGACTGCCCCCACTGCGGCGGCGAGGGCTTCGTCGCCAACTGCTGGGAAGAATACGCCTGCATCGATCCTGATGGTGGATGCGCCGACTGTCTAGCGCCTTGCGACTACTGCAATCCGCGTGGCCCTCAAATCGCTCAGTCGGAGGGCCGCTCATGAGGCCCCTCGGCCCCATGGCCCGCGCCTCCCTCGCGGAGTGCAGCGCCTACAAGCTCACCGAGATCGCCCGCATGTTCGAAAGCGTCGATCCAGAGCTTGCCCACGCCTGCGACCAGCTCGCCCGGCAAGCCCAAAAGATGGCCGACGACATCACCGCCGCTGAAGACCTCGCCACCGCTCAGTCGGAACGCGAGAGCGCGGAGTGGGAGCTTACCACAGGCCGCGAGTTCGACGCCGCCGTCTCCAACATGCCGACCGAACAGCTTCAACGAATGATGGGAGCCTGAGATGCAGTCGATAGCCTTCCGTGCGCCCGGCAAGACCCTCACCGGATACCGCCATGACCTTCAGGTCGGACGCCGAGGGCAGATCGTCCCGGCGCGCATCCGCCGCCTCGCCGTCCAGTTCGTGGGGCTTGTCGGCTTCCTGTGGCTGGTCGCGGCGTTCATGTGGAGGCTGGGATGACCTTCACCGCCACGAGCGCCGAGTTCTGCGACTTGTGTGGCGAGCGCCTGTCTGATGGCGCCGGCACGGCGGCCCAGGACGCCAGCGGCCTGGATATTTGCAACCAATGTCTAGAGGCGATGCTCGATGCGTCAACCTTCATCCCCCGCGCAGAGGTGGGGCTGGTGGGAAGCGGCGGTGGCCGGTCATGAACCGCCTGTCCACGACGGCGACCCTCAAGCCGGCTTCTACGCCGTCCGCAAGTTTCGCTACGGAGAGTGGGTCAAAGGCCCGTTCGTCCCGGCGCGCGTCTGGTGGGAGCCGGGCGAAATCGAACCTGAAACCGGCGAGCTTCTGTCTGACGAGCGCTGTTGCGCTGAGGTCGATGGGAAGCGCGTCGATCCTTGGAGCAAATGGTCATGGATAGCGCGGCGACCGATACCCGAGAGCGAGTGGTTGTGGCTAAAGGCGATGAGCCCGCTACTGCCAGCGAAGATACCACCCCGCCCGCCACGCTGAAACAGCGTCTGGCCGCGATCCGCGACGAATGCGCCGGGATCACTAAAGACGATATCAAGATGGGCAATTTTACCATCAAGGGCCACACGTTCGAGGCGGTCCTCTCGGAGGTTCGCCCCATGCTGCACAAGCACGGTGTGGACATCGAGCCCAACTTGGTTGAGCGCGTCTACAACGGCAATCGGTGCGACGTGTTGGTGGATTTCACCTTCCTGCGCACTGACGACGAAGACGAGAGCAGAACCATCCGCTGGGGTGGCGCCGGCACTGACAACGGCGACAAGGCCTTTGCGAAAGCCGGGACGAACTGCGTCAAGGAAATGCTGAAGAAGCGCTTCCTGATCTCCGACCGCGAAGACGCGAAGGAGGCCGAGGACGCTGTTGAGCATCAGACCGCCGACCAGGCCAGCCGGGCCGAACTGGAGCGCGCCAGAGAGCGCGAGCGGGCCAACCTGGGGCAGTGGGCGAAGACGTTCAAGGCGGCCCTGGAAACGGCTCCCACGGCCCCAGACGTGGACCGGCTCAAGAGGGAGAACCGCGACCAGCTCGACAGCCCGGAACTTCCCGAGGTCACGCGCGCCTTCTTCAACGACCTGATCGCTGACCGTAAAGCGGAACTGACGGACGGCTTTCCGGGGGATCGCCACTGATGCGCTGCCAAGGCGAACCCGTCAGCGAAGAGGAGGCGCGCGACTTCTGCCGCCGCGTGCTTCGCGCCTTTCCCGAAAACCATCATCACCGTGAGCAAGCCCGATGAACCGGCACACGCTCCCCCTGACACGCTTCAACCGCGCGAAGGCGATCCAGGGCGTTGACGTCGCCATCGCCAAGGGCGCGAAGGGCAAGCCGTGGGTGATGGAGCTGCGCGAGGCCAAGCGCTCCGACGCCCAGAACGACGCGATCCACGGCCTTGTCGATCAGATCCTGAAACAGCGCCCGATCCTTCACGGGCTGCGCATGTCGAAGGAGACCTACAAAGCCATCTTCATGCACGCCATTGGCCGCGAGACGAAGATGCTGCCGACCCTTGAGGGCGACGGCTTCTTTCCGATGGGCCTGAGCACGTCCACGCTGACCGTGGGCGAGTTCCGCGACCTGATCGAATACGTCCTCGCCTGGTGTGCTCTCGAAGGCCTCACGGTCGAGCACTTCGATGATGTGCGAGCCGCCGCATGACCACCACCCCTTCCATCAACCACCAGGGCGCCGGGAGCCCAAACAAGGCTTCCGGCGAGGTGGTCCACGTCTATCGCGTTCAGGACCTCGACGGGAGAGGTCCCTACAAACCCGGTGTGAGCATGAAATGGTCATCGGACTGTGGCCCCATCCTGCCGACTATTCACCAAGATTTCGGACCCGACATCGCGACGGCTTTCATGCCCGGCTGGCACTATGGATGCGCCTTTCGCACCTTGGAGCAAGTCCGGGCATGGTTCAGCATACCGGAAGTCGTTCGGCTGGCCGATCTGGGCTATCACCTAGTGTCCATGCGTGCGGAACCTGTTCGGGAGTCAGCGCACCAGCTCATCATTCGCCGTAAGCTTCCACTGCGTCGCAAGGTGAATGTCGTGCCGTGGGCGGCAGTCTACTCCGCGAGGGTCGCATGACCTTCCGCAGCCCCGCCCTACTTCGTCTCGCCGCCAAGGCGCCGCACTGCATGGCGCCGGGGTGTCGCGCCCAGAACGTCGGACAAGTCGTCGCTGCCCACAGCAACCAGATGGCGGACGGCAAAGGCATGGGCACGCAAGCTAGCGACGCCGCCATCGCGTTCTGTTGCGACCAATGCCATTCGCGGATCGATCTAAGGCGCTGCGAAGATCCGCTATATTTCTGGGAAGCCGCTCATCGCGCCACCATGCGTTGGCTTGTCGAGAGCGGCCACCTCGCCGTTGTGGCCGAGCCTGCGCCCTACGTCGCCCCGCCCAAGAAGCCCTCCAAGAAGATCGCCAAGGGCCGCCCCCTGCAATCGGATCGGAAGCTCCAGAGCCGCGCCGAATGGCCCGAGGGCCGCAAGCTTCAGGGCGGCCGCCCCTTCCCCAGCAGCAAAGCGAGGACGGCATGAACACCCCCAAAGGAGCAGCTATGGCCGCGCTGTGTGAAGCCGCCCTCACCCCAACAGGTGACGCGTGAGCCAGTCAGACCTGACCGACTTGATAGCGCGGTGTGAAGCGGCGACGGGGTCGGATCGGGGACTGGACGCCCTTATCTGGTACGCGCTGATCGAAAAGCCAAGTTCAGGTCAAAAGCTCGACCGCGACATGATCGACCGCTGGCCCCGCTACACCGCCAGCGTAGACGAAGCCCTCGCCCTAATCGAGCGCGCGCTGCCCGATGGCTGCCCTGGCCTGCAAAAGAACCGGGGAACAAAGCCCCCTAGGCGGTGGGCCGCTTGGCTGGAGGTTTTCGGCGGGGAGGCCGGCTATGCCAGGTACGTGGGAGCCGCCCCGACGCCTGCCCTGGCACTCTGCTTGTCCCTCCTCCGCGCCCTTCAAGCCAACGAGACCCGCCCATGACCCGTTCACTCGATCCAATCGGTCTGAAGCCATCGAGCCCAAATCGCCACCCTCACCCCGCCAACGGCATGTTCGCTCAGGTCCACGTCGGCGATGACGCCTGGATGACCATAATCGATCCCCGGTCATTCGAGGACGGCGGGGCCGAGTGGGTCATGCGCTACGGAGACCCTGAAGGCATCCGCTATTCCGTCGCATCCGGCTTGGCGAGCTACGACTACCTGCTGTGCGGCGAGATCACCACGACGGAGGCGGTTCGTCGCCTGCGGATCATGCGGAACGCGAGGGCGGAAGCCGCCAAATCGGAGACCCGCCCATGACCAGCACGTTCACGCCAAAGGGCCTATCGGGCGCTGAGCAGGAAACGCTCTGGTGCTTGTTCTTCCACGGCCCCGTTTGGGACGGGAACTTGCCGTCGAAACAGGGGCGTAGCGATCTTGTCGAACGAGGGTTGGCCGACCGGCACGATGGTTGGAACTGGCTCACCTCCGACGGCGCGATCCTCGCCATCGACCTGGGCCTAGGTCGCCGCAAAGACGCCGCCGAACAGAAGGCTGCGCGTGATCGCAGGAGCCCCCGCCCATGACCAGTCCTGATCTGAAAAGCTGCCCGTTCTGCGGGGGCCTTGCGAGGCTGGCTAGTGGTGGACCCCATGAGCCTAATGATTGGTGCGGGCTCTGTGATGCGTGCGACTTCAGCCTCGGCTTTCAAGCCACTAGAGACGCCGCCATCACCGCCTGGAACACCCGTGCTCCCATCGCAGCCGCCCAGCCCCTGGAGGCGGGGTCTGGATGGAGGCCTGATCGGGAAGCGCTTGCTGAAGCGATCAAGGATGCCGACGACTCGTTCGGCTACAGCATGAACCTCATCAGCTTGGTCGATGGCGAGACCACCTATCGGCTCCAGATCGGCGATGAAGTCACCGAGCACCCTGACACTGACGAGTGCTACGAGAAGATCGCCATAGCTCGGAACAAGGTGCGCGCCGACGCCATCCTAGCTCTGTCGCCCCCGCCCTCAGACCACCTCGTCTCCGAGCCCCTGGAGGGTGCGGGGGACGTGGTGCTGAAGGCTGACTTCCTTCGTAGCCTGCCGGGCGGGAAGCTCGATGACTCGGCCTACGAGGCGATCGAGGAAGCCCTGGATCGCGCCGATGCGCCGATGCGGGTCGATGGCAAGTGGCTGACCCTGGCTGAACGGGTCGCAGCCCTAGCCGCCATCCAGTCTCCACCCCTGGGGGGGTCTGTTCAGGAAGATTATGGCCGTCGGGTTCTTCTAGAGCGCGTCGAAAACGACGCACCGGCTCAGCACTCCGATGGAGAAGGGTGATGGTCCGCCGGTACTGGATCAGGCTGCGCGGCCACGATGGCCATGAAGTGATCGCGCCCAACGCATCGAA
>Ga0172380_10009618_pt1 | contig 10267 bp, 11 predicted proteins | sample Leawe162metaG_FD_119747 | JGI IMG/M metagenome (GOLD analysis project Ga0172380, IMG submission 119747) | Leachate microbial communities from a municipal landfill in Southern Ontario, Canada - Leachate well 162 metaG | ecosystem: Engineered > Solid waste > Landfill > Unclassified | place...
AAATCTTAAATAAATGCGATACCACAGCCAATACAAACAAGACGAATTTTTAAATGAACATATTTTTGAAGGCAAAGAAAATGGATTTTTTGTTGAAATAGGAGCGGATGACGGTGTGTGCCATAGCAATACTTTATTTTTTGAAAAATATAAAAGTTGGAAAGGAATATGCATTGAACCGCGCAAAGCCGCATTTGAAGAATTGATAAAAAACAGGAATTGCGCTTGTGAGAATGTTTGCATCTCGGAGAAAAAAGAAACGAAAGAGTTCACTGAATTTGTCGGCCGCCACTCCCAGCTTAGCGGCTTGTCAGGAAAATACAGCGAAGATCACAAAAGAAGAATTGAAAAAGAAACGAAAGAGCTGGGTTTGATCAAGAGAACCATAACTGTCGATTGTGAAAACATCAATAACATCCTTAAAAAACATAACGCCGAAAAGATTGATTACATGAGCATCGACACCGAGGGCGGCGAACTTGAAATATTAAAATCGATTGATTTTGCAAACACAATGATAGATGTCATTTCCATAGAAAATAATTATTTTGATTCCAAAATAAAAAAATATTTGAAAAGTAAAAATTACAAATTAATCAAAAGAATAAAAGTTGATGAAATTTACATACGTCGAAATTGCGGACTCCCGGATTACAAAGAGCTTTTTAACGCAAAATCACAAGCAAACAAATTCCGTAATCATGCTCAAAGAATAATTTTAAAATCAACCCCTCGGCTATTAAAAGATTTAATCAAAAACAAGCTTTTATCTCGGGACCAAGAAGAAAAAACAAACATTCAACGGAAAGAATGAGAAGGAAATTTATATCCAGCAAAAAAGTTAACCGAATTTTCTAATACTTAAACTCAAAACATATGTTTAATTTTTTCAATATTTACCAAAGAATTAAAAAACACTTTTTAGTTAAAGAGGACTTAAAAACAAGAGTTAACCCGAAACTTGTCAAAAAAATTACTGCTGACCCGGATTTTCCATTTTTGGTTAGTTTCGGGAGAACCGGCAGCCATTGGCTGAGGATGATGATGGAACTATATACGGGAAAACCGTCGATGCGAAGAATTTTTTATTACACAGACGCTAAAGAATTTACTTGTTGTCATACACATGATTCAGACTTAAAAACAACAAGAAAAAACGTAATATACTTATACAGAAACCCGGTTGGAACGGTTTTTTCAAAAATAAATTATTTCAAACAAGACCTCGATAGTGAAAAAGTTATAATTGAGACATTGAATAGATATATCAAACACCTGACAAAGTGGCTGTTAGAGGAAAATTTTACAACAAAAAAAACGATTATTTCTTATGACGGGATGAAAAATGATATCAATAATGAATTTAAAAAGATTTGCGATCATTTATCTTACGAATTCGACGCGGAAAAACTTAAAAACGTAACCAAGCAAATAAGCAAGGAGAAATTAAAAGAAATGACAAACTATAATCCTCAAATAGTTCATATTGAAAGTGAATATGAATTGAAAAGAAAAAAATTTTATAAAAATTATAAAGATTTTATCTATCGGCACTTATTCAAAAAAGATGATAAATTCAAAAATTTTTTTAATTACAATGACTAGAACCTATAAACGCTCAAAAAAATCAATAATAGCTATCATTAAAATCAAATCCAAAAAAGATGGTAAAAAAAATAATTATAAAAAATATTGGATAAATAACTAAATTTCAATAAATTTATACTTACTGATTTACAAAACCTCAACCATGATAAAAGAAATAATTAAAATCAAATTATCTACTAATTTACCTAATTTTATTTTTAACAGACTTTCACCAGGGGAAAAAAATGTTTGGGGCAATTGCCATTTTTTTATCAATCAAGACAACATAAAAGAGTGCGATTTTTGGATTATATATGACTGTTTACCAAAAATCGAAAAAGCCAAATGCCCACCAGGCAACACAATCTTGATAACAGGTGAACCACCTAGCGTAAAAACCTATTCAAATAGATACATAAAACAATTTGGCTACATTATAACAAGCCATGAAAAGTTAAAACATCAAAAAAAAATTATTAAACAGCAAGCACTACCATGGATGATAGGAAATAATTATTTTAAAAAAAATAAAAGCTGGGATGAAAAAAATTACAAAAACTATGACTTTTTCAAAAAAACAGAAAGACCTTTAAAAACAAAAACTATTTCAGTCATATTATCAAATAAAAAAGGGACATCGGGACACAAAAAGAGGACTGAATTTGTTAAATTACTAAAATCAGAACTTGGCGATCATTTGGATATTTTTGGAATTGGTTTTAATGAGATTCGGGACAAATGGGATGGCATAGCCCCATACAAATATCATTTAGCGATTGAAAACAGCGTTTACCCGCATTATTGGACAGAAAAACTATCTGATGCTTTTCTTGGCTTTTCGTTCCCTATTTATTACGGATGCCCAAACATTAAAGATTATTTTACTGAAGATTCTTTGGCACGAATTGATATCAAGAATCCTGAAGACTCAATCAAAAAAATCAAAGAAATAATCTCAAGCGATATTTATGAAAAATCAACCGATGCAATTGAGCGTAGCCGTGATTGGATTTTAAATAAATACAATTTTTTCCCATATCTCGCCGACTTCATAAATGATCATAAAAACGATGATAAAAAAATATACATAAAACTTAAACCTGAAAAAGTGCAGTTCCTGAACAAAGTTAAAAACATTATTAGAAAAAAATTAATATGCTGAAGAAATACATTTATTATTTTAAAAAAATCAGGAAAATATTAACTAATAAACCGATTACCAGAATACACAAAACCGCAATTATCCAAAACAAAAATATTATAATGGAAGATTCTTCGGAAATTTGGGAACATGTTATTATAAGAAAATCCGAAAACAAAATTACAATCGGTGAAAATTCGCAAATAGGCCCATTTTGTGTAATATTCGGAGGAAGCGATATATTAATAGAAAAAAATGTAATGATAGCACCACACTGCGTTATATCGGCAGGGAACCATGATTATAGACAATTCGCAATCCCAATGCGGTTCGCTAAAAGTATCTCTGACGGAAAAATAGTTATAGAAGAGGATGTATGGATAGGTGCGAATTGCACAATAACAGACAACTTGACCATCGGAAAAGGATCTGTCATCGGTGCAAATAGCGTTGTAACAAAAGATATACCACCATACTCAATAGCTGCGGGGGTACCCGCTAAAATAATAAACTCAAGAATGAAATATGCAAGAAAAAACTAAGAATATAAAACAAAAAGCGATACAATATTTTTGCCTTATCAAAAATATTACCAAAAAGCAATATCAAGCCAGCTATTCGCAGTGCGGGGAAGACCTAATATGTAGCTATATCTTCAAACAACTTAATATTAAAAAACCCACCTATCTTGACATTGGCGCTTTCCATCCGACCAATAAAAGCAATACTTATTTGTTTTATAAAAATAAATCTAACGGTGTATGCGTTGAGCCGGACAAATCGCTTGCGGATTATTTCAAAAAGAAAAGACCAAGAGATTTATGCCTAAACGTTGGAGTTTCTCCGACAGGAAAATTTGAAGAAAAAAATTTCTACACAATGTCCGCAAAGGCGCTTAATACTTTCTCGGAAGATGAAGCAAGAAAATATGAGGCTTTTGGTACACACAGAATAGAAAAAATAAATAAAGTAAAAATCATCCCTATTAACGATATAATAAAATCAAACTTTAATGAATGCCCAAATTTTATTTCAATCGATGTCGAGGGGCTTGATTTTGATGTACTAAAAAACTTAGACATACAAAAATACCGACCCGAAATATTTTGTATTGAAACGATAAATTATTCAGAAGACAACACCGAAAGAAAAGATGCTAGAATTTCGAAATATATGGTGGATAACGGTTACATGATTCATTCGGATACTTATATAAATACAATTTATGTAGAAAAAAATAAATGGAAAAAAAGATAAACAACATGACCGATATTAATATCATTTCCATACATTATGGACACAATGCGACTGCCGCCCTACTACAAAACGGCGAAATTAAATTTTGTATCAGTGAGGAAAGGTTTAATAGGATAAAAAATTCAACGGGCTTCCCATATAAAGTGGTTGATTTTTTAAAAAATAAGTGCGACCAAAAAGTAAATTATTATGTAATTACACAAAAATCGCCTGCAGGATACAATTATTTAAAAAAATATAATTTCAAAGCTTTTAATTTTGGTGAAAAAAATAAAATAAAAAATGAACCAATCCCTTTAAAACTTCTGCTGTTCCCTAACCATTTTTATCGAAAATATCTTGAAAAAATAAAAAATGGCATTAAAAAACTAAACAATGACACAGCTTTAATGGACGAAATGAATGAGTATTTTTCAAATATTTTAAAAATCGAAAAAGAAAAAATAATCTACCTGGATCATCATAAGGCGCATGCCCTATCAACGATATTTTTCGAAAAAAATAATAATAACAAATTAATATTTTCCCTTGACGGCGAAGGTGATGGCCTATGCGCCACAGTCAGCGTAAAAAATAATGAAAATATAAAAATAATTTGTAAAATAAACCGAGCCTTTTCACTTGGCTATCTATACAGAGAAGTTACTGCTTTCCTTGGTATGAAGCCGGACGAACACGAATTCAAAGTAATGGGAATGGCGCCTTACGCGAAGGACGAATATATCGAAAAACTGTTGCCAATATTTACAAAAGTTTTATGGCTCAACAAAAACGACGAATTCGAATCCATAATTCCGATGCAGATAGTGAAACATTACTTAAAAGAAAATTTATTATACCAAAGATTTGACAATATCGCGGGCGCAATCCAAAAATTCACCGAAAATATTGTAATTGAGTGGATAAAAAGGTGGGTCAATAAAACAAACATCAAAGATATAAGTTTGGCGGGTGGTGTATTTATGAATGTAAAAATGAATCAAAAAATTTCCGAAATGAAAGAAGTTAGCTCAATCACAATAACACCAAGTTCTGGCGATGAATCTCTTGTTATAGGTTGCTGCTACTACGGTTATCAAAAATACTGCGCTGAAAATAATGTTAATTTTGATATTCAAAGAATAGATAACCTCTATTTAGGAAATGAGTATGAAGATGAAGAAATTGAAAAATTTTTAAAAGAAAATAATTATTTTAATAAATATAAAATTACCAAACCGGCAAACATTAATAAAGTGATTGCTTTATTACTTGCCCAAAACGAAGTTGTGGCTCGCTTTTTCGGAAGAATGGAGTTTGGCGCCAGAGCGTTAGGAAATCGATCTATCCTTTCAAATCCTTCGAGCTATGAAAATATCAGAATCATAAACGAAATGATAAAAAATAGAGATTTTTGGATGCCTTTTGCAACCTCTATATTAGAAGAGGAAGAAAATGCATACCTGCTTAATCCAAAAAAAATAAATGCCGAACACATGATTATTACGTTCAACACTACAGAAAAAGCTAAAAAAGAATTAATAGCAGCTATACATCCATATGACAAAACCAGTCGACCTCAAATTGTTAGAAAAGAAATAAATAAAAATTACTACGAAATAATCAAAGAGTTTAAAAACAAAACAGGTATAGGCGGGGTACTAAACACTTCTTTCAACCTCCACGGAGAACCAAATGTTGAGAGTCCGCGAGACGCAATGCACACTTTTGAAAACTCAGGACTACAATACATGGCGCTCAATTCATTTTTAATTGAAAAATAATGATTATCACTAAATTAAACGGCGGCTTAGGGAATCAACTATTCCAATACGCCGTCGGTAGAACACTGGCAATAAATAATAATACCGAGCTTAAACTGGATACTGCTTGTTACAATAAAAATGATTACAGAAATTACAGCCTTAATAATTTTAATATAAAAGAAAATATTGCCGGTGCGGATGAAATTGGAAATTTTAACAAGAAAGGATTTGGAAAAATAATAGAAAAATTAAAACCGCGTAAATGCAGATCAATCTTTGTTGAAAAAAATTATTCTTTTGACCGAAATATCCTAAAAATAAAAGACAATAAATATTTGATCGGCTACTGGCAAAGTGAAAAATATTTTATTGGCACCAAAGATGCGATAAAAAATGAAATCACATTAAAAAATGAATTAGATGAAAAATTCAGTAATCTTTTATCTGAGATAAAAAATAATAATTCAGTATCAATCCATTTCAGGCAGACTGATTATACGTCTGCTAAAAATTCCGTGGTTTACAGCAATTTAAATGTTAGCTACTATAAAAAGGCAATTCAAATCATAGAAAAATCCGTTAAATCACCCAGGTTTTTTATTTTTTCCGACGACATTGCCTGGGTTAAAAAAAACATCACACTCCCCGCTTCTTCGGTTTATGTGAGCGACGGCACCGCTAAAGATTACGAGGAACTGATTCTGATGAGCAAATGCAAGCACAATATCATAGCAAACAGCACTTTCAGCTGGTGGGGCGCGTGGCTGAACAATAATCCCGACAAAATCGTGATAGCACCGGAAAAATGGTTCAAAGATAAAAACAAAGACACGAAAGATTTAATTCCTGATAACTGGATAAAAATATGAGCAATATCTTAATCCTCGGCGGGAGCGGATTCATCGGATCGAATCTCGCGGAATACCTTAGTGAGAAAGGAGAAAATATAATCGTTTTTAACAAAAGCAAAAATGTTAAGAACCTTGAACCGTTCAAAGATAGAATCAAAATCATAAACGGCGATTTTCGCGATTTCAAAAAAATTAGAAAAATATTTGATAAAGAAAAAATCGATATCGTAATCCACTTGATATCGAACGTCATACCAGGAACGGAATTTGATAAGGTTGCCGCGGACATGGACGTTGAGCTGGTTACCACCATGAAGCTCGCCAACTACTTGGCCGAGAAAAAAATAAAGCTTGTTTTTTTCTCCACCGGCGGCGCTATTTATGGCAACAATACAAAAACCTTATACAGCGAGAATGACACGCCTAATCCGATCAATTACTACGGCTGGCTGAAACTTTCAATAGAAAAATATATCGAGATGCAGCACGAAATAAACGGACTGGAGTATATGAATATCAGACCATCGAACGTTTACGGCAAAAACCAAAAACAAAAAGGAAAGCAAGGCCTGATTGCCGTAACGCTCGGTAAAATCATCAGGAATGAAAAAATAGATGTATGGGGCGACGGAAAAATTACGCGGGATTATTTATACGTGGAAGATTTATGCAGGGCGGTTTATCTTTTAATCAAGAATAATAAATGGAACGAAACTTATAACATAGGGAGCGGAAAAGGCACGAGCGTAAACAGCGTTTTAAAAACAATTAAAAATGTTACCGGCAAAGATTTTAAAATAAATTACACTGAAAAAAGAAAAATAGACAGCAAGCACAATGCTCTGAACACCGCGAAACTTAAAAAAGCGATAAAATGGGAAAATCTGACAACGCTGGAAGATGGAATAAAAAAAACATGGGAAACTATCAATAACTAAAAATATGAATCCAAAAATATCAGTCATAATGCCGGTTTATAACGGTGAAAAATACTTGAAAGAATCCATCGAAAGCATATTAGCGCAATCTTTTAAGGATTTTGAATTACTGATTATCAATGATGCCTCGAAAGATAACAGTGAAGAAATCATCAAATCATATAAAGACGCCAGGATAAAACTCATAAATAACGAAGAAAATCTCGGCCTTGTGGGCGCATTAAACAAAGGTATTGATTCATCCGCGGGCGAATATATTGCCAGGATGGATCAGGATGATATCAGCCTGCCGAACAGATTTGAAACGCAATTAAATTTTATGGAAGCTCACCGGGAAATAGGCTTGTGCGGATCCTGGGTAAAAAATATTGGCGTTAACGAAGGATATATCAACAAAAAGGAATCTGATACGGATGAACTGAAAGCCATGCTCCTTTTTTACACCCCACTCGCCCATCCGACGGTTTTTATCAGAAAAAAAATACTTGATGAATATAATTTGAGATACGACGGAAACTTCGAATACTGCGAAGATTATGATTTGTGGAGCCGGATATCTGAATTTGCAAAAATATCAAACATTGAAAAAGTCCTTTTGTTATATAGGGTGCATGACACCAATATGAGCAATGTTTATAGCGACAAACAAAGAGGGAAAGCGGAAATCATAAGAACGAGGCTGATTGAAAAAATGGAGATACGGCCCAATGCCGAAGACTTGATAATACATCAAAGCCTGAAAAAACCGAAGGATTACGGCATAGAAATTTTTTTAGATAAAAAAGAAGCTTGGTTGAAAAAATTAATCTCCCAAAACGATAAAGTAAAAATATATCAGGAGCCTTATTTTTCCCGCGTTATCGCTAAAAATTGGCTTGACACCTGTCGGGTTAACTCGGGCGAAGGATTGTTTGTTTTGAAAAAATGCCTGACATCCGGATTGATAAAAAAAATATCCCCGAAAAACTACGCGGATATCTTGAAGCTCGCAATAAAATCAATTTAAAAAATCTTCATAATAAAAAATATCTCCCCCCACTATTTTACAGTAATAGCTGTTTTTCGCCGGTTTCATAACCTGTAAAAAAGAAAAAACATAAGGGAAGAAATGGACGTGCAAATCAAACGTATATTTATACGGCCTCTGCTTCGGTACGACGATGATAAGCCGTTTTTTTGTTACTCTCCTAAGCTCTTTTATGGCGACAGGCAAATCCTCAACATGTTCCAGAGTGTGCGTGCAAATTACCGTATCGAATTTGTTGTCTTCAAACGATAAATTTTCTATGGTTTCATTTTTAAAAATAACGTTTGAATACTTTGATTTTATTTTTTCATCTATTTTAATATCAACGGCGGTTATTTTATAGCCCAAGCCGCTTATCTTGCCGGCTAAAAAGGCTTTTCCGCATCCTGCTTCCAACACCGACTCCCCTTTGATATTAGCGATGATCTTTTCAATACATCCATTATTCAAATCTGTTTCCCGATCGGGGTCGTATTTTTCAAAGTTAGAATATATCTTAGCAAAATCATCCTTATCCATAAAAGGAACTTTTTCTTTGAATTCAAAAACAATTTTTGCATTTTTGCCATACATGATAAAGAGCAACGGGTACATAAAAAATTTGGAATCCCTTAAAGCGGGCGGCACTAGCTGGTCCAAGATAAAATGTAATTTTAAAGTAAAATTTCTTTTTAATCTCATATCTATTTGATTTTATAGATTAACATGCCGCTTACTTCTCCGATATATTCCACTGATCCGGTTTTTTCAATTTTTTCTTTAATAGCTCCGGCATCATCTTTATTTTTATCAATAACGATGTAATCGATTTCAAAATATTTTAAAACGTCAGCCAATTTTTCACTTCTTATCTTTTTATTATCGGCGATAAACTTTTCTATGACATCGTCGGGAAGAAATTTATTGCCATAAATAACTTTTTTACCGGTAAAAAAATCAATCAGTTTTCTTCTGACTTGAGTGTTTTGGAATTCATTGACATACTTGTTCACCAGAACTCTAACATCTCCTTTCCTGAAAAATTCTTCGTTAATATCATCATTAAATATCTCGGAAATCAGCCATCTAAGTTCGGCTTCCTCATCAGTCATTAAGAAAACGGAAGCGTAACCTATGTGCAAAACATTGTTACGAGTGTAACTTGGAATCAAAAGATTGAATTCGGAATTATTAGCGGTAAAAAACGTTGAATCGGCCTCAGTATTCTTGTTCAGCCATTCATAAACTTCGCCGTAGCTTTGATGCCTGGCCATGGTCTCTGCTGAAGCCGTGGTGGTAAACCATCTCACGCTGCTTGGGATTTTTTTATAAGATAAAATTGAGATAAAAACCAGCAAAAGTGCAATAACCAGGATTTTTTTAAAATTCAAATTTTTAAAATATTCAGTTTTATTTTTTATTATATAATAAACGATTATGAATACGGCAATAAGGCAATAAAAAATGGTAAGCTGGAAATAATGGCTGGAAAATTGGATTGTCTTGCCTGTAATGACGTTTTGCCAATTAAGCAAAACCGCGCTTGCAAGTAGTGAAACGGAAAAATAAAGCTTTTTTTTGTCGGCGATAAATTTATAAAAAATAAGTAAAATAAAAGAAACGAAAAAGATAAAAGTAATATTGGTAAAACAGGCCGGAATATGGCTTGTATAAAGGCCTAATCTGGCCATGGTTGGCGCGTAGAGGCCGGTGGCCACCGCTTTGTGCATATTTATAAAATA
>Ga0172380_10009619_pt1 | contig 10267 bp, 9 predicted proteins | sample Leawe162metaG_FD_119747 | JGI IMG/M metagenome (GOLD analysis project Ga0172380, IMG submission 119747) | Leachate microbial communities from a municipal landfill in Southern Ontario, Canada - Leachate well 162 metaG | ecosystem: Engineered > Solid waste > Landfill > Unclassified | place...
ACAATCTCTCGGCGTTTTACGATTGCACAGGCTGTCTTTGCCGTAAGCCCCAATCCGCCCATTGTGGATGAGATGGTTCGCTTGAGCGTGGCGCAACTTCTCGATAAGCCCGAGGATCTGGATCAGGCGTACTGGGATTTTGACGGAAACGGTGAGGTCGATCTCACCACCAAAGATCCCGATGTGGTTCATACGTTCTATGTCGATGGGCCGACGAAGGTGACGGTGGTTCTGAAACTCGCGAACAAGTCTCAGCGCACCTATGAACGAACATTGAATGTCATCAAATCCGCCCCACTTCCTTTTGATGCTTCCGTGATTTCAGAACCGGAGCATCTTGTCGGTTCTGCGCCGTTCGGAGTGGTCTTCCATACGGAGACGAAAGAACCTATCAGAGTCATCGTTTGGGATTTTGGAGACGGGACGGATGCGCGCGGCGATCGTGTGGGTCACACCTTCACGAAACAGGGAGTCTTTTCGGTCACGGTCGAACTCCGTGCGGAGGCCGGAAAAGTTGCAAAGATCACCAAGGTGGTACGTGTGTTGCCGGTACTCTCATTGCCCGATCTCACCTTCTCGGGTTCTCCGGAAGTGAAAGGAGATCGTATCAGCGGAGAGGTCCCGGTTGTCATCGATTTGAAGCCGCGCACCTCCATGCCGCTCATTGATTTCGAATGGGAAGCGCCGGAAGCGACCACTGTGGTATCCACGAAAGATTCCGTTCAGGCGGTCTATCGTCGTGAGGGAACATACACGCTCACGCTCATTGCCCAGGATCCAGACAACCGTGTTCTCAGAAAGGCCATTACCGTGGAAGTGAAGCCGCCTTCTTCAACGGTGGTCATCCGCATGGATCCCGAAGGGGGCGTTGCTCCTCTGACCGTACGATTCGACGCATCGGAATCCATCATTCCGAATGAGGAAATCAGCGGGTTTGAATGGATATTCGGCGATGAGAAGGACACGGGTGCGCAGCAACGCGGAGCCCAAGTGACGCACGTCTATCGCAGGCCGGGAACGTATGAGGTGCAGGCGAAGGTGTACACGACGAGCGGGAAGAAATTCGATGCCAGCAAGACAATCGTCGTGCGTTCGCCTGTCATTGATTCCTGCATTTCCGCAAGTCGCACGGAGGGCAAGGCGCCGCTTGGCGTGCGTTTCTCCAGCGATTGTTCAACGGTGGGAACCGATACGCAGTATGAATGGGACTTTGGGGACGGGTGGAAGAGTCCGCTCAAGAATCCGACGCATGACTTCCAGAAATCCGGCACCTACAACGTGACTTTGACGCTCAAAGACGGGGAAAATACTTCCCAGTCCGATTCACTTTCCATTATTGTTCAGCCATGAGAAAAAAGAACGTCATCCGCGTGCTTGCGGTCATCGGCATCGTCGGAATGGTTCTGACAGCCATCCTTCCGGCGATGGGGGGATAAAAGTATTCATGAAAGGGAACCTACGGTTCCCTCTCATGAGCTCTCCTTCCCTTTATGGAGTCGCTCCAGGCAAGTCCCTCGTCTGCGCTCGGGATAAACTCGCTTGCCTTCGCGACACGGTTTTTTCATTACGGTTATATTTTGGAGTAGGGACACGGCATGCCGTGTCCCTACGGGTGGATCACTGTTATTTTGAAAATTCATTGCAGCGCATCTGCCAGTGGCAACGAGGCCGAAGTAACAAAGGGTGCTGACAGGCGCTCCTGTTGTTCTCTGCAACTGAATTCCGCCGCTGCGGCGATCATGGCGCCGTTGTCGGTGCAGAAGGCGATTTTCTGCGGGAAACGCACGATGCGGTCAGGAAAGGTTTTCGTGAGGAGAGATCGCAAATGACTGTTTGCCGCCACTCCTCCAACAGTGTGGATTTCCGCAACAGTCGGGTGAAGCCGGAGCGCGTGGCTCAAACGATCAAGGAGATGAACGCAGAGAGCATGTTGATACGAAGCAGCGAGGTCGGCGATGAGCGGCGCCGTGAGTGTACGTTTCTCGGCGTCGAGATCGCGCAAGGTGTACTTGAGTGACGTCTTGAGCCCCGAAAAGCTGAAGTCGAGTGTTTCTTCGTGTGCGAGGGGGAGAGGAAAGGGAAAGGCCGACGGGTTGCCGCTTTCCGCGAGTCGTCCGATGGCGGGACCGCCGGGGTAGGGAAGCTTCAGAAGGCTTGCCCCTTTGTCGAAGGCCTCTCCTGCTGCGTCGTCCCGCGTCCGCCCGAGGAGACGGCCTTCCGTGTGAGCCGTGCGGAGCCACAATTCCGTGTGTCCGCCGGAGGCTGAGAGGGTGAGGATGGGAAAATGTGGTTCTTCGGGACAATTGAGCCATGTGGAACTCAGATGACCGAGCGTGTGGTGCACGCCGATGAGGGGTTTTTGCCACAGTGCGGCCAGTGCCCGCGCCGTGACTGTTCCCACGAGAAGTGAACCCAGTAGTCCGGGACCTCTTGTGACGGCGATGGCGTCCAAATCCTCCTGATGCATTTCGGCTGCTTGCAGTGTCTGATCGATGACTGGATGGATGGATGCGAGTTGTTCGCGGGCGGCGTGCTCGGGGATGACTCCGCCGGACCGGGCGAAGGCATCGCAGGAGGAGGCGATGATGATTCCTCGGACATGCTTGCCGTTCTCCACGATTGCGGTGGATGTTTCATCGCACGATGTTTCGATCCCAAGAATGCGCATAAGATTCGTGAAGTGTAGAGGATCAGCCCTTTTGAGATAGTTGATAAAATTATTAAAATATTATATAATAATATAAATATATGACAAGAAAACAAAAAACATACATTGCCTATTTCCTGGCTTGCATTGATCTCTTTCTCTCGCTCGTTCTCTGGACGCGGGTGCTTGCGGGCAGAGAGGCGGAAATGGCTCGGAACAATGGTGAGCAACTCATTGCAACTGTCGTGCAGCCGATTGCGGAACAGGAGGTTTCGCACAAGGCCGCATCAGACGGAAGAGTAACGGCACCAAATGACAGTGGTGAAGATGCATCCTCTTCATCGATTGCGAGCGAAAAGAGTCAAAGTGAAGGAAACACAGTGCTCATTCAGTGGGGTCTCACGCAGCGTTACAGCCTCTCGATTCCCTCCCTCTCCGTGCGCGCCCCCGTATTCGTGCCGGATCGGAAGTATTGGGATGCCGGGGATTGGGATCTTCTGGAGCGGCAGATGCAGGTTGGTTTGTCGTACGGCGTCGTCACTTATCCGCATGCGGTGCCGCCGGGAGAGCGTGGCACGCTCATTATTGCGGGACACTCGAGTCCGCCTGATGAACATGCTGATTCGCATTCCTTCGGCAAGATATTTGAGAAACTTCCAGACTTGGATGTCGGTGCGGAGATCGTCGTCCGCTTCGGGACGACCTCCGTGACTTATGAGGTGACCGACACCATGGTTGTTGCGGCGAACGACACGTCTATTCTTTCGCAACAGAGCGAGGAGAGCATGTTGAAGCTCATCACCTGCTATCCCATCGGTTCCGTGAAGGATCGTCTGGTGATCATTGCGAAGAGGAAATAAAAACGAAGCTTTAAGCAGTTTGCTTGGAGCTTAAGGCTTAAAGCTCATGACTTTCTTAGGGGCCAGGAATATGCCCCAGAGTTGGCGTGTATACTTCTCTCATGCTTTCCTTCTTCCCCTCGCGTACGGTTGCACTCTTGCTCTTCGGATTCCCCATTCACTGGTACGGAATCATGTACCTGGTGTCTTTCATTCTGGCGCTCATTCTTCTTCCGCGTCTCCAGCGTTATCGTCATCTTTCTCTCACGACGGATGATTGGTCGGGTGTCCTCACGGGGGCGATTCTCGGCGTTCTTGTCGGGGGAAGGCTCGGTTATGTTCTGTTGTACGATCCTTCCTATTATCTTTCATCCCCGTTTGAGATCTTGAAGGTGTGGAAAGGGGGCATGTCCTCCCACGGAGGGTTTTTGGGAGTCGGTATTGTCACGCTGATTGTTTCAAGGCGGAAGCATATTCCGCTTCTGAAGCTTCTTGATTTGTTGGTTATCCCGATTGCCATCGGTCTCGCATTCGGTCGCATCGGAAACTTCATCAATCAGGAGCTCTATGGCAACGTGACGCAGGTTCCGTGGGCGGTCTCCGTTCCCGGTCTTTCGGGGCTTCGTCATCCCGCGCAGCTTTACGCCGTCTTGAAAGATCTTATCATCGCACTCGTCTGTTCTCTGCATTTGCGACGGACACAGCTGACAAACCTCCCCGGCAAAACATTTTCACTTTTTTTGATTCTCTACGGCGTTCTTCGTTTTCTGGTAGAGGAGGTTCGCGCTCAGGATTTCCCGCCGTTCGAGTTCTTCGGAATCGTTTTTACGCGCGGGCAACTCTATACGATTCCGATTCTGATCGCGGGGATCGTGCTTTGGATATGGGTAGGACGAAATAAAAAGAACGAAGTGAAAAGTGCCATAAGTGGAAAGTAACTTCGAAACTTCGAAGTGCTTTTGTTTTTATCGCTTATCACTTCTTCAGTTTGTCATGTGCAGATGTTTGAGATCAGATGACAGGATTGACTTCAGGAAGGTTGTTCTGTGAAGCATGCAGGGTCCGTGCGCGCGAATGGTCTCGAAGTGCATGGGTACGCCGTATCCCTTGTGTACGTCGAAGCCGTAGCGGGGGAATCTTTCATGATACTCGATCATGAGACGGTCTCTGGTGACTTTGGCGATGATAGAAGCTGCGGAGATGCAGGGTTCCGTCTCATCTCCGCGGACGATGGAGCTGTGCGGCTTATCGAACCAGAATTTGTCGCGGCCGTCGATCAGGAGATATGTGGGGGAGACGAGGTCGGAGAGTTCTTTGACCGCCTTCTGCATCGCTTTCTCAGTGGCGGCCAGAATGCCGAAGGCGTCGATCTCCCGCGCCTCCACGATGCCGATTCCGTAGGCGCAATGTGCGGCGATCCAGCCGAAGGCTTCCTCGCGCTGATCGGGTGAAAGTTGTTTGCTGTCCCGAATGAATGGAGGGACGCGCTGAACCTGAAGCACGCACGCCGCTGCCACGACCGGACCTGCAAGTGATCCCCGTCCCGCTTCATCGATGCCGGCGATGATGGGGGAGGAAGTTGACATTATTCAATTACAGTATAATATTAACTTACCTGCTCATTCTCAGCGTAGTGAGAGAACCAAGAAGTCGGTATCGCGCACTTAGAGAAGTTGTTGCACGAAGTGATTTCGACTTGTTGTTTCTGTTCCATCACGGAGGAATCCCCATTTTTGGAGGAGCCAAAATGCGTGCTCTCCTGGAATTCCTATCCGACGGTGGCGATCGCGAACTGATTGCCGCATTCGGCGCTTGTCTGATTTACATCGCCATGGGCCTGTACCAGCGATGGACAAATCAAAATGACAAGTAGGGGGGAATAGGACAACAAGCCGCTGCCTTCGGGTGGCGGCTAATTTTAGAATGCAGCTCTACGGACGCTTCGAATCCTCTTTCTTTGTCAGGCCATGGCGGTCGCGATCCGGTTCCCTCCGTCCCCTGACACTTCCGTCACCCTCCTGACACCCAAGCACGGAAATTTTGTGTGTTGTTGTGTTTCTTCGTGGCGGTGGGCCTCCCATTTTTAGAGTTGAATTTCCCTCAGCACTTCCCGCGCAATCGCCCGTTCATCCCATGGAATCTGTCCTTCGGCGGTCATCATGGTGGTGTCACTGCCCTTGGCGCAGAGGATCACGGCATCACCCGGTTCGGCGGTCTCAAAAAGAAAGCGCATGGCTTCGCGCCGGTCGAAGATCTTTCGTGCTTTGCAGGTCGACTGATCGATACCCGTCCAGACCTCATCGATGATCTTCTGCGGATCTTCCGTGTAGGGATCTTCGTTCGTCACCACCACAATATCCGCCAGTTGTGAGCAGATCTTCCCCACGAGCGGGCGTTTTTCCCGCATGCGGTCCCCGCAGCTCCCCGTGAGGACGAGGAGGCGCTTGCCCGGCTGCAGGGTCGCGCGAAGCGTCGTGAGCGTTTTCTCATAGGCGGCGGGTGTGACGGTAAAGTCCGCGTACACGCTGAACTCCTGTCCTTCGTCGAGTCGCTCCAGACGTCCGGGAACGCCGGAAAAATTCTCCAGAGCCTTCGTCGCCTGCTCGACCGGTACTCCGACAGCTTGTGCACATGCGATGGCACAGAGGGCATTCTCCAGATTGAAGGAACCGAGGATCTTCAGTTGCAGCGGGAGCAATGTGCTCCGCTCGCGGCAGCACAGCACTCCCCGTATGCCATTCGGGGTCTCCACGATTTCAGAGATGCCGAAGTCTGCGTCCTGTCGCACGGAGGTGGTGAGTGTTTTCTTCGGGTTCCTGTCTTGATACAGATCGTAACTGTCATCGTCACGATTAAGCACTTTCGTGCCGTTGTCACGAAGCAGCGAAAAAAGAATGCCCTTATCCTTGCGGTATTGCTCCATTGATCCGTGGTAATCCAGATGTTCGTGCGTGGTATTGGTGATGGCGCCCACCATCGGCCATGTGTAATTCAGGCGCCCCTGCACGAGTCCGTGGGACGAGGCTTCCAGAACGGCATGCGTGCAACCTTGCATCACGAGCGATCGCAAAAATTTCTGAATGAGGAAAGGGGAGGGCGAGGTCTTCTGCGTCGCGTTCCACTCGGTTTTCTTTTTGATTTGCAGAAATGCGGTGGAGAGAGCGCCCATTTTTATTCCGGCAGAGACGAGGATGTGCGCCGTCATGCCGACCGTTGTCGTCTTGCCGTCCGTTCCGGTGATCGCGATGATCGTGAGCTTGCGGGCGGGAAAACCATTGAGGAGAGCAGCGAGAAATGCCTTGGCATGGTGCCAGACAAGGCGCAGCGGTTGGCGCTGCGGAACGGCTTTCTTGAGTATGGTGAGAAGCTTCCTCATCGGTCCGCCAGCATAGCACGAGCCTGCGCAATATCCTTGGCTATTTGCCGTTTCAACGCCTCCACGGAAGGAAAATTCCTGACGGAACGCAATCGTTTACATACTTCGACGGTGACGGTTTTCGGCGTGATTCGAAAAGCTTCAAGGACATGGACTTCGCAGGCAGGACCGGCACGGAAGACGGGCCGAGGACCGAAGTGCATCACCGCGTCACGTGATCTTTTGTTCCATGTCGCGATACAGGCGTAGATGCCGTGTCTGAGTTTCTTCGGCACTTCCCGCACTTTCAGATTCAGGGTGGGGGAGCCGATCATTCTCCCGCGTCCGGCACCGGAGACGACGCGAGCGGAGAAGAAGCAAAGGGAAGGCATGAGACCGATCAAGGAGTCGCAGCCGCGGGAGCGGTCTTTGCGGCACGGGCGCTGTCGGCGAGTTTCTTCGAGAGACCCTGCACTTGTTCCGTCAGTTTCGCGAGTGTGGGACTCAGCTCCTGTGCACGAGCCGCAAGATTCCACGACTCGCCCGAAAGGCGGATGGATTCATCGAATTGCTTTTCCACTCCCGCGCGATAGGCGCGCACAATGGCACGGAAGGATTCTGTGATTTTGAGGGCTCCCTGAACCAATTGCGTATCGGGGGCGCTGGCATTCGCTCCGCGTGCGGCGAGGAGAGCGCGAGCGGACGCATATTCCGCCTGCTCCAGATTGTTCGCCTCCAGCATGCCGAGGACGATGATGATTTCACTTTCCGCTTCTGAGAGGAGTGCCTGCGTGCGTCGGCTGGCTCGATACATCAGGAAGCGGTGGAGGAGGAGGGCGGTATCGCCGCGCGTGAGTTCCCGCGCCGGTTCAAGGAGGCCTTCCTTGCTCACCATCGTCATGGAAGACGTCAGCGCATAGCGCAAGTACGGGTAGTACCATGCGGTGGGATCCGTCGCGTCACTGGAGAGGGGGAGTCGGATTTCACTGTAGGAGTTCGGGTCAACGCGGTAGGCGAGCAGCAGCATTTTCACAAATTCCATCTTCTTGACAGCTTGTGTCCCGAAGAAGGCGGTCTTCGCGGGGGGGCCGTCAACGATGGAGTTCTGACGCGCCGCTTCCACATACGGGAGGAACCAATCGCCGGCCTTCACATCGCCGAAGGGAGTCGTCTTGAGCTGAGAGAGTGCATCCGCCTTCAGGAGCGGAGCGATGATGATCTTGATTGCCTCCGCGCGGTTCACTTTGTTGTTCGGACGGAAGGTTCCGTCCGCATATCCCGCGATGATCCCCTGCGATTGGAGGAATGTGACGGCTTCGGCGAGCGGAGTTCCGGTCGGAATATCGGAGAAGCTTTTGCTTTGAGCAAAGCCGATGACGGGGAAGAGGAGGCTCACTGCACCGACAAGAAGCGTGCCGCTGCAACGCTCAAGAATCGAAGAGGATTTTTTCATAGAATGGGGCGAAAGTGATCTGATCGTATCAGAGGAAAAATATTGAGGCAAACGGCATTTTCTCCTCCTCGGACGAGGGTCTGAACGTGGAAAATTGATGTATAGACAATTTTTGTGAATAATGTTAAAATAGTATGAATTAAACATGAAACAAATAACTGTCATCTTCGGGATTGTGCTGACGCTTGCCGGAAGCGCTGTGCCGCCTTCGTCATCCGTTCTCGCCGCAGAGAGTGCTTCTTACATTCTCTACGATGAGACGCCGAATTACGCACAGCGTGGACCTTCCGCATCGGAGCATTATCTCCTGAATGAAGACGGTTTGACGTGGGTTGCGCTCCCGGTTGTGAGTCCGCACTTCCAGATTGTGTCGGGGCCGCCATCCGCCATTTCTTCTTCATCGTCCTCCAACAGTTCGGCGGTATCATTGTCAGCCTCTTCGGTTTCATCTGAGGAACATCATGGAGGCGGTCGCGGCGGGAGCGGGGGAGCCGGAACGCATGCGAAGACTCCCTCCACCGGAAGGACATCCGGCACATTGCCTTCCCACCCCGCAGCGCCGAAACCATCAGTTCCGCAGAAACCGAAGCCTTCACCCGGTACGCCTTCTGTTCCACAGGTTCCCGCCTCCCCGGACGCAAAGAAAAATCTCACCCCCGTACAGATCCGGAAGTTGCCGTGGCAAAAGCTCCTCTCCAAAGATCCATCCGTACGTTCCTGGCCGTTGGATCTGTCACGCGCCTCCAACTATCACTTGCGGCAGAGTTGGTCCCGGTACCGCTCCTCCCTGCTCGATGATTCCGGCGATGGAGGAGTCCCCGGCGATCCCGCTTCTCTTTTGGCGTTGCTCGGCGTGTTGCTTCTGCTTCTACTTCTGATCCTGTTCCAGCAACGCAGACACGATCGATGCAATCGATCAAAGAAGCATCGGAAATCTTCTCATCATCACAAAAAGACATGACACTTTGCCGCTTCCTTCAACGGCTCTCCGTTCTCGGCGTTTTGGCGCTTGTAATCTTTTGTGTCCCTCATTCGTATGCAGCGTCGTCGGTGCCGCAACGCATCGTCTACAACGGTCACCTTTTGGATGCGAGCGGCAAAGCCATCACCACCGGTCATACGGTGCGCTTCAGTCTGTGGTCCAGCGCCGATTATCTAGATGGAGATGTGACGGGAACGGGCGCGATCAACACGACGGCCGTGACGTACACGGGATGGAAGGAGGCTTTCACCGTCACACCCAATGCGCAGGGCTACTTTACGGTGACGCTCGGGAGCACCGTTGCATTGCCCGACTTTGCGACGCTAGCTCCGTCGGTTCTGAATAATCTGCATTTGCAGATAGAGGTGAAGGCCGCCGCCAATTCAGCCACTTCCTACGAGATCCTCGATGTCGATGGTGCGGATGCCACGGTGGACCGTGCTCCGTTGAGTTCCGTGCCGAATGCCCTCAATGCCGATCTTCTGGATCAGCACGATGTCGGGACGGGAAGCGGATCCATCCCGCTTCTGACGAGCGGGGGATTACTTGAGAAGAGCGTCATCCCCGGCGGGACCAATCTGACGAGTTTTACGATTGATGCGGGCGATGCGGCGGCGGATTCGATCTCTTTGCAGTTCGGCGGATCACTTGCGAAGACCATCACTTATGACGTTCTTTCCGGCGTCTTCGTTTTCAATGCAGGAATTGAAGTGCAGGGGACGGCATCCGGCAGCGTGATCCATGCGGAGCAGCAGTTGCAGAGCAGCGGATCGCTTGTGGTGGAGGGGGCGACACAGTTGCATGGTGCCGTCAGCATTTCGGACGGAGCCGGTCTCACTGCCTCCGGCTCCATTCTTACGGACGGCAACATCACCATTAACCGGCTCAATGCCGCTCAGGATGCCGTGCTGACGTTTGGCAACGATGCCGGCACACAGACCTTGAAGTTCTCTGATGCAGCCGGCCGTTTTGAATTCTCCGACGGTGTTCA
>Ga0172380_10009620_pt1 | contig 10266 bp, 5 predicted proteins | sample Leawe162metaG_FD_119747 | JGI IMG/M metagenome (GOLD analysis project Ga0172380, IMG submission 119747) | Leachate microbial communities from a municipal landfill in Southern Ontario, Canada - Leachate well 162 metaG | ecosystem: Engineered > Solid waste > Landfill > Unclassified | place...
GATGCCGCCCTCGGCGCTGTCGACCACCGCGCCCGCGACCACCGCCGGCACCGGCACCATGCACATGTGGTAGCGCGCGCCGCCGCTGGCCTTGCCGCCGGCCTTGGGATTGAACAGGCGGAACGACACGCTGCGGCGCTTGGCCACCGGCTCGGCCTTGGCGCCGAGCACGGCGAGGCGCTCGTCGCTCATATCGCTGCCCTCGACGCTGGTGCCGCCGCTGGCCAGCGAGACCAGGCGGAGGACCGCCATCGAGCCCATCGGCCCGGCGGCGCCGATGACGTGCACGCGGTCGCCCGGCCGCACCTCGCCGCTGGCCGGGATGCGCGCCAGGGCCTCGGCCGGCTTGGCGCCGGTGGTGCCGACGATGCGCACGTTGCCGTAGTGCACGCGCCCGACCGGGGTCGAGATCGGGCGGCCGAAGGCTCCGCCGGCCTGCGCCAGCAGGACCAGGCCGTCGGTGGCGACCAGCGGCCAGAGCGCTTCGAGGAAGGCGGGGTCGGCGCCGACCACGATCAGGTCGTCGACCGTGCCAGGCTTGACCGCCGCAGCCTCGACGCAGGTGAAACCGGGGCGGTTGCAGGCCGCGCCCAGGCACAGCAGCCTCGCCGACCGTTTCAGGTCGAGGCCGGCCAGGTCGGGGCTGGCGCCGGGGGCGACGGCGAGCAGCAGGGTGCCGCCCGCCTTCAGCTGCTGGCGCTCGCGGTGGATGAAGGCCTCCTCGACGCAGGCCCACGGCTCGACCAGGGCGAGCTGGCTGGCGCTGCGGTCATCCGGCACCGGTACCAGGTAGCTGGTGCCGTCGGCGGCGACGGTGGTGCGCTCGTCGAGCAGGACGTACTGCTGCAGGCCGCCCTCGAAGTTGTAGCCGAAGGCGCCGTTGCTCTTGTCGGTCTTGAGGTCGCGCCAGTCGGCTTGGACGAGATAGCGCCCGCCGGTCTTGACCGACTTCACCTGCGCGCCGACCTCGACCACGCGGATGACCACCTCGTGGCCGGGCACGGTCGGCTGGCCGTCGGGGACGTAGCTGGGAATGGACTTCAGCACGCTCTCGGCCAGGTGCGCCTTGACCGGGGTCTTGCGCGCGTGCTGGTCGAACTGGTGCAGCAGCTTCATGTCGCTGAAGCACAGGCCGACGCACTCCACCTTGCCGAGGATCTGGGTCGGACCAGGGCGCTGGACCGCCTTGCTGCGGTTGAGTTCGAGCTTGTCCGGGCCGACGAGCTGGACGGCCTGCTGGGTGGCGGGGAGGGTGGCGTTGGGCATGGCGTGGGGGATGGTGGACCGGTGGTGGCGGGGGCAACCGCCCGGGTGGGACGGTCAGACGCTGCTGCGCAATTATGTGCTACCCGATATGGACCCATCGGGCCATGTCTGCCAGCGCCACCGGCATGTCCACCAGCCTGTCACTGATGCTGCCCGCCCCATGTTGACCCCGACCATCCCACCCCTATTTTTCTGGCCGACAGGGACTTCAGCACTATGGCCAAGCTCACCGTGATGTTCGGCGCCGACCCGCAGTCGGAGCACTCGCTCGACAAGGACTCGATGAAGATCGGTCGCGCGATGGACTGCGACATCGTCGTCGACAACCTCGGCGTCAGCCGCCACCACTGCACCATCGTCAAGGATGGCGAGGGCTGGGCGGTGGTCGACGGAGGTTCGAACAACGGCACCTACGTCGGCGGCACCAAGATCCAGAAGCACACGCTGAAGCACGGCGAACGCATCGTCCTGGGCAAGCATTCGCTGGTCTACGACCAGCACGGCTACGCCTCGCATGGTGCTGCGGCTTCGAGCAAGAAGGGCCCCGGCGCGATGGGCGGCGAGATGACCATGTTCGTCGATCAGGCCCAGCTGGCCAAGGCGATGGCCTCGGAAGTCGGCGGCAAGCGCATGGCCCTGGCCCTGAAACAGGGCGGCCGGGACGTCGTCGTCCCCCTGCTCAAGGAGGAGACCACCCTGGGTGCCGCCGACAGCGTCGACATCCCGGCCAAAGGCTTCCTGGTCAAGCCGGTGCAGGCCAAGGTGGTGCGCAGCCAGGCCGGTCACCGCCTCGTCGCCCTGGGTGGCTGGCGTGCGGTCAGGGTCAACGGCCAGAAGGTCGCCGACGCCCCGCTCAAGGCCGGCGACATCATCGTCATCGCCAGCACCGCCTTCACCTACCGCCCTGCTTAAGCCCGGGGAGGGGCTTGGTCGCTCCGACACGGGATGGCTGAAGCCATTGTCCCCCGTGCCTCCGCGAGTCGCCCCTCCCCGGACCCCACCCCAAATGCGCATCTTGCTACCTGTACATGCCTGCATGCTGATGCTCGCCCTGCTGGCGGTGGCCGCCTGCTCCTCCGGTCCCCGCGGCGATGCGCCGGCAGCACCGCGCATGGTCGGCCTGCGCCTCGACGAGTTCCCCGACATCCCCACCCCTCCCGGCTGGCGCCCCCTGCCTGGCGAGGATCACGTCGCCATCACCATCGCCAACGGCGCGGTCCGCCGGCTGTCGCTGGCCATGCAGGCCCCGGCCGCGCGCAGCGACCTGCAGCCCGACGACGCCATGACCCGCTACGTCGGCGGCCCGCTCACCGAACTGGGCTGGACGCGAGTCGGCGACGGCCGCCTGTCCGACCCCAAGCAGACGTGGAAGAAGGGTCCAGAAACCCTCACCGTCACCATCGAGCGCATCGACAGCCTCGCTGTCATTCGATGGAATCTGGCCGCCAACCAGCCACCAGCCGCCACCGGCCAGTAGCCAGCGGCCAGCGGCCAGCGAGTTCGAAACATCCGGAGCATGTGCGCCGTTGGCAGCGCAGGCGCAGGCTTGGCCGTCGCCGAGCAGCCTCCACGGACGCCGGACGCGCGATCGGCGAGCGTCAGTGAGCCGGGCTTGGCGGGGGATCCGGGGGCAGCAGCCCCCGGCGGGGACGTGGGGCAGAGCCCCACGAGCCAAGGCCGCTTGCGGTTATGCGGCTTTCCGTACCGTGCCGCCTCTTTTCCCGGCCCACGCACCGCTACGGAACGCCCATGTACCGCATCATCCTGCTGCTGACCGCCACCGCCATGCTCTTCGCCGAAGGCGGACCCGATCAGGCGGTGCCCGGTCAAGGTGCCCAGGAAGCCGCCAAGGAGGCGGCCAAGCCCGGCAGCGGTCTCGAATCGCTGTTCCCCTTCCTGCTCATCGGCGGCCTGGTGCTGATGATGTGGTTCATGGTCATCCGCCCGCAGAAGAAGGAAGAGAAGCGGCGCAAGGAGATGACCGATGCGACCAAGCGCGGCGACGAGGTCGTGACCATCGGCGGCGTGCACGGCACGGTCGAGTCCGTCGGCGAGGCGACCATCGATGTGCGCATCGGCAAGGGTTCCGAGTCGGTGGTGGTCACCTTCAACAAGGGCGCGATCAGCGTCAATCTCACCAACGAACGCGCCAACAGCGCGGCCAAGAAGTAGTCGGCCCGTTTCGGGGCCCTCCCCGAAACCCGAAACCCGAAACCCGAAACCCGTCACATGCTCAAGCGCCTCTCGGTCATCCTCGCGGTCCTCCTCACCGCCCTGTTCCTGCAGTTCCTGCAGAACAAGGTGCTGGTCGGCGAACAGGATCTGCAGGCCGAGATCCGCATCTCCGGCGAGGCCGTCGCAGGCGTGCGCACCTATGATGTGGTGCTCAAGGATGTCGCCGGCAAGCCGGTCGAAACCCTGGCGAAGGAGGCCGACGAGATGCGCAAGCGCCTCGCCGGCAACGCCCGCGACCCAGCGATCGCGATCAAGGATCTCATCCTCGACACCGCCTCGCACCACGTGCGCCTGAGCGTGCCGGAAGCGACCGACGAGATCGCCGTGCGCCAGCGCCTGACCGGCCGGACCTACAGTCGCGGCAACGAGTCCAAGGACTTCTGGCACGTCAACCTCGGCATCGATCTGCGCGGTGGCGTCGAGTTCACCTGCCGGCTGAAGAACGACCTCAGCCAGGTCGTGCCGGCCGACGACGAGGTCGTCGCCACCCTGCGCAGCCGCCTCGACGAGCGCGGCCTGACCGAACCGGTGGTCGCCCGCCTGTCCAACGGCGACGTGCAGATCGTCATCCCGGGCGGCACCCGGGCCGACGCCGCGCGCACGCGCAAGGTGCTGGAGACCACCGGCCGCCTGGAGTTCCGCGAGGTCATCGCCGAGTACCCGCCGCGCGAAGGCGGCGAGTTCCCCTCGACCAAGGCCGGCGATCCGGACTGCGCCTGGGTCGACCTGGGCGGTGGCCGCTACGGCTTCAACCCGCTGGTGCCACGCGGCACCCGCCAGGACGTCATCGCTCCGAAGGAGCCGCCGCCCGGCCTCGAACCGCGCGAGTTCCTCCACCTCGGCCCGGTGCGCGTCTCGGGCAAGGACGTCGCCGACGCCGGCGAAACCATGCACGAAGGCCAGCCGGCCGTCGCCATCACCTTCAACGCGGTCGGTGCCGGCAAGAACTTCGAGTTCACCAGCGGCATCAAGGAGCGCGGTGACAAGGGCGCCGGCACCGGCCTGCTCGCCATCACCTTCGACGGCGTGGTCAAGAGCGCGCCGCGGGTGATCAGCCCGAGCAGCAAGGATTGCGTGATCAGCGGCCACTTCACCAGCGAGGAGATCAAGGATCTGCGCGGCGTGCTGCGGGCCGGCTCGCTGGCGGTGACCCCGGAGATCCTCTCCGAGCGCGTGGTCGGCGCGACCCTCGGCCACCAGGAGATCGAACGCGCCCTGGTGACCATGGCGTGGTGCATGCTGGCGATCGTCGCCTTCCTCGGCTGGTATTACCGCCGCCTCGGCCTGGTCGCGATGTTCGCCATGGGCCTGTGCGCCCTGCTCACCTGGACCACCCTGTCGGTGTTCGGCGCCACCCTGACCCTGCCGGGCATCGCCGGCCTGATCCTCTCCATCGCCATGTCGATCGATACCAACGTGCTGGTGTTCGAGCGCATCCGCGAGGAGCAGCGCGACGACAAGGGCGTCCTGGCGGCGATCGAGGCCGGCTACAACCGCGCCTTCCTCACCATCCTCGACTCCAACCTGACGACCATGGCCACCGGCCTGGTGCTCTACGTCATCGGCACCGGCCCGATCAAGGGCTTCGGCCTGACCCTGATCATCGGCATCGGCATCTCCATGTTCAGCGGCCTCTATCTCGGCCGCCTGCTCACCGACTGGCTGTGCCGCCGCGTGCAGGTCATCTCGATGTCCTCGTTCTTCAAGCCGCTGCCCTTCGGCTACGTCCGCCTGCGCTGGGCGATGTACCTGCTGACCGTCATCACCGCCATCGCCGGCATGGGCTACTTCGCCTTCGGCCACAAGCTGACCCCGGGTGCCGGCTTCGATCGCAACTTCGACATCGAATTCACCGGTGGCACCATGGTGCAGGTCGGCTTCGCCAAGGAGCTGTCGAAAGATGACATCGACAAGGCTCTCGCCGCCGCCTGGGCCAAGGTGCCGGAGGCCGAGCGCGCCGCCAGCCTGATCGATCCGGGGGAGATCCAATTCCAGCCCTACTTCGCCAGCCTGGCCCAGGCCGGCACCTCCAGCCGGCAATGGGTCTTCCGCGTGCGCGACGTCGAAGGCGCCGCCCTCGAGCGCCAGCGCAACGAGCTTGAGCAGCGGCGCGGCGCCGTGCTCAAGGAGATCGATGCCCTGCGCAGCGCCACCCCGCCGGACGCGGCCGGAGCCAAGCGCCTGGAACGCGAGCAGATCGCTCCGCTGGGCAAGGAGATCGACGCCGTCGGCAGCCGCATCTCCGACCGCACCCAGGCCTTCAAGCGCGGCATCGGCAGCGCCTTCACCGGCAACGTCGCCGCCGAGGGCGAGGAAGTCCGCGCCGCCGCCTTCACCGGCAACAAGCTGACCCTGACCATCGCCACCCTCGATCCCGCCACCGCCCTGCAGGCGAGCGAGATCGCACAGCGCCTCGCCCATCTCGGCCGCGAGGTGTCGGTCACCGCCGAGGGCGGCGCCCTGGTGCTGTCGGTGCAGTACGCCGACCGGCCGCGGCCCGGCGCCGGCGCCCTGGAAGCCATGGCCGCCGACCCGGTGGCGCAGCGCTGCGCCGACCTGCTCGCCAAGAGCGGCCTGGAGGCCGACCAGGCGCGCGACCTCGGCGCCGTCGCCAGCCCGGTGGTCGAGAGCCTGGTCGATGCCGCCGCCAGCCAAAGCGTGGTCGTGGCCCAGGCCTTCCCCGCCAGCCAGCACTTCAGCGGCCAGGTCGCCGACCGCATGAAGTGGCAGGCCCTGGTCGCCTGTACGCTGGCGCTGGTCGCCATGCTGCTGTACATCGCCGCCCGTTTCGAGCTGGCCTACGGCTTCGGCGCCGCCGTCTCCCTGCTGCACGTGGTCATCCAGACCGTCGGCCTGGCCGTGCTGCTGGGCATCCGCATCGATCTGACGGTGGTGGCGGCAGTGCTGACCGTGATCGGCTACGCGATCAACGACACCATCGTGCTCTACGACCGTATTCGCGAATACGTCGGCAAGATGGCCGGCAAGCCGCTCGAGGCGATCATCGACACGGCCATCGCCGACACCATGCCGCGCACGGTCCTGACCGGCGGCCTGGTCATCGTCTCGCTGATCTTCATGCTGATCTTCGCCGGCGACTCGCTGAAGGGCTTCTGCGCCACCCTGCTCATCGGCATCATCCTCGGCACCTATTCCTCGGTGTTCGTCGCCAGCCCGCTGCTGCTGAGCTTCGGCCGCCAGGCCCTCGCCCCGCCGGCGCCCCCGGTCGAGCCCGGCGCCGAGACCACGCCGGCCGTCGGCTGAACAGCCGATAGGGTCCGTTAGGACCCATCAACGCCAGGCAGTTGCGAAGCGCAGGACCTGCGTGGCGTTTGCCACACGTCAGGGTCCCAGCCCTGCTTTGCGGTGATGCAACGGCCTTGAGATGTGTCTCATAGATGCCCTGCCCATGGAAGCGCCCATGCCCTGTCGTACCAGCCGTCTCGTAACCAGTCTCCTCCTGCTCACCGTCGCGCTGCCGGCAGTCGAGGTGGTCACGCTGAAAAACGGCGGCAGCGAGGTCCGTGTCACCGTCGCTGACGAGTTGCAGATTGAGGCCCCGGCCAACCTCGGAGCCGGGCGGGCCGGCAGGCGTTTCCTCGCCGTTCCCGGCGGTCGCAGCGCAGTGCAGGAGACCGCCCGCCGCCTGCTCGCCTCCGGCGAGGCGACCCGTACTGAACCGGTCCTCTACCTGGACGGTCGCCTCGGCGATGCCGCCTCCCGCGTGATGCTCCAACGCCGCCTGATGGTGACGTTCGTCGAAGGCACCGACCCCGCCAGCCTGCTGCGCGAGCATGGTTTGCGCCCGGTCGCAGCGGTTGCCGGCGTGTCCGGTTCGTGGATGGCCGAACCGCTGTCCCCCGACGTCTACGCGACACTCGATGCAGCGCGCTCGCTGGGCGGCGACGCCCGCTGCACCCAGGTCTGGCCCGAGATGTCCACGCCGGTGGCCACGCGCCTGATCCCCAACGATCCGGCGCTGAATCCGCCCAACCCCCTCCCCTGGCACCTGACGAACGCCCGGCCCGGCATCAACGTGCAGGAGGTTTGGGACACCTACAAAGGCGAGGGGACCGGCGTCGCCATCACCGACGGCGGCATCCAGTTCGACCATCTCGATCTCTACCCGAACTACCGCGCGGAGTTCAGCCGCGACTACATCAACGGCGACCTGGATCCGCGGCCGGTGGGTGCGGCGGACAACCATGGTACCGCCGTGGCCGGCTTGGCCGTGGCAGTGGGCAACAACGGCATCGGTACGGCCGGCATCGCCTACCGCGCCGACTTCATCGCCAGCAAGCTGATCAACAACTACAGCAACGGTCGCTTCAGCGGCGCCGACTATCTGCCCGCCGACTCGCTCATCCGCCTGGCGCTGACCGGGACCCCCATTCCCACCGCCGTCTCGCAGTCGACCTGGGTGAACAACTGCTCGTGGGGTCCGATCGATGATGCCACCGGCCAGGACTTTGTCGGCCCGCTGACCCTCACCGGCATGCGCGAGGCGACCACGCTCGGCCGCAAGAGCCGCGGCATGGTGCTGGTATTCCCGGCCGGCAACGGCGGCTGGAGCAATCCCAATGGTCTGATTCCCATACCCTTGCCCTTCGCAGGCACCCAGGACTGCACCTCCTTCGATCCGTACCTCACCCGCTTCGTCATCGGCGTCGGCGCCTACCAGCTCCCCGCCCCAGGGAACAAGTGCTACTTCTCTGAAAGTGGTCCGAACCTGACCATCAGCGCCCCGGGTGCAGCCCTGCTCACCACCGACCGCACCACCCGCGCCTACAGCACGCCGAATCCGTCCTCCGACAACCTCGGCTTCACCTTGTGGGATGGCACGCTGCCCATCGATTACACCTACCCGCCTGGCGACTACACGACGGTGACCGGCACCTCGTTCGCCGCGCCGATCGTCAGCGGGGCCGCCGCCCTGATGATGCAGGCCCGGCCGGAGCTGGGCTGGCGCGACGTGCGCGCCATCATGCAGCACCGCGGCCAAGATTATCTGGTGACACCGTTCGCTCCTGGCGCTCCGCAGCCGCATGACGGCTGGGGTTTGTGGCGCGGCAACGCCTCCGGCCTGCTCTACAACAACTGGTTCGGCTTCGGCGGCGTCGATGTCGGCCGCTTCATCTATGGCGGCGATGGCACGTTCGCCAATCGTGCGGCTGCCACCTCCCGCGATGAGCCCGGCACCCTGCGCTGGCCCCTGCTGCCCGCCCTGGTCTCGACGCCGCTCTTCTACGAGGAGTCCTTCCCGGTGCCCCTCCTCGGCGCCCCTGATCCCTACATGCTGCGCGATGCGCCGCACTTCCTCGTTCCCGAGACGAACGTCATCAACCGCCAGCTGGTGTGGGATCCAGGCATATCCATCGAACTCCTCGATCCGCGCAGCCGCGCCGTCAACGCGACCCTGCCGATCAACACCGTCCCGCCCCGCTTCCGCATCGACTCGGTCGAACTGACGGTGCGCCTGAACGATGTCGGCAAGACCACTTACGCCGCCGGATTCTTCCCCATGGGCCACGACGGTGGCTTTGGCACCGGGGATTACGTCTACACCTTGACCTCGCCGAATGGCTACAGCTGCCTGCTCGGACGGCAGCGCCCAGGGGTGCAGATCGTCGATGGCGGCAACTATCAGGTCACCATGACGGAACTGTTCCATACCAACGAACTGCTGACGGCCGGGAACTGGACCCTGTCGGTGCTCGATGAGGCGAATGACCTCGACGACAATTTCATCGAGGATCCGATCGATGGGAATCCGCCCGAATGCCGGGTGAGTTACGTGGCCATCCGCATCTACGGCCACCAGACCTACACCACCCCGTCGTTGGTCAGCACGCCCACGACCGGCCTCGCCAGCGGCGGAGGCGACCAGGTGATCGAGCTGATCGGCAACGACTTCGCCATCAGCGGCAGCGGCGTCAGCGCGACCCAGGTCTACTGGCGGCCGACCCTGCCGGTGGTCGGGCCGGCCGTCGAACTGGCCACCACGGTCACCGGCAGCACGCGCCTCACCGCGGTCGTGCCTGGCAGCCTGCTGCCGGCCACCCAGCCGGGCTCGGGCACGGTCTTCCTGGCCAATCCGTCGGTGGTGGTCGGCCGGGCCGGCGGTATCGACGCCTTCGACAGTCCGAACGCAGCCCTCCCCTCGGAGACCGCCCTTCCCGGCGCCGCCACCGACCGCTACATGAAGCGCTGCCCTCCCGGCGAGGACAAGGTGATCCGCTATTCGCGGCCACCCACCCTGACCAAGATCAATGACATCGTCGTCAGCGGGAGCGGCGTCGTCACCTTCACCACGGTGGCTGGCGATCCGGACATTCCTGCGTGGCCCGAAACCCTGACCCTTACGGTCAACTCGTTCAATCCTGGGATGACCGGGCCGGTCACCGTCGTCGCCAGCCCGACCGCAGGTGCCCCTGACTTCGGCGTCGGGACCTACACCTTCAGCTTCAACATCCCAAGCCAGGAGAGCGCATTCTCCTTCGTCCAGATCAGCGCCACCGATGGAGTGACCACGACCACCTCCTCGTTCCGCATCATCATCCCGACCGACGAGGACGGCAGCGGCTGCGGCGGTGGCATGGGCCTGGCTCTGCTCGGCGTGCCCCTGGCGGCGTGGTTCATCCGCCGACGCCGGAGAGGGTAACCCAGCGGCCAGCGGCCAGCGGCCAGCGGCCAGCGGCCAGCGGCCAGCGGCCAGCGGCCAGCGGCCAGCGGCCAGCGGCCAGCGGCCAGCGGCCAGCGGCCAGC
>Ga0172380_10009621_pt1 | contig 10264 bp, 4 predicted proteins | sample Leawe162metaG_FD_119747 | JGI IMG/M metagenome (GOLD analysis project Ga0172380, IMG submission 119747) | Leachate microbial communities from a municipal landfill in Southern Ontario, Canada - Leachate well 162 metaG | ecosystem: Engineered > Solid waste > Landfill > Unclassified | place...
TAACTACTGCACCTGCTGCAACTATTTCTTATGAGGGTTCTCCATTCTGTTTTTCTCTTGCAACCCCTCAGGCAGTAACACTTACAGGAACAACAGGTGGAACTTATAGTTCTACGGCCGGGCTGACCATTGATGCTTCAACCGGAGCTATTACCCCAAGCACAAGTACTGTTGGGGATTATACGGTTACCTATACAATTGCCGCATCAGGAGGATGTTCTGAAGTAACCGCAACTACTTTGGTTACCATAACTACTGCACCTGCTGCAACTATAAGCTATGCCGGAACCCCATTCTGTACTTCTGTTGCAACCCCTCAGGCTGTAACACGAACAGGTACTTCGGGTGGAACTTACTCGGCACCCGCTGGATTGACCATTGATGCTTCAACCGGAGCTATTACCCCAAGCACAAGTACTGTAGGAGATTATACAGTTACCTACACAATTGCTGCATCAGGAGGATGTTCTGAAGTAACTGCAACGGCTTCGGTTACCATAACTACTGCACCTGCAGCCACTATAAGCTATGCCGGAACCCCATTCTGTGCTGATATTACAACACCTCAGGCTGTAACACGGACAGGTACTTCGGGTGGAACTTACTCGGCACCCGCTGGATTGACCATTGATGCTGCAACCGGAGCGATTACTCCAAGCACAAGTACTGTGGGTACTTATACTGTTACCTATACGATTGCTGCTGCTGGCGGATGCGCTGAAGTAATCGCAACCACTTCGGTTACTATTAACCCAACACCAACAACTTCACCAATCTGGCACAATTAGCAGAAAAACTAATTTGATCACAAATGTTAAATCAGTTCAGATATATACTGCGCAAAATACTGCCCTCTGCCTTAAAGGCAGCAGGGTAGTACGGCAGCAGTGTTTATGCTGATCTGCAAGCAGAAGTTATTGAATTTTCAGAGTGATAATAGGATTACATTAATTAAATTACAAATATAAAATGAACTTTAAGAAATAACGAATTATGCTTAACCTATCCCGACATATACTTTTGTTTTGCATTTTGCTGTTCAGCGGATTCATTGTGTCTGCTCAGCTTGCTATGCCCGACAGTGTATGTATCGGGGCAGAAAAGCATTACAATGTAGATCCTAATCCTATTCCTGGTTCAACATACACGTGGAGAATTGATGGGGTTATCCAGGTTAGTTCTACAGAGAATGAAATTGATATTACCTGGAATACAGCAGGTACTTATTTGCTGGAGGTTCAGGAACTATCGGTAGCTGGATGCCTCGGACCTCTAAGATCGGGGCAGGTGTTTGTAAATCCTTCTACAGGGCCTACCATCTTTACAACTGGTGCGACTACGCTGTGTCAGGATGCACCTGATGAAACCTACACTGCAACAGCAACAAACAGTACTTCAATTGCATACTCTGTACTACCTGTAACAGCAGGTGTGATCAATCCAACTACCGGTGTAATGAACTGGGACGCTGACTTTAGTGGAACAGCTACCATCACGGCTACTTCAACAGGTCTTTGCGGCACAACGAGTGCTGACTTATTGGTGACAGTAAATCCTTCAACAGGACCTACCATCTTTACAGCTGGAGCGATTACGCTGTGTCAGGATGCACCTGATGAAACCTACACTGCAACCGCTTTGAACAGTGTTTCAATTACATACTCTGTACTACCTGTAACAGCAGGTGTGATCAATCCAACTACGGGTGTAATGAACTGGGACGCTGCCTTTAGTGGAACAGCTACCATCACAGCCACTTCTACAGGGCTATGCGACACAACGAGTGCAGACTTATTGGTTACAGTAAATCCTTCTACAGGACCTACCATCTTTACAGCCGGAGCAACAACGCTGTGTCAGAATTCACCTGATGAAACCTACACTGCAACCGCTTTGAACAGTACTTCAATTGCATACTCTGTGCTACCTGTAACAGCAGGTGTGATCAATCCAACTACCGGTGTGATGAACTGGAACGCTGCCTTCAGCGGCACAGCTACCATCACAGCCACTTCTACAGGGCTATGCGGCACAACAAGTGCAGACTTATTGGTTACAGTATATCCTTCTACAGGACCTACCATCTTTACAGCCGGAGCAACAACGCTGTGTCAGAATTCACCTGACGAAACCTACACTGCAACCGCTTTGAACAGTACTTCAATTACATACTCTGTGCTACCTGTAACAGCAGGTGTGATCAATCCAACTACGGGTGTAATGAACTGGGATGCTGACTTTAGTGGAACAGCTACCATCACAGCCACTTCAACAGGACTTTGCGACACAACGAGTGCTGACTTATTGGTTACAGTAAATCCTTCTACAGGACCTACCATCTTTACAGCCGGCGCAACAACGCTGTGTCAGAATTCACCTGATGAAACCTACACTGCAACCGCTTTGAACAGTACTTCAATTACATACTCTGTACTTCCTGTAACAGCGGGTGTGATCAATCCAACTACCGGTGTAATGAACTGGGATGCTGCTTTCAGTGGATCAGCCACCATCACGGCCACTTCTACGGGGCTATGCGGCACAACAAGTACTGACTTATTGGTTACTGTCAGTCCGTCTGTCGGTCCAACCGTTTTCACAACTGGTGCCACTACTGTTTGTCAGGATGGTCCGGATGAAACCTATACTGCAACCGCAACAAACAGTACTTCAATAACTTATTCTGTACTACCTGTAACAGCGGGAGTGATCAATCCGATAACAGGTGTAATGAACTGGGATGCTGACTTTAGTGGCATGGCAACGATCACCGCAACCTCTACAGGATTATGTGGAGAAACGAGTGCTGCCTTATTGGTGACAGTAAATCCTTCAACAGGAGTCACCATATTCATTGCTGGAATGACCACAATTTGTCAGGATGCCGGTGACGAAACCTATACTGCGACAGCTGCAAATAGCACTTCAATAATTTACTCGGTTATACCTGTAACAGCGGGGGTAATCAATTCAACTACAGGTGTGATGAACTGGGATGCCGACTATATCGGGCAGGTCACCATCACCGCCACTTCTTCAGGCTTATGTGGAACAACCAGTACGGACTTATTGGTGACAATCAGTCCTTCTACAGGTTTAACCCTCTTTATTGCCGGAGCAACAAGTGTTTGTCAGGATTCAGGTGACGAAACCTATTCTGCAACAGCAGCAAATAGCACCTCAATAATGTATTCAGTAATACCCCTAACAGCCGGTGTAATCAACTCATCTACCGGTGTGATGAACTGGAACGCTGACTTTAGTGGAACAGCTACCATCACGGCTACTTCAACCGGGCTCTGTGGTGAAACAAGCGCCGACAGGCTTGTAAATGTAACACCAACACCAATTGCAGCGGCCACTGGTAATTCGCCTGTAAGTGAAGGCAGTCCGATAACCCTCACTGCACAAACTGTTGTCGGAGGCATCTACAGCTGGACTGGTCCGAATGGATATTCATCTTCTGATCAAAATCCCGAAATTCTTTCTGCCTCCATTACAGATGCAGGTATCTATACCTTAAGCGTTTCCGTTAATGGTTGTAGTTCCGTTCCTTCACCTGTTACAATCGCGGTAACCAACTATGCAATCTCTGATCTGGGTGTTGTTAAAACAGCGGATAATTATCTCCCGTTGATTGGACACACGATCGTCTTTACCATTATCGCCACGAATTATGGCCCATCAGATGTAACAGGGGCAACAATGACCGAAATATTAGAAAACGGATACACCTATGTTTCATCAACAACAACCGTCGGTACATACAACCCTTCAAGCGGTGTTTGGACGATCGGATCCATGATAAGTGGGGCATCTGAAACGTTAAGAATAACGGCTGTGGTAAATTCAGTGGGAACTTATGTTAATACCGCAACAATTAGCGGCAATGAACCCGATGAAAATCTGGCAAACAATGTTTCAACCATTGAACCGGAACCAAGAGATTTCTTTATACCGGAAGGCTTCTCACCAAATGGTGACGGCACAAACGATTTATTTGTTATCAGAGGCATTTTATACTACCCTGATAATAATATAATAATCTTCAATCGTTGGGGAAATAAAGTGTTCGAAGCAAGTCCCTACCAAAATACCTGGGATGGCAGAACAACCATGGGATTAAGCATGGGAGGAGATGAATTGCCAGTAGGAACATACTTCTATCTGCTTGATTTGGATGATGGTTCAGAAGTTATTAAAGGAACAATTTATCTAAACAGGTAAAATATAAACTTGGTAAACAATTGAAATAACAGTAAGATGAAAACACTAAATTGATTACTGTGAAATCAACGTAAAAGTAGAAAACAATAGCCGTCGAAACAATTTGTATTCTCATGCAAGTTGTTTCGACGGCTTACTTTTCAGTAACAAGTGCTCTGGGGATAACAGGACGGCAACAATGAGTAAGAACAATTGGGGAATGAATGGGTTAACCATTTCCATTCGAGCAAAAAATCATCGTAAAATTATGCGCCAATATAGCTACTCTCTATCCAAAATATGAATATTTCTATATCCTGAAATTCTGATTGAAATTCTATAAACTGGTAACATCAGAAAATCCACTAAAAATCACCTGTTAATCCGGGACACAGAGAAATATGTAAAAGATGTAACTTTTAAAATAATTTATGCAACACATTCAGCTTTGAATAGAGTGAACTTTGCAAAGTAAAAATCTAACGTACAACTTAAAACCAATAATAAGGAAAGTAGCCTGAGAAAAGTCCCTTTGATAATTTTGTTCAATTTTTTAAAGAATTTTATATCAATCATAATGAAAAAAAGAATTTTACCTACGCTCTTGGGATTGGTTACAATCGTGGTTGTAATTTCAATATCAAATTGTAAATCAGCTAATATCACCTCATCAACGGATCCTGACAAAACGACTTCCATCGAAAATTTTGATGATTTTTATAACAGATTTCACACAGACTCTTTATTCCAGATGTCAAGGATTAAATTTCCTTTGAAAGGAATAAAAGTTGATTATGAAGGTGAAAAAAAATGGTCCGGAAAAAACTGGATCACCATGAAGACAAAAATACAGGATATAGACACTTCTGAATTTAAAACTGAATATCAGAAGACCGACAAGTCATTTATGGAGAAATTCTGGATTGAAGATACCGGATATTCTTCCGAATACCGGTTTAAACTGATACGTAGGAAATGGTATCTTGTTTACGCAAATGAACAAAATTTATAAAAACCGGTGCTAACAGCACAGAGGAAGTAATTATTCAAATTAATAATTACAACTCCATTTGAATGAGGCTGCCTGATAAATATCCGGCAGCCTCATTCAGTAATTGTGGCTCGTGTAGATAGTTTGCCACAATTCTACTACCGCAAATTAATTTTCGCTAATTCCTTTTGTCGCGAAGCACATGTGTGAATCATGTAACTTATTAATAAAGTTATGTAATAACAAACTTTTTAATTGGGGTCACTTTTGCAGTGAAACAAAATTGTTTACAAACTAAATGATTATACTATGAAAAAATTATTAATCAATTTATTTACAGCGGTTATGCTGCTTTTTGTCCCTCTTATGAATTACGGGCAGGCTCCTCCATTAGGAACTACTTCCTCATTTGCGCTATTTACAGCGGTTGGTGCATTTAGCAATGACGGAGCATCAATTGTAACAGGTGATATTGGCACCAATGTAGGCTCATTCACCGGATTTCCACCAGGAACAGTAATCGGGGATATTCATGTAACCGATCCTGTTTCAGTTCAGGCGGCAATTGATGTGGATGTGGCATATAGTGCTTTGTTTGCAACTACCTGCGATGTGGTACTTGGAACAACATTGGGTAACAGCCAGGTGCTTTCACCTAATGTTTACTGTCTGGGGGCTGCTTCGACATTAAATGGAGATTTAATTCTGGATGGCGGGGGTGATCCTGACGCCATATTTATTATCAAGATTGATGGTGCTCTGGCAACCAGTACATTTTCAAACGTAGTGTTGATTAATTCAGCATCGAATTGTAATGTATTTTGGCAAATAAATGGAGATTTTGATTTAGGGGAAGGCTCAGTCTTCAGGGGCACAGTCATCGCCAATGGAGCTATAACTTTATTGGAAGGCTCTTCACTTTTGGGCCGTGGCCTATCACGTGGAGGAGCAATCGCATTGCACAACAATGTAGTTACAATAGCAATGCCACCCCTTGCTGCAACTATTACAGCAAGTGGCGCAACAACATTTTGCGAAGGCGAAAGTGTAATCCTTTCAGGAAATGTTGACGGAACCTGGAGCAATGGGGAAACTACAGCATCAATAACCGTAACAACAGGTGGTGATTATTTTGTTAACAATACAAACGGCTGCGGTACCGTGACATCCAATCACATTGTGATTACAGTCAACTCATTACCAACCGCATCAGTAATTACAGCTGGTGGTGCCACTACTTTTTGCGAAGGCGAAAGTGTAATCCTTTCAGGAAATGTTGATGGAACATGGAGCAATGGAGCAACAACAGCCTCAATAACTGTATCTACAAGTGGTGATTATTTTATTACCAATACAAATGGCTGCGGAAATGTGACTTCCAATCACATCGTTGTTACAGTCAATCCATTACCAACCGCATCAGTAATTACAGCAGGTGACGCAACAACATTTTGCGAAGGCGAAAGTGTAGTTCTTTCAGGAAATGTTGACGGAACCTGGAGCAATGGGGAAACAACAGCCTCAATCACAGTATCTACAAGTGGTGATTATTTTGTAACAAATACAAATGGCTGTGGTATCGTGACCTCCAATCACATTGTGGTTACAGTCAACCCATTACCAACCGCATCAGTAATTACAGCAGGTAGCGCAACAACATTTTGCGAAGGAGAAAGTGTAGTTCTTTCAGGAAATGTTGACGGAACATGGAGCAATGGGGAAACAACAGCCTCAATAACCGTAACAACAGGTGGTGATTATTTTGTAACCAATACAAATGGTTGCGGAAGTGTGACTTCAAACCACATTGTGGTTACAGTCAACCCATTACCAATAGCATCAGTCATTACAACTGGCGGTGCCACAACTTTCTGCGAAGGCGAAAGTGTAGTTCTTTCAGGAAATGTTGACGGAACCTGGAGCAATGGGGAAACAACATCCTCAATAACTGTAACAACAGGTGATGATTATTTTGTTACCAACACAAATGGCTGCGGTACCGTGACTTCAAACCACATTGTGGTTACAGTCAACCCATTACCAACCGCATCAGTAATTACAGCTGGCGGTGCCACAACTTTCTGCGAAGGCGAAAGTGTAATCCTTTCAGGAAATGTTGACGGAACCTGGAGCAATGGAGCAACAACAGCCTCAATCACAGTATCTACAAGTGGCGACTATTTTATTACCAATACAAATGGCTGCGGTATCGTGACTTCAAACCACATTGTGGTTACAGTCAGCCCATTACCAACCGCCTCAGTAATTACAGCAGGTGGCGCCACCACATTTTGCGAAGGTGAAAGTGTAATTCTTTCAGGAAATGTTGACGGAACCTGGAGCAATGGAGCAACAACAGCCTCAATCACAGTATCTACAAGTGGCGACTATTTTGTAACCAATACAAATGGCTGCGGTACCGTGACCTCCAATCACATTGTGGTTACAGTCAACCCATTAGCAACCGCATCAGTAATTACAGCTGGTAGTGCCACTACTTTTTGTGAGGGTGGAAGTGTAGTGCTTTCCGGAAATAATGGCGGAACCTGGAACAATGGTGCAACAACCGCATCAATCACAGTATCTACAAGTGGTGACTATTTTGTAACCAATACAAATGGTTGTGGAAGTGTGATCTCCAATCACATTTTGGTAACAGTTAACCCACTGCCATTGGCAATTACAGGTGTCGATTCAACCATCTGTGAGGGAAACAGTTTAACACTCGGTGTTGCTCCAATAACAGATCACATTTACTTGTGGACACCTGCAACAGGACTTAGCTCGGCAACCATTGCTAACCCTGTAGCAAGCCCAATTGTAACAACAACCTATACATTAACCGAAACCATTACCACAACGGGCTGTGAAAACACAAATTCGGTTACAATAACCGTTAACTATGCTCCTGAAATTACCATACAACCTATTGATCAGGCAGCGTGCGAAGGAAGTTCAATCAGCTTTGTAGTAACTGCAACAGGAACCGACATCTCCTATCAATGGAGAAAAGGCACTGAAAATCTGGTCAATGGAGGAAGTATATCAGGAGTAACTACAGCCGTGCTTACAATTAATCCTGTGAATATTTCACTTGCTGCGTCAAACTATAATGTTGTTATTACAGGAACATGTACTCCAGATGTAACTTCAGTTGATGTTTCTTTAGAACTTAACACGCCCCCAACCATCGTAACACAACCTGTTGATCAGGCAGTATGTGTTGGAAATTCGGCAGTTTTTTCAGTCACGGCAACAGGTACAGAGCTTACTTACCAATGGAAAAAAGGAACTGTAAACTTAATTGACGGAGGAAATATTTCAGGTGCAACTTCTGCGACACTTACAATTAACCCTGTGAACCTTTCCGATGCCGGATCAGATTATCATGTTGTGCTCTCAGGTTCGTGTTCAGGTGTGGTAACTTCGGTTGATGTTTCCCTTGAAGCCTATTCTGCCACAAGCATTATAACAGAACCTGTTGATCAGGTCGCATGCGTTGGATATTCGGCAAGTTTCTCAGTCACAGCCTCAGGTGCTGATCTTACCTACCAATGGAGAAAGGGAACTCAGAACTTAACCAATGGAGGATTTATTTCGGGTGCCACATCTGCCGTGCTTACAATTAACCCGGTAAATATGTCGGATGCTGCATTAGACTATAACGTGGTGGTTTCAGGATCCTGTTCAGGAGATGTAACTTCCCCCGATGCTTCACTAACAGTTAACGAACTCCCTGTGATTTCCACAGTTGTATGCGAAGGAAGTTCAGTAAGTTTTACAGCCTCATCAACATCGACAGGTCTTACCTATCAATGGAGAATAGGAACTGTAAATTTAATTGATGGCGATAATATTTCTGGCGCAACAACTTCTACACTGACAATTAATCCTGTGACGATGGCGGATGCTTCACCTTATTACAATGTTGTCGTCAGTGGGCTTTGTCCTCCGGATGCACCTTCTGTTAATATTTCATTGGTAGTAGGTTCTGCTCCGGTAATTATTATCGAACCTTCGGACCAGATAGCTTGTATTGGAGAATTAGCCAGCTTTTCGGTTGACGCGACCGGACCCGGCCTAACCTATCAGTGGAGAAAGGGAACTACGAACTTAACTAATGGAGGTAATATTTCAGGTGCCAATTCTGCAACCCTAACAATTAATCCTGTTGAAGAAGCTGATTTTGGATCAGACTACAATGTTGTCATTACCGGGACATGTTCATTAACAAGTGCTTCTGTTGATGTATCACTTTCGTTGTGTGTAACAACAGGGGTTAACACCGAGGGTGCTGACAAAGTAGCTACCATTTATCCAAATCCTTTCAATAATTCACTAAATGTGCTCATCAATTATTCACCTCTTTTTAACAAGGTTGATTTGAATATCTATAATGTTTTGGGGAAAGAAGTAATGCACCAGACCCTCACGGAAAAAACAAACACCCTTGACACCAGAAATCTTCCGGTAGGAATTTATCTATATAGAGTGGTTGTTAATAACAAAATCGTTCAATTGGGTAAATTGATTTCTGAACAGTAAATAATATAATTTTAGCAAAAGCCTACTGCAATAAAAGCAGTAGGCTTGTTTGTAACGGTCTGCAAAGTAGCCTGAAAAAGGTCCTCTTTGATAACATTGTTCAATTTTTTAAAGTATTTTATAGCTATAATCATGAAAAAAAGAATTTTACCTACACTCCTGGGGTTGGTTACAATCGTGGTTGTGATTTCAATAACAAATTGTAAATCAGCTAATATCACCTCATCAACGGACCCTGACAAAACGACTTCCATCGAAAATTTTGATGATTTTTATAACAGATTTCACACAGACTCCTTATTCCAGATGTCAAGAATTAAATTTCCTTTGAAAGGAATAAAAGTTGATTATGAAGGTGAAAAAAAATGGTCCGGAAAAAACTGGATCACCATGAAGACAAAAATACAGGATGTAGACACTTCTGAATTTAGTACTGAATATCAGAAGACCGACAAGTCATTTATGGAGAAATTCTGGATTGAAGATACCGGGTATTCTTCAGAATACAGGTTTAAACTGATA
>Ga0172380_10009624_pt1 | contig 10263 bp, 10 predicted proteins | sample Leawe162metaG_FD_119747 | JGI IMG/M metagenome (GOLD analysis project Ga0172380, IMG submission 119747) | Leachate microbial communities from a municipal landfill in Southern Ontario, Canada - Leachate well 162 metaG | ecosystem: Engineered > Solid waste > Landfill > Unclassified | place...
CCTAGATGTTATCCCCTCCTCCTGCAGCAAAGACTGTAGCTGCCGAATGGTGGGCGCTCTGCTATGGCTCGAAGGCCCCACGCACAACACGCCAGTCAATGGCGTCACTATCGGGAGCGCCGCGCTCGGCCCCCATGGGCGACTCAAGCGGCTCGCGCCGCTTCAGCGCCCGCGCCAGCGTCTCGCCAAACTGCCCGCGCATTTTTGCCTCATAGGCCGGAATCGCGCCAAGATGCCCGGCCGACCATTCGGCTGCAGCCTGGCCTGCCGCCTCGCCGGAAACCACAGCGGGATGAATGCCTGCCCCGGTAAGTGGGTGGGCAAGCCCCCCGGCATCGCCTGCAAACAGGATATTGCCAAAAGCAAGCTTTCCGCGGAGCCCCTCGACCGGCACGGCGCCGGCGGATTGGCCGAGAATCCTGATGCCAACCTGGCCGGCCCCGGCGAGTTGCCGGTGCAGGTCATCCAGCGCCTCATGAGCAATCTGTTCCTCCATGCCCGTGCCGAGGATGGCATCCCGCCCCGCCGGAATCAGCCAGCCATAGCCGCCGGGATAGCGGGGCGTTATCCAGACGTCCACCGCATCCTGCGGCCAATGCAGGGCGACGCGGTAGCGACGTGTGTACATCTTCTTCAGGGACGTGAGGCCGAGCAGGCGCGCCACCATCGAGGCATGGCCATCGGCGGCCACCAGCGCGCGGAAATGCACCCTGAAGGAACGTCCACCCCGATCCAGCGTCGCCTCGCTATGGTCGGCATCCAGGCCGGTCAGCACGACATCGTGGCGCAACTCGGCGCCGGCCGCCCGGGAAAAATCCACCAGCGCGCGATCGAAGGCATCGCGATTGACAACGCAGCCCGGCAGCAGGCGGTCAGCATGCGTGCCGTCGTTCAGATGGTTACGCGCGCCGACGATGGTCTGGATCACCACATGATCGGCCCGGGCATGCAGGCCGAGGGGAACGGGAATGAACTCGGGGCAGTTGGCGACGCCGCCCAGGGATTGCCGCCGCTCGACGGCGAGCACGCGCGCGCCCGCCTTGGCCGCTGCCGTTGCAGCCGCGGCGCCGGCCGGGCCCAGCCCGACCACCAGCACATCGCACTCGTCCGTATCAGCCATAACCTCGTTTTTGCGGAGGTTCAGCAGCCCGCCCGGCGCTGCCGTCGTTATTCTTGTAGTGGCCGCACTCCGGATTCACGCCGGATTCCGGGGAGCGCTGGCACGGGACGATTCTACACCCGGCGGCAAAACGGGCGGGCGGGCAGTCCTACTCTTCGAATTTGGGGCAGTCTTTCGGACGCTCGCGCTGCGGCAGCGGACACTTGTTGATCTCGCGCGAGGAACGCTGAATGAAGCAGGTGAACGTACTTGAGGCGGCGCACAACGCCCAGAAGGCAAAGAAGCCGATGGAGTAGGTCGCGATACGCGAGAAACTCACCGGTTCGCCGAACAGGTAGAGCTCCTGCGGATCGATGAGGGTGAAGAACAGCGCCTCGGCGATGCCGGCGACGACGAAGGATGGCCACAGTATCCAGATGAGTTTTTGCATGCCCCTCCCCTCCCGCTATCGTTTTCCGCCCGCCATGAATACCGCTTCGGGTGCATCCGGCAACTGCACGCTGCCGGCCATTCGCCAGATGCCGGCCTCGTCCTCGATCACCACCAGCCAGCGGCCCGGGCCCAGCGCCGCGATCTGTCCGGCGTAGACGCCCTTGTCGCCCGTCAAAACCACTATCTGGTCTTCTCCGCCGCGTGTCGGATGGGCCAGGGTGACTCGCACCCTGGCAGGCATCGGTGCATCCGCACGCGAGGCCAGCTTTAAATCGATGCGGCCGGCGGCAAGGCGCACGCTGGCTTCGAACTGCATTGCAGCGGCAGCATCGTTGCGCGCCAGTTTCTGGTTAACCGCCAGGCCCTGCTTGTAGTAGTCGTCGGCCACCAGCCCGTCGCTGGTAGTCACCGCGATCCAGACCGTGACGATGCCGGCCACCACCACTAAGCCCGGCCCGGCCATGAGGATCCATGGCCAAGGGTGGCGAAACCAGGGGCGGCTGTCAGGGGCGGGAATCATGGCAGCAGGAAGCTCGCCTTCTCGCGCACGAAGACATCGTCGTGGTTGAGGGCGCGCACTTCGAAATGGATGCGGTGGGAACCGCGCTGGCCGGCGTCCGGCTCGACGCGGACGCGCACGGAAACGGCCTGGGTGGCGGCCGGCGGAATTTCGACGATCGGGTCGGTGGCGATCTGGATGCCCTTGAGGCCGGTCACGGCCAGCGCGAAGCGGCGCGGTTCCTCGGCCAGATTCATGATCTGCAGGCGGTAGACGTTCTCGATCAGGCCGCCCTCGACCTCGCGCGCCAGCGTGGCGCGGTCGCGAATGACATCCACCTTGAGCGGCTGGCGCAAAGTCAGTCCCGCCGCAGCGGCGATGACGATGGCGGAGAGGATGGCACCGTAGAGCAGCGTGCGCGGCCGCAGGATATGCTTGACGATCTGCTTGCGGCCCCAGTGTTCGGCGAGGGCATGCTCGGTCGAGTAGCGGATCAGGCCGCGCGGGTAGCTCATCTTGTCCATCACCTGGTCGCAGGCGTCGATGCAGGCCGAGCAGCCGATGCACTCGTATTGCAGGCCGTCGCGGATGTCGATGCCGGTGGGACACACTTGCACGCAGATGCCGCAATCGACGCAGTCGCCCTTGCCAGCGGCCTTGTGGTCGGCCTTCTTCGAGCGCGCGCCGCGCGGCTCGCCGCGCTCGGCGTCATAGGTGACGATCAGCGTATCCGGGTCGAACATGACGCCCTGGAAACGGGCGTAGGGACACATGTACTTGCACACCTGCTCGCGCATGAAGCCGGCGTTGCCCCAGGTGGCGAAGCCGTAGAAGAAAATCCAGAAGGTTTCCCAGGGGCCGAGTTGCCAGCTCATCACGGAACCCGCCAGGGTCTTGATCGGCGTGAAGTAGCCGACGAAGGTGAAGCCGGTCCACAGGGCGATCGCCACCCAGGCGACATGCTTGGCCGCCTTGCGGCCGAGCTTGCCGGCGCTCATCGGCGCAGCGTCGAATTTCATGCGTGCGGCGCGATCGCCTTCGATGAGCTTCTCGACCCACATGAATATCTCGGTGTAGACGGTCTGCGGACAGGCGTAGCCGCAGAACAATCGTCCGGCGACGGCGGTAAACAGGAACAGCGCCAGCGCGGAAATGATGAGCAGGACGGCAAGATAGAACACGTCCTGCGGCCAGAACACCAGGCCGAAGATGTAGAACTTGCGCTCGACCAGGTCGAACAGCACGGCCTGGCGGCCGTTCCATTCCAGCCAGCACAGGCCGTAGTAGAGGGCCTGCGTGATCCAGACCAGTGCCCAGCGCCATGTGGCAAACACGCCTGTGACGCTGCGCGCGTAGATCTTCCTGTGCGCCTCGTAGAGGGACGCTTCCTGGATCGGAATGACCTTTGCGCCGGTTTGATCCGGCTTGGGAGCGGGATGCGCCATGGTGCCGTCGCTAGTGGGGAAAAAGATGCCCCGGGAGCAGTGCCCCCGGGGTCATTATTGTGACAGCTTTACTGCTTCCCGGTTTCTCCCTGCGAGAGGCCGTAGACGTAAGCCGCAAGAAGATGAGACTTGGCTTCGCCGAGGAACTCCTTGTGGGCGGGCATCTTGTTGCTGCGGCCCTTGCCGATGGTTTCGATCACGGTCGCCTCGGACGAACCGTAGAGCCAGGCCGAGTCGGTCAGGTTGGGCGCACCCACCGCAGCCATGCCTTTCGCGTCCGGCCCGTGGCAGCCGGCGCAGCCGGCCGTGGCGAAGGCTTCCTTGCCGCGCGCGGCACGTGCGCTGTCGTGGGCCAGCTTGTCGGGCGAGAGCGAGCGCACGTGATGGGCCAGGTCCTTCACCGTCTCGGCTCCCAGTTGGGCATGCGGCGGCATGACGCCCTGACGGCCCTCCAGGATCGAGGTCTTGATCTGCTCGGGCTCGCCGCCCCACAGCCAATCGCTGTCGGTCAGGTTGGGGAAGCCCCTGGCGCCGCGCGCATCCGAACCGTGGCACTGCGCACAATAGGTAAGGAAGAGGCGCTCGCCCATTTTCTTCGCCTCCGGGTCGGCGGCCACCGCCTTGACGTCCTGACTCTGGAACCTGGCGAAGATCGGCGCGTACTGCGCCTCGGCCTGGGCCATCTCGCCCTCGTACTGTCCGCGCGAACTCCATTTGAAGGCGCCCTCGTAGGAACCCAGGCCCGGATAGACAGCGAGATAGCCCAGCGCGAAAACCACGGTGATGTAGAACAGCCAGCTCCACCAGCGCGGCAGCGGGTTGTTGTACTCCTCCAGATCCCCGTCCCAGACATGACCCATGGTCTTCACTTCACCTGTTGAAGCGGCTGTCGCCCTGGCCTTGCTCTGCACCCAGAGGAACACGCCGCAACCGACGACGCTGACCAGGGTGAGGAGCGTCACATAGACGTTCCAGAATCCATTGACGAAATCGCTCATGATGCTTTCCCTTCCTTGCGCTGGCGGGCTTCGCCCGGCAGTTCATCTTCCGTAAAGGGCAGGTTGGCGGCTTCTTCGAAAGCCGCGCGGCGCCGCCCGCTATAGGCCCAGAGCACGATGCCGACGAAAGTGGCGAACGCCAGCACGGTCACGATCGAACGCAGGTCATTGATGACGTCCATGGCTCACCTCTGCTTCAAGGCCGTGCCCAGGCCCTGCAGATAGGCGATGAGGGCGTCCATCTCAGTCTTGCCCTCGAGTTGTTTCTTCGCCCCGGCGATCTCGGCGTCCGCGTAGGGCACGCCGACCATGCGCAACGCACGCATCTTGGCCTCGACGTCCTCGGACTTGGCCGGCCGGTCGAGGAAAGCATAGGCCGGCATGTTCGACTCCGGCACCACGTCGCGCGGGTTGATCAGGTGGGCGCGATGCCATTCGTCGGAGTAGCGCCCGCCGACGCGATGCAGGTCCGGGCCGGTGCGCTTGGAACCCCATTGGAAGGGATGGTCATAGACGAACTCTCCGGCCACGGAATAATGGCCGTAGCGCTCGGTCTCGGCACGGAAGGGGCGGATCATCTGCGAATGACAGTTGTAGCAGCCTTCGCGGATGTAGATGTCGCGCCCGGTCAGTTGCACCGGATCGTAGGGTTTCAGTCCCGCCACCGGCTGGGTGGTGGATTTCTGGAAGAACAGCGGCACGATCTCGACCAGGCCGCCGACGCTGACCACCAGAATGGTCAGGCCGATCATCCAGCCGATGTTGCGTTCAATGAAGTCATGCGTGAGTTTCATTTTGGTTCCCCCCGATCTCAGGCGTGGTGCCCGGCAGGCGCCAGCACCGGAGCGTCATAGGCTTTCGCCCCGGCTATCGTCTTCCAGATATTCCAGGCCATCAGCAACATGCCCGTCAGGAACATCAGTCCGCCGAGGAAGCGGATGGTCCAGAACGGATAGGTAGACTTGACGCTCTCGACGAAGGCGTAGGTGAGCGTGCCATCCGGGTTGGTGGCGCGCCACATCAAGCCCTGCATCACGCCGGCGATCCACATGGCGGCGATGTAGAGCACGACGCCGATGGTGGCAATCCAGAAATGCGCCGTCATGAGCTTGATGCTGTACATCTGTTCCTTGCCGAACAGGCGCGGGATCAGGTAGTAGATCGAACCGATCGAGATGAAGGCCACCCAGCCGAGCGCGCCGCTGTGCACATGGCCGACCGTCCAGTCGGTGTAGTGCGACAGGGCGTTGACCGTCTTGATCGACATCATCGGCCCCTCGAAGGTGCTCATGCCGTAGAAGGACAGGCTGGTAATGAGGAACTTGAGGATCGGGTCGTCGCGCAATTTATGCCAGGCGCCCGACATGGTCATGATGCCGTTGATCATGCCGCCCCAGGAGGGTGCCAGCAGGACCAGCGAGAAGATCATGCCGACAGACTGGGTCCAGTCGGGCAGCGCGGTGTAGTGAAGATGGTGCGGGCCGGCCCACATGTAGGTGAAGATCAGCGCCCAGAAGTGCACCACCGAAAGGCGGTAGGAATACACCGGCCGGCCGGCCTGCTTCGGCACGAAGTAGTACATCATGCCGAGGAAGCCGGCGGTAAGAAAGAAGCCCACCGCGTTGTGGCCGTACCACCACTGCACCATGGCGTCCTGCACGCCGGCATAGCAGGAGTAGGACTTGGTCAGGGTCACCGGGATCTCGCAGCTGTTGACCAGGTGCAGCAGGGCCACCGTGAGGATGAAGCCGCCGTAGAACCAGTTGGCGACATAGATGTGCGGCACCTTGCGCTTCATGATGGTGCCGAAGAAGACCACGGCGTAGGCCACCCACACCAGCGTGATGAGGATGTCGATCGGCCACTCGAGCTCGGCGTACTCCTTGCTGGTGGTGATCCCCAGCGGCAGCGTCACGGCCGCCAGCACGATGACCAGTTGCCAGCCCCAGAATGTGAAGGCGGCCAGCCCCGGCGAGAACAGCCGCGTGTGGCAGGTGCGTTGCACCACGTAATAGGACGTGGCGAACAGTGCGCAGCCGCCGAAGGCGAAGATCACGGCATTGGTGTGCAGCGGCCGCAACCGGCCGTAGCCGAGAAACTCATGCAAATTGAGTTCCGGCCAGACCAGCTGGGCGGCAATAATCACGCCGACCAGCATCCCGACAATGCCCCAGATCACCGTCATCAGGGCGAACTGGCGCACCACCTTGTAGTTGTACGTCGATGGGTTGTCCATAGCGGAGGGCCTCACTTAGGTAACGCAGGATTGTTTGGGGGGGTGGTGCCGGCAGGATACCCCTATTAGCTATAAGGATACCTTTAAATAATCGTTTCATATTTGATTTATATCAATATTATCAAACAGCGATCATTTACGACTGAAAATTATTTTATGCGGGCAAAAAAAGGGTGCGCAATGCGCACCCCAACCCCAACAGAGAGACAAGACTCCGGGCTCGTTGCCGAACCCAAAACCTTGGGCGAAGTATGGATAAACGGGTCCATTAAAAAATTGATCTGGGTCAAATCGAGACGAATTCCGGATATTACTTTCGAACTACTTCGGACTCATTTTTGTTGTTATCGCCGGAAGCGTCGTCCTTGTCCAATCCCGGCCCGGAGCGGTCGTCATCCATGAGCACTCGGTAGCCCGGCCCTTCCATGTCGTCGAACTGCCCGCTCCTGACCGACCACCAGAAGATCGCGCCGATCAGGAAAACCAGCACGACCGAAAGCGGAATCAGCAGGTAGAGGATTTCCATCAGTGCTTCCCGTCGCGCTGGAGGCGCAGCGCATTGGCCACCACCAGCAGGGAACTGGCCGACATGCCGACGCCGGCCATCCATGGGGTGATCCAGCCCAGCATCGCCAGCGGAATGGCGGACAGATTGTAGGCGAAAGCCCAAGCCAGATTCTGCCGCACGATGCGCCGGGTGCGCCGCGCCAGCGCCACGGCCTCGGCCAGGCGTTCGAGATTTTCGCCGAGCAGCACGATGTCGGCCTGGTTGCGCGCCAGCTCGGTGCCGCTGCCCATGGCCACGGAGACTTGGGCCTGTGCCAGCACCGGCGCATCGTTCACCCCATCCCCCACCATCGCCACCACGGCGCCCTGCGCTTGCAGGGCAGCAATGAAGTCTTGCTTGCCTTGCGGCGCCATGCCGCCATGGGCATCCTTGATGGCCAAGGCCGCCGCCACCTGCCCCACCGCCTCGATGGAATCGCCAGAGAGCAGGATGACGCGACAACCGAGATTGCGCAATCGGCGCACCAGTTTTTCGGCCTCGGGCCGTAATTGATCGCCCAGCCGGAATACGGCGAGCCAGCCTGTGTCGTCGGCAAGTGCCACGCAGGTGTCGCCCGTGGCAAACAGGGCCTGCGCCTCGGGCGGCAGCAACTGCCCGTGCAGCGCGCCGACGAACTCGGCTCGGCCCAAGCGGAGTTTGCGGCCGGCGAACGTGCCCTCGACACCCTGCCCAGTGAAGCTTTGCAGCGACTGCGCCGCCGGCAGCGCCCGCTCGGCCGAGGCCGCCTGACGCAGCGCCGTGCCAATGGCATGCTCCGACCCCTGCTCGAGTGCGGCTGCAAGGCGCAGTGCCTCTTCCCCCGTCATGCCGGCGAGCGGCAAGGTCTCCTGCAGGCGCAACCTGCCCCAGGTCAGCGTGCCGGTCTTGTCGAATACGAAATGGTCGGCGCGCGCCAGCGTCTCTATGGCGTGGCCGCGCGAAACGAGCAGGCCCAGCCGCGAGAAAGCGCCGGTGGCCACCGCCAGCGCCGCCGGCGTGGCGAGCGACAGCGCGCAGGGACAGCTCACCACCAGCACCGACACGAACACCCACAATGCGCGCGAAGGGTCGACCTGGCTCCAGACGATGCCGGTCGCCAGCGCCAGCAGCAGCAGCGCCGCGACGAACCAGGCGGCAACACGATCCGCCAATTGCACCACGCGCGGCTTTTCGGTGATGGCCCGTTCCATCAGGCGTACGATCGAGGCCAGCCGCGTCGCCTCGCCGACCTTCTCCACCTGTTGCACCAGCGGACTGCGGATGTTCACCGTGCCGCCGGTCAGATCGCTGCCCGCCGCCTTGGCGATGGGGCGACTCTCGCCGGTGAGCAGGGATTCGTCGACCTCGCTCTCGCCCTGCAGCACGCTGCCGTCGGCGGGAATGGTCTGTCCCGGTGCGACCAGTACGCGGTCACCCGGCAGCAGCGCCGATACCACGACGCGCTCCGTCTGCAACGAAGGAAATGCCGTCAACCGTTCGGCAAACGCCGGCAAGGCGCGGCCGACACGTTCTATGGAGCGCACGGACTGATGGCGCGCCAGCATCTCCAGGTAGCGTCCGCCCAGCAGCAGGAAGACGAACATCGTCACCGAGTCGAAATACACCTCCCCCGCACCGATCAGCGTCGCCCACAGGCTGGCGGCGAAGGCGGCACCGACCCCTAGCGCCACCGGCACGTCCATGCCAACCCGCTTCAGCCGCAGATCCCGCCAGGCATTGCGGTAGAAAGGCGCGGCGGAATACAGCACAACCGGCAGCGTCAGCACCAGGCTGGCCCAGCGCATGAGGTGCTCGATGTCGGCGCTCATGGTGCCCTCGTCCGCCAGGTACACCGGCACCGCGTACATCATCACCTGCATCATGCCGAAGCCGGCGACGAAAAGTCGCCACAGCGCGGAGCGGCGTTCGCGCTGGGCGATCTCCTCGGATCGGGCGGCATCGTAGGGATAGGCGTGGTAGCCGATTGCGGCCACCGCGGCAAGGATGCCGGAGAGTTTGATGCGCTGCTCGTCCCAGCGCACGCGGGCGCGCCGCGTGGCGTAGTTGATGTCCACCGCCGTGACGCCGGCCTGGCGCGTCAGGTGCTGCTCGTTGAGCCAGACGCAGGCGGCGCAGGTGATGCCTTCGAGGATGAGGGAGGCCTCGCGCTCGTGCCCAGCCAGCGGCCGCACGAAACTCTTCTGCACGTCGGGATGGTCGAACAAAGTCAGTTCGCCCAGTACGGCGGGAAACGCCTCGCGCGGGCTCTCCGGCAGCGCGTCGCGGTGCCGGTAATAGTCGTCCAGGCCGTTGTCGACGATGGCCTGCGCCACTGCCTGGCAGCCGGCGCAGCACATCGCCCGCGGCGCGCCGTCGATGGTAACCGATAAGGTCAGTCCCTGCGGGACGGGGAGACCGCAGTGGTAGCAACCCGACTTCGCGTCAGGAGTCACGCTAGCGTCACTCACCCATGCCCGGCACCCCGGACATTACTTCGGCTGCATGCGGATCGCGCCGTCGAGGCGGATCACCTCGCCGTTGAGCATCTCGTTCTGGATGATGTGCAGGGCCAGCGCGGCGTACTCGGCCGGCTTGCCCAGGCGCGGCGGGAACGGCACCATCCTGCCCAGCGCGTCCTGCACTTCCTGCGGCATGCCGAGCAGCATCGGCGTCTCGAAGATGCCCGGCGCGATGGTCATAACGCGAATGCCGGACCGGGACAGGTCGCGCGCGATCGGCAGTGTCATGCCGACAATGCCGCCCTTGGATGCGGCGTAGGCGGCCTGCCCGATCTGACCGTCGAAGGCCGCCACCGAGGCGGTATTGACGATTACCCCGCGTTCGCCGGCGGGATTCGGCTGCCCCTTGCTCATGGCCTCCGCCGCCAGGCGGATCATATTGAAGGTGCCGATCAGGTTGATGTTGATGACGCGGGCAAACGTGGCCAGCTGGTGCGGGCCTTCCTTGCCGATCGTCTTCTCGCCGACGGCGATGCCGGCACAGTTGA
>Ga0172380_10009625_pt1 | contig 10263 bp, 7 predicted proteins | sample Leawe162metaG_FD_119747 | JGI IMG/M metagenome (GOLD analysis project Ga0172380, IMG submission 119747) | Leachate microbial communities from a municipal landfill in Southern Ontario, Canada - Leachate well 162 metaG | ecosystem: Engineered > Solid waste > Landfill > Unclassified | place...
GATTTTGTATGGGAGACATTTACATTTGGCGAACACAGCAGCAGTAGTTTGTATGATGTAGCGATAATAGATGAAAACAATATCTGGGCAGTTGGAGAGATATATCTAAAAGATTCTACCGGGAAGCCAGAACCTCATTATTATAATTTGGCGAAGTGGGATGGAAGTACTTGGCATCTTTCAAGAGTTTATTACTATGACTTCGACGGAGTTGCTTTTCTCTCACATTTAAAATCAATATATGCATTTAATAAAGATGATATTTGGCTTGGAGGGGCTAATCGTTGGAATGGGAAAGATTATGTGTCAATTCCTTTAAATATCTCATTTCCTTACCAGATTTTCGAAATGTGGGGAACATCAAGCAGCAATTTTTACATAGTTGGCGATGGAGGTAGTATTGCTCGTTATAATGGGAAGTATTGGGAAAGAATAGATAGCGGAACAGACTGGAAAATATATGACATATATGGATTTACAAACCCTATGAATAACGACACAGAAATGCTATGCGCAGCAACAGATGATAATAATTATGCAAATAGTGCAATTCTAAAGATTACAGAAAAAAGCAAAGTGGAAAGAATAAACCTAAGCACTCAACGGTTAGCGGGATCAGCATGGACAAATAAAGGATTTCCTATTTATATAACCGGAGATGGAGTATTCAGTAACAGAATGGGGAAGTGGGAAGAAATAAAACTTCCGGTAAATTATGTAACATCAATGATAAGGGGCAACGGACTGAACGATATAATATTGTGCGGTGGTTGGGGATTAATAGCTCATAATAACGGAAAGGACTGGAAGGTATATAGCGGCATCTATAATGCATCATATTCAACAATAAATATAAAGAACAACGTAGCAGTAGCAGTTGGCTTGAGAGATGCTAAAGCAGTTGTAACTATTGGAAGAAGAAAATAAGGAGGAGATCACTAAAAAAATAACGGTAGTGCGTTTGCCGTATCTGCTATGTGACTTAAATATAGAAAAGATCATATAACAAATAGCTCGGTAAGCTAAAGTAAGAACTTTTTGTATATGGGTTAAAATAGCTAAAATGAATTATCAAACTCAAAAGGGAAAAGAGATGAAAAAGATATTTATAATAATATTACTTTTTACAATTACTTTATTTGCCCAAGAAAACAATAAGCAAAAAGAAGAAAACGCTCTACAAAAGATTAAAAGTGAGACTGACACATTAAAGTTGAAAGAAATGCTAAATGCTTTTCAGGGATCATCTGATCAACAAAAGAAAGAAATAAAAGAATGGGCGAAAAAACATAATGTGCCTATAAAACAAAATTCCTCCGGCGGAGATGTAATTGAATTAAGGAGGATTGATAAATACGGTAAGCCGGTTTTTTATACAACTTACAATATAATTTCAGCGAAAACAATTTCCACAGATAAAGTACAACCAAAAGGATCCTCACACTTAGACCTAACAGGTAGTGCTATAGATATTGGAATATGGGATATGGGGATTGCGCATGTAAATCACATTTCATTATATCCGCAGGTTGAAATAAAAGATACTGGAACAGTCATTGGAGATCATGCAACACATGTTGCTGGCACAATGATAGCAAATGGTGTTAATGCAAACGCTAAAGGTATGGCACCAAACGCGAAATTGTTTTCTTATGAATCTATCGATGATTATTCGGAAATGATTTCTGCCGCAATAAGCATTCCCGGAAGTCAAAGACCTTTGATGTTATCTAATCATTCGTACGGTCAGCTATCAGGATGGAAATGGGATAAACAAAAATCAGTTTGGATTTGGTATGGTGATTCAACACAAACGATTGATTCAAATTTTGGTTACTATAACAATAACAGTTCAGATCTTGATCAAATTACTTATTCCGCTCCATATTATACAATAGTTTGGGCGGCTGGTAACGATAGAGGAGAAGGTCCCAATCCATATGGAGTACATAAACATATTGCTGATTCATCTAAAAATGATCACACATGTTTCCATGGAAAAGATGGCGGCAATTTAGGTTATGATTGCATCTCAGGTGCAGCGTTAGCAAAAAATATAATAACAGTTGGTGCAGTAGATGACATTCAAAACGGTTATCAAAATACTACTTCTGTAACTCAGACAAATAGTAGTTTCAGTAGTTCAGGACCAACTGATGATGGAAGAATAAAGCCAGATATAGTTGCCAATGGTGATTCACTTTATTCTACAGTGTATCATCAGAATGCTAATGATACCTTACCTACTGGAAATTACTACTACTCAATGAGTGGTACATCAATGGCTGCTCCGAGTGTAACAGGTTCTTTAGCTTTACTACATAAACATTATAGCAATACGCATGGGAATAATTATATTAAAGCAGCAACGTTAAAATCATTAGTGATACATACTGCGGATGAAGCGGGAAGTAATAATGGTCCAGATTATAAATTTGGTTGGGGTTTAATGAATACCGCAACGGCTGCGTATTTAATTACACTTGACCAGAACTTTCCTACTACTATTGAAGAGTATTCACTGGATAGCGGGAGTATCTATACGTTGAATATTATTCCAACCGGCACCGAACCGCTAAAAGTTACAATAGTATGGACTGATCCTATTCATTCAAGTCCATTAAATCCAGTTTTAGTAAATGATTTGGATTTAAGAATTACTAAAGGTTCTATAACTTATTATCCGTGGAAATTGGATCCGACTAATCCTTCGGCAGCTGCTATTCAAGCTGATAATACGAAAGATAACGTAGAACAAGTGTTAATTAACAACCCTGTATCCGGTCAGGTTTATACCATATCTGTTTCTTGTAAAAACACTTTTTCTGGTTATCAAAATTTTTCTATGATAATTACCGGGTATCAGACCAGTAATCCAAACAATTCTATTACTGTATTTCAGAAAGATGTTAACGGAAATTCATTTGGTCAAATCGGTGTCTGGGCATCTACATATTGGAACTATTTTTCTTCGGGTACGCAATTTGTTAAATTCTCCACAATGTCATTCAAGGCACTTAAAGATTTTAAGCCAAGTAGCTATGAAAAATTCAATGTTTGGAATAGCAATCCTTCTAATAATACTTATATGAATTGGGATACGTTTAATAATCTATCCAGTGTAACCGATATTACTGCAAAGTTCGCTATTTCCTATACTGCGAGTATATTAAACTTACTTGAAGGCGGTTCAAGTTTGAACGGTGGTTCAGTTGAGTTTAAAGACCCATGGTTAATAGATGACAATTCTCAAAGTACTTACGGGATAAGAAACCGTGGAACAAGTGCTTTGTTCAAAATCCGTACTTCTCCATTCTCGGCAGATTATACTACATCTTACAATGGAGATGTTTATAAAGGTGTGTTTTTAGGTCAAGGCGGAAATCCGTATTGGATTCCTCCTTATTATTCTGTACGTGCACAATCAACACAAACAATAAACGGATATACAGCATATTTTCAGAACTGGAGTACTACAAATGCAGAAGTACAAAACTATTTTTCTTTAGAAACTCCAGTTGTTTTTACTAATCCTAATGCTATTGTAACTGCAAACTATAAAGGTAAATTAATTTCCAATAGTTCTGCCGGTTTTACAACAAACAGCCAAAGAAAAGTTGTAAGAACAACGGACAATCATCTGCATTTAGTATATGAATCTATGGGCAAAGTGTGGTACACAAGAAGCACAGATAACGGCTCGAACTGGAGCCAGGAAATACCTATTGATTATTTGAGTAATTATTCAAAAAACTGTTCTATTAGTTCCTACGGTACTTCGGTTTACATAACTTATCAGAGTAATGAAGGCGATAACCCATGCATTAGGTTAGAAAAATTTATAGGTGGGTCCCTAAGTTGGAGTAATGTTGTTTATACATTAAGCAGTTATACGTATGATACAAAGCCCGTAGTTGCTTCTTATGATAATAGGGTTTGTGTTATATATAAGCCAACATCTTCATCCTCGCTTTATGCTGTTAAGTTTCAAGAGGATGGAACAAAAGGAACGAACTATCAAATAAGTAATACGGATGCCAATAGCCAAAATCCTACTATAGTTACAACAAACCAAAAATTTGCCATAGCATATCAAAACAGCACAACGGAAATACGGTACGAAGAATTATCTATTGATCTGAACTCAACATCAGTTTTTGATTATCAGAAAATATCAACCGGCTCTCCCTACACAAACAATACCTGTCCTTCAATTTCAGCATTTGGAAGTGGTCCCATAGTTAGCTGGAGCGGATACAGTACCGGTATTCCTTCTGCTGTTATTAAAAGAAGAGTAAATGGAACGTGGTCTGGGTTTAATTCCTTTGGCAATGGAAATGTAAGAAATACAAATAACAATTCAATTTCCAATGGGGAGGAAAGCAGTATTGTTGCCTGGTGCGATATATACTACTCATATAGATTTGTAAAACTTGCTAACGGAAGCTTTAGTTCAATATTAACCCTTCCTGAGAGCGGTGGCAATGGTGAGATTCAAATAGGTAATGGCAACGGATTCGCCGATCTAAAAGCAGTTGTTTATAAATTACCAACATCTAGCATCTATCCGATTAAGCCTTTGAGTTACAATTTTCAAACATTGCAAAAAATTAACAACGATGACTATATGAATTATGGAAGGACAGCAGTTATTCAAAAGGACAAGAATAATTATGTCTATTATTTAGGTGGTGTTATGATTGATAAAAAAAAGGTGAGATTTAGAGATTATGTTGATACACTTGAGATACATAATGAAAATGAAATGGATGAGCGTATGACTACTGAAACCTTTCATTTAGAAAAAGGGAGTACATTAGAATTTAAGAATCTTTCATATATTTTTGAGGAAGAAACACATAAGCAAGTAAAAAACAATAATGTATCATTCTCTATTGAAATAGTTAATCAAATAAATGAAGAAAAGAAAAACGTATTGGTGGTATCCAACTTCGATGTAGGGGAAATTACAGATTTTGAATCTGCATATAAAGTATCCTTTTCAAATATTGAGGAAGGAGATTATTATTTAATTGTGAAAAGTAAAACTAATGGGGAAGCTAAGTTTTATCTGAATAATGTAGCTTACGAAGATCCGAAGGAAATGAAAAAAGAACTAAATCAAGAAATAATCATTGAACTAAATGGTATTTCAGAAAGCTATCTTGATGAATGTTATCCTAATCCGTTTAATCCAGCGACAAATATTAGCTTTACACTAAAAGATGGAGGAAAGATTAGCTTAAAGGTTTTTGATGTTTTAGGTAAAGAAGTAGCTAATCTTGCCGATGGATTTTATGAATCCGGTAAACATGTTGCCACTTTTAATGGAAGTAACTTAGCAAGCGGAATTTATTTCACCAGATTAACAACCAAAAATGTAGTAATAACTAAGAAAATGATGCTGGTTAAATAGCCAAGTCATTAAAGTTATAAAAATTATACAAAGCCGTAATTAGATCAGTATATTAATTATTAAATATAAGAAGTATTGGCTGAGTTTTTATTGGGCATGCATATTAGCATGTCCATAAATTTTTACTAAAAAATTCGACCAAAAACGTTCGTTACCCCATTTGGAATAAAAACATTAGGTGAAAAATTATGAAAAAATTATTTGTTCTCTTATTTATTGCCGCAAACATTCTTTATGCACAAGCTGAATCTTCATCTGCTCCGTTTTCCAATACCGGAATAGGAATTTATGGAGGGATTAATGCTGTAACTGGTTCAGAAACAGGCGGTGCGGCTCTTCTTAATTTTCACGCTAACTTAATATCGAATCTTAATTTAGAACTTAGTGCCGGCTACTCAAAGATTTTTGAAAAAGTTGATTACACTATAAAAGGCTATAAAATCTTCGATATTAATGGGACAACATGGTATACTTCAAATGATATTTTTATAAATCAGAAAATGTATAACGTAATTCCGTTAAGTGCCGGTTTTCAATATATGCTTCTTCGAAATGCATTCACACCCTATCTTTTAGCAAACGTAAGTTATAATTTGATTATTGAGACCAAAGAAAATAGTAGTGGTGCAATTACTAGGTCATATCAATCAGGGAATGAGATACCGGGTGAATATACAAGAACAAGAAATTATAAAGAACTTACTCAGTCTAGTGGGATTAATGCGGGATTTGGAGTGCTTTATAAACTATCTTCAAAAATTAATTTAGAATTCCGCTATCTCTATAAATCCGCTAGCGATCTGCCTTATATACATCAATTTCTAATCGGAATAACTATTCAATTTTACCATTCTAAATCTTAGATGTGTTTTGATTAAATTTTATCTCAGAAAAAATATAAATATATATTTTCCATTAATTATTAATTTTACGATATTATTATAATTTTTCCCGGATAAATAATGGATAAATATACTTACGATACTCAAAAATGGTTAGATGATCGGTTTCGTCAAGTTACAGAAGAAGGAATTTATTTTGCACATCAACCGATTTATGGATTTGGTGATCTAAATTCCGAACCGTACGTTATCAATCGATATATGATTACCTATCATATTATGAAGGCATTGTCATCAATCGAATTTAAAAGTCTATTAAATATATAGGTGGTGCCGAAGGTTATAAAGCTGCAATGGTAAGAGAATTATTCGGCGCCGAAGTTCAGTCGTGCGATCTTTCGCAAGAAGCAGTCAATCGAGCAAAAGAAATTTTTAATGTAGATGGCAATGCGGTAGATATACATAATTTACCTTATGAATCCGATCAATTTGATATTGTACTGTGCAGTGAAACACTTGAGCACGTAAAAGATTATAAAGCGGCTACTCTTGAACTATTAAGAGTGGCTAAGAAAGCGGTTATTATTACGGTTCCATTTGAGCCAATAGAAATTGTACAAAAAAATATTGAAGAAATATTCCTCATGCACATATCCATTCACTTAATTCCAATAGTTTTGATTTTACTAAAAATATTGTAACCGATATAGACTGAAAAAAAATCCTTCATACATCACTTAATTTCTTATCGGCATTAGTTGAGGCGAGGGAGAAGGATACTTCGGTAAGCAGTTATTCATCTCTCTCGGTAAAGTTATATAATTATCTTCTGCCGGCTATTAAATTATTTAGCAATAAGCAGATGGCTTCTTTCTTATTATCTATGGATGAAAAGTTATCAAAAACAACTTCCGGAAATGCGGGATGGTTATTTATTTTGAAGAAGGAGGGAAATTATTCACTGCCTAAAGCTATCAAAAATATAAAACCGATAGATATTATAAATTTCGGTGTTCCGTACAAATATATCAAACGGATATAACAAAGAGAAGCATGCCAATAAGTATTTCTAGTACGATCCCACCTTTAAGCAGAGTTTTTTAACATCTTAAAAAGGTAAAAATTTTTACTCTACTATCCTATTGATTTCTATTTATTTTTTTTTAGTTTCAAAATAAGATTTGTAACTCCTATTAAATAGCATTACATATTTGAAATTATTTATTTCATGCCGATAATGACAAATTGGTATGAAGCAAGAGTTAGATATCCTGACGGGAATTGGAGTTCATGGCAAACAGGTCAAAGTGGTGGATGGGTATTCACAGAACCTGGAGATTATGTAATAGAGGGTTGTGTTCATGTGGTGCAGGATTTTGGTGGTTATTCAAATTACTATATGTATTCCTCAAGTTATGTCCCATTTGTTGTTTTGCCTCAACCTGTACCTTTAACTAATGTATCTGTAACGGGGAATATTACTTTGTATCGAGACATGACCGGGTTTTGGGGGGCTACATTAACAGATGGAATTGCTCCATTTACTTATAACTGGCAAATTAAATATGTCGATGAAGAATTGTTATTATCAAACAATCCTCTAAATTCAAATGTCGAACATACTGGAGGGGGAATAATTATTGATGGACCACCTACTAATTCTTGGTTACCGATAGGTTATAATGCGCCTATATTTAGTAAAACAAATAATGGAATTGATTTTAATGACTTTTTATTAAGGTGTATTGTGAGCGATAGTGTTAACACCACAATAACCTCAAATGAGTTCTATGTATATGTTGTCCCGGAATATTTTCAAGATGGAATGTTAAAAAAATTGAGTTTTGCAGAGGGAAAATTATCTGAATCTACTGAGACCATTTCATCAACTAATCTTACGGACTATTCTCTTAATCAAAATTACCCTAACCCTTTTAATCCAACGACCACAATTGAATATAATTTACCTAAGGAGGGATTTGTATCTCTTAAAGTATATGATATACTTGGAAAAGAGATAGTGTCACTCGTCAATGAATCCCAATCAAAGGGAAAGCATTCTATTGTTCTTGATGCATCTCATCTTGCAAGTGGCTTGTATTTTTATCAAATTCAATCAAATGAATTTAGTTTTATTAGAAAAATGATTCTAACAAAATAACCGTAAAAATTAATTCTTTTCTTATGGACATGTATATTTGCATGTCCATAAATTTTCTAAAATTTAGAAGGTTAATTATAGATATGAAAACTATTTTATTTGCATCATTATTTATAATCTTTATATCCTGCAGCAGCCCGGTTGAACCCTTTGAAGATTCTTATCCTACCGAATATTTTTCTCTTAATGTAGGTGATGTGCGTCAATTTTCGCGTCCCAATTCTGATCATCCTGAAATTTATTCTCTTTGGATAATCAGCGGAAAAACACAAAGAAGCGATGGGGTTGAAGTTTTTATATGTGATACTTATTTCTATAGCAAGAACCCAAGATATAAACAGACATTCTATTACCTTGTCCGAGATGGCTATTATTATTCCACTGAATTAGAAAAAACAAATTATATAAGATATAATCCTTATTTTGAACAAAAATTGGGAAAATTATATCCTAAAGAAGGGGAAAGATGGCTTCAGTTTTCTGAGGTAATGTTTCCAGATACTTTCAAATATTATTTAACTCCGCATTTTTTAAAAGAATTTAGTACACCGGCAAGAAATTTCAAAGATGTTTGTCAATTAACCTCCTCTACAGTTGTAAGTAATCAAAAAAATGAAGATTCTTACATTTATTATACAAAATATTATGGTCATATTGGATACTCGATGATTAATGTTTCCTCATCTCTATTTGTAGTTAATTATATGAAGATAAAAGGTTATGAAATTGGTAAATATGTAAAAATGCCATCAGATAATGGAACTTCTCAAAATTTCGATCAAAAAACTTTTATTACCCCATTTGGGATAAAATTACAAGGTGAAAAACTATGAAAAAATTATTTGTTCTCTTATTCATTGCATCAAACATTCTTTATGCACAAACTGAGTCTTCACCCGCACCGTTTTCTATTAAAAGTATCGGATTTTATGGGGGAGTAAATACCGCATCCGAGGAAGAAACAGGTGGAGTTTTTCTGCTCGATTTTTCTGCTAACTTAATCAGCAATTTGAATTTAGATTTAAGTGCCGGTTACTCAAAGATTTTTGAAAAAGTAAATTATCACGTTAAAAGATATTATGAAAAGAAATCTATTTTCCAAACTTTATATACTACGGAAGATTTTGATGTTACCAAAAGACGATATGATGTAATTCCTCTTAGCGCCGGTCTGCAATATATATTGCTAAATGATACATTTACTCCTTATATATTTGCTAATGTTAGCTATAATATAATTCTCACAAATAAAGAATTTATCAGAAATAAAAAAATAAATTCATATCCTACCGAGAATGATGTTCCTTACGAATATAAAGTAACGGTAAAGGATTATAATATTTGGTATTCAACAAGTATTAATGCCGGACTCGGTGTGATGATTGAGTTGACTCCTAATATCGATTTGGATTTGCGCTACCTTTATAAATCCGATAGTGAGTTGATAGATACACATCAATTCCTGCTCGGCATCAGAATTTAATCCAAATTTCTCTAATAAGTGAAGATTATTTGATAAAATATTTTAGTCTCCTTCTTGATCAAGAATAAAAAAAGCAAACGAAATAAAAAAAGTAGCATTAATAGTTTTGATAGCGATACAAATAATGAGTTTTTCGTGCGAGAGTACCGAACCATTGCTGATGGATGATGCCATATCCCTATCGGTTATTGATGCGGCAGTAGGTGAGACGTATTTGAATGTGAATATAGCTAACCCATACCACACTAAGGAATTTGTAATAGAGAGAAACGGAAGAAGAGTAATAAGCGTACCGGCTAGTAGTTCGGAGATTGCTATAACGGATACCGGACTTATAGAAAACACAACGTATAAGTACATA
>Ga0172380_10009626_pt1 | contig 10261 bp, 7 predicted proteins | sample Leawe162metaG_FD_119747 | JGI IMG/M metagenome (GOLD analysis project Ga0172380, IMG submission 119747) | Leachate microbial communities from a municipal landfill in Southern Ontario, Canada - Leachate well 162 metaG | ecosystem: Engineered > Solid waste > Landfill > Unclassified | place...
CTCGACTACACTCTGTAAGGAGGGAGGAAGATGCCCGTACATGACAATGTGAAAGGCCGGACGATCGCGGCCGCGGCATGGGCGAATGGGAAGCTCACACTCCGCTGTGCGATCAACACGACCGCAGCCGTCACCTCGGCGGAAGCGTTCCTGATCGACCCGGGCGAGGAAGGCTGGGTTGCCAGCGTCCTCGCGCTCACCACGGGGACGAAGAAGAGGTACCTCGGTGTCTCTGAGAAGCCGATCGCTGCCTCCACGGCGGCCCTGGTGACCATCACCGATCTTGTGATCGGGGGCGTGACTGACATCATCACGACCGCCCTCCCCACGACCGGCTACTTCGTGGACATGACCACGGGTGCGGCGGTTGTCAACACCGATCAGTACGGTGATACCGTGGGAACCGCCGGCGTTTGGCGAGTCACCTCGACATCACTCACGGCAGCGAAGGAGTGCATCCTCTTCGGGCTCCCTCTGCATCTGACTTCGTAAAGGAGGAGCTACCATGGGTACAGCAACTCCTGACAGCAGGCACGAACTCAACTACCAGATCGCCAACGCCCAGCACCACGGGATTCTCGTCCAGTGCGGGCTCTACACCCCGTGTACCGGCACCACGCAGTACACGAGTGTCGGGGACACGCTGTCGATCTCGGGGATGAGTGCCGTCCTGATGATGACCTTCGGCCTCCCGGGCTACACCACCGGGCCGAGCACCAACGCGCAGCACTACGTCTGGGACTACACGAACCAGAGCGTGCGGTGGTTGATGACTTCCACCGGAGGTGTGACCGAGGCCACAACGGCAGCGGCGGCTACCGGCACCGCATACTACATGGCGGTGGGAGTCGGCCAGTTGTGATCAAGAAGACTGGGGGAGGGTACAAGGTGGTCTCCCACTCTGGTAAATCCCTCTCCCATGTCTACAAGCGCATAGGCGAAGCCAAGAAAAGGCTGGCAGAGATCGAATATTGGAAAGCACGCAAAGGCTCTAAGTAGCTTAGAACAACCTTGAGTGCGAGGAGGGGAGATGATCCGTTCGGAAGTTCGGAGCCTCGCACGCATCATGGCACGCCTGGACGAGAATGGACTCAGCGACACCAACGCTGATGTTCTCATCGATCAGGCGCACGCGCAGGTTGCGAGAGACATAGGCGGCATCCCGAAGAAAGCGCACATGCAGATTGCCGCCAAGTTCTACATCGGCACCGATTTCAGGTTCCGTATGACCATCGCTGGTACCGGTGATACGCTCGCTGCAACCGACATCCAGATTTCATCCACGGAACTCACAGAAGCTTCGGGTGCTACCGTTGCGACCGCATTGCAGACAGCGATCCAAACGGCTACCGGCGGGACCGGTACCACGGTTGCGTGGTCTACAACCGCTTTCACCTTCACCATCACGACTCTCTTGGCTACAGCCCAGACCATCGAGCCCCCAGAAGACAGCGTGTACTACACTGATGCCTCTGCGATCCTTTTCGGAGGGTACACGTCGGTCCAGGACTCCACATGGGTCGGTTCTTTCCCCCAGGACGTGACGTTGGAAGCCGATCTCCCCTCCGACTTCCATCAGATATCGAAGGTATCCTGGGACGACGGCGAACTTGTCTCTGCCCCGAGGGACTACTTCATTACGCCGAATGCTTCGGGGCCTCCGTGCTACTACGACATCAGGAACGACCACATCTACCTGTACCCGTCTCCGACTCAACAGGCGAGGTTCTACATCGAGTACACGGCGGTCCCGGTGACGGCCAGCACCTCGGATACGGCCACCTACCTCATTCCTACCCGATTCCAGATGCTCATCGTCACCTACACCACCTACCTGATGCTTCTCGCGAGTCATGAGTACGAGAAGGCGAACCAGCATCTTGCTCTCTACATCAGGGAGAAGAACAAGATGGTGATCAACACGGCGAATCAGAATACCTCCATCGAGCCAGCCACTCCTCACAGGGTTTGGTACAAGGTGAGCCAGTAATGCCCAAGCTGAGCATGGCCGCTGATTTCAGGGGTGGGTATGCCACCGATGTTCCTTCCGAAGTCATGGAAGAGAACATGCTCCTGAAAGCGGAGAACGTCTATTGGCAGAATGGCCTTGTGAACCGCGGGGGAAGGTCCATCTACACCACCCTCTCGACGAGCGTGTCGGCGGTCAGGGGATTCATCAGGGCCTACCAGAACGATCTCTGGTACGACATTGCGGCCATCGACACCTCGACCGCCGTAGAACTGTGGAAGTCCACCGGGACAACGTGGGCGAAGTACTCCACCGATGGGGTGACTCTGCAAACGGGCTACAACGTCGAGATGGATCAGTTGACCGAGAAAATAGTCGCGGTCAACGGATATGACAGACCGTACATCTGCCACTACTCCACGGTTTCCACACGGTTCGTCATGGAGTACCTGGACGCCTACGACGCGAGAACCATCGACTATGCCGACTGGAAAGCCGGGGCGATGACCACGGCGACCACCGAGTACGTCAACTACACCTCCGTTGCACAGAGCACGGCGTCGGGCGACTTCCCGATTCTCCTCTCGACCTATCTCGGCAGCACGCTCACTACGGCCTGTGGCCACTACATAGCATCCGACTATCAATTCACGAAGGTCGTCTACTCCTCGGCGCAACTGATGTCCACGCACGCAACGGCCATCTACGAGTACTGGACGACCGCGGCGGGATGGACCGCCCTGACGAGCCTCCTCGAAGCGACACCGACGTGGACCACTGCGGCAGGGGACAGGACTGTCCAGCTTCCGTACCTCTCCGACTGGGAAATGGTAGACTCCACGGCTCACTCGACCCTCCTTGACTACAAGTACGTCATGAGGGTTTCGTTCCCCGTTGCACCTACCAGTGCAGCCTACTGTCAGTCTGTCGCCGTGACGGACATACACTATCTGACCCGGATCATGTCTGACGAGAGACCCCAGTTGTGCAAGGCTCACGCGAACCACATGTTCCTCTTCACCGACAACAACGCCCAGTTCTCTCCCATCAGATCCTTGAAGAACTGGGACGAGATCGACGTGGAGTACTTCGAAGAGGGCGGCCATAAGATCTCCGGTACAGCGAGCCTGACCAACAACCTCCTCATCGTGAAGCCGGGTGCGCTCTACGGTTTCTTCACGAACGACTGGTCGAACCTGACGAAAACGAAGCTCTCAGGGATCGGCTCTCAGTACGGGCGAAGCATTGCGGTTGTAGCCCAGATGGCTTTCTTCCTTGCGGAAGATGGAGTGAGGCTCTGGAATGGAACTGAAAACATTCTTGTGTCGAAGCATATCAAGAGCGATATTGACGCTTGGACAAAGACTGGTGCGAATGGGGTTGAGTATAAGGGACAGTACTGGCTCGCCTTCCCCTCAACCGGTTACGTACTCGTGGCAGACCCCGACACTTTCCGACGCGATGACGCCGGCGACGGTCGAATATCCTGGTTCAAGCTCACCGGCTGTAGGGCAGACCAGTTCAACTGGCACAGTGGTGGGAGCGATGACGGCTACCTACTTTCGGTAGACAACACGAGTACTGCTGTCGCCATCACGAGACTTGAGAACGGGTCGAACACCGATGGATCCACGGGGGTGGCTTTCACGAAGGATGTGAAAACCAGATACCTCGTGACACCCGCGGACGTGCTCAACCGAAGGATCACGCCTGCCTTCGCGGGTCTTGGTTCGTGGTCCCTGATCCTGTCGGCCGATCACGGGGCGTCTACGGTGACGACGGACGTAACGGTGGCGATCGCAACCACCCACAGCAACCGGTACCTGACGACCATTTCGATACCCTACCAGTTCGACGGAAGGGCAATAGCCTTCGAACTTCAGACGGCATCGACGGACGCGATCAAGGTCTACAGTCTGTCGTATGAGCAGGACAGAGGCTACAGGAGATACTGATGGGTGACATCTACGATCCGTTGGGGGAGTCTACCGATCCGCAGGTTCCTGAAAACCCTGGTACCATCCCCGAGGCTACTTTCAGTGGCGGGTATTCGGAGACGCCGCAGAGTAACGGAACCATCCTCAGATGCGAAATCTGGAATCTACCCGGAGGTGGTACCGAGCGGAGAAACTGCACCACCGTTGCGGCCCCCACGGGATCACCGACGACTCCCACTGCACCTACGACTCCAGGGGAGACCCCGGCAGCACCGGCGCCTGCTCCGCCCGCCGAACTGACCCCCGAGCAGCAGGAAGCACTCGCGCACGATACGAACCCCGATCAGGAAAACACCGTAGACTACGAACCAGTCTACGACGCGGAGGGAAGAGTCACCGGGTACAACATGTACGTCGATGGGTACCTGAAACAGACCTTCGACTACAGCCATCTGTATCAGGCCCTCGACGACATCGAGAAACCCGGGACGTTCCAGTCCTATCTTGACGAGAACGGGTACGAGATAACCGATCCGACCCAGAGTGCCGAGTACCTAGCCCTCACTGAACTCATCCAGAAAATGCAGGATCCGAACACCACCGCAGAGGACATGCAGGCCGGCACCGAGCAGGCCGCCCTCGCGATGGGGTATGGGAGCACGCAGGAGTACCTTGACGCCATAGCATCCAAGCGTGGTCAGCTTGAGGGTGGCATCGGGAACATGCAGGGCCTCACTGATGCGGAGATCGCCGCTCAGCAGGCTGCCACCAGAAGCACGATCGAGTTGCAGCAGAACACCTTCAACAGGACGCTGGACGCCATCCTGTCAGGTTCCACGGGAAACTCTACCCGAAACGCGCTTCTCAAGGCACGCGACTTCACCATGCAGATCAGGGACACGCAGATGCAGGCTGATTGCAATCTCGCCCTGATGGACTACCAGCGGAAGAAGGACGAGTTCGACGGCCAGTTGAACATGTACAAGGACATGCTCGACAGGGGTCAGTTGACCCGCGAGCAGTTCATGGCTTCCGTCGCGCAGAACAGGTCGATGGCCCTCCAGGGCTACGCTACGCAGATCAACACCATCCTCCAGACGAACCAGCAGTACCTCCAGATGTACAGCGCCGATCTGGACAGGATCAGGCTCGCATCGGATCAGGTCTACGCCACGGTGCAGGCCGAACTGAACATCGGCGCGGATCAGAGAGAAGCCATATCCGAGTCGTTCAACCAGTACTGGGCAGAGATCATGGCTCCCTTGAATTACGAGAAGGCACAACTTGAAGTCGCGGAACTTGAAAACGAGCAAAGGTCAAGGACCACCAGAACGGTACTTGGAGTACTGGCGATGATCGCCGGTGTATGTCTCTTGTTCGTACCCGGTGTCGGAGCGGCTGCTGGTGGAACTCTCATAGCTACCGGCGCCGGCATGATGGCGTAAGGAGTAGAGTATGCCGTTCGCTGATCCCAACGAATACTTCCGCACACACAGCCAACAGACTGCCAACATATCGAACATGCGGTCTCAGCGAAGGCAGGACTGGTATGCGACTCTACAGCCAGTCTATGATTTTCTCAAGCAGTGGCAATCAGACACCTCCGCGATGGACCGTCAGAAAGAAGGCCAGAGGTTCACAGTCGAGGAGCAAATCCCCGCTGAGACTGCGGCGCAGACCGGGCTTCAGGAACTCATGCAGCGGCTCAAGAACGAGAGCCCCGAAACCCTTGCCGGTGTCGAGAAGACCAAGAAAGAGACCGCCGGTATGCCGTCTGGAGACGAAGCTTCCGAGCAGAGGGTGCTGGACAATCTCTACCGGAAGGCTGCTACGGGTGCGATCCTGTCTGCCGAGGAGCAGAAGCTCCAAGCCGACCTCGAAAGGAAGTCCCGCGAGCGGATCGCTGCCATGCAGGCCGAAGGCAAGGCGAGCCCAGACAACCCGACTGAGATCGTGTGGTCCTTCCTCAAGGACAACCTCCCCGTATCCCACAGCGAGTGGGTCAAGGACGCGAACGGGAACTGGTCGCTGGAGTCCATCAGGAGCGACAAGGCGAGGGTCGAACAGGTCGTCAAGGAGTTCGAAGCCACTGCGGGCCAGTTGTACAAGTCCGCTGATGTCGCGAAGATGTCGGCGGCGCTCAGGACGATCCTCGCCACCGGGGAGGCCCCCGCCGCGGATCTCGAAAAGGAAGTGGCCAAGATGGTGAAGGACACCGGGGTAGACAGGGGTGCCGCGGTCAACATCCTCAAGTCTGCGTACCAGATCGTGAACGCGCCCTTCGCCGCGGCGATCGACCTCACTTCCCTGGCCCTGTTCACCCCGGCGGCGCAGCAGCAGGACAAGATGAGGAACTGGCTGAACAACTACTTCCCGGGCAGACTCGGGGACAGGATGTACCCTCCGAAACAAGCGGTACCTCCTGCCGGCGTTGTGAAACCACCAGTCACTAAGCTCCCCGGGGCGAACGAGTGAGCGATATCTGGGGGGCTGTTGTTCCCCCGATTCCCCAGGCCCCGAGACCCTTCTCGACTCAGGAGCCATCCGCGATGGCTCCATACGTCCGGCAGGTGCAGCAGGAGGAGAAGAAGCGCATCAGCCTCCTGCAACCCGTGCAGTGGATATTCGACCTCCTGCAAAGGGGCCAGTACCTCACGGCGAACGTCGGAGAAGAAATCATCAAGTCGGTCAGGACTGGGGAACCTCTCGGTCAGGCTGCCCGGGATGCCATCTCTGCCGCATTCGAAGGGCTCACTGGCCGCAGGAAGGGAACGTGGTCCACGGTTCTCTTCGGCGGGAAGGTGGACAAGGCAGAGCCCGGGATGGTTCAGCAGATTTTCACAGGCGAACGTCCGACCGGTGAAGACGAGGACTACAACTTCGAAGGGCTGTTCCCTGACTCGCAACTCCCGAAGTGGGCGAAGAAGGTCATCGGGTTCGCGGCTGACGTTGCGCTCGACCCCACGACGTACATCTCCTTCGGTGCTACCAGCGCGGCTAGGGCTGGGGCGAAGAAGTACGCCAGCGACTCGGTGGAAATCTTCCTGAAGAGCCTCGGAGAGGAAGCGACCCTCAAGAAAGTAGCCGGCACCGGGGTGGGCAGGGCTGCGTCACAGGTCTACAAGAAAGCGTACCGTGAAGCCCTGGACACGATCGGGAAGGGTGGGCAGGAAGGGTCTGAGATTCTTCTCAGGAACCTCACCGACAAGATCAACGAGATCGGGAGCCCTCTCATTCAGAAGATGGACGACCTCGGGGCGAAGCTGGGGCCTGAGAAGATCGCGGATGAAGGCTTCAACAAGCTCTCGTCTGCTCTGGACTCTCTCAACGAGATCGCCAACAGGTTGAACTTGGAATCGTTCGGGAAACCCGGGGAGAGGGCCCTGAAGCTTGGCCCCCTGGGGTTCGGGAAAGAACTGTTCAAGCACGAAGTCACCGGTGCGGAACTCGCTGCCAGAGGTTCCTGGGGCAAGATGAAGGAGATGTTCGCCAACACTCCGGTAGGGAGTTCCCTCGGGAACGCTTGGTACGCGCTGAACTCCACCGGTCCATTGGGGAACCTGAGAGACATCCTCGGCATCCGGGATCCATTCGGGAAGTTCATCAACGAACTGAACGTGGACTCCACGAAGAGGTGGCAGGCCGCCTCCAACAGCCTGAAGAAGAACGTGTGGGACACCGTAGAGGGCATCCCCACGGAGATGCGAGAACAGGTCAGGGACGTTCTCCACCTCTCGGATGTCATCACCCGCGGGATGCCGGAGGAAGTGGCTCAGAAGGTCACCCCCGCCGTGATCCTGACGAACCTCCCCGAGGCGAACTACGCCCTGATCGACAAGATCGCGAAGTACGACATCCGTCAGTTGGCAAAGAAGAACTACGACAACCTCCTCAAGGTGGTCAAAGACCCGAACCTTCTGCTGGAGAACGTGACGAAGGTCGAGAACCTCACGAACTCGTGGGTCGAGACGATGAACGTTGCGGTGAGTCTGGGGATCATCGACGACTTCTCAGCGAAGGGAAACTACCTCCCGAACATCTACACCGACATCGGCACCAAACCTTCTCGGATGCAGAAGATCTCAGGAGCGGAGACCTACGGTCAGGAGGTGTCCTACCTCCAGTGGCTCCTCGGCGTAGGCGAAGACGAAGCCGCGAAGATGATCAAAGAGAAGGGAGCCGGGGTCGTCGTCCGTGATCTGGAGACGATGCTGATGTACCGGGCAGAGGCGCAGTCGAAGCTCATGTCTCGCATCGGCGTTCTGGAGGACTTCAAGAAGTTCGGCATCCCCGAAGCTGACATCGTGAACAACCCGCTGCTGAGAGGCAGGCTGGGGCGAACTCCGATCGAGGGGATGACGCGGGTGGAAGGGAAGATGTTCAAGCAGCAGGGAGGGATGTACTTCCCTGACGAGGTTGCTGACATCTTCAAGAAGATCGACACCTACACGAAAGACCCCGGGCTGAAGACCATCAAGAAGATGTGGAACTCGTTCACGGGGTGGTGGAAGGGATTCGCCACGATCTCGACCGGTTTCCATGTCAGGAACGGCATCCAGAACGAGATGACCGGCTGGATGAAACACGGAATGGGATGGTTCAGCCCCATCGAGAAGTCGGAAGCCATTGCCGCGACGATCTACGCTCTGGCAAAGGACAACCCTCGTCCGCTTCTGGAGAAGCTTCTCAACGGGAACGTGTCCCAGTACCAGAAGCTTCTCGCGAAGAGGATCGGCCCGTACTCCGTGAAGGAACTGGCCGACATCGCTTCCAAGCGCGTTCTCTCCAGAACCACGCTTGGTTTCGATGCCTCCGACTTCATGGATGTCGCGAAGGGCATGACGGCCAAGAACCTCAACCCGATGTCGAGGGGCTTCGCCGGGATGAGGGGAAGCAGGATCATCGGAGAGTATCTGGAGAACGGGGCCAAGATGCAGTCCTTCCTCATGGACTTCAAGTCGGCCATGGGGAAGAACCTCGACGAGTTGAAGGGGAAGATGGACTACATCCCCTGGGACACCTACCTCCAGAAGGTCGAGGGGGAAGGGGCGGAGCAGGTCAAGAAGGTGATCCCCTATACCGACAGTGAACTCTACAAGAAGACGAACTACGCGATCGAGTGGGCGAAGGACGAAACCCGGAAGTGGTACTTCGAGTACGACGATCTCACTGACGTGGAAAAGAAACTGTTCAGGAACGTGATCCCGTTCTACGCTTGGATGAGGAAGAACATCCCTCACCAGCTTGCGGTTATCTTTTCTGACCCGTCGATCTATGCCGTGATCCCGAAGGCAGAGCAGGCCCTCACGGGAACGGAAGTGGATGAGTCGATTATCCCCGAGTGGATGAGGGCCGCGGGGTCGATACCGTTCGCGAAGGACAAGAGCGGGAACCCGATCATGTGGATTCCCAACCTCGGCTACTCCGACCTGAACAAGATCCCCCTGATGTTCGGTGAAGGCGGGATCTTCGGGTCGGGGATCCACGTCACGGGCAGAGAACTGATCGACGACATCGTGAGTTCTGCCCATCCGATGCTGAAGCAGATCGTCCAGATGGTACCTGAGAAGGGCTACGACGTGTTCTACAGGAAGGATCTGGACTACAACGCGAAGGCTCCCTACCTGCTGAGGTACTTCACCAAGGTTCCCGTGATGATGGAGGTCATGGACGGCATCGCCCGCATCCTCGGTAGAGAAGAGGGGCTGGGGTTCGTCGTGGATGACCAGGGACAGCTTCGGATGAACGGGAAGATCGCCAAGCTTCTGGAGGACAACCTGCCAGTACTGCGGTCGATGGAGCGGGTGATGTATCTCGGGGAAGCGGCCATCCCGGGGCTTGACAAGGCCATCGAAGGGGCCACGGGAGCCAAAGACACCCACGAGGGGTTGTCGAAGTTCTTCCAGCTTCTCTCGTACTGGGGAGGCTTGAAGTTCTCTTCGGTCGATCTGAACAAGGCCAAGCAGGACGTGGCGGCAGACATCTACGAGAAGGCAACCGAGAAGAGAAAGAAGACCGAAGCCTATACACCGCTGGCGAAAGCGCGTAGTCTGAAGGCGACGAAAGCTTCCGAAACGAAGTACAGGAGGGTGGGTCTCTGATGCCGTCCCGAACTGCCGAGTACATCGACGCCCAGAAGCAGCAGGCAGACGCTCTTGCCCGGGCTCAGGCGTCAGGTGCCGCGGCAGGGCAGACCGCAGCCATCCAGTCTACTCCTCCAGGGTACATCACCGGGTTCAAGACGGTTCTGACTCCCGAGTTGAAGATCGACATCTACCCCGGCGTGGTAGAAGTAGCTGGCCAGCGGGTGGAGTTGGAAGAGAAGTACACCCTTCGTCCCGAAGATGAAACGATA